>Ga0213828_1001391_pt1 | contig 19962 bp, 18 predicted proteins | sample MC6MC0897MG_FD_180664 | JGI IMG/M metagenome (GOLD analysis project Ga0213828, IMG submission 180664) | Enriched soil aggregate microbial communities from Iowa State University, Ames, United States - MC6-MC0897-MG | ecosystem: Environmental > Terrestrial > Soil > Unclassified | place: USA: Iowa... | reverse complement strand
CGAACTCAGCAGTGAAACGATGCATCGCCGATGGTAGTGTGGGGTTTCCCCATGTGAGAGTAGGTCATCGTCAAGATTAAATTCCGAAACCCCAATTGCGAAAGCAGTTGGGGTTTTGTTTTGCCCGCAGGAAAGATTTTCAAGCGCATTGACCTGCCCCCAACCGTCGCAAGAGACGCCATTGGGGAAATTCCTTCTGAGTGACCGGGCAGTTTTTGGTATGGTGCAGCTCGTTTTTAACGGACTGATGTCATGCCCATGGATCGGCACTCATTTATGTTTATGTCAAAGAGTTGCTGTAGAAATGCCTGAGCCCATCCCGATCAAGGATCACGAAAAAGAGACGCGTCTGGTCAACAAGCGGTTGATCGCCTGCGCCATGTTCGTCTTCGCCGTTAGCTGCGCCCTGGTCGTGCGCCTGTACATCCTGCAAGTGGTGGAATTCGACTACCACTCGACCATCTCTGAAAACAATCGCGTCCACGTCTTGCCGATCCCGCCGACACGCGGCTTGATCTACGATCGCAATGGTGTACTGCTCGCGGATAACCGTCCCAGTTTCAACCTGACCATCACCCGCGAACGCGCCACCGACGTCAATCAAGAACTGGACGAAGTCATCAATCTCCTGCACCTGCCTGCGGAAGATCGAACAGTCTTCGATAAAGCCATGAAGCAGTCCCGCCACCCGTTTACGCCGGTGACGCTGTTCTATGAGCTGACGGAAGAGCAAATTGCCGTACTGGCCGTCAACGAGTTCCGCCTTCCGGGCCTGGACGTCGAGCCGCAGTTCGTTCGCCATTACCCGCTCGGCGCGCACTTCGCCCACTCGATCGGTTACGTCGGCCGGATCAACGAAAAAGAATCCAAAACCCTCGACTCGGTGGAGTACCGCGGTACCCAATCGATTGGCAAAACCGGCATCGAACGTTTCTATGAAGCCCAGCTACACGGCCACGTTGGTTACGAAGAGGTGGAAACCAACGCCCAAGGACGCGTACTCCGCGTGCTCAAACACACCGACCCGGTCCCCGGCCAGAACATCGTCCTGAGCCTTGATATCAAGCTGCAGGAAGCCGCCGAAGCAGCGCTGGGTGATCGTCGTGGTTCCGTGGTAGCGCTCGATCCGTCGACCGGCGAAGTGTTGGCCATGGTCAGCAATCCGAGCTTCGACCCGAATTTGTTCGTCACCGGTATCAGCTCCAAGGAATACTCGGCACTGCGGGATTCGATCGACCGGCCGCTGTTCAACCGTGTACTGCGCGGACTTTACGCCCCGGGATCGACCATCAAGCCAGAAGTGGCCATCGCTGGCCTCGATGCCGGTGTGGTGACGCCGCAAACCCGCGTCTTCGACCCCGGTTATTACCAGCTCCCGGACTTCGATCACAAGTACCGCAACTGGAACCACAGCGGCGACGGCTGGGTGGACATGGACGCGGCGATCATGCGTTCCAACGACACCTACTTCTATGACTTGGCCCACAAGCTCGGTATTGATCGTCTGCACGATTACATGGCGATGTTCGGCCTCGGCGAGAAAGTCTCTCTGGACATGTTCGAAGAGTCGCCCGGCCTGATGCCATCGCAAGCGTGGAAACGCGCGACTCGCCGGCAAGCCTGGTACCCGGGCGAAACGGTCATCCTCGGCATCGGCCAGGGCTACATGCAAGTCACGCCACTGCAACTGGCTCAGGCCACGGCATTGATCGCCAACAAAGGTGTATGGAACCGGCCGCACCTGGCCAAAACCGTCGATGGCGTCGCCCCGGTCGATGAGCATCCGATGCCGAACATCCTGCTCAAGGATCAGCGAGATTGGGAACAGGTCAATCACGGCATGCAGATGGTGATGCACGACGCCCGAGGCATCGCGCGTGCGGCCGCGGCCGGTGCGCAATACCGTATCGCTGGCAAAAGTGGTACGGCGCAAGTGGTGGCGATCAAGCAAGGCGAACGCTACAACCGCGAGAAAACCCTCGAGCGCCACCGCGATAACGCCTTGTTCGTTGGCTTCGCGCCGGCCGAACATCCGAAAATTGCGATTTCGGTGATGATCGAAAACGGTGAGGCTGGTGGTCGTGTCGCCGGCCCTGTGGTGCGGCAGATCATGGATGCCTGGCTGCTGGATCAGGACGGTCATCTCAAGCCGCAATACGCGGCGCCGACCAAAGCGCCTGGAGACCCGCACGTCTAACGGTTCGCAGCCTCGGCTCATGCTGGTTGAGCCGAGGCTGTGAGTTGCCCTGCAAAGCCTATTTGCAGCGATAACCCTCGGGCATCGTGACGGTGTAGTTGCGCTGAACACGGTCCTCGAAGTTGAGGTTCTGCAGGCCTTGCTCCACTAGAAAGTCTTCGACCTTGGAGGATTGGCAGTCTTCGTTATAGGACGAAGCGCGAAGCAGGTAGACCGGGCGCTTACTGACTTCATCGCGTGCAGTGGCAACGAAGGTGCTGAGAGTGGTGTAACCGGTGCGCTCCGAGGTACCTATCGGACCATAGGTCGTGTTCGGTTTGCTCGTGCACGTCAGCCGATCGTCCTTTTTCTTGCTGGTCTTGCACACGGTAGAGGTGCTGTTCGGCACTTGCCCATACTCGGTGGCGGTATATCGGTAAGTCACCTGTCGGCTGCCGACATCGAGGCTGACGGTCATTTTTATCGGCGCATGGTTCTTCGGCAGACTGGCGTCGGTATAAACCTCTTGGAAGCCCCTGTCTTTCAACGCATTAACCATGTCGCGAAGATAGTAACGGGCATTCAGCGCGTTTTCATCGCTGCCAGTCGCAGACGTCACCAGTACAGTCGCCTTTCGATCAAAGTGATAATCCGGATCAGGTGTGGCATTTAGCGTTACGTCCATTTGCGTGGCGCAGCCGCTGATCAACGCTGTCAGGAAAAACAGCGCGCAGAATAAAAACCGGGTCATGACAAAGTCGCCTTACAAACTAAGGATTGAATAAGAGTAAAACGCTGTGGACTGACGACAATTAACTCGCGCGGATGCGCAAGGTTCAGTCTTTCTGGTATTCCAGCAAATCGCCTGGCTGGCAATCGAGTGCTGCGCAGAGCTTGTCCAGGGTGGCCATTTTCACGCCCTTGACCTTGCCATTTTTCAGTAATGACAGGTTGGCCTCGGTGATGCCCAGCAGGCTGGCCAACTCTTTCGAGCGAATTTTTTGCGTGGCCATGACAACGTCAAGGCGGACGATAATGGTCATTGTATTGTTCTATATGTATTGGCTTTGCTCATCGCTGAGTACTTTTGCATCGCGCATGATAATTGAAAACAAACAGAGCAATACGCCTTTGACAATCTCGTAGGCAGAAGTGGAAGACAGGCCGACCGAGAACTGAAAAATACGATCCCCTGGCGGCAGATCAATAGACAGGGCCAAACCTTGCAGGGTCTCTACCAGCGGGTAGGCGGCCGGTGAAATGATGCACAAAATCCCCACTCGCCATAACACCTTGATATTGCGCTCGGTCCAGGTTTCGCCGCGGGACAAGCGCAGGAAAAACAACCCGGTCAGCCAGAGCACGTAGGTCGAAAGCAGGACGGGCAGGAAATCCAGAACGACGAGCAGCGCAGTGACCATTGGCGAGAGCCATGTGTCGGGGGCAAGCAGGGCACCTTCGACAAACGGGTCAAGTAATTGCGGCGAGTTTTCGGCGAAGGCGTAGAGCAGCGCCGCGAGCATTTCATCCGTTTTGAAGAACCAGATCGAAGCGTTGCCACCGACCTCGGTCACCCCCAAAACCCAGACAAGAATCGCTGCCAGTAGTCCGACCCAATGCATGCGCTGCAGTGCCAATCCGTTGTTACGAGTACTCATGAAAAATCCTTGCGGTGTCATTGGGAATGACTAATTCTCGATGTTAAATTATCGAATGGCAATAATAAATTGTTCTTGTTTTGTGAAGGGCACCGCTGGCATCGGATGCAGGGGCGAAAGACTGAACCTCAGATCAATCGTTTTGCGGGGATTTTAATGTCGATAGGCTCTCGAATTCGAAACAAGTCGAGAGCGCAGGAGGGACGCGATCCACTCGGTGGCCGCTGGTATCGATGACGGGGTCAGGGATTGATTAGAGCGGGACACACGCGACAGGCATGTTTGAGTCGCCCGTTCTTACCGGGGTTACTTGATTTCGGTAATGAAGTTTTCCCGCGAGCGGCGAACCTTTTTCAGGTTGACCAGCCAGTCTCCCTCAGTGGCTCTATGGCCCAGCGGCAGAATCACTACACTGCGCAAGTTGCGGGCCGCGAGTCCGAGGATTTCATCGATGGCTGCCGGGTCGAAACCTTCCATCGGTGTGGCATCGACTTCTTCAAACGCCGCGGCGATCAAAGCCGAGCCCAAACCGATGTAAGCCTGACGCGCAGCCGCCTGATAATTAGCCTCCTTGCCACGTCCAGCGACAATGCCCAAGAGCATCTGACGATAATTTTCCCATCCTTCATTAACGGTCCCGCGAACTTCGTTAGTCAGGTCAAACATCATGTTGACCCGCTCCGCAGTGATGTCATCCCACGCGGCGAACACCAGCAAATGAGAGCAGTCGGTAACCTGCTGCTGATTCCAGCTGACGGCTTTGATCTTCTCGCGAACCTCTGCATTGGTCACTACGAGCAATTCAAAGGGCTGCAGTCCACTTGATGTCGGCGCTAGCCGGACTGCTTCCAGAATGCGCTCGATTTTTTCATCGGACACTGTCCGGGAAGGGTCGTACGGGCGTTGACCCACATTTGAAATGCGTTCCAATGTGAGAGCCTGCTCGCGAAGGATTCCTCAAAACCGTGGCAAAAAATCAGGCCCCAGGCACCGGGCAGCTCATGTCACCTTCTTCACACTTCAAATACTGTTTCAGCGCCTCGACCCGCACCTTGGTCACCCCGGTCAGACAACTGCTGTAGACCCACGGATAAACGCTTCCGCCAGTTACCCCGGACGATGAAAACTTGCACTCGGCATCCCGAAACCCGAGCCACGCCCGCTGTGCACTGACCAATAGTTTCTTGCCATCCGGGTTGTCCTTCAAACGCCCGGTGATCTGCTGGTACACCGCGTTCAACTCCTTGTCCGCCGCTTTGAAGTCCTGCCCGGCGCACTGATTCATTGTCGCCTGGTCGCTGGCATTGGCGCAGTCGACGGCGGCATGCGCGAGGGGGGGGAACAGGAGGGGCGTGAGGGCCAGAAGCAGGCGTGGGGACATAGTCAAATCTCGCTGTATCGAAGTAAGTGCCGAGCAGTGTAGCGGGTGTGTTGCGCTTATTCCGGCGGGCGCACTCGGGAAGCCGCAAGCAAACGGTCGGCGGTCGCCGCAATCTCTTCAACGTCGTGCAGCTTTTCCAGCCAGTGTTCAGGAATCCCCCGCACGCCGTAATAGGCGCCGGCCAACTGTCCGGTAATCGCGGCGGTGGTATCGGCGTCATCGCCCAGGTTGGCCGCCCGCAAAATGGCCGCTTCGAAGCTGTCCGTGTGGTGAAAGCACCACAACGCCGCTTCCAGCGACTGCACGCTGTAGCCACTGCCTTTGATGTCTGCCTCGGACAGACCGAGGAAATCGCCACGCGCAATGGCGGCGACCTTGGGTTGCGAGAAGCTGGCGAAAGGCAGCTGCCGCAGTTCTACTTTGCTCGCGCCTTCAAGCGCTCTGGCGAGCAATCCGGCCAACAATTGGCAACTTTCGATGGCTTCTGGTGCTGCGTGGGTGGTTCGCGAACTGTCGGCGGCAAAGCTCTGGATTTGCCGGGCGTCGGGAAAGTAGAACAGCACCACCGGAGCCAGACGCATCAGTGAACCGTTGCCGGCACTGTACGGGTCGGTCGAACCGGCGAAGGGATCCGCGGTTTGCTGATATTGCGCCAGCGCCTGACTGACGGTCATGCCGATATCGAAACATTCACCGGTCGAGCTGAGATAGCCCCATTGCCACCAGTTGAGGTAGCGGCCCATCTGATCGGCAGCATTGAAGCCATTCTTGTTCAGCAGGCTTTCTGCCAGACACAGGGCCATCGAGGTGTCATCGGTCCACTGCCCTGGCTTGAGGTGGAACGGGCCACCGCCGACCATATCGGTCAACGGTTGGAATGATCCCCGTGGTTTGAACTCAACCGTAGTACCGACAGCGTCGCCGCATGCCAGACCAAGCAGGGCACCGCGGTAACGTTCGGCGAGGGATGGCGGCATGATTCGTCCTTGTTGATTCAAATTCGCTGGAAAAGGTAACAGTTTCGTTGGGCGAAGGGGGCCTGGATCCATCACAGTACCGGTCAGAAAACTGCAGCTTGATGTTTCCTTGCTGATGAATGACTGCACCGCTCTGATACAACTTCACATTGGACATGTGGTCATAGAGGCCTAGTGTTCAGAACAGGAGGTGACGTATGAAACCAGTACCCAATAGTTTCGAACGCAAAATCACGCTCAAGGCGTCGCGTTCGCATGTCTGGCGTGCATTGGTCGATGCCGAGGCGTTTGGCCAGTGGTTTGGTGTAGCGCTGGAGGGCAGGCGGTTTATTGCTGGTGAATGGACGCAAGGGCAGGTCACGTATCCGGGTTATGAACATGTGTTGTGGAACGTGTTGATCGAGCGGGTCGAGCCGCAGCAACTGTTTTCGTTCCGCTGGCATCCGTATGCAGTCAATCCGAAGATTGACTATTCCCAAGAGCCGACCACGCTGGTCAAGTTCGAGCTACAGGATTATGAGGACGGCACACTGCTCAAGGTTTCCGAGTCAGGTTTCGCGCATATTCCCGACGTTCGCCAGAAAGAGGCCTATTTCATGGACAGCCGTGGCTGGGAGGAGCAGTTGAGCCGGCTCGAACAGTTTCTTGCCGAGAGCGCCAAGGCCCGCGAGCGTGACGGTGGCTGACATTTTCGAACCTTGGCTGAAACGCTGGGCACTGGTGCCGGACGGCGCGCCGATTATCACGCCCGGCAACCGTCTGCTGCCGGTACGCGTGAACGACAGGCCGGCCATGCTCAAGGTGGCGCTGGATGTCGACGAGAAGTACGGCAATCGGCTGATGACCTGGTGGGACGGTGACGGCGCTGCACGAGTGTTGGCGCATCACGAGGATGGTCTGCTGATGGAGCGCGCCATGGGCCGACGCTCGCTGATGCACATGGCAGTGAATGGCGAAGATGACGAGGCGAGCCGGATTCTCTGTTCGGCGCTGGCACGATTGCATGCACCGCGCGTAACGCCACCGCCGCCTCTGGTGGAATTGGGGCCGTGGTTTGCTTCGCTGCGAGTCGCTGCTGCCCAACATGACGGTCTCTACAGCCTGAGCCTGCAAACCGCGGAAACCTTGCTCGCCGACCCACAGGATGTGGTGGTGCTGCATGGCGACATGCATCACGACAATGTTCTGGATTTCGAATCGCGTGGTTGGCAGGCAATCGATCCGAAGCGGGTCAGGGGCGAGCGTGGGTTTGACTACGCCAACCTGATGTGTAACCCGGACCTGCCGACGGCCACGGATCCCGCGCGCTTTCGCCGACAGCTGGATGTGATTGTCGAGACTGCCGGGCTTGATCGCCGCAGGCTGCTGCAGTGGGTGCTGGCGTTCGCCGGTTTGTCGGCGGCGTGGTTTCTCGAGGATGAAGCGCTGGAGCAGGCCTCGGGGCAGCTGAAAGTTGCGCAGATCGCCGCTTCGATGCTCGATGCCTGACAGGTCTAAGGGTTTTCGGAAGGGTTTCTATGGCGAATGTCTTACACGCACTGGTAGCTTTTACGACTATTGCCGATTGGATCCACTGCGTAATCTACACACATCAACTGAGACACAGGGAGTGTTTCAGGATCAGGGATGATCGACCATTTGCAAGGATCGCTGCCGACAGGGAGTCGATAATGGTCTTGGGAAAAACCCGCTTCGGCGGGTTTTTTTTCGCCTGTATGTAGGAGCTGCCGCAGGCTGCGATCTTTTGACTTTGGCTTTTAACAGCAAGATCAAAAGATCGCAGCCTGCGGCAGCTCCTACATTGGTTTGGGTTACGAGGCGATCAACTGGCGCAAGACGTAATGCAAAATCCCGCCCGACTTGAAGTACTCCACCTCATTCAACGTATCGATGCGGCACAACACTTCGATTTTCTCCTGCTTGCCATCCTCACGGGTAATCACCAACGGCAAGTTCATTCGCGGTGTCAGCTCGACGCCGGTCAGCCCCTGGATTTCAAAGGTTTCCTTGCCGGTGAGGTTGAGGCTCTTGCGGTTCTGATCAAGCTTGAACTGCAGCGGCAACACGCCCATGCCGACCAGATTGGAGCGGTGGATCCGCTCGAAGCTTTCCGCGATCACCGCTTTCACCCCCAGCAGATTGGTGCCCTTGGCCGCCCAGTCACGGCTGGAACCGGTGCCGTATTCCTGCCCGGCAATCACCACCAACGGCGTGCCCGAAGCCTGGTACTTCATCGCCGCGTCGTAGATCGCCAGTTTCTCGCCGGTCGGAATGTAGATCGTGTTGCCACCTTCTTCACCGCCGAGCATTTCATTGCGAATACGGATGTTGGCGAAGGTGCCGCGCATCATCACTTCATGATTGCCGCGACGTGAGCCGTAAGAGTTGAAGTCCCGTGGCTCGACGCCTTTTTCGCGTAGATAACGCCCGGCCGGGCTGTCAGCTTTGATGTTGCCGGCAGGGGAGATGTGGTCGGTGGTCACCGAATCGCCGAGCAGGGCCAACACCCGCGCACCTTTGACATCCTTGATTTCCGGCAGCGGCCCGGAAATATCGTCGAAGAACGGTGGATGCTGGATGTAGGTCGAATCGTCCTGCCACACGTAAGTCGCCGCTTGCGGCACCTCGATCGCCTGCCACTGCTCATCGCCGGCAAACACTTCGGCGTATTCCTTGTGGAACATTGCCGTGCTGACCTGATTCACCGCATCAGCGATCTCTTTACTCGATGGCCAGATGTCGCGCAGGTACACCGGATTGCCTTGCTGATCTTCGCCCAACGGTTCGCTGCTGATGTCGCTGCGCACGCTACCGGCCAGGGCGTAGGCGACCACCAGCGGTGGCGAGGCCAGCCAGTTGGTTTTCACCAGCGGGTGCACGCGGCCTTCAAAGTTGCGGTTGCCGGACAACACCGATGCCACGGTGAGGTCGGCTTTCTGGATGGCTTTCTCGATCGGCTCGGGCAACGGCCCGGAGTTGCCGATGCAGGTGGTGCAGCCATAGCCGACCAGTGAAAACCCGAGCTGGTCGAGGTATTGCGTCAACCCCGCAGCCTTGTAGTAGTCGGTGACCACTTTTGAACCCGGTGCCAGCGAACTCTTCACCCATGGCTTGCGGGTCAGGCCTTTCTCAACTGCCTTTTTCGCCAACAGCCCGGCAGCCATCATCACGCTCGGGTTGGAGGTATTGGTGCAGGAAGTGATCGCGGCGATGACGACTGCGCCGTTTTTCAGGCGATAGGTGCGGCCTTCGTATTCGTATTCGGTTTCCCCGACCAGATCGGCGTTGCCCACCGCGACACCGCCACCGCCTTCGCTTTCCAGGCGTCCTTCTTCCTTGCTGGTGGGTTTGAATTGCAGATCGATGAAGTCGCTGAATGCTTGCGGTACATTCGGCAGGGAGACGCGATCCTGTGGCCGTTTCGGTCCGGCCAGACTCGCTTCGACGCTGCCCATGTCCAGCGCGAGGCTGTCGGTGAACACCGGCGCCTGACCGGGCAGACGCCACAAGCCCTGAGCCTTGGTGTAGGCCTCGACCAGTTTGACCACTTCCGGCGGCCGCCCGGACAGGCGCAGGTATTCCAAAGTCACGTCATCAACCGGGAAGAAGCCGCACGTCGCGCCATATTCCGGGGCCATGTTGGCGATGGTCGCACGGTCGGCCAGCGGCAGGTCGGCGAGGCCGTCACCGTAGAACTCGACGAATTTGCCCACTACGCCTTTCTTGCGCAGCATTTGCGTGACGGTCAGCACCAGGTCGGTGGCGGTGATGCCTTCCTTGAGTTTGCCGGTCAGTTTGAAACCGATCACTTCCGGAATCAGCATCGACACCGGTTGCCCGAGCATTGCCGCTTCGGCTTCGATCCCGCCGACGCCCCAGCCGAGTACGCCGAGGCCGTTGATCATCGTTGTGTGCGAATCGGTACCGACCAGCGTGTCGGGGAACGCATAGGTGCGGCCGTCCTCATCCTTGGTCCACACGGTGCGGCCGAGGTATTCGAGGTTGACCTGGTGGCAGATGCCGGTGCCCGGCGGCACCACGCTGAAATTGTCGAAAGCGCTCTGGCCCCAACGGAGGAACGCATAACGTTCGCCGTTGCGCTGCATTTCGATGTCGACGTTCTGTTCGAAAGCGCTGGCGGTGGCGAACTTGTCGACCATTACCGAGTGGTCGATCACCAGATCCACCGGCGACAGCGGGTTGATTCGCTGCGGATCGCCGCCGGCCTTGGCCATCGCCGCACGCATGGCGGCGAGATCAACCACGGCGGGTACGCCGGTAAAATCCTGCATCAAGACGCGAGCAGGGCGGTATTGGATTTCGCGGTCGGAGCGACGCTCCTTGAGCCACGCGGCAAGCGCCTTGAGATCGGCGCCGGTGACAGTTTTTTCATCTTCCCAGCGCAGCAGGTTTTCCAGCAGGACTTTCAGCGACATCGGCAGCTTGTCGAGATCGCCCAAGCTTTTGGCGGCATCCGGCAAACTGAAATAGTGGTAGGTCTTGTCGTCGATTTGCAGTGTTTTAAGGGTTTTCAGGCTATCGAGGGACGGCATTACAATCACTCCTTTGAATCCGCACGGCTACGGATCGGGGGACGAATAGAGCTTTAAACCTAGCCCTGTTTTAGGTAGCTGGCTAATAACTGGACTCTATGGGCAAGTCCAAGGTTCCGACATCGGCTATCATGCGCCGGTTTTCGTGACAGGCTTTGCTGCAACGCAAGGTCTGGACATCGCGCAGTGGCCGAATGAGCGCCCGCTGCCCAGGAGTAAGAATGAACACCCTATTCATGCATTGCCGGCCAGGCTTCGAAGGCGAAGTCTGTTCGGAGATTTCCGACCTCGCCGCGCAACTCAACGTGGCCGGCTACGCCAAGGCCAAAGCGGCCACCGCCTGCGCCGAGTTTGTCTGCACCGAAGAAGACGGCGCCGAGCGCCTGATGCGCGGTCAGCGTTTCGCAGAGCTGATCTTCCCGCGCCAATGGGCGCGCGGGGTGTTCATCGATCTGCCGGAAACTGATCGCATCAGCGTGATCCTCGCGCACATGGCCGAATTCCCGGTGTGCGGCAGCCTGTGGCTGGAAGTCGTTGATACCAATGACGGCAAAGAGCTGTCGAACTTCTGCAAGAAATTCGAAGGCCCGCTGCGCAAGGCGCTGACCGGCGCCGGTAAACTGGTGGATGATGCGAACAAGCCGCGTCTGCTGCTGACCTTCAAGAGCGGTCGTGAAGTGTTTCTGGGTATGGCCGATGCCGGTAACTCGGCGATGTGGCCGATGGGCATTCCGCGCCTGAAGTTCCCGCGTGAAGCGCCGAGCCGTTCGACGCTGAAGCTGGAAGAGGCCTGGCACCACTTCATCCCGCGTGATCAGTGGGAAGATCGCCTGCACAGCGACATGACCGGCGTTGACCTCGGCGCCGCACCGGGCGGCTGGACCTGGCAACTGGTCAACCGCGGCATGCTGGTGACCGCCATCGACAACGGCCCGATGGCTGAAAGCCTGATGGACACTGGCTTGGTGCAGCATTTGATGGCCGACGGTTTTACCTTCAAGCCCAAGCAGCCGGTGGACTGGATGGTCTGCGACATCGTCGAGAAGCCGGCGCGTAACGCCGCGATGCTTGAAGAGTGGATCGGCGAGGGGCATTGCCGAGAGGCGGTGGTCAACCTGAAATTGCCGATGAAGCAGCGCTATGCCGAAGTGAAGCGTTTGCTCGAACGCATTGCCGATGGTTTCAAGGCGCGCGGGATCAAGGTCGATATCGGCTGCAAACAGCTGTATCACGACCGCGAAGAAGTGACCTGCCACTTGCGTCGCCACGATACCAAGAAAGCCAAATCCCGGTGAAACAACACAAAACCCTGTAGGAGCTGCCGCAGGCTGCGATCTTTTGATCTTGAAAAGCAAAGATCGCAGCCTTCGGCAGCTCCTACAGGGGGGTGGCGTAACGCCACAGATGACCGGATACCCGGCAATGCGCGACAATGCCGGCCAGTTTCAGGAGTGAATCATGAGTGAAATGATCGATACCCCGGTCGACGGGACCCTCGACGCCACCGGCCTCAATTGCCCGGAACCGGTGATGATGCTGCATCAACACATTCGTGATCTGGTGCCCGGCGGCCTGCTCAAAGTGATCGCCACCGATCCCTCGACCAAACGCGATATCCCCAAATTCTGCGTGTTTCTCGACCATGAGTTGGTGAGCCAGCACGAAGAGGCCGGTACTTACCTGTACTGGATCCGTAAGAAACACGCCTGAATCCCAGGCGAAAGCAAAACCAAATGTGGGAGCGAGCCTGCTCGCGAAAGCGGTATCTCAGTCACTATTGATGGCGACTGATACACCGCATTCGCCAGCAAGCTGGCTCCCACATTTTTTCGTCCCGGTTTAAAGGACTTAGCCTGCCGAACGACTGATCCGAATACGCTTGCGCGCACTACGCGTCAACCGAATCGACAGCATCAACGCCGCACAGCTCAAGCCAACGATCAAACCCTGCCACAAGCCGCTCGGGCCGCGTGGCTCGCCGAGCCAGTCGGTCAAGCCGAGGGCGTAACCCACCGGCAAACCAATGCCCCAATAGGCGAACAGGGTCAGGATCATCGTCACTCGAGTGTCCTGATAACCGCGCAGTGCGCCGGCAGCGGTGACCTGAATCGCGTCGGAAAACTGGAACAGCGCCGAGTACACAATCAGCATCGCCGCAATGTGAATCACTGTTGGGTCAGCGGTGTAGATCGCCGCAATCGGCTCGCGCAGCAACAGCATCATGCTCGCCGACAGACAGGCGTAGGCCAGTGCGGTGCCCATACCGACGCCAGCGGCAAACCGCGCCTCACGCGGTTCTTCGCGGCCCAACGCCTGACCGACACGCACGGTCACCGCCATACCCAATGAGTACGGAATCATGAACACCAGCGAACTGACGTTCAGCGCAATCTGGTGCCCGGCCACCACGGTAGCGCCGAGGCTGCCGATCAACAGCGCGATCACGGCGAAAATACTCGACTCGGCAAACACCGCGATGCCGATCGGCAGACCAATCGCCAGCAGACGCTTGATCACTGCCCATTGCGGCCAGTCGAAACGGCTGAAAATCTCGCTCGAACGATAAGCCGGAGCCCAACGCTCATAACCGGCCAGCCCCAGCGCCATCACCCACATCACGATCGCCGTGGCCCAGCCGCAGCCAACGCCGCCCATGGCCGGCACACCGAAGTGGCCATAGATGAAGACGTAGTTCAGCGGAATGTTCAGCGCCAGACCGCACAGGCCCAGCACCATTGCCGGACGCGTGCGACCGATGCCGTCACTGGTGCAGCGCAGCACGTGATAGAACGCCACCGCCGGCAGACCGCTGGCGATGCCGTGCAGGTATTGCATGCACGGGCCGATCAGCTCGGGATCGACCTTCATCAGGTGCAACACCGGCTCGGCGGCGACCAGCATCGCCGTCGCGATCAGTCCTACCACCAGCGCCAGCCACAGCGCCTGACGCACTAGCGGGCCGATTTCGCTGTGAGTGCCAGCGCCAAAACGCTGGGCGACTTTCGGCGTGGTTGCCAGCAGGGTGCCGGTCATCAAAAGAAACACCGGCACCCAGATCGAGTTGCCCAGCGCCACCGCCGCCAGATCTTTTGGCCCGACGCGGCCAGCCATCACCGCATCGACGAAGCCCATGGCCGTGGTCGCCAGTTGCGCGATGATGATCGGCAACGCTAGGGCGAGCAGGTTCTTGAACTCCAGGCGAATACGCGCGGGGCGGGTCAGGGAAACAGCGACAGGTTGATCAGTTACAGAATTCACGGGCAAAGCGTCCACAGGTGTTGATGCGCAAGGCGCCGCATTCTACGCCGCTGACGCCTTGGTCAGGAAAAATCCTCTGTTGCGGATTTGTAAGCGCAAAGCCTGCTGGCCGGGCGACCGATCTGCACCTAAACTGCCGATCCGCCAAAGGAGCCCGCCATGCTGATTGTTGCCGACGAAAATATCCCGCTGCTCGATGCCTTTTTTGCCGGTTTCGGCGAGATCCGCCGGGTCCCGGGCCGTTCCATCGACCGTGCGACGGTCGAGCAGGCTGACGTATTGCTTGTGCGCTCGGTGACCAACGTCAACCGCGCGTTGCTGGAGGGCAGCAAGGTGCGCTTTGTCGGCACTTGCACCATTGGCACTGATCATTTGGATCTCGAGTACTTCAATGAGGCCGGCATCACCTGGTCGAGTGCGCCTGGCTGTAATGCCCGGGGCGTGGTCGATTACGTGCTGGGCAGCCTGATGACGCTCGCCGAAATCGAAGGTGTCGATCTGACTCAGCGCACCTATGGTGTCGTCGGCGCCGGTGAGGTGGGAGGGCGCCTGATCAAGGTTCTGAAAGGGTTGGGCTGGAATGTCAAAGTCTGCGATCCGCCGCGTCAGGCTGCCGAGGGCGGCGATTACGTCAGCCTGGAGCAGATCATCGAGCAGTGCGATGTGATCAGTCTGCACACGCCATTGACCCGCAGCGGCGACGGGGCCACTTGGCATCTGTTCGATCAGCAGCGTTTGCAGCAGCTCAAACCCGGTGCGTGGTTGATCAACGCAGCGCGTGGTCCAGTGGTGGATAACGTAGCCCTGCGCGAAGTGCTACTGGAGCGTGAAGACCTGCAGGCCGTTCTCGATGTCTGGGAGGCAGAGCCGGAGGTCGACGTGGCGCTGGCCGAGCTCTGCGTGCTGGCCACGCCACACATTGCCGGTTACAGCCTTGATGGCAAACAGCGCGGAACGGCGCAGATCTATCAGGCCTATTGCGAGTTCATCGGTCAGCCGTCCAGCATCCAGCTCAGTGACTTGCTACCGGCGCCGTGGTTGTCGCAAGTGACCTTGCATGGCGACAGTGATCCGGCCTGGGCGCTGGCGATGTTGTGCCGTGGTGTCTACGACCCGCGCCGCGATGATGCGGATTTTCGCCGCAGCCTTGTAGGCAATGTCGGCGAGCAGCGTGCGGCGTTCGATGTGTTGCGCAAGCAGTACCCAGTGCGCCGTGAGATTGAAGGGCTGAAGGTGCGGATTGAAGGGGCGTCGCCAGAGTTGGCGAGGATCGTGGCGGCGCTGGGGGCGGTGGCTGTCTAGAAACCGGGTCGGCCCTTTCGCGAGCAGGCTGCGCCCAAATACCTGATCTGCAGACAGAAAAAACCCGGCCAAAGGGGCCGGGTCAGGAAGACGGTGGCTATATCACTCTTGTTCGGCAGGCTTGACCAATCGCTTCTCCAGCTCACTGCAGGCTTGCTGGATCATTTCTTCAGTGATCGGTACTTCGCGCCCATCCTTATCCAGTATCGAGCAACCCAGAGATTGGCCGGGCTTGGTGCGGATCACTTCAATTTTGTCTTCGCTGCTGTGTTGCAAGGACATGGCCTGTCTCCTCATCAGGTTGTGCGCCTAGGGTAAAACCGCCACGTGACCGGGCTGTGACAACTTCCTGCGGTCTGTCAGTGGAGGCATCTCCACTCAAACAGAAACGACCGCTCGTCTCAACCGGGACTTTAGACCAATAGTAACTATGGCCTAGTCTTTGGGGGCATATTTAACCTGACTCATTGTGATTTACAGAGTTCCGCCCCAAGAAGGTTTAGGCTAGCCCTTTCATCAACACGGATGTGTACCTGAATGACCCCGAAGCTTTCTTCACGACACCGTCGGGCCCTGCGTCTGACCAGTCGATTTCTGGCCCCTTACCGCTGGCAAGTCATCGCTGCGCTGCTGGCGTTGATCGTCACCGCCGCCGTTACGCTGTCGATGGGGCAGGGCATCAAACTGTTGGTCGACCGTGGCTTCATGACCCAGTCGCCGCATCAGCTCAACCAGACTATCGGCATCTTCATGCTGATGGTGCTGGGTTTGGCGGTCGGCACGTTCGCGCGATTTTACTGGGTGTCGTGGATCGGCGAGCGCTGCGTGGCCGATATTCGCCGTGAGGTGTTCAACCATCTGGTCTATCTGCATCCCGGCTTCTACGAGAACAACCGCAGTTCGGAGATCCAGTCGCGGCTGACCGCCGACACGACGCTGCTGCAATCGGTGATCGGCTCGTCGCTGTCGATGTTCCTGCGCAACCTGTTGATGGTGATTGGCGGTGTCATCCTGCTGTTCGTGACCAACGCAAAACTCACCAGCATCGTGGTGATTGCCTTGCCGTTCGTGGTCGCGCCGATCCTGATTTTCGGTCGACGCGTACGCAATCTATCGCGGCTGAGCCAGGACCGCGTCGCCGATATCGGCAGCTATGTGTCGGAAACTCTCGGCCAGATCAAAACCGTGCAGGCCTACAACCATCAGGTGCAGGACGAGCGACGTTTTGCGACGACGGTCGAGGACGCGTTTGACACGGCGCGCAAACGCATCTTTCAGCGCTCGTGGATGATCACCATGGTGATCGTGCTGGTGCTCGGCGCGGTGGCGGTGATGTTGTGGGTCGGCGGCATGGACGTGATTGCCGGGCGCATCACCGGTGGCGAACTGGCCGCGTTTGTGTTTTACAGCCTGATTGTCGGCAGTGCGATAGGCACGTTGAGCGAGGTCATCGGCGAACTGCAACGCGCGGCGGGTGCCGCCGAGCGCATCGCTGAGCTGTTGGGTTCGGAAAATATCATTCAGCCGCCCACTACCGGGCTGGTGACCCTGCCGCAGCGCGTGCGGGGCGAATTGCAATTACAGGAAGTACGTTTTTCCTATCCGTCGCGGCCTGAAAGCTATGCCGTCAACGGCTTGAACCTGACCATCCGGGCCGGTGAGACGCTGGCGCTGGTGGGGCCATCCGGCGCCGGCAAGTCCACGGTGTACGATTTGCTATTGCGCTTTTATGACCCCGTGGAAGGGCGGATCCTGATTGATGGTGTGCCGCTGACCAGCCTCGATCCGCTGGACCTGCGCCGTCACTTCGCTTTGGTCTCGCAGTCACCGGCGCTGTTTTTCGGCAGCGTTGAAGAGAATATTCGTTACGGCAATCCGGGGGCGACGCTGGAGCAAGTCAAGGACGCGGCAAAAATTGCTCACGCCCACGACTTCATCGAGAAAATGCCCAACGGTTACCAGACCCATCTCGGCGATGGTGGCCTCGGTCTTTCCGGTGGTCAGCGTCAGCGTCTGGCGATTGCCCGGGCGTTGCTGGTCGACGCACCGATCCTGCTGCTGGACGAAGCCACCAGCGCCCTCGATGCGCAGAGCGAACACCTGATTCAGGAAGCGCTGCCGAGCCTGATGCAGAACCGCACCACGCTGGTGATCGCGCATCGACTGGCCACGGTGAAAAACGCTGACCGGATTGCGGTGATGGATCAGGGCAAGCTTGTGGCCATTGGTACTCATCAGGAGCTGATTGCCAGCAATCCGCTGTATGCACGGTTGGCGGCGTTGCAGTTCAATGATGGCAAGAGCGCTTCAACGAGTCCTGTCACCGACCCTGCCATTCACTAAGTCACCGATCAGGTTGTGTAAATAAAAATGCCCGTATCTTGCGATACGGGCATTTTTCGTTCCTTGGCGTCAGTTGCTTGATCACTGATCGTCGAAGTAGCGCTCATGCCAGTCCACCAGTGGCTGTGGCGAGTTGAGCTTCTGGCCGTAGATCACCGAGTACGACAACACGTTCTGCACGTACTGACGGGTTTCATCGAACGGGATGCTTTCCACCCAGACGTCAAAACTCAGGTGATCAGCGCCGCGCAGCCATTGGCGCACACGGCCGGGGCCGGCGTTGTAGGCGGCGGAGGCGAGGACGCGGTTGCCGTTGAACTGGCTGTGCACCTGACTCAGGTAAGCGGCGCCGAGTTGAATGTTCTTGTCTGGATCGAGCACTTGCTGCGGCGAGGCCAGCGGGATGCTGAACTTGCGCGCGGTTTCCTTGGCGGTGCCGGGCATCAACTGCATCAGGCCGCTGGCACCGACACCGGAGCGCGCGTCGTCCATAAAGGCGCTTTCCTGGCGGGTGATGGCAAACACCCAACTGGAGTGCAGGCCACGTACCTTGGCTTCACGCACGAGCGTTTCGCGGTGGGCCATCGGGAAGCGGATATCCAGATCGTCCCAGTACTGCGCCTGACTGATGGTGCGGATCGCCGGGAAGTACCATTTCAGGTCGTAAGCCAGTTTCGCCTGGGCAACCATTTCATCGCGATTGAAATGGCGGCTGACGTGGTACCACTCGCGACGCCCGTCGACGATCTGTCCGCGAGCATGGAATTCCAGCGCGCGACGCACGCCCGGCGTGTTGCGAACCTTGTTGACCAGCGCCTGACTGAGGACCAATGGCTTGTTGTTCAGCGAGTACGGCGATTGCGAGCGGTCGGCGGCGAGGAATCCGTAGAAATCACGTTCCCGGGCGAGGCCTTTGTACAGCGTCTGCGCTTCCGGGTTCTGCGGCTGGGCCAGTTCCAGACTGCGTGCCTGCCAGTAGCGCCAGCGGTTGGTGGTGGCCAGATCCTGCGGCAGACGGCGGGTCAACTGATACGCATCGTCCCAGCGGGCCAGACGCAACAGCAGGCGCAAACGCCATTCCGAGACGGTGTTGTCGCGCAACTCCGGGTCGTATTTGGTCATCACGTCCAGCGCGCGGCTGTCGAAGCGCCGGGCGAGAGTCAGACCGATTTCCCGGGCGATCGCGACTTTTTCATCGCGAGAGAAATGCATGCTGCTGGCGTAACCGTCGAGCAACGCCATGGCCTTGTCCGGATCCTGACGAGCGAGGCGGCGCAGGCCGAGGCTGACCACGTCGGACATCGGCTCATCGGCCGGAGTGAAGCGCGAAGGTTGATTGAGCAGTTCCGGTTTCTGCGCCACATCCACCAGCAAGCGACCGCGTGGGGCGAGGGTGGTCAGGCCGTTGACCAGACTGTTGGCCAGTGGATAGTTGCGCGTCTGAGCGGCGAGTTTGGTGCGCTCCCAGCGTTTCTGCTCGGTGAGCTGGCCGTCGGCGGCCCAGATACCGAACAGCGCGTCGCACGCAGCGGGTTGCGATTTGCCGGTCAGCCAGAGCTTGTCGGCGTTGGCATAGCCTTCGGCTTTCTTATTGTGGGTGATCTGGTATTGCGCATTGAGGCAATCCAGCTCGGTGAAGTTGAGTTTCGGGTCGTAGTACTTGACGAAGGTCGCCCAGTCGCCTCGGTCGGCGAGCCAGCGCAACCAGCGCAGTTTCATCCAGTTGGCCTGGGGCAGGTCACCGTGTTCGGCGAGGAATTTTTCGATTTCCGCATTGCTCGCGGTCTTCAGGCGCGCGGTCAGTTCGTCGTAGGCCAGGTACGGTTCCAGCGGGTAATCGGCCAACGCCTGGCTGTAGCGGAAGTACGGGCCGGTATCGCCCTTGGCCAAGGCGCGCTTGGCTTCATCGTAATACTGGCGTTGGGTGGACAGGTCCACCGCCTGGGCGGATTGAGCGGCAGCGGCGGTAAGTAGCAAACAGGACAAAACACTGAAAAGGCGACTGCGCATGAGACATCCGGGCAGAGAAATCATGACAAGTGCCGACACGAATCAGCACTGAATTGTCTGTAGCTTAGCCTTTTGCCAGCAAGCGGCGAAAGCTTTGCGGGCCTCGCAGCACAAGTTCGCAACAATTGTTGTGCAGAGTGCTTCGACAGACAAATTGCCGGCCTGCTGAAGCCCTAACTCAGGTAGAATGCGCGCCCGGTTTTTGGAGAAGCTCATGACCCTGCTCAAATTCAGCGATGTGTCCCTTGCGTTCGGCGCTATGCCGTTGTTGGACAAGGTGTCCTGGCAGATCGCCCGTGGTGAG
>Ga0213828_1001390_pt1 | contig 19964 bp, 16 predicted proteins | sample MC6MC0897MG_FD_180664 | JGI IMG/M metagenome (GOLD analysis project Ga0213828, IMG submission 180664) | Enriched soil aggregate microbial communities from Iowa State University, Ames, United States - MC6-MC0897-MG | ecosystem: Environmental > Terrestrial > Soil > Unclassified | place: USA: Iowa... | reverse complement strand
GCAGGCAAAGGCGCGGGCATGGGCACACACTGCGTCGCCCAGCGCGATGCCTGCGGCATGCGCCAGGGCCAGCGCCTGCTGGCTGGTATTGGCGGCGATGATCGCCTGCTGCAGCGACTGATCGGCGCCCAGCGCTTGAGCCCAACCGGCCAACTGCGGCAGGTCGATACTGGAATGACGGCTGTGCAGGTCCATGTTGCCCGCAGCCAGCTTGCTGATCTTGCCGAAACCGCCGCACAGGCTCAGGCGCGCCATCGGCACCTTGCGCAGGTGCTTGAGCACCGCACCGACAAAGTCGCCCATCTCGATCAGGGCGATTTCCGGCAGGTTGTAGACCCGGCGCATGGTGTCTTCGCTGGCATTGCCGGTGCAGGCCGCGACGTGCGTGTAGCCGTTGCTGTGGGCGACATCGATGCCTTGCTGGATCGAGGCGATGTAGGCCGCGCAGGAGAACGGCCGGACGATACCACTGGTGCCGAGAATCGACAGCCCGCCGAGAATGCCCAGGCGTGGGTTCATGGTTTTCAGGGCCAACTGATCACCGTCACGCACGTTCACCGTGACCTCGAAACCGCCGCTGTAGCCACAGTCGTTGGCCAGTTGCTGCAGGTGCTCGCTGATCATCCGTCGCGGTACCGGGTTGATGGCCGGCTCGCCGACCGCCAGTACCAGTCCGGGCCGGGTTACGGTGCCGACACCGACACCCGCGACAAAACGCACGCCGGGCGTGGCGAGCAGGCGCACCTGGCTGTAGAGCAGGGCGCCGTGGGTCACGTCGGGGTCGTCGCCGGCGTCCTTCAAGGTGCCGGCCTCGGCGCAGTCGCCGTTACGCCTGCAGAACTCCAGGCGCATCTGCACGACCTTGCCCTTGGGCAGGGTGATGTGCACCGCGTCGGCGTCGACACCGCTCAGCAGCAGGCGTGCGGCGGCGAGGCTGGTTGCCGTGGCGCAGCTGCCGGTGGTCAGGCCGCTGCGTAGTGGCGCGGGTTGTTCGCGGGTTTCTTCACGCATCCAGGGCTTTCACTACGTCGAGCAAGGTGATCGGCAAGGCCTGGCGCCAGGTGTCGAAGTTGCCCAGCGGTTGCGTGTGGGCAATGTGGATGCGGGTCAGCTCGCCGCCGTGCGCTTCGCGAAACTGGGCAAGGGCCATTTCGCTTTGCAGGGTGACGGCATTGGCTACCAGCCGGCCACCGGGGCGCAGGCGCTCCCAGCACAGGCCGAGCATGCCTTCGCCGGTGACGCCGCCACCAATGAAGATCGCGTCGGGCCGCTCCAGTTCGGCCAGCGCCTGCGGGGCCTTGCCGCGGATCAGGCGCAGCCCCGGCACGCCAAGCGCGTCGCGGTTGTGCTCGATCAACGCTTGCCGGCCTGCATCGGCTTCGATCGCCAGGGTGCGGCAGCTGGGGTGGGCGCGCATCCACTCGATGCCGATCGAACCACAGCCGGCGCCGACATCCCACAACAGCGCGCCGGGTTGCGGTGCCAGGCGGGCGAGGGTGATCGCGCGAACATCGCGCTTGGTCAGCTGGCCGTCGTGTTCGAAGGCCGAGTCCGGTAAACCGGCAGCAGGTGACAAGCGCGGTGTGTCCGCTGCAGCCTGGCATTCGATGGCGACCACATTCAACGCAGCCAGCTGACTGTGTGGCCAGTCTTCGGCCGTGCCTTGCACATGACGTTCCTGCGGCCCGCCAAGGTGTTCGAACACCTGCAAACGGCTCGGGCCGAAGCCTTTGTCGCGCAGCAGCGCAGCGATCTGTGCCGGGCTGTCGCCATCGTTGCTCAGCACCAGCAGGCGCAAGCCGGTGTAGCAGTAGGCGTTGAGTGCGGCCAGCGGGCGGGCGACCAGCGACACGATCTGCACCTCCTGCAGTGGCCATCCCAGGCGCGCAGCGGCCAGGGCGCAGGACGATGGCGCCGACAGAACCCGCAACTGCTCGGCTGGCACCTGCCGCGCCAGGCTGGCGCCGACGCCGAAGAACATCGGGTCGCCGCTGGCCAGTACGCATACCGGCTCGCCGCGCAGCGCCAGCACCGGTTCCAGGCTGAACGGGCTCGACCAGGGCAGTTGCTCGGCGCTGACACAGTGTGGCAACAGCGCCAGCTGGCGCGGGCTGCCGAAGATCCGCGAAGCCGCCAGCAGGGCACGCCGGGCAGGTTTGCCCAGGCCGCTGAAACCGTCTTCACCGATACCTACAACTGTCAGCCAGGGGGCCATCTGCTTCCTCATCAAGCTTGAGTGGGCCACAACGGCCGCAAATTCACACGATCTTCGACCGCCGGTTTTTCATGCCGTCGAGCAAAGCAGGCATAATACCGCGCCTTCTACACTCAAGCGCACTTTGACGATTGCCGGATGCCTTCTTGAACCCGCCCCTTGACCCTGCCGTTTCGCCCCGCCCCTCGGCCTGCCCGGGGTTGTGGCGCATCGTCGCCGCCCGCGATGGCGGCATCTGCCGGATCAAGCTGCCGGGTGGCCTGCTGCTGGCCGATCAGGCCGACGCTGTGGCCGAGGCTGCCGAGCGCTTTGCCGGCGGTGTGATCGAGGCTACCAACCGGGGCAATCTGCAGATTCGCGGGGTCGGCGCGCAGCACGCCGCGCTGATCGAGCATTTGCTGGCGGCTGGCCTTGGCCCGCGCCAGGCGGCTGGCGACGATGTCCGCAACCTGATGCTGAGCCCGCTGGCCGGGCGCGATCCGGCCATGCTGCTGGATACCCGGCCGCTGGCCAGGCAGATCCTCGAGATGCTCGAAAGCACGCCGCATCTGCATCAACTTTCGGCCAAGTTTGCCGTGCAGTTGGATGGCGGTGAGCACCTGGCCATGCTCGAACACCCGCATGACCTGTGGCTGTCGCCGCTGCAACTGGAACAGCAGACCTGGCTGGCCTTCGGTCTGGCCGGTTGCCCAGGCACCGATCAGCCGCTGGGCGCGGTGCCGTTGGGCGCTGGGCTGGCGCTGACCCGGGCGGTGATGGAGCGCTTTCTCGAGCTGGCCAGTGCCGAGCAGTCGCGCATGCGCCAGTTGCTGCAGACCTGCCCGGTCGAGCATTTCATCGAAGGCCTCGGCATCGAGCTGCGACGCGACCCGCCAGTGCTCCAATTGCGACGGGCCAAGGCCTGCGCCAACTGGCTTGGGCCGCTGGCGCAAGCCCAGGGCACTGCGCTTGGCGTTGCCCCACCGCTGGGCCGCTTGACCCCGGCGATGCTGCGTGGCGCCGCCCAGGTAGCGCGCGTCAGTGGTGACGGTGAATTGCACCTGAGTCCCTGGCAGAGCCTGGTGTTGAGCAGCATCGCAACAAGTCAATTGCAGGCCGCCCAGGCCCAGTTGCAGGCGTTCGGCCTGGTCTGCTCCAGCCGCGAGCCACTGGCACGAGTGACCGCCTGCAGCGGCGCCAGCGGTTGTGCCAAGGCACTGGCCGAGACCAAGGCCGATGCCGTCCAGCTCGCCGCGCTGATTGCGCCCGGCGCACCGGCCAGCGTGCACCTCAGCGGCTGCCCGCGCTCCTGCGCTGTGGCCCATGTCGCCCCGGCGACCTTGCTGGCCCGTTCGCCGGGCCGCTATGACCTTTATTTGCGTGACGCGCAGCAGCCCGGCTTTGGTGCCCTGCGCGCGACCGACCTTACCTTGAAAGCAGCAGGCGCCATGCTCGACCTGCCCACGGAGCACCTTGATGATTGACTACATTCGCGATGGTCAGGAGATCTATCGCAATTCCTTCCGGATCATCCGCGAGGAGGCCCGCCTGGAGCGGATTCCTGCCGATCTGGAAAAGCTCGCGGTGCGGGTGATTCACGCCTGCGGCATGGTCGAGGCAATCGATGGTCTGCAGTTCTCCGCAGGTGCCGGCGCTGCCGGGCGCGCAGCGCTGGCCAAAGGCGCGCCGATCCTGTGTGACGCGCACATGGTTGCCGAAGGCATCACCCGTGCGCGGCTGCCAGCCAACAACCAAGTGATCTGCACCCTGCGCGATCCAAGTGTGCCGGCACTGGCCAAGGAGCAGGGCAACACCCGTTCGGCAGTGGCCCTGGAGCTGTGGCGCGAACACCTGGAAGGCAGCGTGGTGGTGATCGGCAATGCACCGACGGCGCTGTTCTACCTGCTTGAGATGATCGACGCGGGCGCGCCGAAACCGGCGCTGATTCTCGGCTTCCCGGTGGGCTTCGTCGGCGCGGCCGAGTCCAAGGCGATGCTCGCCGCCGACAGCCGTGGCGTGCCGTTCGTGATCATGCAGGGCCGTCTGGGCGGTAGCGCAATGGCCGCCGCCGCCGTCAACGCGCTGGCCACGGAGGTCGAATGATGACGCCACGCGGACGACTGCTTGGCCTCGGCGTTGGCCCTGGCGACCCGGAACTGATCACCGTCAAGGCCTTGCGCCTGCTGCGCGAGGCGCCGGTGGTGGCTTACTTTGTGGCCAAGGGTAAGCGCGGCAACGCCTTCGGCATCATCGAAGCGCACTTGCAGGCGCAGCAGACCTTGCTGCCACTGGTGTATCCGGTCACTACCGAAGCGCTGCCTGCGCCGCTGTCCTACGAACAGGTCATCAGTGATTTCTACGATGAGGCCGGCGAGCAAGTGGCCGCGCATCTGGACGCCGGGCGTGATGTAGCGGTGATCTGCGAAGGTGATCCGTTCTTCTACGGATCGTACATGTACCTGCATGACCGCCTCGCGCAGCGCTATGACGCCGAGGTGATTCCTGGTGTCTGTTCGATGCTCGGTGGCGCCTCGGTGCTCGGCGCGCCGCTGGTCTACCGCAACCAGACCCTGACCGTATTGTCCGGTGTGTTGCCTGCCGAAGAGCTCAAGCGGCGGCTGGCCGACGCCGATGCGGCGGTGATCATGAAACTGGGGCGCAACTTCCCCAAGGTGCGCCAGGTGCTGGCCGAGTTGGGCCTGGACCAGCGCGCGCTGTACGTTGAGCGTGCGACCATGGCTAATCAGAAAATCGTTGCGCTGGACGCGGTCGATCCGCAGTCTTCGCCCTACTTTTCGCTGATCATCGTGCCGGGTGAAAAATGGCAGGGCTGAACCTACGCAAAGCGCCGGCCATCATCATCCTCGGCCAGGCCAGCCTGGCTACTGCGCAGCGCCTCCAGCAACTGTATCCCGAGGCCAGCATCCATGGCCTGAATGGCCGGGTCGCGGGCGCCGACAGTGGCTATGAGTCATTTGGCAGCACCTTGCGCGAGCTGTATCTGCAAGACACGCCGATCATTGCCCTGTGCGCCGCTGGCATCGTCATTCGCAGCCTGGCCAGCGTGCTCAGCGACAAGGATGTCGAGCCACCGGTACTGGTGGTCGCCGAAGATGGCAGTGCCGTGGTGCCGTTGCTCGGCGGTCTCGGCGGGGTCAACGTGATGGCGCGCGAGATCGGCGCGGCGTTGTCGGTCGCTGCCGCGATCACCACGAGTGGTGAACTGCGTTTCGGCACCTGCCTGCTCAATCCGCCGGTTGGCTATGCCTTGGCAGATCTGGAGCAGGGCAAGCGCTTTGTCTCCGACCTGCTGGCCGGTCAGAGTGTCCGTATCGAGGGTGATGCGCCGTGGCTTGCGCAGGCGCAACTGCCCGCCGATGCGGCAGCGCAACGAACCATTCACGTGGGCTGCGAAGCGCGCCCCGCCAGCCGTGACGAACTGCTGATCCATCCACGTTCGGTGCTGGTCGCCGTCAGTGCCGAGTCTGCCGAGCTTGCCGAACACGTGCGCGCGGCCCTGCGCGCGGCCAATATTGCCGAGCCAGCGCTGGCGTGCCTGCTTGCCAGTGACCAGCACATGGCCCTGCCGGGCCTGCACCAGGCGGCGCAGCAACTCGGTGTCGCACTGCGCTTTGCCGCGCCGGCAGTGAGCCTGGCCGAGATGGTCGAACAGAGCGTGCCTGGCGCCCGCTTGAGTGAACACTCGGGGTTGTTGGTGGCAGTTGCCAGCGCGCCCATCGACCCTGCCCAGGTCGGTCGCGGTCGTGGCCGGCTGGCAGTGATCGGCCTCGGCCCCGGCGCCGCCGAACTGATGGTGCCTGCAGTCAAGCGCGAACTGAGCCTGGCCGAGGATGTGCTCGGTTACGAAACCTACGTGCGTATGGCTGGCCCGTTCCGCCCGGATCAGGTGCTGCACAACACCGACAACCGCGAGGAGATGCAGCGCGCCCGGCATGCCTTTGAGCTGGCCGCACAGGGCCGTTCGGTCGTGGTGGTGTCGTCGGGTGATCCCGGCGTGTTCGCCATGGCCGCCGCCGTGCTCGAGGCCTTGCACGAGTCGACCGACCCGGCCTGGCATCAGGTCGATCTGCAGATCCTCCCAGGCGTATCGGCATCGTTGGCTACCGCTGCTCAGGCTGGCGCGCCGCTGGGGCATGACTTCTGCGTGATGTCGCTGTCGGACAACCTCAAACCCTGGTCGATCATCGAGACACGCCTGGACCTTGCCGCCCAGGCTGATCTGGTGCTGGCGTTCTATAACCCGATTTCGAAAGCCAGACCCTGGCAATTGGGTGTAGCGCTGGACGTCGTGCGCCGTCATCGCTCAGGCGCTACGCCGGTAGTCCTTGGTCGCGATATTGGTAGGCCAGGGCAGACGCTGCGCGTAGTCACACTGGCCGAACTGCTGCCAGAAATGGTCGACATGCGCACCATGGTGTTGGTCGGGTCTTCGACAACCTGCACATTGCCGCGTGCCGACGGTGGCACCTGGGTCTACACCCCGCGGTGGTACCCAGCGGCCAACTGAGGTGTTGAGGAAATCCTTCAGCGCTCCTTCCCCGAAGGCCTGCGCATAGGGTGGTAATCCCTGAATCACAGGGGCTACCACCAAGGATTTATTCATGTCTGACAGCAACGATATTGCGAGCACCAACACCGCCGTCCTGGTCCAGGATTCACTGCTCGCCTGCGGTGCCGGGATGACCCAGCAAAGCCGTAACGACGTCAAGAATGCCTTCCACTTCGCCACATTGGTGGCCGATAAACTGTATGACCCACAAATTCAAAGCAAGGCCTGGTACGACCAGTTTCTGAAGGCCATGCAGGATTGCGGGTTTGTCGCCGCGCGCCGCAGTTTCGAACTCGAAACGGCATCTTCGGTAACGGTTACCGTCGGCGCAGTGGTATTTCGTGTGATGTCCGCTGCCGGTGCTGCTGCGCTGGGCGGGCCTGTTGGTGAGGCGTTTAGCAAGCTGGCCCAGAAAGCGATCGACAAGCTCGGTTCGATCGATAGCGAAAAGCGTATCTTCATCAGCGATCGAAAGAATAAGCGCAGCGGCATGGTCGGGCTGGGTGCGTGCATGGAAACGCCTGAAGGTGAGGTGGTGCTGGTGATGAGCTGCGTCAACGCCGCAGCGCCCGAGTCCAACACTGACCTGCTCGGCGTGGAATGGAACATTACTTCCTCGGAGTACTACGCCGGCAGCGCGGTGTTGTCGTTCAACCGAATGATCTACGACCGCGTACGTGAGCACATCGAGACCAAGCTCGGCGTGCGCAGTGTTGAAGACATTCTCGAGTACGAGATCTGAGCAGGCTGACGGCGACATGCTTCGCCGTCATTCCAACGACTTGCAGGCAGCAGGCACCCCATGCAAATACAGAATCACGCCCTGGTGCTGGTCGCCGGGACAGTGTTGTTGACTGATCCACAGATCAGCCCATCGCAGCGTCAGGCAGCCATTGATAGCACGCTCTACGCGCAGCTGGTCGCGAACAAGCGTGCGGGCAATCGCTTTACCGAGCTGGCCACCTGGGACCGCGCTTATCGAGCAGTGTATGCAGAGCTGGGCTGGCTCGTGACCAGTCAGGCGCACGATGAGCAGAGTGTTCCGGGCGTCGCCGGGCTGGCCATCTCTCCAGCGCTTCAAGCGTGGTTCGGGCAGGCAGGCATCGATGGCGGTCAGGTCTTGCGCAGCGTCTTCGAAAGCTTGCGCGAGCACCCAGATGGGCTGCGGCAGCTGCAAGGCTTCATCCGCTCGGACACTGCAGACGGGCATTTGGCAAAGCTGGAAATCGGCCTGATGGAGGCGGACATGCGTCTGCATCTGTGCAGCCTGAGCTGGCAGTCCACGGCCGCTGTCGAGGCAGCCGAGCCGCCCAGCCTGAGCGAAATCGCGACGTTGCCGGCGGAGGTCCAACTGCGCTGCCTCTCACTGCTGTGCGACGCGCAGTCCTTTGAAACAAAACGCAGCCAGTTACGCATGTTGATGGACAAGAAACAGCATGAACACGCCTATGTGCTCGAACTGCCCACGCAGAACAGGAGGATGTGATGGCAAATACCCAAGCAGCGGTAATCGGCTCGTCGATTGTGAGCTTCCTGCACGGTCTTGATGGACAGCAGTGCGACGCGGTAAAGACGGCGGTTGCCTTGGCCGAGCGCGCCACCCTGAGCGTGTTCAATGAGGGTCTGGTCGAGGACTGGTTGAGCTACTTTCGTAACCAGCTAAAGTTCATGGGGTGGGATGCGGTTGCGCCAGAGGACATACATTGGCCGACGGATCAACGGTCAAAGCTGGTGGACAAAGCGCTTCAGACCATTGCCGCCACGGCAGGTGAGCACTTTGCCGAGTCCACCGATCTTGCCCTGCGCCGGTTGATGGCCAGCCCGGCCACCCTGGGTACCTTCGAGCGACAGGCCGCCGAGCGACAATGCCTGCAATTTCTTCCTTGTTCGCCGGCCGGTAACGGTCGAGTCGACATGGTGCTGTACTTCGAGACTGACAAGAAGACTCGCTTCGCGACCGGCTTCATGGAGCGCAAGCGTAGCTACCATAAAGTCTCTGCCGAGCTGGTGCGGTTCAATGTCCGAGCATTCATGGACACGCACCTGCCCAAGGTTCTTGCCAGCACGGTAGAGCAGGCGCGACTGAGTATCCACGAATATCAGATCTAGTTAAGCAAGTAGCCCTTGATCCCGGTAAAGATGATCTGCGCAGCCAGGGCACAGACGAACAGCCCCATCAAGCGGCTGACGATCTGCAAGCCCTGGTCACCCAGGATTCGTTCGATACCGTGCGAGAGGTACAGCACCAGGCCGACAGTGAAACTGGCCAGAGCAATACTGACGATTGCCAGTAGCTTGTCATCCCAGTGCGGCTGGCTGACGCCCATCACCAGCAGCGCACCGATGGTGCCGGGGCCGACGGTCAGCGGGATGGTCAGCGGTACGATGGTTACGTCCTGCTGTACGTTGTCGCTCTGCACCGCCGGCTTGCCCTGGGCCATGCTCAGCGCAGAAATGAACAACACACTGCCGGCACCGATACGAAAGGCGTCGGCAGTGATGCCGAACACGCCGAAGATCACCCGGCCAAACAGGTACAACAGCACGCTGGCAATGAGCACGGCAATTGCCACGCGCCAGGCCAGTTGCTTGCGCTCCTTGCTGGAGTGGCCGCGGGTCAGGCTGATGAAGCAGGACAGCACGAAGAACGGGCTGTAGAGCACGAGCATCTTCAGATAAACGCTGAACAACTCATGAAGCATGGCCAGGATCCATGGCGAAGGGAGGGGTGCGGCAAGTGTATCAGCCGCTCAGGCGGTGGGTTTGAGCTTTGCCCGGCTGCGCTCAGCGCTGCCGGTCATGATGCATTCACCTCAGCGGCTCTCGCCTCGCGCTGCCCGGCCCAGTACTGGACCAGTTCGCGCAGTTGCGACAGCTCTACCGGCTTGGCCATGTGGCCGTCCATACCGGCCAGGCGTGCACGTTCCTTGTGCTCGCTGAGGATATGGGCGGTCAGCGCGACAACGGGGGTGCGCTGGCGCTGGTTGGCCGCCTCCCACTCGCGCAGGCGAATGGTCGCTGAGAATCCATCCAGCACGGGCATCTCGCAATCCATCAAGACCAGATCGTAGCGACGAGCCTGCATGGCCTGCAGGGCCTCCTCGCCATTGCTGGCGGTATCAGGTTCGAGGTTGAGCTTGCCGAGCATGCCGCGGATGACCTTGGTCGAAATGCTGTTGTCTTCGGCAACCAGCACGTGGAAGTCGGCTGGAACTTCCAGTGTAGCCGGCGGCATGCCCAGCGCGACCGGCGGCGTGGCCTGCTCACGTCCGCGCTGGGCCAGCTCTTCAGCGAGGGTGGTTTTCAAGGTGTAGCCGGCCACCGGCTTGGCGAGGATGCGCTTGACCCCGGCGTTGCGCGCGATGACCTTGCTCGGGGCGTTGCTGATGCCGGTCAGCATCACCACCAGGATGTCGTGGTTGAGGCTTGGGTCTTCCTTGATCTTGGCTGCCAGTTGCATGCCGGTCATGCCGGGCATGTTCTGGTCGAGCAGGACCGCGTCGAAGTAGTCGCGCAGGTGCGCCTTGGTGCGCAGCAGGGCGAGCGCTTCCTTGCCCGACGGCACGGCACTGACATTCATCCCCCAGGCACTGCATTGCTGTACCAGGACCTTGCGACAGGTATCGTTATCGTCGACCACCAGTACTCGTGCGTCGCGCAGCGGGCCGTCCAGGTCGGCCGGTGGCTGCTCCAGACGCGACGGGTCGAGCGGCAGGGTCAACCACAGGGTGTTGCCCATGTTGCTGCTGCTCTTGATGCCGAATTCGCCCTGCATCAGACCAATCAATTGTTTGGCGATCACCAGCCCGAGATGGCCGCCGAGCTTGTTGCTGGAAAGAAACTGATGGCTGTGCAGCTCGGCCTGCAGCAAGGCTTCGCGCTCGGCCGGTGGCATGGCGCTGCCGCTGTCTTGCACGGCAATGCGCAGGCGCGGCAGCTCGCCGCGTTGATCCAGCGCCACCACCAGCAGGATTTCCCCCTGCTCGGTATTTTTCAGCGCGTTTTCCAGCAGGCTGGAAAGGGCCTGACGCAAGCGCGTTGGGTCGCCGCTGATGACCCGCGGGACTTGCGGTTGGGTAAAGCTGATCAGCTCGATGTTGCGTTGTTCGGCCTTGGCCCGAAAGATATTCAGGCAGTCTTCGATCAAGGCGTTGAGGTCGAACTGCACATCGTCCAGCTCGATCTGCCGCGACTCCAGCTTGGAGATGTCGAGGATCTCGTTGATCAAGGTCAGCAGCTCGTTGCCGGCGCTGTGGATGGTCTGCACGTAGTCGCGCTGCTTGACCGACAGCGGCGTACCCAGCAACAGCTCGGTCATGCCCAGCACGCCGTTCATCGGTGTGCGGATTTCATGGCTGATCTTGGCCAGGAACTCGGCCTTGGCGTTGAGCTCGGCGTCGCTGGCTGCCAGCGCGCGGCTGGCACGGAAGCGGTCCTCATTGATGCGTCGCAAGCGTTCACTCACTGCCAGGTTGAGCAGCAGGCCGCTGCTTACCGTCAGTGCCAGCAGAATGCACAGCAACCATGGCGTCGGCGTGCGGGTCAGGCCGAGCAACGCTGGCAGCAACACCAGCCCGCCGAGGTTGTACACCAGCATCGCCAAGGCGAACAAACGTGCCGGGCTGTAGCCCTTGTACCAGTGATAGCTGCTGACCAGCAGCATGCTTGCGCTGCCAATCGCGAGCAGGGCGTAGGTCATCAGGTTGAGCGGCAGGGTGTCGACGAACAGCAGGATCAGGCTACTGACGCCAACCAACAGCATCTCGCCCTGCAACAGCCGATTCAGCCGCGGCGAATTGCCGGTACTGAAAAAGTGCTGGGTGAAGTAAAGACCGGCCAGCCCGGCCATGACCAGGGTCAGGTAGGCGGCAGGCGTTTGCGCACTGTGCCAGACGTGCCACCAGGGCCCGCTGAGGTTGAGCAGGATCAGCGCGCTGAGCAGCATCAGGCCGTGGTAAAGGGCAAGAATCAGGGTGGTGCTCGAGCGCACGTAGAGGAAGCGAATCACGTTGTGCAGGATCAGCATGACCAGACCGCCGAACAACAGGCCGAACAACAGCAGCAAGTGTTGGTCGCCCGCAGCCTCGGCAGCAGACAGCAGGCTGATGGCTGGGCGCAGTTGGTGTTCCGAGACCAGGTGCAGGTAGACGTCCAGTGGCTGGCTGCTGTTGGGTAAAGTCAGCAAGTGGTCACTGCCGAGCAGGGTCGGCTCGCTGCCGGTGTTGGCCTGCGGACCATGGTGGCGCTGGCGCAGCAGTTTGTCACCGTTGAGCACGTACAGATCGAGGCGGGACAGGTCGGGAGCGAAGATGCGCAGCAGGCGTTGCTGGTCATCCGGTTCCAGCCGGTAGTGCAGCCAGAGCGCTTGATCAGGCTCGGCAGCCTCCAGCTCGTTGAGCTGGAGGGGACTGAATTGGTTGCGGTAGCGTTCGGAGCGTACGTCGCTCAGTTGCAGGTTGGCCTGTTCATCGAGCAGCAGCGACCAGCCACCACCTTGCTCGGCCGAGGCCGGCGGCAGGCAGAGCAGGGTCAGCAAGCTGACGAACAGGGCAAGGGCAATCCGAAGCCGACGCAAGACGAGATCCTTTCTTAGCGGGTGTGGCGAAGCACAACTATGCGCGGCGGGTGAAGGCGAACGCAAGGCCCATCGGCATCCTGTCGACGAGCCGAAGGCCGTGCACCAAAGGGCGTCACGGCCATTCGCCAAAGCGCTGTTACTGCGCTTCACCACGCTCGCGGGCAATGGCCCGGTAGCCGATGTCGGTGCGGTAGAAGCTACCGTCCCAGCTGACTTCCTTGGCCAGGCGGTAAGCCTGTTCCTGGGCCTGGGCGACGGTCTGACCGAGGGCAGTGGCGCACAGCACGCGGCCGCCGTTGGTCACGACCTGGCCGTCCTGCAGCGCAGTGCCGGCATGGAAGACCTTGCCTTCCAGCTTGGCCGCAGCGCCGAGACCGTGAATGGTAGCGCCCTTGGCGTAGTCGGCCGGGTAACCGCCGGCAGCCAGCACGACACCCAGGCTTGGCCGCGGGTCCCATTGTGCTTCGACCTTGTTCAAGGCCTTGGCGAAGGCGGCTTCGATCAACAGCACCAGGCTCGACTCCAGGCGCAGCATGACTGGCTGGGTTTCCGGGTCGCCGAAGCGGCAGTTGAACTCGATCACCTTGGGGTTGCTGGCCTTGTCGATCATCAGCCCGGCGTACAGGAAGCCGGTGTAGACGTTGCCTTCGGCGGCCATGCCGCGCACGGTCGGCCAGATCACCTGGTCCATCACCCGCTGGTGCACTTCGGCGGTAACCACCGGGGCTGGCGAGTAGGCGCCCATGCCGCCGGTGTTCGGCCCGCTGTCGCCGTCGCCGACGCGCTTGTGGTCCTGGCTGGTCGCCATCGGCAGCACGTTTTCACCGTCAACCATGACGATGAAGCTGGCTTCTTCGCCGTCGAGAAACTCTTCGATGACGACCCGCGAACCTGCATCACCAAAGGCGTTACCGGCGAGCATGTCGCGCACGGCGTCTTCGGCTTCCTGCAAGGTCATGGCAACGATCACGCCTTTGCCCGCAGCAAGGCCGTCGGCCTTGATCACGATCGGCGCGCCGACCTTTTGCAGGTAGGCCAGGGCTGGCTCGACTTCGGTGAAGTTCTGGTAATCCGCGGTAGGGATCTGGTGACGGGCCAGGAAGTCCTTGGTGAACGCCTTGGAGCCTTCAAGCTGGGCAGCGCCCTTGGTTGGGCCAAAGCAGTCGAGCTTGCGGCTGCGGAACAGGTCGACGACGCCGGCAACCAGTGGCGCTTCCGGGCCGACGATGGTCAGGTCGACGTTCTGCTCGGCGAAATCGGCCAACTGCTCCAGAGCGGTCACCTGGATGTCGACGTTCTCGCATTTGGCTTCGGTGGCGGTGCCAGCGTTGCCTGGGGCGACGAAGACTTTTTCGACACGTGGGTCCTGGGCAACTTTCCAGGCCAGGGCGTGTTCACGGCCGCCGTTGCCGATGATCAAAACTTTCATGTCTAAAACCTCGAAAACTGTTTAGCCCAGACGCCTCTTTGTAGGGGCGGCCTTGTGTCGCGAAAGGGTCGAGGAGCGACCCCAAAATTGGCGATGATGCACTAATCCTGGGCCCGCTGTGCGGGCCTTTCGCGACACAAGGCCGCTCCTACAAGAGCGCGGTCGGCAGAAATTAGTGGCGGAAGTGGCGCATGCCGGTGAACACCATGGCGATGCCGGCTTCGTCGGCAGCAGCGATCACTTCAGCATCGCGCATCGAACCACCTGGCTGGATCACTGCAGTGATGCCGGCCTTGGCAGCGTTGTCGATACCGTCGCGGAACGGGAAGAACGCGTCCGAGGCCATGACCGCACCTTGTACCTGCAGGCCAGCATGCTCGGCTTTGATGGCAGCAATGCGTGCCGAGTTGACGCGGCTCATCTGGCCAGCACCGACACCGATGGTCTGGCGCTGCTTGGCGTAGACGATAGCGTTGGACTTGACGAACTTGGCTACTTTCCAGGCGAAGATCAGGTCGTGAATTTCCTGCTCGCTCGGCGCGCGCTGGGTAACGATCTTCAGATCGTCGGCGCTGATCATGCCGATATCGCGGCTCTGCACCAGCAGGCCACCGTTGACCCGCTTGAAGTCCCAGCCAGCGCTGCGCTCGGCTGGCCACTCGCCGCACTCGAGCAGACGCACGTTCTGCTTGGCGGCTACTACGTCACGGGCAGCCTGGGAGATCTTCGGCGCAATGATCACTTCAACGAACTGGCGCTCGACGATGGCCTTGGCAGTCTCGCCGTCCAGTTCGCGGTTGAAGGCGATGATGCCGCCAAAGGCCGACTCGGTGTCGGTGGCGTAGGCCAGTTCGTAGGCCTGGCGAATGCCGCCTTCGTTGTCCGGAACCACGGCAACGCCGCACGGGTTGGCGTGCTTGACGATCACGCAGGCCGGCTTGACGAAGCTCTTGACGCACTCGAGGGCGGCATCGGTGTCGGCCACGTTGTTGAACGACAGCTCTTTGCCCTGCAGCTGGGTGGCGGTAGAGATGCTCGCTTCGCCCTTGTTCGCTTCAACGTAGAACGCCGCGTTCTGGTGCGGGTTCTCGCCGTAGCGCATTTCCTGGGCTTTGACGAACTGGCTGTTGAAGGTGCGCGGGAACAGGCTGCGGTCGGAAGTCGACAGGGTCTCGGCAGCCTGGTTCACGGTGCCCATGTAGTTGGCGATCATACCGTCGTAGGCGGCGGTGTGCTCGAACGCCTTGAGCATCAGGTCGAAGCGCTGAGCGTAGGTCAGGCCACCGGCCTTGAGGCTTTCGAGGATCTGGCCGTAGTCACCGGCGTTGACCACGATGGCCACGTCCTTGTGGTTCTTGGCTGCCGAGCGAACCATGGTCGGGCCGCCGATATCGATGTTCTCGATTGCGGTCGGCAGGTCGCAGCCAGGCTTGGCAATGGTGGCTTCGAACGGGTACAGGTTGACTGCCACCAGGTCGATTGGCTTGATGCCGTGCTCGTTCATGATCGCGTCGTCGGTGCCGCGACGACCGAGGATGCCACCGTGGATTTTTGGATGCAGGGTCTTCACCCGGCCGTCCATCATTTCAGCGAAGCCGGTGTAGTCGGCCACTTCCACCGCGTCGACGCCATTGTCCTTGAGCAGCTTGTAGGTGCCACCGGTGGACAGGATCTCGACGCCGAGCTGTTGCAGCTCGCGAGCGAATTCGAGGATCCCGGTCTTGTCGGAGACGCTGATCAGGGCGCGGCGGATCGGCAGGCGGGTAGTCTGGTCGGTCATTTCGGATTCCATAACGCGGTGGAGTCAGCAAAAAAGGCGCCTCCTGCGGGAGCCGCCTTTTCTGATTGGGATTCTGGCCTTAGAGCAAATCGTACTGCTTGAGCTTCTTGCGCAGGGTGCCACGGTTGAGTCCGAGCATCTCGCTGGCTTTGGTCTGGTTGCCCTTGACGTAATTCATCACACTTTCGAGCAGCGGCGCCTCGACCTCCGAGAGCACCAGGTTGTACACGTCCGTGACGGAGGCGCCTTCGAGGTGGGCGAAGTAGTTGTGCAGCGCCTTCTCGACGCTGTCGCGCAGGGTCTGGCCCTCCTCGCTCGGCGTATTCAGGTGCTGCTTGAGGTTGGCGTTGTCGCTCACGGGCGTTGTTCCACTCACTAAAGTCTCGGTCATCATCGTCATGCGGCCACCCCTTGTTCGTCCTTTGTTTCAAGGCTCTGTCGGCATTCGGAGAAAAACTCGCGAACGTTGGCGCATTGCGCGTGTGTCTCATCCAAAGCGTTGAACCGGGAGCGGAACTCCTTGCCGCCGGGTCGGGTTGCCAGGTACCAGCCAACGTGCTTTCGGGCGATACGTACGCCCATTACATCGCCGTAGAAGGCATGCAGCGCGGCCAGGTGCTCCAGCAAAATGCGTTCAACTTCGTCCAGCCCTGGCGCCGGCAGGTATTCACCGGTCTGCAGGTAATGCTCGATCTCGCGGAAGATCCACGGCCGGCCTTGGGCAGCACGGCCAATCAGCAGGCCGTCGGCACCGGTGGCATGCAGCACCGCCCGGGCTTTTTCTGGCGAGGTGATATCGCCATTGGCAAAGACCGGGATCGACACTGCCTGCTTGATTGCAGCAATGGTGTCGTACTCGGCTTCACCGGTGTACAGGTCGGCGCGTGTGCGGCCATGCACCGCAAGCGCCTGGATGCCGGCCTGCTCGGCAATTTTTGCCACGTTCAGGCCGTTCTTGCTCGAACGGTCCCAGCCGGTACGAATCTTCAGGGTCACCGGGACATCCACTGCGCCAATGACGGCATCGAGGATCTCGCTGACCAGCACTTCATCTCTCAATAAAGCAGAGCCTGCAGCTTTGTTGCAGACTTTTTTTGCCGGGCAACCCATGTTGATGTCGATGATCTGCGCGCCGGCCTCGACATTGGCCCGGGCCGCCGCCGCCATCATCTGTGCATCACCCCCGGCGATCTGTACCGAGCGCGGCTCGGGATCACCTTCATGGATGCGGCGCAGACGTGACTTGCGGCTGTCCCACAGGCTCATGTCGCTGCTGACCATCTCCGACACCACCATGCCTGCGCCCAAGCGCTGGCAAAGCGTGCGGAAAGGCTGGTCCGTAACCCCGGCCATAGGCGCAAGGATAAGGTTGTTGCGAAGCGTATATGGGCCGATGCGTACCGCCGACATAGGTGTTCCCTGTTGTGGGGCCGAATCATTGAGGTCAAAAAGGGTGGGCATAATACCCGCTCTGGATGACTGGATAAAGGTCAATTTGGATAAAATCTGAACAGCTGCGGCCTTATGCCTCGCAGTTCTGGACAAGCTGCAGGCGCCGGTAAACCGGCGTCTGCGGGCAATTGTCACTCCGGCGAGCGGAAGCTCAGGCTGTAGTTGACGGCCTTGGGGCCCGGGTCGAGGATATCCAGGGCGATATGGATAGGCGTCTGGCTGGGCATTTCGCCGCGCCCGGCCAATTCACCGGAGAGGTACTCGCTGGGTTTGAAGCGACGACTGGCAATCGACTGGCCGTTGAGGTCGGCAAAGCGCAGTTCCAGCAATGGGAACGGTTGGGCAAACGGCGCGCGGTTGTAGATGATCGCGTCGACGATCAGGGCGCCCTTGAAGTCCGGATGGCTGCGCACCACCAGGTTGCTGCTCTTGATCCGGGCAATGTCGACCCGGGTCGGCACCTTGCAGCCCAGCGTCGGGCACAGTTGCTGGAACCACGGCCGGTACTGGTCCTGGCGGGCCATTTCATCGAAGTGGAACCACACGTACTGAAAGGCCAGCAAGCCGGCGGCAAGCAGGGTCAGCGTGCCCCACAGCAAGCGCTTGCCCCAGTTGACCTGGGGTTTTTGCCAGTCCAGTTGGAGCGGGTCGTCGACCACATCGATCAGCGGCTCCTTGCGCCGGTTGGCGCGGCTGTTCAGGCCCGGTTCGATACGCTCATCGAGCGGCTGCTCGAGTTCATCGTCGTGGGCGTCCAGCGCTGACAGGTTTTCCTTGCGGCGGCCATCATCGAACGCCGACAGGCCGCTTACAACCGTGTCATGGTCGTCGTCGGCGGCCAGAGACTCGCGGCTCAGCGCTTCGGCTGCGGTCAACGGCGCGCCCAGCGTGGGCTGCTGGCGGCTGGGTTGATCGTCCGGGTCAAGCACCAGGCCAATGCTTGGCTCGGTGCGCTCGCGGGGCGATGGCTCGTGCTCAAGCGCTTCGGGCTCGATCAGTGGCGGCTCGAGGACCAGCGGTGAAGGCTCGCTCAGAGGCTCGTCGGTGGCGTTACCGAACGGGCGGCCGACGTCTTCGTCCGGGTCGTGCACCTCGCGCACTGCCTGCAGGGCATCGCTGCGCGCCTCGCTCTGGCCTTCGCTGGCCCGATCGCGACGCTCCAGATTGGCTAATGCCTGGTCCAGGTCGATTTCGTCAAAGGCCTGAGCGCTGGCCTGCCAGTCGTCCTGGCTCGGCGCCGGCCCAGCAGGCGCTGGTGCTTCGACCGGGGTAGCCAGCTCCGGCTGCGCAGGCGCCGTCTCGGCAGTGGCTACGCGGTTTTGCTCGAGCAGTTGCTTGGCGGCGTTGAACACTTGCAGGCACTGGCCGCAGCGAACCACCCCGCGGGCCACGCTCAATTGATGATGCGTGACGCGAAAGCTGGTCTGGCAATGCGGGCACTGGGTGACGAAACTGTCGGTCATGCGGCGATCCGGGGGGCTGTGCAGGTGATTATTTCAGGCCTGCCGAGCGACGGCGGCCACTGATGCGAACCCAGCCGTCGCGGACGACGATCGGGTCCAGGTCAAAGTCTGCAGCATAGGCGGCGGCGACTTCTTCACCCTGTTCGGCGAGGATCCCCGATAACGCCAGCAGGCCGCCCGGTCGTACCAGGCCCGACAACTGCGGCGCCAGCGAGACCAGCGGGCCAGCCAGAATGTTGGCCACCAGCACGTCGGCCTGCATCGCCGGCATGTCTTCAGGCAGGTACAGCGGGAAGCGCTCGGCTTCGATACCGTTGCGCCCGGCGTTGTCGCGCGAAGCTTCCAGCGCCTGCACATCGATATCGGTACCGACCGCTTCGCGCGCGCCCAGCAGCAGCGCAGCGATGGCCAGAATGCCCGAGCCACAGCCGAAGTCCAGTACCTGCACGTCAGCCAGTTGCTGGCCGTCGAGCCACTCCAGGCACAGCGCGGTAGTCGGGTGGGTGCCGGTGCCGAACGCCAGGCCCGGGTCGAGCAGCAGGTTGACTGCTTCCGGCTCAGGGGCTGCGTGCCAGCTTGGCACGATCCACAGACGCTGACCAAAACGCATGGGCTGGAAGTTGTCCATCCAGCTGCGCTCCCAGTCCTGGTCTTCGATGACTTCAGCCTGATGCTCGGGCAGCTCGGCGTTGGTCAGCAGGCGCAGGTGAGCGAATACCTGCTCAGGCTCAGCGTCGGCTTCGAACAGGGCCAGCAGGTGGGTGTGCGACCACAGTGGCGTGGTGTTGAGGTCCGGCTCGAAGATCGGCTGGTCTTCGGCGTCCATGAAGGTTACCGAGACAGCGCCTACTTCGAGCAGGGCATCTTCGTAGGTTTCGGCTTGTTCCGGGCTGATGGCCAGACGTACTTGCAGCCAGGGCATGGCGGGTACCTTAAAAAATCTGTGGGGGCAGCGACTGGGCTGCGCGAAGTAGGGCAGTTTACTTCAGTGTGTGCGGTTTGTGCGCGTGGCGAGGCAAGCGAGGCACGAGCGGCAATAAAAAACCCCGGCACAGGGCCGGGGTTTGTTCAGCGCATCACTTCAAGATCAATCCTGGTTGGCCAGTTTGTGCTCGAGGTAATGGATGTTGACGCCACCTTTGCAGAAACCTTCATCGCGCACCAGGTCGCGGTGCAGCGGGATGTTGGTCTTGATACCGTCGACCACGATTTCGTCGAGGGCATTGCGCATGCGCGCCATGGCTTCGTCGCGATCCTTGCCGTAGGTGATCAGCTTGCCGATCAGCGAGTCATAGTTCGGCGGAACCGAATAGCCGCTGTACAGGTGCGAATCGACCCGCACGCCATTGCCGCCTGGGGCATGGAAGTGCTTGACAGTGCCTGGGCTCGGGATGAACTTGCGCGGGTCTTCAGCGTTGATCCGGCATTCCAGCGAGTGGCCGCGGATCACCACGTCATCCTGAGTGAACGACAGCTTGTTGCCAGCGGCGATGCTGAG
>Ga0213828_1001381_pt1 | contig 20047 bp, 13 predicted proteins | sample MC6MC0897MG_FD_180664 | JGI IMG/M metagenome (GOLD analysis project Ga0213828, IMG submission 180664) | Enriched soil aggregate microbial communities from Iowa State University, Ames, United States - MC6-MC0897-MG | ecosystem: Environmental > Terrestrial > Soil > Unclassified | place: USA: Iowa... | reverse complement strand
GCGCAAGCACTGACCGCTCTGTGAGAACCGACAGCATGTACAAACTCGAAGTCCAAGACCTGCACAAGCGCTACGGCAGCCATGAAGTGCTCAAGGGCGTGTCCCTGGCGGCCAAGGCCGGCGATGTGATCAGCATCATCGGCTCCAGCGGTTCGGGCAAGTCGACCTTCCTGCGTTGCATCAACCTGCTCGAGCAACCGCATGCGGGCAAGATTCTGCTCAACAACGAAGAGCTCAAGCTGGTTGCCGGCAAGGAAGGCGCGCTCAAGGCGGCCGATCCGCGCCAGTTGCAGCGGATGCGTTCGCGCCTGTCGATGGTGTTTCAGCATTTCAATCTGTGGGCGCACATGACCGCGCTCGAGAACATCATCGAAGCGCCGGTGCATGTGCTCGGCATGAACAAGAAAGAAGCCCTGGAGAAAGCCGAGCATTACCTGGCCAAGGTCGGCGTCTCGCACCGCAAGGACGCCTACCCTGGACATATGTCCGGTGGTGAGCAGCAACGTGTGGCGATTGCCCGTGCGCTGGCCATGGAGCCGGAGGTGATGCTGTTCGACGAGCCGACCTCGGCACTCGACCCGGAGCTGGTCGGTGATGTGCTCAAAGTCATGCAGTCGTTGGCCCAGGAGGGCCGCACCATGGTCGTGGTGACCCACGAAATGGGCTTTGCCCGCGAGGTCTCCAATCAGCTGGTGTTCCTGCATAAAGGCATCGTCGAGGAGCGTGGTAATCCGCGTGAAGTGCTGGTCAATCCGCAGTCGGAACGGCTCCAGCAGTTTCTCTCGGGCAGCTTGAAGTAACGCTGCACCTTTGCACCAGAATAGGGCATGCTGCGCAGCGAGCGCAGCCATCCCCGGCGCAACTGACGCCACCTCTTCTCAGGTTTCGGACCACGCCCTATGACCACCCAGCGTATCGGCTTTCTCATCTGGCCCAACACCCGGCCGCTGACCTTGGCCCTGGCCGAAGAAGCACTGCTGGTGGCTCAGCGGGTACATCCGGAAGTTATCTACGATCTGGTGTTTCTCCAGGCTGAGCCTGGCGAGCAGCAGGGCTGGCAGTTGCCGGGCGAGGCCTGGAATGGTCGGCTCGAAGGTTTTCAGAAGCTCTTCGTGCTGGCTGACGAGCCGCCGCAGGCGGTCACGGCCGCGCTGTCGTCCGGGCTCAAGCAGCTGGCTCGCAGCGGTTGCGTCATTGCCGGGCTGTCGGCGGGCGTCTATCCCCTGGCGCAGCTCGGCCTGCTCGATGGTTATCGCGCGGCGGTACATTGGCGCTGGCAGGATGATTTTGCCGAACGCTTCCCCAAGGTGATTGCCACCAGCCATCTGTTCGACTGGGACCGTGATCGCCTGACCGCCTGTGGTGGTATGGCCGTGGTCGACCTGCTGCTGGCCGTGCTGGCCCGTGACCATGGCGCCGAGCTTGCCGGTGCGGTGTCCGAGGAGCTGGTGGTCGAGCGCATTCGCGAGGGCGGCGAGCGGCAGCGTATTCCGCTGCAGAACCGCCTCGGCTCGAGCCATCCCAAGCTGACCCAGGCCGTGCTGTTGATGGAAGCCAACATCGAAGAGCCGCTGACCACCGATGAGATCGCCCAGCATGTGTGCGTCTCGCGGCGCCAGCTGGAGCGGATCTTCAAGCAGTACCTCAATCGCGTGCCGAGCCAGTATTATCTTGAGCTGCGCTTGAACAAGGCGCGGCAGATGTTGATGCAGACCAGCAAGTCGATCATCCAGATCGGGCTGTCGTGCGGGTTCTCGTCAGGGCCGCATTTTTCCAGCGCCTACCGCAACTTCTTCGGCGCGACGCCGCGGGAAGACCGCAACCAGCGGCGCAACAACAGCCCGTTCGAGTTGAGTTCAGCGACTTCAGTCGACAAGTAGGATGATGGGCCGTTGCACGGCCCTTCGCGGGCAAGCCCGCTCCCACATTGGGTAGCGGTCAAGCCTGTGGGAGCGGGCTTGCCCGCGAAGGGTCGTGCAACGACCCCAACTATCATGTGAACAACTGTTCTCTCAATTACCCGCCACCTCTCCCCGACAGTTCCTCGCTCCTTTACACTGCGCGATTGCGACAGTGTTTGTCGCATTGCCGAAAACCTCTGTGAAACACGGTTTAGCGCTGTAACAAGTTGTCGCTTGGCCGCAAGGACAGGCGCTGATCAGTCCTTACAATCCCCCCATCGCTCGCCAATCCCAGGCCAGCGTTTCTCTTCAGGAGACTCAGATGTCCGTTGAGCAAGCCCCGGTGCAACGTGCCGATTTCGACCAGGTCATGGTTCCCAACTACGCCCCGGCGGCGTTCATTCCGGTGCGAGGCGAGGGCTCTCGAGTCTGGGACCAGGCGGGTCGCGAACTGATCGACTTTGCCGGCGGCATCGCGGTAAACGCCCTGGGTCATTGCCATCCGGCGCTGGTCAAGGCACTGACCGAGCAGGCCAATACCCTCTGGCATGTATCCAATGTTTTCACCAACGAGCCGGCGTTGCGTCTGGCGCACAAGCTGGTCGACGCGACCTTTGCCGACAAGGCATTTTTCTGCAACTCCGGCGCCGAGGCCAACGAGGCTGCGTTCAAGCTGGCCCGTCGGGTTGCCCATGATCGCTTCGGCCCGGACAAGCACGAAATCATCTCCACCGTGAACAGCTTCCACGGTCGCACCCTGTTTACCGTCAGCGTCGGCGGCCAGCCGAAGTACTCCGACGGCTTCGGCCCGAAGATCACTGGCATCAGCCATGTGCCGTACAACGACCTTGAAGCGCTCAAGGCACAGATCTCCGACAAGACCTGCGCGGTGGTGATCGAGCCGATCCAGGGTGAGAGCGGCGTAGTGCCGGCTGACCTGGCTTACCTGGAAGGTGCGCGCAAGCTGTGTGACGAGCACAACGCGCTGCTGATCTTCGACGAAGTGCAGACCGGGGTCGGCCGTACCGGCCACCTGTATGCCTACCAGCATTACGGCGTGATCCCGGACATCCTCTCCAGCGCCAAGAGCCTGGGCGGCGGCTTCCCGATCGGCGCCATGCTGACCACCGACGACATTGCCAAGCATCTGGTCGCCGGTACTCATGGCACTACCTACGGCGGCAACCCGCTGGGCTGCGCCGTGGCCTGTGCAGTACTGGATGTGATCAACACCCCGCAGACCCTGGCCGCTGTCACTGCCAAGCACGAGCGCTTCAAGGCACGCCTGGAGAAGATCGAGCTGTTCAGCCTCGTCCGCGGTGTCGGCCTGCTGATCGGCTGCGTGTTGACCGATGCCTGGAAAGGCAAGGCCAAGGACGTGCTCAACGCCGCCGAGAAAGAAGGCCTTATGGTGTTGCAGGCTGGCCCGGATGTAGTGCGTTTTGCACCGAGCCTGGTCATCGAGGATGCCGATATCGACGAAGGCCTGGACCGCTTCGAACGCGCGGTAGCCAAGCTGCTGCAAGGCTGACATACAGCGATTCTGTCGCCGCTGTCAGCAGTGCCAGCGGCGACAGCAGAATTCCAGCGCGGGTGCCTTGTCTCAGGCGGGCACCCGCCGTTTTGCCGCACCACGCTGTGCGGCCCGTATTCCCGAAAGGAGTGACACCATGCTGGTAATGCGCCCCGCGCAAATGGCTGACCTGAATGAAGTGCAGCGCATGGCTGCGGACAGCCCGGTTGGTGTCACTTCGCTGCCTGATGACGCTGCGCGTCTGGGCGACAAGATTGCCGCGTCGGAAACCTCGTTTGCCGCCGAGGTCAGCTTCAATGGCGAAGAGAGCTACTTCTTTGTGCTCGAAGACACCAGCACCGGCAAGCTGGCCGGCTGCTCGGCCATCGTCGCCTCGGCGGGCTACTCGGAGCCGTTCTACAGCTTTCGTAACGAGACCTTTGTGCATGCTTCGCGCGAGCTGAAGATCCACAACAAGATCCACGTCCTGTCGCTGTGCCACGACCTCACCGGCAACAGCCTGCTGACCAGCTTCTACGTGCTGCCGGAGCTGGTGGCCAGCGGCTTTGCCGAGCTCAATTCGCGCGGCCGCCTGCTGTTCATGGCCGCCCACCCGGAGCGCTTTGCCGACTCGGTGGTTACCGAGATCGTCGGCTACAGCGACGAGCAGGGCGAGTCGCCGTTCTGGGATTCGATCGGGCGTAACTTCTTCGACCTGAACTATTCCGACGCCGAGCGCCTGTGCGGGCTGAAGAGCCGGACCTTCCTCGCCGAGCTGATGCCGCATTATCCGATCTATGTACCGCTGCTGCCGGACCACGCTCAGGAGGCGATGGGTCAGGTGCATCCGCGGGCGCAGATCACCTTCGACATCCTCATGCGTGAAGGCTTCGAGACCGAGCATTACATCGACATCTTCGACGGTGGCCCGACCCTGCACGCACGTGCCTCGGGGATCCGCTCGATCAGCCAGAGCCGAGTAGTCCCGGTCAAGCTCGACGAGGCCACAGTCAAGGGTGGCCGCTCGTACCTGGTCTGCAATGGCCAGTTGCAGGACTACCGCGCCGTGTTGCTGGAGCTGGACTGGGTGCCGGGCAAGCCGGTCAGCCTGAGTAGTGAAGCGGCCGATGCCCTGGGCGTCGGTGAAGGTGCCAGCGTGCGCCTGGTCGCTGTTTGACCGGCCTGGCCATAGCGCCAGCGCTCGCGACCCGCACCCGTCTTGCGGCCGGCACAGACCGCCGCTCAAGGAGATAGCATGATCGTTCGTCCTGTACGCAGCAGCGATTTACCCGCGCTCATCGAAATGGCGCGCAGCGCCGGTACCACTGGCCTGACTACCCTGCCGGCCAACGAAGAGCGGCTGGCTCAGCGCGTGCGCTGGGCTGAAAAGAGCTTCACCGGTGAGGCCGGGCGGGCCGACACCGATTACCTGTTCGTGCTTGAAAACGACGAAGGCCTGGTGGTCGGCATCAGCGCCATCGCCGGTGCCGTCGGCCTGCGTGAACCCTGGTACAACTATCGGGTCGGCTTGACCGTCAGCGCTTCGCAGGAGCTGAATATCTACCGCGAGATCCCGACCCTGTTCCTGGCCAACGACCTCACCGGCAATTCCGAGCTGTGTTCGTTGTTCCTGCGCAGTGATCACCGCAACGGCCTCAACGGCCGCCTGCTGTCGAAGGCGCGCATGCTGTTCATCGCCGAGTTCCCTGAGCTGTTCGGCAAGAAGGTCATCGCCGAGATGCGCGGGATCTCCGACGCCGCAGGCCGCTCGCCGTTCTGGGAGTCGCTGGGCCGGCACTTCTTCAAGATGGAGTTCAGCCAGGCTGACTATCTGACCGGCGTGGGCAACAAGGCCTTCATCGCCGAATTGATGCCCAAGTTCCCGCTGTACACGTGCTTCCTTTCCGAGGCTGCACGCAGTGTGGTCGGCCGGGTACACACCGACACCGAGCCGGCGCTGGCCATGCTCGAGCGCGAAGGTTTCAATTACCAGGGCTACGTCGACATCTTCGATGCAGGCCCGGCAATCGAATGCGACACGGCGAAGATCCGTGCCGTGCGCGAAAGCCAGAATCTGGTGCTGGCAGTAGGCACTCCAGGCGATGACGCCACGCCGTACCTGATCCACAACCGCAAACGCGAAGACTGCCGCATCACCGCAGCGCCAGCGCGGCTGGCGGCCGGCACGCTGGTGGTCGACGCGCTGACGGCGAAACGCCTGCGCCTGGGCGTGGGTGACCACGTGCGCGCAGTCACCTTGTCCGCCAGTCGGGAGGCGCAGTGATGACGACCCATTACATCGCAGGGCAATGGCAGGCTGGCCAGGGTGAGGCGCTGCAGTCGCTGAACCCAGTCACCCAGGCGCTCGTCTGGGCGGGGCAGGGCGCTGCTGCTGGCCAGGTTGCCGCCGCAGTAAGTGCGGCTCGCGAGGCGTTCCCGGCCTGGGCCCTGCTCAGTCTGGAAGCACGCATCGCGGTGCTGGAAGCCTTCGCTGAGCAGCTCAAGGCCCATGCTGACGAACTGGCCCGCTGCATCGGTGAAGAAACCGGTAAGCCGTTGTGGGAGTCGGCAACCGAAGTCACCAGCATGGTCAACAAGGTGGCGATCTCGGTGCAGAGCTATCGTGAACGCACTGGTGAAAAAAGCGGCCCGCTTGGCGACGCGACTGCCGTGCTGCGGCACAAGCCCCATGGCGTGGTGGCGGTGTTCGGCCCGTACAACTTCCCTGGCCATTTGCCCAACGGGCATATTGTGCCGGCGCTGCTGGCCGGTAACTGCGTGGTGTTCAAGCCAAGTGAGCTGACCCCGAAAGTGGCCGAGCTGACGGTCAAATGCTGGATCGCGGCGGGTGTGCCTGCGGGTGTGCTCAATCTGGTTCAGGGCGCCCGTGAGACTGGAGTGGCGCTGGCTGCCGATGCTGGTATCGACGGTTTGTTCTTCACCGGCTCCAGCCGCACCGGCAACCTGCTGCACCAGCAATTTGCCGGGCGCCCGGAAAAGATTCTGGCGCTGGAAATGGGTGGCAACAATCCGTTGGTGGTCGATCAGGTCAAGGATCTCGACGCGGCCGTCTATACCATCATTCAGTCGGCGTTCATTTCTGCCGGCCAACGCTGCACCTGCGCGCGTCGCTTGCTGGTGCCCGAGGGCGCCTGGGGTGACAGCCTGCTGGCGCGGCTGGTCGAGGTCTGCCGCAGCATCACGGTTGGCGCCTATGACCTGCAACCCGCGCCGTTCATGGGCTCGGTGATTTCCCTGGCGGCGGCCCAGGCCCTGCTTGCTGCTCAGCAAGCGCTGATCGGCAAGGGTGCGCTGGCGCTGCTGGCGATGACTCAGCCGCAAGCAGGTGCGGCGCTGCTGACGCCTGGCATCATCGATGTCACAGGCGTTGCAGAGCGCCCTGATGAAGAGTTCTTCGGGCCGTTGCTGCAGGTCATTCGCTACGCCGACTTCGACAGCGCGATCGACCAGGCCAACGCCACCCAATACGGCCTGGCCGCCGGTTTGTTGTCTGACTCGCATGCGCGCTACCAGCACTTCTGGCTGCGTAGCCGCGCCGGTATCGTCAACTGGAACAAACAGCTCACCGGGGCCGCCAGCAGTGCGCCATTCGGTGGCGTCGGCGCCAGCGGCAACCACCGCGCCAGCGCTTACTACGCGGCCGACTACTGCGCTTACCCCGTGGCATCGCTGGAGACCGCCAGCCTCGCCTTGCCGGCGACATTGACGCCGGGCGTCACCCTATAACAAATGGTCTCGGAGCCTTGCCGATGAAATCCTATGAAGTGAATTTTGATGGCCTGGTAGGGCCGACCCACAATTACGGCGGCCTGTCGTACGGCAACGTGGCCTCGCAGAGCAACAGCCAGCAGTGCTCCAACCCGCGCGAAGCGGCGCGTCAGGGCCTGGCCAAGATGAAGGCGCTGAGCGACATGGGCTTCAAGCAGGGCGTACTCGCCCCGCAGGAGCGCCCGGACGTTGCTGCCCTGCGCCGGCTCGGCTTCAGCGGCAGTGACGCCGAGGTGATCCGTCGCGCCGCCCAGGAGGCCATGCCCTTGCTGGTTGCCAGTTGCTCGGCTTCGAGCATGTGGGTGGCCAACGCGGCAACGGTCAGCCCGAGCGCCGACACTGCCGATGGCCGCGTGCATTTCACTGCCGCCAACCTCAACTGCAAGTATCACCGCAGCATCGAGCATCCGACCACCAGCCGCGTGCTGGCGGCGATGTTCGCCGATGAGCAGGTATTCGCCCACCACCAGGCGCTGCCGGCGGTGGCCCAGTTTGGTGACGAAGGCGCGGCCAACCACACGCGCTTCTGTCGCAGCTATGGCGAGCCCGGCGTAGAGTTTTTTGTGTACGGCCGCAGTGCCTTCGACAGCCGCTACCCGGCGCCGCAGAAGTACCCGGCACGCCAGACCCTGGAAGCTTCGCAGGCCGTCGCTCGCTTGCACGGCCTCAGTGCTGATGGGGTGGTCTACGCTCAACAGAATCCAGCGGTGATCGACCAGGGCGTGTTCCATAACGACGTGATTTCGGTAGGTAACGGCGAAGTGCTGTTCTACCACGAGGATGCCTTCCTCGAGACTGATGCGGTGCTTGCCCAGCTGCAGGCTAAACTGGCCGGCAAGGGTGGCAAGTTCCAGGGCATCTGCGTGCCACGGGCGGCGGTGGCAGTGGAGGACGCGGTGCGTTCCTACCTGTTCAACAGCCAACTGCTGTCACGCGAAGACGGCTCGATGCTGCTGGTGGTGCCGGAAGAGTGCCGCAACAACCCGCGCGTCTGGGACTACCTGAGCCAGTTGACCAGCCAGGGTGGCCCGGTCAAGGAGGTCAAGGTGTTCGATCTCAAGCAGAGCATGCAGAACGGCGGCGGCCCGGCGTGCCTGCGTCTGCGCGTGGCCTTGAAAGAATCCGAGCTGGCGGCGGTCAATCCAGGGGTTATCATGTCGGCGCCGCTGTACGACAGCCTGATCCAGTGGGTCGATCGGCACTATCGCGATCGCATGAGCGACAGCGACCTGGCCGACCCGCAACTGCTCACCGAATGCCGTACGGCCCTGGATGACCTGACCCAACTGCTCAAGCTGGGCTCGGTCTATCCGTTCCAACGCCAACCCTGAAGAGAGAATTACGTAATGTCTGACGCCCTGCGCCTGATCCTGGAAGACGATGATGGCACCCAACTGGAAACCTCCTGCACGCGCTTTGCCGTGCTCTGGCAGGGCAAGGAAGTCTGGATTCAGCAGGACGGCCGCGGCCAGCTGCTGATCGGTGTGGATGTCGCTGAAGGCGATGCTGAGTTCGCCAACCTGCTGCTGCGCCCGATGGCCACCAACCTGGTCAGCCTGCAGCTGGAGATGGAGCCGGCTGAGCTGGGCGACGACGATGAGGATGGCCACGTGCACGGCCCGGATTGCGGTCACCACCACTAAGGATGTGCCTATGCTCGCCCTCGGCAAACTGCTTGACCTGACGCTTGGCGGCCGTGAGCCGGGCGAGAAGACTCAATCGACATCAGCAGGTCTGCGCCTGCGTTGGCTGGGGGAGGGCGCGCTGGAAGTGACGCCGCCGAAGGTGGACGACGGCACCTTGCACCTGCTGCTGTCGGCGGGTATTCACGGTAACGAGACCGCGCCGATCGAGTTGCTCGATCAATTGCTGCAGGGCATCGCCAGGGGCGAGATCGTGCCGCAGGCGCGGGTCCTGTTCCTGTTTGGCAGCCCAATGGCGATGCGTGCAGGCCAGCGTTACCTTGAGCAGGACCTGAACCGCTTGTTCAACGGTCGGCACGAATCGTCGAGCGGCTTCGAAGCGCTGCGTGCTGCCGAGTTGGAGCAGTACGCCCGCACGTTCTTCAGCGTGGCTGGGCGCAATCGCCTGCACTACGACCTGCACACCGCGATCCGCGGCTCGAAGATCGAGCAGTTTGCCCTGTACCCGTACAAGGACGGCCGCCAGCATTCGCGCCGCGAGTTGGCGCGCCTGAGCCAGGCCGGGATGCAGGCGGTGTTGCTGCAGAGCAAGACCTCGATCACCTTCAGTGCCTTCACCTACGAACAGCTCGAAGCCGAGGCGTTTACCCTGGAACTGGGCAAGGCGCGCCCGTTCGGGCAGAACGAAGAGGTCAACCTTGACCGTTTGCACAAGCGCCTGGTGCAGATCATCGAAGGCAAGGAGCCGGCGGTCGACGACAGTTTCGACGGCCTGCAACTGTTCAGCGTGGCCCGCGAAATCATCAAGCACAGCGACCACTTCCACCTGCACCTGCCGGATGACATCGAAAATTTCTCCGAACTGAGCAAGGGCTACCTGCTGGCCGAAGATCTGGCTGAAACTCGCTGGATCGTCGAGGAGGAGGGCGCGCGGATCATTTTCCCCAACCCCAAGGTGCGCAACGGCCTGCGTGCGGGCATTCTGATCGTGCCCGATTCGGGCCAGCGCCTGAGCTGATCCGTACCATTTGTCGCTGGCTGCGCGCTGCGCGGCCAGCCTCGAGCGACGCATCCTGGCTGATTTTCCCTGCCCCAGCGGTAATTGGCTTGCCAGCGGCCAAACCCTCGCCTTAGCATCCCCTTCAAGTTTTTAGCCGTGCTGACCTGAAATTGCCCGCAAACGACCTTTCAGGGCGCATAAACACACTGCATCCAGCTTGCAGGACCGATATAATGCGGCCCTTTGCCGTCGTTTCGACGTGTTTGCCTTAACGGCCGCCGTTTCCGTGGAAGAACCTATGAAAAGCGCAGAAATCCGTGAAGCCTTCCTTCGCTTCTTCGAGGAGCAGGGCCACACCCGTGTTGCCTCCAGCTCCCTGATCCCGGGCAACGACCCGACCCTGCTGTTCACCAATGCCGGCATGAACCAGTTCAAGGACTGCTTCCTCGGCCAGGAAAAGCGCGCCTACACCCGCGCCGCCAGCAGCCAGAAGTGCGTCCGCGCCGGCGGCAAGCACAACGACCTGGAAAACGTCGGTTACACCGCGCGTCACCACACCTTCTTCGAAATGCTGGGCAACTTCAGCTTCGGCGACTACTTCAAGCGTGACGCGATCACCTATGCCTGGACCTTCCTGACTTCGCCGCAGTGGCTGAACCTGCCCCAGGAAAAACTCTGGGTCACGGTCTACGCCAGCGATGACGAAGCCTACGACATCTGGACCAAGGAAATCGGCGTGCCGGCCGAGCGCATGGTGCGCATTGGCGACAACAAAGGCGCGCCTTACGCTTCGGACAACTTCTGGACCATGGGCGACACCGGCCCATGCGGCCCGTGCACCGAGATCTTCTTTGACCACGGCGCCGATATCTGGGGTGGCCCACCCGGCTCGCCAGAAGAAGACGGCGACCGCTACATCGAGATCTGGAACAACGTCTTCATGCAGTTCAACCGCACCGCCGATGGCGTCCTGCACCCGCTGCCAGCGCCGTCGGTGGATACCGGCATGGGCCTGGAGCGGATCAGTGCGGTGATGCAGCATGTGCATTCGAACTACGAGATCGACCTGTTCCAGAACCTGCTGGTAGCCGCAGCCCAGGCCATCGGTTGCAGCAACGACGGCCAGCCTTCGCTGAAAGTCGTCGCCGACCATATTCGTTCGTGCGGCTTCCTCATCGCCGATGGCGTGCTGCCGTCCAACGAAGGTCGCGGCTACGTGCTGCGCCGGATCATTCGCCGCGCTTGCCGTCACGGCAACAAACTCGGTGCCAAGGGCAGCTTCTTCTACCAGATCGTCGCTGCGCTGGTCGCCGAGATGGGCCAGGCCTTCCCTGAACTGAGCAGCCAGCAGGCGCACATCGAGCGCGTCCTCAAGAGCGAAGAAGAGCAGTTCGCCAAGACCCTCGAGCAGGGCCTGCGCATCCTCGAGCAGGACCTGGCCCAGCTGCAGGGCACTACCGTCCCGGGTGACGTGGTGTTCAAGCTGTATGACACCTATGGCTTCCCGATGGACCTGACCGCCGACATCGCCCGTGAGCGCGAGCTGACCATCGACGAAGCCGGTTTCGAGCGCGAGATGGAAGCCCAGCGCGAGCGCGCCCGCTCCGCCAGCGCCTTCGGCATGGACTACAACAGCCTGGTCAAGGTCGATGTTGCTACCGAGTTCCTCGGCTACCAGGCAACCACGGCCCAGGCCAAGGTCGTCGCGCTGTACAAGGACGGCCAAGCCGTCGAGCAGCTGCATGAAGGCGACGAAGGCGTGGTGGTGCTTGATCGCACGCCGTTCTACGCCGAGTCCGGCGGCCAGATTGGCGATGCCGGCTACCTGCAGGCCGCCGACGTGCGCTTTGATGTGCGTGATACCACCAAGACTGCCGGTGCTTTCCTGCACCACGGTGTAGTCGCCACTGGCGCGCTGCGCGTAGGCGCCGAAGTTGAAGCGCAGGTGGATGCCGAAGTGCAGCACGCCACCTCGCTGAACCACTCCGCGACTCACCTGCTGCACGCGGCGCTGCGCCAGGTGCTCGGCGATCACGTCCAGCAGAAAGGCTCGCTGGTCGACAGCCAGCGCCTGCGCTTTGACTTCAGCCACTTCGAGGCGGTCAAGCCAGAGCAGCTCAAGGCGCTGGAAGACATCGTCAACCGCGAAGTGCGCAAGAACTCCGAGGTGCAAACCGAAGAGACCGACATCGAAACCGCCAAGCGCAAAGGTGCAATGGCGTTGTTCGGCGAAAAATACGGCGACAGCGTGCGCGTGTTGAGCATGGGCGGTGATTTTTCGGTGGAGCTGTGCGGTGGTATCCATGCCAAGCGCACCGGCGACATCAGCCTGTTCAAGATCATCAGCGAAGGCGGCGTGGCTTCTGGCGTGCGCCGTATCGAAGCGATCACCGGGGCTGCGGCACTGGCTTACCTGAACGCTGCTGAAGAGCAGGTCAAGGAAGCTGCGCAATTGGTCAAGGGTAACCGTGACAACCTGATCGACAAGCTGGCGGCGGTGCTCGAGCGCAACCGTCAGCTGGAAAAACAGCTTGAACAGCTGCAGGCCAAGGCCGCCAGCGCTGCCGGAGATGATCTCTCCAACGCAGCCGTTGAGGTCAAAGGCGCCAAGGTTCTCGCCGCTCGCCTTGACGGGCAGGATGGCAAGGCTCTGCTGGCGCTGGTCGATCAACTGAAGAACAAGCTCGGCCACGCAGTGATCCTGCTGGGCAGTGAGCATGAGGGCAAGGTCGTGCTGGTGGCTGGCGTGACCAAAGACCTCTCCGGCCAACTCAAGGCCGGCGATCTGATGAAGCAGGCCGCTGCGGCGGTTGGCGGTAAAGGCGGTGGTCGTCCGGACATGGCCCAGGGTGGCGGCGTCGACGTCGCTGCACTGGACAGTGCCCTGGCCCTGGCTGTGCCGTTCGCCGAACAGCGGCTTTGAGATGAAACGGCCCGCTAGTGATAGCGGGCCGTTTCAGGTTGGATTGTTTATTGGGTGCCCATCACGGGCAGAGGCAGCTTTGAAATGGCGTTGATCGTACAGAAATTTGGCGGCACCTCTGTCGGATCCATCGAGCGGATCGAGCAGGTTGCCGACAAGGTCAAGAAATTCCGCGAGGCAGGCGATGACCTGGTCGTGGTCCTGTCGGCCATGAGCGGGGAGACCAACCGCTTGCTGGACCTGGCCAAGCAGATTAGCGACAAGCCGGTTCCGCGTGAGCTGGACGTGATCGTGTCGACTGGCGAGCAGGTGACCATTGCCCTGCTGGCCATGGCCTTGATCAAGCGTGGCGTGCCGGCGGTGTCCTACACCGGCAACCAGGTGCGCATTCTCACCGACAGCGCGCACAACAAGGCGCGCATCCTGCAGATCGACGACCAGAAGATTCGTGCCGACCTCAAGGCTGGCCGTGTGGTTGTCGTGGCGGGCTTCCAGGGCGTCGACGAGAACGGCAGCATCACCACCCTCGGTCGTGGCGGTTCGGACACCACTGGTGTGGCCCTGGCGGCCGCGCTGAAGGCTGACGAGTGCCAGATCTACACCGACGTCGATGGTGTCTACACCACCGACCCGCGGGTGGTACCGCAGGCGCGCCGTCTGGAGAAGATCACCTTCGAAGAGATGCTGGAAATGGCCAGCCTCGGTTCCAAGGTGCTGCAGATCCGCTCTGTCGAATTCGCCGGCAAGTACAACGTTCCGTTGCGCGTGCTGCACAGTTTCAAGGAGGGTCCAGGTACCCTCATTACCATTGATGAAGAGGAATCCATGGAACAGCCGATCATTTCCGGTATCGCCTTCAACCGTGATGAAGCCAAGCTGACCATTCGTGGCGTGCCGGATACCCCAGGCGTTGCCTTCAAGATCCTCGGCCCGATCAGCGCTTCGAACATCGAAGTCGACATGATCGTGCAGAACGTTGCCCACGATAACACCACCGATTTCACCTTCACCGTGCACCGCAACGAGTACGAAGCGGCGCACAAGGTGTTGGAAAACACTGCGCGCGAGATCGGCGCCCGTGAAGTGATCGGCGATACCAAGATTGCCAAGGTATCGATCGTCGGCGTCGGCATGCGCTCGCACGCCGGCGTTGCCAGCCGTATGTTCGAAGCGCTGGCCAAGGAGACCATCAACATCCAGATGATCTCCACGTCCGAGATCAAGGTTTCGGTGGTCATCGAAGAGAAGTACCTCGAACTGGCCGTGCGCGCCCTGCACACCGCCTTCGAGCTGGATGCGCCTGCCCGCCAAGGCGAGTAACGCGTAGCCAGGAGGAGGGCGCGGCTTGCCGCGCCCTTCGCGTTTCCGGCCGCCGGATGGGCCCTGTCCTGTCCTCTCTGGCGGCCACACACGCTGACTGTGCGTCCCGCAGCCAGCGCGCTACCTCAGACTGTTGTCCCTGATTGAACTGCGTAAGGAGAAAGCTATGTTGATTCTGACTCGTCGGTGCGCCGAGAGCCTGATCATTGGTGACGGTGAGATCACCGTTACGGTCCTGGGTGTCAAAGGCAACCAGGTACGAATTGGCGTTAGCGCGCCCAAGGAAGTCGCGGTTCACCGCGAAGAAATCTACCTGCGAATCAAGAAAGAGAAGGACGAAGAACCAACCCTTTAATTTTTATCAGATTTTTTTTAAAAAAGGGTTTGCAAACGGGGAGGGCTCTGGTTATAGTACGCCCCGTGTTGCGGTGAGGTGGCCGAGTGGCCGAAGGCGCTCCCCTGCTAAGGGAGTATACCTCATAAGGGTATCGGGGGTTCGAATCCCCCCTTCACCGCCATTATTGGCTTAGGGCGCTTCAACTGGCCAAGATTACTAAGTCGTTGAAATTAAACGAAAAAGTACTTGGCAAATCGGTAAAGCGATCTATAATGCGCGGCAAGACATGGACTCATAGCTCAGCTGGATAGAGTACTCGGCTACGAACCGAGCGGTCGCAGGTTCGAATCCTGCTGAGTCCACCATACAACATGAAGGTTTTGCTCGCAGAGCCGGATTGTTCAACCAGTGGTAATCTGGTCTAAAACTACCAACTTGGACTCATAGCTCAGCTGGATAGAGTACTCGGCTACGAACCGAGCGGTCGCAGGTTCGAATCCTGCTGAGTCCACCATACAGCACGGTGGTTGTGCTTGCACAGGCACCTTGTTTCAACCAGTGGTAACCTGGTCTAAAACTACCAACTTGGACTCATAGCTCAGCTGGATAGAGTACTCGGCTACGAACCGAGCGGTCGCAGGTTCGAATCCTGCTGAGTCCACCATCTTCATCAAGAAGCCCGCTTTTATAGCGGGCTTTTTGTTGTCTGCAATTCACCGAATTGTCAGTAAGCCGGACTAGACTGTGCGAGTAGGGCGCCCATGCGACAGGCCCTGCGCCTATGTGCTTTTTGTCTGGCGCCCACCGTCGCACTGATGGCTTTGCGCGTTGTCACAAGATAATCGCGTAAACGATTGTTCTGACCAAAAATTTAAGCAATCCGACAGCTCTTGCAGTGTATGATTGCGCCCGTCAGCCCCGCCGGGGCTTGTGGAATACCACCATGGACTTACCCAGTAGTTACCCCTTAATCCGATTTGCCAAAATAGATCTGATCGATTGATCTCCCCGGCGTGCTCCGCTGCTGGGAGTGGAGTTCGCCTATGACCGAAGTCGAAGTAAAGAAAAGCCAAGACAGCCTGCAGGATCGCCTGGCCCAGGTGATTGACCTGCTGCAGCGTCAGCGTGTTGTTGAAGACCTGACCCACCGTCAGGAGGGGCAGCACAATAGCCTGGTGGAGAGCCTCGTCCACCGCCAGAACCTGGTCGAGCTGCAACGCAAGCTCGATGACCTGCACCCTGCCGACATCGCCTACATTCTCGAAGCACTGCCGCTCGATGACCGCCTGACGGTCTGGCAGTTGGTGCGCTCTGATCGTGACGGCGACATCCTCCTGGAAGTATCCGACGCCGTCCGCCAGACCCTGATCGCCGACATGGACGATCACGAGCTGCTGGCCGCTGCCAAGGAAATGGACGCCGACGAACTCGCTGACCTGGCTCCCGAGCTGCCGCGTGACGTTGTCCACGAGCTGATGGAGACCCTCGACGCCCAGCAACGCGAGCGGGTCCGCTCGGCGCTGAGCTACGACGAGGATCAGGTCGGTGCACTGATGGACTTCGAGATGGTCACCATCCGCGAAGACGTCAGCCTGGAAGTGGTACTGCGTTACCTGCGTCGGCTCAAGGAGTTGCCAGGCCACACCGACAAGCTGTTTGTGGTCGACTCCGATGGCATGCTCAAGGGCGTGTTGCCGATCAAGCGCCTGCTGGTCAATGATCCGGACAAGCAGGTGGCTGAGGTCATGGCTACCGACCCGGTCAGTTTCCACCCTGACGACGACGCCTACGACGCCGCGCAGGCGTTCGAACGTTACGACCTGGTATCTGCCCCTGTAGTCGACAAGAGCGATCGCCTGATCGGCCGTCTGACCATCGACGAGATGGTCGACCTGATCCGTGAGGAAAGCGAAAGCGAAGTCCTCAACATGGCCGGTCTGCGCGAAGAAGAGGACATTTTCGCCTCGGTCTGGCGCTCGCTGCGCAACCGTTGGGCGTGGCTGGCGATCAACCTGATTACCGCGTTCCTCGCCTCTCGCGTGATTGGCCTGTTCGAAGGCTCGATCGAGAAGCTGGTGGCATTGGCGGCATTGATGCCGATCGTTGCTGGTATCGGCGGCAACTCGGGCAACCAGACCATCACCATGATCGTCCGCGCCATGGCGCTGGACCAGGTCAGCCCGGGCAACACCTCGCGATTGATGCGCAAGGAGCTGGCGGTGTCATTGATCAACGGCCTGGTCTGGGGTGGTGTAATCGGGGTAGTGGCGTATCTGCTCTACGGCAGCTGGTCGCTGGGCCTGGTAATGACCGGAGCAATGACTCTGAACCTGCTGTTGGCGGCGCTGATGGGGGTTTTGATCCCGATGACCCTGGTCCGCCTCGGGCGTGACCCGGCGATGGGTGCCAGTGTGATGATCACGGCAGTGACAGACAGTGGCGGCTTCTTCATCTTCCTTGGCCTGGCCACGATATTCCTGATGTAAACCCACTGCTGGCGCTTGATTGAAGAGCGCCGGCAGCCAGAAACAACAAAGCCAGCTTGCGCTGGCTTTGTTGTTTCTGGCGGTTTGATCAGGACGCGTCGGCGGCCATTTCCACATCGTGGGCAATCAAGGCTACCAGAGCGTTTTGTTGGCGGTGGGAGAGCTGGCGGAAGCGTTGCAGCAGCTCGCGCTCGTGCAGGCTCAGTTCAGGGCTGTCCAGGCGCATGCTCAGCTCGTCGCCCAGTGCACCTTCCTGGATAAGGCTCTGTTCCAGGCGGGCAATGATCTCGGAGTTCATGCTGCGGTGATGGTTGCGGGCTACCTCGGCAATGCGCTCACGCATCCCGTCTGGCAGACGAACGACAAACTTGTCAGCGGTGCGGCTTGAATAAATAGCCTGTTTCAATGGGCGCATATAAATTGACCGGTTTACTGGTTCAGGGGAAGCGGTTGTCAAATGCCGCGCGGTGGAAATCTGACCGTCGCGACGGCAAAATGTTCAACCGTCGTGTATTTTTGGCGTTCATCATGCCTAAAATCTGCCGTTTCCTTGGCGTCAATTCTGTGACAAATAGTGATCCGCATAAAGGCTTTTTGCCAGTACCAATTATCAGAAATGAGCACTGGTTTGAAAAGTTTAGCGTTTTTCGGATCTACTGAATGTCAGACCTCTGCCGTCAAAATCTGGTAACAGTCGGAAAAGGGCAGGGATAACACCTAGAATGCGCTCGGTCCCTAACAGTGAGCATAGTGGCTATGCAATATGACGCAAGCGGCAGTCCATCGACAGTAGGTAGGTTGATATTCCTCGTTGGACCCTCTGGATCAGGAAAAGATTCCCTGATCGACGCGTCTTCGGCGAAATTGACCGAGCACGGCATCATGGTTGCTCGCCGCGTCATTACCCGCTCGCCCGAAGCACAGGGCGAGGCCGCGCAGGGTGTCAGCCCTGAGCAATTCGAGCAGATGCGCGCAGGTGGGCATTTTGCCATGTATTGGCAGGCAAATGCTTTGGCATATGGCATTCCGGCGCAGATTGATCAGTGGCTGCAGGCTGGCAAGCACGTTTTGGTAAACGGATCGCGGGCTTACTTGGCCGAAGCGCGGCGACGTTACCCGGACCTGCTGGCAATCCGCCTCGAGGTAAACCCGACCGTCCTGCGTCAACGTTTGCTGGCGCGCGGCCGTGAGACCCCGCAAGCCATCGAGCAGCGTTTGCAGCGCAGCGCCAAACTGCAGGTGACCGCCGCCGACGTGCATGTGCTGGACAACTCGCAGACGCTGGTGCAATCGGTCACCAGCCTGTTTGCCTTGCTGCAGGCCGAAGGTTTGCTTCAAGCCTGACCGCTATGACAAGTCTTACGTGGCAAAAGCCCGAATCGGGCATGACAAACGGTCTGGCGCTGGTTAACATGCTCGCCGTCACGCTCATCGGCGCTCGCCGGTGGCACTGGTCCCAGTAGCTCAATTGGATAGAGCATCCCCCTCCTAAGGGGAAGGTTGGCCGTTCGAACCGGCCCTGGGACACCATCTCTCGCGCTGCAGGTGCCCACGCAGCACCGTCAGCTCCCCCAGACATTTCCCGCCGGGCCTGGCACTTTCATGCTAGATTCTCGGAAATCCCCGACCATTTCCATGCTGCAACGCCCAACTTGATCCCAAACGATCGGGATTACTGCGCTGGGCAGGCTTATTTACTACTCTGTGGAAGACATCACGATGCAGCAATCTTCTGCCGACGAGACCATTCGTGCGGCATTGCAGAGGTCCCATGCGCGGCTTCATCGCCAGCATGAGTTGGTGGTCGAGTTTGGCGTCGCCTCGCTCAAGGCGAGTGACCTGGACCTGTTGCTTACCAAGGCTTGCGTGGTGGTTGCCGAAGGCATGCAGACGCGCTTTGCCAAGGTGCTGACGCCGCTGCCCGACAGTGAAGACTTGCTGCTGTCGCACGGGGTTGGCTGGGACGAAGACGATATCGGTCACGCGACGCTGGGTGGTGACGTCGCCAGTCCGGCGGGTTATGCCATCGCCACCTACCGCCCGGTGCTGTCCAATCATCTTGGGCAGGAGCACCGTTTTCGCACCCCCGAGTTGCTGAAGAAATACGGTATCGAGCGTGCCATCAACGTGCCGATTCGTGGTGCGATGACGCCGTTCGGCGTACTCGAAGCCGACAGCACCGACGGTGATGACTTCATCGAGAGCGATATCGTCTTTCTGGAAGGCATCGCCAACGTGCTGTCGATGGCAGTCGAGCGGTTGGCCGCAGGTAACGCCGAGGCGCTGCCCGACCCGTATTCGGAGAGCATGCTCAACGCCAGCCCGGACTGCGTGAAGGTACTGTCGACCGATGGCGAAATCGAGTTCATGAATGACGCCGGCATGTGCCTGATGCAAGTCGGCGACCTGGCCATGGTCAAAGGCAAGCCTTGGCCGCAGCTGTGGCCAGAAGAGTCCAAGGACCTTGTGCTGGGCGTTATCGAGAAGGTCAGCAGCGGCGAATCCGCCCGCTTCGAGGCGTTCTGCCCGACCGCCAGCAACGAGCCCAGGTGGTGGGATGTCACCGTGGCGCCGATCGTCAGCCCGGACGGCGAGATCAGCAAGCTGATCGCGGTGTCCCGCGACATTACCGAGCGCCATCACCATGAGGCCAAGCTGCTGTCACTGATCGCTGCGCAGAACTCCAAGCTCGACGAAAGTGACCTTTTCCTTGAAGAGATTCATCACCGGGTCAAGAACAGCCTGCACCTGGTCAACACCTTGCTTATGTTGCAAGCCAACCTGACAGCGGACGAAGCGGTCAAGCTCCAGCTGGAGACTGCCGCTGGGCGCGTAGTGACGATTGCCAGCGTGCACGAGCGCTTGTACCAGGCGACAGAAAGCCAGGACCTCGATGTGGTTGAGTATCTGGGAGCGCTGTTAGGTGATCTGGGCAATGCGTTGGGTGATCGCAAGATCTCGTTGGAGGCTACGTCGTTTGTGCTGGCGCAAGAAAGAATGGCGCCGCTGGGGATGGTGGTGTCCGAGCTGATCACCAATGCGCTCAAGTACGGCAAGGGAAAAATCGAGGTCAGCCTGCACAAGGCTGAGGATCATGCCTTGATCACGGTGACCGACCAGGGTGACGGCTTCCCG
>Ga0213828_1001378_pt1 | contig 20084 bp, 15 predicted proteins | sample MC6MC0897MG_FD_180664 | JGI IMG/M metagenome (GOLD analysis project Ga0213828, IMG submission 180664) | Enriched soil aggregate microbial communities from Iowa State University, Ames, United States - MC6-MC0897-MG | ecosystem: Environmental > Terrestrial > Soil > Unclassified | place: USA: Iowa... | reverse complement strand
GTTCTGCCAAGGGCCTGGGCCTGGGCGTGCTGCTGCTCGGCTTCGCCTTCCTGTACCTGCCGATCCTGTTGTTGATGTTCTATTCGTTCAACAGCTCGCGGTTGGCCATGGTCTGGGCCGGGTTCTCCACCCGTGCCTACAGCGACCTGTTTGCCGACCGGGCGCTGATGGATGCGATGTGGACCAGCCTGGTGGTCGCGTTCTGGACCGCCTGTACCGCCACCGTGCTCGGCACGCTGGCGGCAATGGTGATGACCCGCTTCAAGCGTTTCCGCGGCAAGCCGTTCTTCGGTGCGCTGGTGACCGCGCCGCTGGTGATGCCGGATGTGATCCTCGGCTTCTCGCTGATGGCGCTGCTGGCCTCGATGGGCGCGATACCGGGCTTCCCGGCGCGCGGCCTGGCCACCATCTGGATCGCCCACGTCACCTTCACCCTGTGCTTCGTCACCGTGGTGGTGTCCTCGCGCCTGCAGGAGATGGACCTGTCGCTGGAAGAAGCGGCGATGGATCTCGGCGCGAGCCGGCTGACCGTGTTCACCCGCATTACCCTGCCGATCATCGCCCCGGCGCTGGTGGCCGGTTGGCTGCTGGCGTTCACCCTGTCGCTGGATGACGTGGTGGTGGCCAGCTTCGTTGCCACGCCGGGCTCGACCACGCTGCCGATGAAGGTGTTCGCCTCGGTACGCATGGGCATCAGCCCGAAGATCAATGCGCTGGCCACACTGCTGGTGTCTGCAGTGTCCATTGCTGCGGTGATCGGCTGGTACATCAATGCGCGTGCGGAGAAGCGACGCCAGCGCGACCTGCAGCTGGCCCGCCAGGACAACGGCTGAGCCGGCAACATCCGGCTCACGGCGGCCGGCGCACAATGGGGGTCTACCTGATGGAGACCCCCCATGACCGTCGAGATCATCAACCCGGCCACCGGCCAGGTGACCTACCGCCATGAGCTGATGGATGCCGCTGCCATCGAGCAGCGCCTGCAGGCCGCAGCCGAGGCGTTCCCACGCTGGGCCGAGCGCTCGCTGCAGGATCGTGGGGCGATCCTCAAGCAGATTGCCGGCCAGCTGCGTGCGCGCCGCGATGACCTGCAGCAGGCCATGACCAGCGAGATGGGCAAGCTGAAGGCCGAGGCCCTGGCTGAAGTGGAAAAGTGCGCGACCACCTGTGAGTTCTATGCCGACCACGCCGCCGATTACCTGAAGCCGCAGCTGATCGATACCGAGGCCCAGCGCAGCTACGTGCGCTATGAACCGATCGGCTGCGTTTTCGCGGTCATGCCGTGGAATTTCCCGATCTGGCAGGTGTTCCGCTTCCTGGCCCCGGCGTTCATGGCCGGCAACGTGGCGCTGCTCAAGCACGCCAGCAACGTGCCGCAGTGCGCCGACCTGATCCTGGCGGTGTGCCGCGATGGCGGCCTGCCGGACGGTGTGTTCGACGTGCTGCACATCGACAACGACCAGGCTGCCGACGTACTGCGCGATGCACGGGTGAAGGCAGTCACCCTGACCGGCAGCGAGCGGGCAGGGCGTTCTATCGCGTCCAACGCTGGCAGCCAGTTGAAGAAGTCGGTGATGGAGCTGGGCGGCAGCGACGCCTTCGTGGTGCTCGATGATGCCGACCTGGACAAGGCGGTTGCCGCCGCAGTGAAGTCGCGCTTCGACAACAGTGGCCAGACCTGCATTGCCGCCAAGCGTTTCATTGTGGTTGAAACGGTGGCCGATGAATTCACCCGGCGCTTCGTCGAAGCCGCAGGCGAACGCCAGTACGGTGACCCGAACGAGCGCGGCACCACGCTGGCGCCGATGGCCCGTGCCGACCTGCGCGACGAACTGCACAAGCAGGTGCAGGCCAGCGTCGCCAAAGGCGCGCGGGTGCTGATCGGCGGCGAACCGATCGCTGGTTCGCACGCGGGTTACCCGGCCAGCGTGCTCGACCAGGTGGTGCCGGGCATGCCGGCCTATGACGAAGAACTGTTCGGGCCGGTCGCTGCGGTCATCCGGGTCAAGGATGAAGCCGAGGCACTGCGCGTGGCCAACGACACCCGCTTCGGCCTCGGCGGCAGCGTGTGGACGCGTGACCCGGTGCGTGGCGAGTCCTTCGCCCAGCGCATGGAATGCGGCGCGGCCTTCGTCAACGCCATCGTCAAGAGCGATGCGCGGTTGCCGTTCGGCGGCAGCAAGGAGTCAGGTTTTGGCCGTGAACTGGCCGACCACGGCATCCATGAGTTCATGAACATCAAGACGATCTACGTGGCTTGATGTCCACCCAATGCGCCACGACAGGTACGCTAGGTGTCGACCGTCGTGGCCTACCTGTCCAGTGGGTATCGACCGTTGGTGGCCTATCGGTCCGGTGGGTATCGACCGTTGGTCGATACGCCCTATAGCCACTTCACCCGCTTGAACAGCCGGTACAGTCCAACGCAGATGCCACCGACAGCGACGATCATCAGCGGGTAGGCCCATGGCTGGTTCAATTCCGGCATGTGGCTGAAATTCATGCCATACCAGCTGGTGATCAGCGTCGGTGCGGCCAGCAACGCGGCCCATGCACCCAGCCGCTTCACCGTCTCACCCTGGGCCAGCGTCACCAGTGACAGGTTCACGCTCAGGGCCGTGCCCAGCATCTCACGCAGCGTGTCGATGACATCGCTGATGCGTACCGCATGGTCGTGCACGTCGCGGATATACAGCTTCACTTCGTCCGGGAACAGTTCGCCCTGATAGCGGCGCAGCTGCGCCAGTACATCCTGCAGTGGCGCCACCGCCATCCGCATCTTGTTCAACTCGCGCTTGAGCTCGTACAGGCGCACCACCGTGCTGCGTTTGTAGCTGTCGGCGAAGATGTCCTTCTCCAGCAGTTCCAGGGTGTCGCGGAAGCGGTTGGTGATGGGCAGGTAATTGTCGACCACGAAGTCGGCCACGGCGTACAGGCAGTACGACGGGCCCATTTTCAGCAGCTGTGGTTCGCGCTCCACGCGCGCGCGTACCGGTGCGTACGAGAGCGAGGCGCCGTGGCGAACGGTCACCAGGAACCGTGGGCCGAGGAAGGCGTGGGTCTCGCCGTACTGGATGTGCTCGTCAACCATCTGCGCGGTGGTCACCACCACGAACAACGAGTTGCCGTAGGCCTCCACCTTGGGGCGCTGGTGCGCGTTGCGCGCATCTTCGACGGCCAGGTCGTGCAGGCAGAATTCTTCCTGCAGCTTCAGCAGTACATCTTCGTTCGGATCGTACAGGCCGACCCAGACGAAACCATTGTTGCTGGCGATGACATCGCTGATGGCATCCAGGCTGATGTCGTGGCGTTTGCCGTCGTCATCGTAGTGGACGCAGTTGATGACGCAGGTGGGATTGGCTGCGGCGGAGGCGGCAGCAGCAGGGGCGGGCAGTGGGGCGGGCAATGACATGCCCGCCATCGTGCGTCAGTGCTGCGTTTCCGACAAGTGAGGACGGCGCCCCAGCACCCAGGCCAGCGCCGCGTGGACCGGCAGCAGCAGCACGATCCACTGCACGTTGTACTGCGCCTGCAGGCTCAGCCAGTGCAGCACCAGGGCAGCCACGGCCTGCACCGCCACCAGCCACAGCACGATCCTGAACATGCGGCCGGGCACGCGCCGCCGCAGCAGGCTGATCGCCCCCGGCAACAGCAGCACGCACAGCGGCGAGAGCAGCAGCAGGTTGCGGTTGGCCCAGGCAGCGTAGTGCGTGCTGAAACCCCACAGGAACACCAGCAGGCCACCGGCGATGGTGCACAGCAGCCACAGCGGCAAGGCCAAGCCGGCCAGAAGGCGCGTACGCCTGCGCAGCGCCAGCACGCCCGCCGCAATCACCAGGCCACACAGCAGCCACGGCCACCAGTGGCGCGCGAATTCCTTCGGTTCGGGATCGATGCGGTGCGGCAGCAGTTCCTGCTCGGACTGCACCAGCGGGCGGCCGTCGCTGTTGCGGGCCTGCCGCAGGGCATCGGCCAGGCGCATCGGCACGAAGGCTTCCTGCCAGCGCGACAGCGGCTGGTCGGCAAACGGACCCAGGCCGATATCGAAGCCCAGCCACATCCACGGGGCCGGGGACGCCAGGCGTACCGACTCGCTGCGATAGGTGTTGCCACGCGAACGGCCCGACAGCTGTGAATGCAGGCCGCCGCCCAGTGCCTTGTCCAGCGTGTCGCGCACCATCGTCGCGCAGTTGGCGGTGTAGTAATCGTAGTGGTAGCGCGCGTTTTCCGGCTTGGCCCGTTCGGCCAGGTCTGCGGCCAGCGAGCGTGCCTGGTCAGGGGTGATATCCAGCCACTGCACGCTGGCACCGCGGCCGGTCTCGTCGTAGTACGACAGGTCCTGCTGCAGTGGCAGCGCCACCAGGTAATACATCATGTCGCCACGCACGAAGCGGCCGATGAAATCCTGTTCGGACGGATCGAAGTAGCCGAAGTTGTACGAGATCGCCTCGCCGCTCACCGGGTCCAGCACGACGATGGCATCGTGGCCGAAGCGCTCGAAGAACACGGTGCCGGGCTGCATGGTGACCACACCGACGCGCGGGGCAGGGGCATCACTGGCCGTCGAAACGGCCGGTGGCGCCGCCTGCGCGAACGCGGTCAGTGGCAGGGTCGTGGCCAGCACGCAAAGTGCCAGCCACACCGTCAGGATCAGGCCACGGTGCTTCAAGCGTCGTCCTGCGCGTCCGGTGCCAGCACCGTTACATGGAAGGCCTGGACCCGGCGCGCATCGGCGCGGGCTACGCGGAACATGAAACGGTCCAGCGCCAGTTCGTCACCGACTTCCGGCAGATGGCCCACCGCTTCGGTCACCAGGCCACCGATGGTGTCGTAGTCCTCATCGGAGAAGGTGGCACCGAAGCGCTCGTTGAAATCGCCGATCGGCGTCAGTGCATCCACCACGTACTGGCCATCGGCCTGGATGGCGATCTGCGCCGAGAAATCCTCGGCTTCGTCGTGCTCGTCGTCGATCTCGCCGACGATCTGCTCCAGCACGTCCTCGATGGTGACCAGGCCGGCGACACCGCCGTACTCGTCCACCACGATCGCCATGTGGTTGCGCGACAGGCGGAATTCCTTCAGCAGCACGTTGAGCTTCTTCGCTTCCGGAATCAGCACCGCCGGGCGCAGCAGTTCACGCACGTTGCCCGGACCGTTGTCGGCAACCACGCCGCGCAGCAGGTCCTTGGCCAGCAACACGCCGAGGATGTCGTCCTTGTTTTCGCCATGCACCGGGAAGCGCGAATGGCCGGACTCGACCACCTGCTTCATCAGCTCCAGGAAGGGCGCCTCCACCGGCAGCGAGACCATCTGCGAACGCGAGATCATCACGTCGCCCACGGTCAGCTCGGCCACGGAAATGGCACCTTCCATCATCTTCAGGGTATCTGCGGCGATCAACCCTTCTTCCTGCGCGGTGTGCAGGACAGCGACCAGCTCGTCGCGGGTGTGGGGTTCGCCGGAAAAAGCAGACGTCAGGCGTTCAAGCCAGCCGCGCTTCTTTTCGCTGTGCTCCACGAAGGAGCTACTACTGTCGTCTTCTGACATCTCTGGAAAAAAGGCACCCGGCAGGCCGGGCGATGACCCAAGTCTAGCAGGATGTGGGGGCCAGTCAGTGACCGTCGGCCGCCGGGGCTGTGGCGGCCGGGCCCTCGTCCTCGGCCGGCAGGTCCAGGCTGTAGGTGCAGCCGGCCAGGGTCCTGCCGGGGTGGCTGGCGACGGTGGATACGCTGAGGATGATCGACTCGATCTGCGCCTCCCCGGTCTTCGGGTCGATCACATCGCGGCTGACCAGCTCGCGCCCGGCCATGAACTTGCCGTCCTGGTCGTAGCCGATCTCCAGGGCCAGCTGCTTGGCCAACGGCCGCGGGTCGGCCTGGTCGAGTACCGCCATGACGCTGGCGCCGGCCACGGCCACACGCTCGGTCTGCTGGCCGAACACGGTGATCGGGCTGGCCAGCCGGTACTCGCTCATGAACTGGTTGCCCTGCGGCAACGGCTGCAGGCCGTGGGCGACGGCCTTCAGCGGATCGGCCAGCAGCGGTGCCAGCGCGGCGTGCTCGGCCACGCCCTGGCGGCATTCGATCAGGGCAGGCAGGTCAAGGGAGGCTGCATGACCAGTGCCCATTGCGAAGAACAGCAAGAGGGGAGAACGAAACATGGACCTACTAGCAGCACGGGCAGGGCGAGCATAGTGCCATGGCCCTGCCTGTTCAGGTTGATCCCGCTTCAGCGAGTCACCGCCCCGGGCGCTACGGAAGCAGCGCCCCATCTGCCATCCACAGCCGGCGCATGGAGGGCTTCTGCAGGCGCGAAATGGCATGCAGAACACCTGACAAACCAGTGTTGTAGTCACCGTGGAATGTCACTCCGCTCTCATCCGGCACCAGGAGCTTTCCCTTGAATGGCACGGCGCGATGGCAAAGCGCTGCCAGATAGTCATCGATCATGTTGGGATTGCCACCGCCAAACTGCGCCAGATCGCTGATGAATTCGGCATCTCCGGCGATACCATGGCAGACAGAGGTACCTGCCCGACCCCGGGCAGCATGAGTGGCATCGGCCGCTGCCTGAGCGGTTACGGCGAACCGGGAGAGTCCGGTCACATGAGCCAGCCGGCAGAGGAACGTCCCGACGCCCGATGAGCCGCTGCACCAATGGTAATAGAGCTCCTGCTGGCCAGCTTGGGTCTGCCCGATATTGGTCAGCCAGCGCGCGCCGTGTTGGGTGAGTTGCGCATTGGCGACCAGTAGATCGCCGGCGGAGATAGCTGCCTGCAGGTAGGCCTTGCTGCCGCAGATCCTGCTTGCCACCAGCAGGAAATAGCCGATTCCGGCCGCGCCATGTCCGAATCCGTAGTGCCGGACACCCCTGAGTGCGGAGTCGAATGCGGGATCAACTTCCCAGAACAGACCTCCATCGCCCTGCCGAGCCTGGGCGAGCAGCCCGTCTGCGATCTCGGCAATGGATGCCAAGCTGGTCGGATCCTGATGCCGCAACCACCTGTCACTCATCGCTATGCCTGCACCTGCACTTCCGTGGCAGACATCCGGGTTTGCCCACTTTCGCGGAATGCGCAGCCACTGTGAGCTCACTCTGCGTGCCAGCTCTGCGTCATGCGTCAGTCCTGCAGCCTGGTCCACGGCCCACAGCGCTCCGGTCGCGCCGAAGTACAGGCCGGGTAGCAGGCGAGGGCGCTGTTCAAGCCTGTCCATGATCCAGTGGGCTGTTGGCGAAATCTGCTCGAGGCACTCTGGAAGGTCCTGTGCCAGCGCCATCAGCGTGCCAAGAATACCGGCGGCACCATGCTGGACATTGCATTCGTCGGTTCGGGATCCGAACGCCCCACTGCTCCAAAGGCGTGAAGCAAGATCATCACTTCGGCTGTCCAGAAGATGCCGCATGCCGTCGGCCAGCAGTTGCGACAGGGGGCGCGCCGTAGCCGATGGATCGCCAGGTGCCGCAGTGGGACGGCTACGGATCCAGCATTCGTCGCCGCGCATGGCTTCCAGTGCATCGCGCGCCGTCATCCGCTGCGCTGGACGCTGGTCCGTCAGCGCCAGGATGACGTCGGCGAGGAGATCCAGACCAGCTCCGCGCAGCGGCGCCACCGCGGCTTCCCAAGCCATTCGCATGTCGGTTCTTGTGCGCTCATTGGCGGGAATCGGCGGATTGCTACCGGTGAGCACGTGGTAGACGAGTGCGCCGAGACTGTAATGGTCCACCTCGACCCCTGGACAGGTGGTAAGCCGCCCACTGCTTCCCAGCTCGGGCGCGCCAAAGCCAAACGTCCAGTACCTGTAGACCAGGCTGCCTTCGCGGGCGACAAGTTCGGGATCGATCAGCACCAGGCGGTCTTCTGCATCAACCATGATGTTGTGCGGAGTGAAGTCACGACAGATCAGACCTCTTGCATGCACTTCAAGCAGCAGGTCGCACGCCTGCAGAATCGTTCTTCGGCAGGACGGGAGGAATTCTGGATGTGACGGGTAACCCGGCTCACTGTGCAAGTTGTACAACTGCCTGGCCAGCGTGGTTCCTTCGATCTCGCTCTGGACCAGGAAGCAATCACCTTGGTAAGCGAAGAAGTCCAGCCAATCAGGGGTAATTCCCTTCAGCAGTTTGAGGTTCTCTCCCTCGCGGCAAAGCGCATGGCGCGCATCCTCGCGGGTGATCTCTCCGCAGGTGTGGCGACGTGATTGCTTTATGACAACAGGTGCCCCGGTGAGCTGGTCGATGGCCCGGTAAATGCCGCCACGATTGGAGTGGCGTATCACTTTGTGTACGCGGTAGCGATCAGCGAGGACGACTGCGGAAGGGGGGGTAGCGGAAGGCTGCGGATTGTCCGCTTCGAACAGATCTGGCTCCCAGGATGGTGGCGTGAACCATGCATTGCGCTGGTCTTCCATCCAGGTCCCGTCGGGACCACAAAGACGGACTTCGTAAGCGCCATCATTGCTGAGCTCACTTGATGCGCTGAAGGCGCCGTACCGGTAGTGGACCAGGCTTTCAGGTCTGTAAGGGCGGTCTGACAGTATGGTCGGACCCTGCAGGCCCTCGGTCGCGGTGTGCAGTGCTTCGCACAAGCTGCGCGCCTCTTCGCGATTGCGCGGATAGATAGTGATGAACTTTCCGCCGCTGCCGCGATCGCAGCGCGAAGAAGTAAGCTGTTCAATATGTTCGAGGGTGGCTGCGTGCTTGAACCAGGCGCGTCGGGGAAGCAGTACCCCCAAGCACTTCCTCAGCACCGCAGGGGCAGAATTGGGCGTCGCCGAAACATGGATTTTCCAGCCTTGTGGCAGCGGAGACGCTTCAATGGGCTTGCAGTGTTTCCACATTCCTTCTTCCCGCTGTTCCCAGGCCCCGCCGGTGCCGGCAACGTGTTGGCTGACCATTGTCTGCAAGGCGTGGTTCCAGATCTCCCGCGCTGCTTCATAGGCGGCGATGCTGACTTTCGGATCGTGCCATTGCGTCGAGGGCAAGGCAGCGGAGGGGGCCGCCGGGCAGCAGTCGCGGTCGTCCAGCGCAGCGTCCCAGTGCAAACCGATCTTCGGCTGCAAGGGTAGGCCAAGATCCGCGAGAAAGTGCTGAAGATCGGAGGGGCTCACGCCGGGGAGTGACAGCCTGTTGCCGGCCAGCGACGCGAGATTCTGGGGATGGAAAATGCCATGGTCTGCACTCAGTAGTGCGCTGTGCAGTGGGAGCGTCGGCATATACATGGAATTCCTGCTGGTTCAATCCAGTTTCCACACGCGTGCGAATGTTGCCGGGTTGCACAGCATTTACTGGGTGGCTCAGGATTGGATGGGCCGCGCCTTGGCGGCAAGGGACGCCGCGTGAATCGCGGCGTCCCACTTCAAAGCCGGGAAATCAGGTGATTTCCGGATGTGAAGTTTCGCGGGTATCGTCGCAGACGGTACCAGTACAGGTGGTCCTTTCACACGTGAAGGAAGGGCTACAGCCGGTGCGTCCGCATTGCGGGTCGCCACCGCCGATCAGTTCCATTTCTTCCGCGGTCAACAACTGCAGATCAGAGATATTGCTCTTGGTCATGCGATAGATCTCCATTTCTAATTGTTGAAATGACCCGACTCCTGTCGGGCCGATCGCATTCTAGGATTGGAATTTGAAGATGGTCAACAGTAATTTGAAAATAAGCGAAAAATATGCCAGTGACCCTGCTCTGGCCACTTGTGACGCCTGTCCACACCCGCTATGGTTCGTCCGGAGTGCCATGGAGGCTGAGATGCGCTGCACGGAAGATGGGGGAAGAGGATGAAGCCTATCCTGCAATCGGAAAGCGCGGAGTGTGGATTGGCCTGCTTGGCAATGATCGCCGCACACCATGGAAAGCACCTCAGCCTGCACGAACTGCGCCTGCGGTTTCCTCTTTCTCTTCGCGGCTGCACGCTTGCCCAGCTTTCGGCGATGGCACGGGAATTGGGCATGCAATCCAGGCCACTACGGCTTGAACTGGAAGATCTGTCCCGCTTGAATGTCCCCTGCATCCTGCATTGGGACATGAGCCATTTCGTGATACTCGTCCGGGTTGCTCGGCGTTCCATCACGATTATTGATCCGGGCATGGGCGAGCGCAGGCTTTCCATGAAGGAGGCCTCCGCCCATTTCACGGGCATCGCGCTTGAGGTATTCCCTGCACCGTCCTTTGAAGCGCGAAGTGCCGGTTCTGGGTTGTCATTGCGCAACCTGGCCGGCAGGGTCAGTGGCCTCGGCCGCGCGCTCCTTCTGGTGTTTTCTTTGTCATTGGTGCTGCAGGTATGCATCGCGACCGCTCCGTTTCTCATCCAACTGGTCGTCGATCAGGTCCTGGTAGCCGCCGATGTGAGCCTGCTGAAGGTGATCTGTGCGAGCTTCCTGATGCTGATGGTGTTGCAGGTGGGCATCTGGTGGCTGCGCGGTGCGGCGGTGATCCATCTTTCCAACAGCATCGGCCTGCAGTGGTCGGCCAACGTATTCGGCCATCTTCTGCGACTTCCACTTGATTTCTTCGAGAAGCGTAACCTGGGCGACGTAACGTCGCGGCTCGGTGCGGTACAGGCAATACAGCGGACACTCTCCACCAGTTTCATCGAGGTGGTGATTGATGGCTTCATGGCTGCCATCACGCTGGTCCTGATGCTGGTGTACAGCTGGAAGCTGGCCGCCCTCACCATCGCGGCAGTGGGACTGTATTTCGTCTTGCGTGCATTTGCTTTCGACGCGATCCGCTCTGGAACAGAACGCCAGCTTGTTGCGTCGGCATTGCAGCAGACTTATCTGCTGGAAACCATTCGTGGCGTACAGTCGATCAAGATCGCGGGCATCGAGGCGGCCCGTGAATCCGGCTACCTCAATCTGCTTGGCAGCACTGTAAATAAGGACGTGAAGCTGGCCAGGTTCACACTCGGATTCAATACGGCTAGTCAGCTCATATTCGGTCTTGAGCGCATTGCGGTTATCGGAATCGGCGCACAGTTGGCATTGGACAGTGTCTTCTCTGCGGGCATGCTGGTGGCTTACATCGCATATCGGGAGCAGTTCACCCAGCGAGCTGGCGGCTTGATCGACAAGCTGGTTGAGCTGAGGATGCTCCGGCTTCATGGGGAGCGCCTTGCCGATATCGTGCTGACTGTGCCGGAACAGGATGATCCCCGCTCTGCGTGGAAGCGCGAGTTGGCCGACTTCAGCGTTGAAGCCCACGATGTGAGCTTCCGCTATGCCGATGGCGAACCGTGGGTTCTGCATCGTTGCAGCTTTCGCATCGCCGCTGGCGAGTCCGTCGCGATCACCGGTCCATCCGGTTGTGGGAAGACGACACTGGTGAAGGTGATGCTCGGTCTTCTGGTGCCTACATCAGGCCGGATACTCGTGGGCGGGGTCGACATCAATTCCCTGGGGCGAGCCCGCTATCGCGAAATGACCGCGGCGGTGATGCAGGAGGATCAGCTTTTCGCCGGCAGCATCGCGGACAACATCAGTCTGGGATCGGACGATTACGCACCCATCGAAGTTGAGGACGCTGCACGCATGGCCGCGATCCATGAGGACATCTCAAGGATGCCAATGGGGTACCACAGTCTTGTAGGGGATATGGGAACAACCCTTTCAGGTGGACAGAAACAACGTGTGCTGCTTGCTCGAGCATTGTTCCGAAAGCCCGCCTTGGTGTTCCTCGATGAGGCGACCAGCCATCTGGATATCGAATGCGAGAACAAAGTGAACAGTGCCCTCGGCGCGCTGAGGATGACAAGGGTCATGATCGCGCATCGTCCGCAGACCATCGCCAGTGCCGATCGGATATTGGTGCTTGATGCTGGCGCCGTGCGTGAGGATTTGAGCGCGCCGGTCGCAACTATGCTCGCGGACTTAAGGGGCTCGCATGAATCATCAGACTGAACGCACTAGGTCGCTGTTCCGGAAAGAAGTCATCGATTCACGGCGGCGCTCCTGGTTGGGAGAAATTTCAGTCGTGCAGCCGGTCGGTACTTCTGTGTTGGCGGGCTTCGCCATACTGGGGGTTATAGGTTTTGTAGTGTTGCTGGCGGTTGGCACCTATTCGCGGCGCTCGCAGGTGGTAGGGCAGCTGGTTCCCAGTTCCGGGATGGCGTCGGTCGTAGCTCCTACCACCGGAATAATCACTCGATTGCTGCTCGAGGAGGGCGCAGGGGTCGAGATGAACCAGGGGATGGCACTGGTTGAAGTCCCCATGAGCACGTCAAGCGGTGACGATGCCCGGACGATGGTCCTGGCGGGAATTGATCAACGGCTGTCCACCGTTCAGCAGGATCTGCACTCTCAGAACCGTCTGCTGGACGCGCAGCAGGGAGGCTATGAAGACAGGGCCAAAGCCGGGCGGGAACAGTTAGCCCAGCTGGCATCGGAGATGGATGTTCGGCAACGACAACACGCGCTGGCCAAGGACATGCTGCGTCGATACCGTGAACTGGTGGGGCGTGGCTATGTAAGTGCTGTACAGGTCCAGCAACAGGAGCAGGCCATGTTGGACATCGAAGCCAACCTGGAAAGCTTGCGCAGGCAGAGGGCGACGATTCAGAGCAATGTGGCTGAATTGCTGCAGGGGCTCAATGAGCTGCCTGCGCGCCGTGAGGTCCAGCAGGCAACCAGCGCGCGGGAACAGGCGTTGCTGCGGCAGGAGCGGGTGAAGGAAGACACCGGTTCGGTCACCCTCATCAAGTCGCCGGTCAAGGGGACTGTCACAAGTCGCCTGGTGGAACCGGGCCAGAGCGTGCAGGCAGGCCAGGTTCTGCTGTCGGTCCTGCCCGAGGCATCACCTTTGCAGGCACAGCTTTACGTCCCATCGCGCGCGGCCGGGTTCATCAAGCCAGGGGATCGCGTGATGCTGCGTTACCGCGCATTTCCGTATCAGAAGTTCGGGCATCACGAAGGCCGGGTCCAGCGCATCTCGCGGAGCGCGTCGTCACGGGAAGAGCTGGGCGCCGTTGGCATCAGTCAGGAAACGGAACCGATGTATCGCGTCATCGTCAGCTTGCCAACCCAACAGGTGATTGCGTACGGTCATCCCGAAAGCCTGCGGCCCGGCATGCTCCTGGATGCAGACGTCATGGGTGACGAACGCCGCCTCTATGAGTGGCTGCTTGAACCGCTCTACGCGGTTCGTGGACACGTGGCAAACTAGGTCGACGAGTGCGCGTCCAATGACTCAGCTTTCGCCCGCGTACGGGTCGTCGATGCCGAGCTCGGCCAGGATTTCGCGCTCCAGCTGTTCCATCGCCTCGGCTTCCTTGTCGTCCTCGTGGTCCCAGCCGAGCAGGTGCAGCACGCCGTGTACGGTCAGGTGCGCGTAGTGGGCGTTGAGCACTTTGCCCTGCTCGTCGGCTTCACGCGCCACCACCGGTGCGCAGATCACCAGGTCGCCCAGCAGCGGGAACTTGACGCCCTTGGGCAGGCCCTCCGGCACGTCGGCCGGGAAGCTTAGCACGTTGGTGGCGTAGTCCTTGCCCCGGTAGTGCCGGTTCAACGACTGGCCTTCCTTGCTGTCGACCACGCGGATGGCCAGGTCGGCCTCGCGGATCCGGCCCTTCAGCGCAGCCGCCACCCACTTGCGGAAGCTGACGGCAGAGGGCAGCCCGGCGCGGGGCAGGGCGTAGCTGACGGCGACATCCAGTCGTACGGGACCACGGGTCATGGAGTCGCTCCAGGTTGGATCTCATGCAGGTCGCGGCGGTCGTAGGCACTGACGATGCGCGCCACCAGCGGGTGGCGGACCACGTCGCGGGCTTCGAAGAAGGTGAAGCTGACGCCCTCCACGTCGCGCAGCACGTCGATCGCATCGCGCAGGCCGGACTTCACATGCTTGGGCAGGTCGGTCTGGGTCAGGTCGCCGGTGACCACGGCGGTGGAGCCGAAGCCCAGGCGGGTCAGGAACATCTTCATCTGTTCGATGGTGGTGTTCTGCGCTTCGTCCAGGATCACGAACGCATCGTTGAGCGTACGGCCGCGCATGTAGGCCAGCGGCGCGATCTCGATGACGTTCTTTTCCAGCAGCTTGAGCACCTTTTCCACGCCCAGCATTTCATACAGGGCGTCGTACAGCGGGCGCAGGTACGGGTCGACCTTCTGGCTCAGGTCGCCCGGCAGGAAGCCCAGCTTCTCGCCGGCCTCGACCGCCGGACGCACCAGGATCAGGCGCTGCACGCGCGATTCGTTCAGTGCTTCCACCGCGCTTGCCACGGCCAGGAAGGTCTTGCCGGTACCGGCCGGGCCGATGCCGAAGTTGATGTCGTGGCTGACGATCTGGTGCAGGTAGCGGCTCTGGTTGGAACCCCGCCCGCGCACGGTTCCGCGCTTGACCTTGATCGCCACGTCCTGCGCTTCATAGGAGCGGTCGGCGATCTGTTCGATGTTGGCCGCGTTCAGCCGCAGGTGAATGGCGTGGTTGTCGAAGGTGGTCTCGGCGGCTTCTTCGTACAGCGCTTCGATCAGTTTCTGCGCCTCGGCGCTGGCCTCGGCCGGGCCGCTGATGCGGAACACGAAGCCGCGATTGGCGATTTCCACGCCAAGCTTCAGTTCGATCTGGCGAAGGTGGCCGTCGAACGGGCCGCACAGGTTGGCCAGCTGCGCGTTGTCTTCCGGCGACAGGGTGAAGTCTCGATGCTCGATGCTTTTCATTGCTTGGGGTGGGGCGGGGTCGCCGTCCACCGCGATGGAGTCAGGGACGACAAGGGTAACGCGCAAGCCGGCATGACGACAGTTCTCCACACCGGGTGTGGACCGGCGCCGAAGAAACCTGTGGATAGATCCTCGCAGGGCTTGTGCCACAAGGAAGATGATGCGGTGGTGAAAATTGTGCCAGTGCCTGCGGGGTTTTCCACATGCGGTGTGGACGGTGTTGCCACGAACCTGTGGATAGGTGGCAGCGAACCTTGCGGCAGTGGCCTTGGCAGCGACTGATCAATTATTGGCCAGCGCTGATCTGGATCATTGCGGGTGCACAGGGAGCATGGCACCGTGGCGCCATCGCAGGAGGTGGCGCATGGCCGTGGGCACGTGGGTGCGCAGGATGGGGTTGCTGGGCAGCTGCCTGCTGGCGGGGTGCGGCGAAGCACCACCAGCAGCACTGGGTACGCTTGAATGGGACCGGATCAGCGTGCCCGCACCGGCGGCTGAAGTGATCAGTACCGTTGACGTGCGCGAGGGGCAGGCGGTCAAGGCGGGCGCGCTGCTGATGCGCCTGGACCCTGCCCGTGGCGCAGCCCAGCTCGACGCCGCACAGGCCGAAACGGCCCGCGCGCAGGCACAGCTCGAGGAACTGCAGGTGGGACCGCGTCCGGAGCAGATCGCCCAGGCGCAGGCACAGCTCACCGCGCTGCGCGCGCAGGCGGCGGAAGCCACCGCTTACTACCGCCGGGTGCAACCGCTGGCCCGTCAGCGGTTGGTGGCTGCCGCTGATCTGGACCGGGCCCGCGCCGCCGCCGACAACGCCGTGGCCAGCGTGCGTGCTGCCGAACAGGCGTGGCTGCAGCTGCAGCGCGGCAACCGTCGTGAGGACATCGCCCAGGGCCAGGCCGCCTCCAGGGCGACACAGGCACAGGAGGTCGTGCAGGCCGTCAACCTGCAGAAGCTGCAGCTGCGCGCGCCGCGCGATGGCGTGGTCGATGCGTTGCCCTACAGGCAAGGCGACCAGGCACCGATCGGTGCACCGTTGGTGGTGATGCTGGTGGGCGAACGGCCGTATGCGCGCGTGTACCTGCCGCAGCCGTTGCGCCTGCAGGTGAAGGTCGGGCAGGCCGCGCTGGTGCAGCTGGACGGCGCCAACACCGTACTGAAAGGGCATGTGCGGTCGATCCGCAGCGAACCTTCCTTTACCCCCTATTACGCGTTGACTGGTGATGACGTCTCGCGGTTGAGCTACCTGGCCGAGATCGAGATCGACGACAGTGCCGACATGCAGGCGCTGCCCGTCGGGCTGCCGGTGCAGGTGCGCTTCTGAACCCGGTCGATGACATCGCCGTGCGTGCGCGGGGCCTGAGCCGCCGTTTCGGCGACCTGCTGGCGGTGGACAACGTCGATCTGCAGGTGCCGCGTGGGCAGGTATACGGCTTCCTCGGCCCGAACGGCTCGGGCAAATCGACCACCATCCGCATGCTGTGCGGGCTGCTTGAGCCGAGCGCGGGCGAGATCGACGTGCTGGGCCTGGCGATCCCGGCGCAGGCCGAGGCGTTGCGCCGCCGCATCGGCTACATGACCCAGCGTTTTTCGTTGTACGAAGACCTGTCGGTGCGGGAGAACCTGGAGTTCCTTGCCGCCATCCAGGATCTGCCACGCGCGCAGGCGCGGCAACGGGTCGATGCGCTGCTGCAGCAGTACCGCCTGCAGGACCGCCAGGTGCAGTTGGCCGGCACCCTCAGTGGTGGGCAGAAGCAGCGGCTGGCGCTGGCCGGTGCGGTGATCCATGCGCCGGAACTGCTGTTCCTGGATGAGCCGACCAGTGCGGTCGATCCCGAGTCGCGTCGCGATTTCTGGGAGGCGCTGTTCGAACTCGCCGATGCCGGCACCACGGTGCTGGTGTCCACCCACTACATGGACGAGGCCGAACGCTGCCACCGGCTGGCGATCCTTGATCGCGGTGCCCTGGTAGCCGATGGCACGCCGGCCGAACTGTGCGCGCAGCTGCAGGGCCGCACCCTGGCAGTCGCCACCGCGCAACCCCGGCAGGCCAGCCGCGCGCTGGCGGCGCTGCCGGGCGTGCTCAGCGTGGCGCAGATCGGCACCGAGCTGCGTGTGCTGTGCAGCGAGGGCGCGGCCGATACCGCCGTGCTGGCGCAGGCCCTTGCCACCGCCGATCCGCAGGCCAGCATCGAACCGGTGGCGCCCAACCTGGAAGACGTCTTCGTTTCCGCTACCCGTGGCCGCGGCCGGGAGCCGGCGGTATGAGCCTGCGACGGCTGTGGGCGATCATGCTCAAGGAGCTGCGCCAGCTGCGCCGCGACCGGATCACCCTGGCGATGATCATCGGCATCCCGGTGATGCAGCTGCTGCTGTTCGGGTATGCGATCAACCTCAACCTGCGGCACCTGGATGCCGGCATCGCCGACCAGGCCAACAGTGCGGCGTCGCGCGCCCTGGTGCAGGACATGGTCGCCACCGGTGTGATCGCCCCGCGCGCGCAGGCCTATACGCCCGATCAATTGATGGAAGCGTTGCGACGGGGCCGGATCAGCGTGGGCATCGTGATTCCCGCCGATTTCGAACGACGCCGCTACGAAGGCCGCGAAGCGGTGCAGGTGCTGGTCGACGGCAGCGACACGGTGGTGCAGAGTGCGGCGATCCAGTTGGCGCAGGTGCCGCTGGACACGCGGCCGACCAGCAACTCTCGGCCGCTGCGCGAAGGCAGCATCGCCAGCGGGCCGGTGAGTGTCATCAGCTTCTACAATCCGCAACGACGGTCAGCGGTGAACATCGTGCCCGGCCTGATCGGAGTGATCCTGACCATGACCCTGGTGATGTTCACTGCAGTGGCGGTGGTACGCGAGCGCGAACGCGGCAACATGGAGCTGCTGATCGCCACGCCGGTATCGCGCAGCGAACTGATGGTCGGCAAGGTACTGCCCTACGCGGCGATCGGTCTGCTGCAGACCACCTTGGTATTGCTGCTGGGAACTTGGTTGTTCGAGGTCCCGATCCGCGGCAGCCTGCTGGATGTCTATCTTGCCGCCGTGCTGCTGGTGCTGGCCAACCTGGCGCTCGGCCTGTTGATTTCAACCCGGGCGCGTTCGCAGTTCCAGGCCATGCAGATGACCCTGTTCCTGTTCCTGCCCTCCATCCTGCTGTCGGGCTTCATGTTCCCGTTCGCCGGCATGCCCCGGCCGGTGCAGTGGCTGGCTGAAGTATTGCCGCTGACCCATTTCCTGCGCTTGGTACGCGGCATCATGCTGCGCGGTGCTTCGCTGTGGGAGCTGTGGCCGGACGCGCTGGCACTGCTGGTGTTCATCGTGGCGATGATGACCCTTGCCATCCTGCGCTTCCGCAAGCGCCTGGATTGAAGCATGCCGACCAACGGTCGGCATCCACCCCGGTAGGTGCCGACCGTTGGTCGGCACACCTTATTCCGTGACGACGCGCCCGCGCAGCGAATTGGTCATCGCTTCCGTGATCACCACGTCCACGAACTGGCCGATCAGGCGCGGGTGCGCCGGGAAGTTCACCGAACGCATGTTCTCGGTCTTGCCAGTCAGTTCGTTGGGGTTCTTGCGCGAAGGGCCTTCCACCAGCACGGTCTGTACGCTGCCTACCATCTTTTCGGAGATCTGCGCGGCATGCGCGTTGATCCGTTCCTGCAGCCGCGACAGGCGCGCATGCTTTTCCGCGTCGCTGATCGTGTCTTCCAGGTCTGCAGCCGGAGTGCCCGGGCGACGCGAATAGATGAAGGAGAAGCTGTGGTCGAAGCCGATATCCTCGCTCAGCTTCATGGTCTTCTCGAAATCAGCATCCGTCTCGCCGGGAAAACCGACGATGAAGTCCGAACTGATCGAGATGTCCGGGCGCACCGCACGCAGCTTGCGGATCTTCGACTTGAATTCCAGCGCGGTGTAACCGCGCTTCATCGCTGACAGCACGCGGTCGCTGCCTGCCTGCACCGGCAGGTGCAGGAAGTTGGCCAGCTGCGGCACGTCGCGGAACGCGTCGATCAACGAATCGCTGAACTCCAGCGGATGCGAGGTGGTGAAGCGGATGCGACCGATGCCGTCGATCTCGGCGATGGTGCGGATCAGCAGGCCGAGGTCGGCGAGCTCGCCATCACCATAGGGGCCACGGTAGGCGTTGACGTTCTGGCCGAGCAGGTTGATCTCGCGCACGCCCTGTGCCGCAAGCTGTGCCACTTCCACCACAACGTCTTCGAACGGGCGGCTGACTTCGGTACCACGCGTGTAGGGCACCACGCAGAACGAACAGTACTTGGAGCAGCCTTCCATGATCGACACGAACGCCGACGCGCCATCGGCACGCGGTTCGGGCATGCGATCGAACTTCTCGATTTCCGGGAAGCTGATGTCCACCTGCGGGCGCTGCTGCTCGCGACGGGCGCGGATCAGTTCCGGCAGGCGGTGCAGCGTCTGCGGGCCGAACACCAGGTCGACGAACGGCGCACGCTTGATGATCGCCTCGCCTTCCTGCGACGCCACGCAACCGCCTACGCCGATGATGACCTCGCGGCCCTGGTTCTTCAGGCTCTTCCAGATGCCCAGCTGGCTGAACACCTTCTCCTGCGCCTTTTCGCGGATCGAGCAGGTATTGACCAGGATGACGTCGGCGTCTTCCGGGCGATCGGTCAGTTCCAGGCCATCGCTGGCGGCGAGCACGTCGGCCATCTTGGCCGAGTCGTACTCGTTCATCTGGCAACCGTGGGTCTTGATGTACAGCTTGCCCTTCACCTGGTCGGGCTTGCGCGGACCAGAGGGCAGGGCAACGAGCGGAGTGCCGCCCTGGGCGGCGGGCGGAAAGACGTCTGGCGTCCCGGTCATGGCGCTTAATCCATTCGGGTGGCGGGAAAGGGGGCGATTCTACCCGCATCCCAGGGCGTGCGCCCGGCGCAACGCCAGCGGCGCCGCGCTGGGCGCTCGCGGGGCATGGCCCCGCGCTACCTGCATCCCGTCCCGTTCGGCGGCGCCGGGCCGAGCCGGGTGCCCTCACGCCGCGATCAGCTCCGCATCGATCTGCCGCGAACGATCAAACGCGGTCATCGCGCTCATCCGATCGATGTAGGCGGCCGTCGCCGGTGCTGGCTGCACCAGGCCGAACGCACTGGTCCATGCCAGCGCATTGCCCCACAGCACGTCGGCCGCACTCATCACCTCGCCCAGCAGGTACGGTCCCTGCGCGAGCTGCGCTTCGATCACCTGCAGCACCGTATCGGCATCGTTGTAGGGCGACATCAGGCGCGGCGGCGGCTCGCGATGCATGGCCTTGTCGATCATCGCCGGCTCGAAACAGGCGCCATAGAAGGCCATCCAGCGCAGGTAAGGGCCGCGCAGGGCGTCGCCGATCGGCGGTGCCAGCCCGGCTTCCGGGTACAGGTCGGCCAGGTACAGATAGATCGCCACCTG
>Ga0213828_1001367_pt1 | contig 20165 bp, 16 predicted proteins | sample MC6MC0897MG_FD_180664 | JGI IMG/M metagenome (GOLD analysis project Ga0213828, IMG submission 180664) | Enriched soil aggregate microbial communities from Iowa State University, Ames, United States - MC6-MC0897-MG | ecosystem: Environmental > Terrestrial > Soil > Unclassified | place: USA: Iowa... | reverse complement strand
AGCATGCGTTTGACTTCACGCTCATTCTTGCTTCCAAAAAGTTTCTTTAACAAAGGCGCAAACATATCGGCAGGATCTTCCACACGTAGGGATGGAGGGCGGCCCCATGAGTCGCCCGTGCAGCCCTAAGGCCGCATGCGAACGAGCATTCTACCCGGAAACGATGGTGAGGAAAGTGGTGGATTTCCACGATGCTGGTACAGCGTTTTGGCAGGGGCGTTTCTTAGATAGGGGCATTTTCCCTGAGTTCAAGGCTGAGAAAGATGAAACGTATCGAGAATAGCTCGTATCCGGTGTTTATCGGCGAAGCGGCCAGCGCAGGCAATCGATAACCCCGCATCTGTTAGACTGCCGATCTTGTAACTTCATACGTACCCGCATGGCCTATAAACCCTCCCCCGCCCAGCTTCCCTCGGCACTGTTGCGCCAGGTCCGTCCGCTGCGCCTGCTGTTGAACCAGGCCGAACGCCTGGAACACCTGCAGCGCCTGCTGGAAAGCCAGCTGCAGCCGGCCGCCCGCGAGCATTGCCACGTTGCCTCCTGGCGTGACGGTACCTTGTTGCTGGTGGTGACGGACGGCCATTGGGCCACCCGCCTGCGCTATCAGCAGAAACGCCTGATGCGGGAGTTGCAAGCCATGGAAGCGTTCGGCAACCTGCGGCGCATCCTGTACAAGGTGCAACCGCCGCTGGTGCCCACCAAGCGTGGCGGGCATGCCACCGAGCTGTCGAGCAATGCCGCCGAAAGCCTTCGCGATACCGCCGAGGGGATTACCGACCCCAAGCTGCGCGCCGCGCTAGAGCGCCTGGCGTCGCATGGACCTAGCAAAGCACCTTCGCGCACCTGATATTTTTGCCAGTTTGCCGTCTCCACGGGGTGCAATACGCTCGCCTGATCACCCCCCAGGAGAGACCAGCATGAATACAGACTATTTTCACCTTGCCACGTTCGAGTCACCCTCAACCGACCCCTGGGGTGACTGGAAAGCGGACTCCAACGGCGCCACCCTCGGTATTTACCAAGAAGAAGATGGCAACCACTTCGTAGCCTTTGCCCCCGCTATTTCTTTTCCACACGGCCCCGTTCTATTCAAAGAACTGCAAGGGCTGGAACCCGACCGTGAATATTGCCTCTCCCTGCGCACACGGCAGCAATGGGCAAACCAGGCTGTGCCTGTGCTCACCTGGAAACTGGGTGATGAGCAGATCGCTGCCCCCATCGAAGTCACTACTTCCGAGTGGATTACGCTGCACTGGCGTTTCAAGGCGTCCCAAGCCGTCGAGACGCTGAAGCTTGAAGTAAGGGAGCGAATTGGCGACCCTTCGCATGCCAGGGGCAACCTGGCCATCGATGACATTCGCATCTACCCCTCCCGGTTCGAGGAAGACTTCAACGACCTGCCGCAACAATTGATTCAACCCGGCGGGCAGTTGGCACTCAAGACCATGCTCGTCACATTGCAACCCAACAGTTCAGGGCCGGCGGGCATCTACAGATACAATTCCGACGAACCTGGCATGCGCGAAAAACAAGCGCTGGGCTTGAGCATCGGCAAAGACATGCGCCAGAACCTAAGCATTGATCTGCCAGGTGAGTTCACCTCAATCCGTTTCGCCTGGACCTGGCTTCAAAAAGACGCAACGGTCCAGTACCTGGACCAGTCGGGCGCCACGCTGGACAGCAGAACAATTTATGCAAGCGCAGGGCGCGATCAATGGGTTGAATACCAAGCGGAGAACGAAAGCCAAGCGGTTTCCCGTATCGAACTAACGTACAGCGATTACTCTTTCCTCGACTTTTTCACGCTGCAGCGCCTGTAAAGCAGGTATAAAAAAGGCCACCCGAAGGTGGCCTTAATGAACTAGAGAGTGTTCGAACTTACACGGCCGCAACAGGACGCATGTACGAGATCGGTGCCGTGCTGGCATCTTCGAAAGTGACCACTTCCCAGGCATCGGTTTCAGCAATGAGCTTGCGCAGCAGCTGGTTGTTCAGCGCGTGCCCGGACTTGTAGCCCTTGAACTCGCCAATCAGGCTGTTGCCCAGCAGGTAGAGGTCGCCAATGGCGTCGAGAATCTTGTGCTTGACGAATTCGTCTTCATAACGAAGGCCGTCTTCGTTCAACACGCCAGTCTCATCTACCACGATGGCGTTTTCGACACTGCCGCCCAACGCAAGGTTATGCTTGCGCAGGTACTCGATGTCCCGCATGAAACCGAAGGTGCGGGCACGGCTGACTTCTTTCACGAACGACGTGCTGGAGAAATCCACACTGGCGCTCTGGGTCCGGCCGCTGACGACCGGGTGATCGAAGTCGATCTCGAAGCTCACCTTGAACCCTTCGAAAGGCAGGAAGGTGGCGCGCTTGTCGCCCTCCTCCACTGTCACTTCGCGCAGGATGCGGATGAACTGTTTGGGTGCGTCCTGTTCTTCCAGGCCGGCAGACTGAATCAGGAATACAAAGGGTCCGGCGCTGCCATCCATGATCGGCACTTCCGAGGCGGAGAGCTCGACGTAGGCGTTATCGATGCCCAGGCCCGCCATGGCAGAGAGCAGGTGCTCGACCGTATCGACCTTGACGTCACCGTTGACCAGCGTCGTCGACATGGTTGTCTCGCCGACGTTGGCCGCGCGCGCCGGGATTTCGACCACAGGGTCGAGATCGGCGCGGCGGAAGACGATGCCGGTGTCAACAGGTGCAGGCTTCAGGGTCAGGTATACCTTCTCCCCGGAGTGCAGGCCGACACCTGTGGCACGGATGGTATTCTTCAGGGTGCGTTGTTTAATCATGGCATTGGCCGCTTCAGCGCAAATTGCGAACAGGTATCAACAAAGGCTGAGGATGATAACAGACCCAACCTTTGCTGAATACCAATCACCTTTATACCCCTGATAAATTCCATTAATCAGCCTGACGACGCAGGAAAGCCGGGATATCGAGGTAGTCCAGGTCATCCTGAGGGTTCAGTTTAGCTGCCGCAGCGGCACCTGCATGGGCCTGGTTGCGCATGACAGTCGGGCGCTCCAGGTCACGGTAGTTGACCGCAGGCTGCTCCTGGCGAACCGGTGCCGGGTTAGACGCTTCGTACGCCTGCTGAGCGGTCTGCAGGGTGTTGTCCACTACCTTGACCGGCTTCTCGATGCGCGCGCCCAGGCCAGTGGCGACCACGGTCACGTGCAGCTCATCGCGCATGTCCGGATCGATCACGGTGCCAACCTTGACCATCGCGTGGTCGGAGGCGAAGGCTTCGATGATGCTACCCACGTCGGAGTACTCACCCAGCGACAGGTCAGGGCCGGCGGTGATGTTCACCAGGATGCCACGGGCGCCCTGCAGGTTGACGTCTTCCAGCAACGGGTTGCGGATCGCCGCCTCGGTCGCTTCACGCGCACGGTTCGGGCCGCTGGCGCAGCCAGTACCCATCATGGCCATGCCCATCTCGCCCATCACGGTGCGCACGTCGGCGAAGTCGACGTTGATCATGCCAGGGCGCTTGATGATGTCGGAAATACCGCGCACGGCACCGGCCAGTACGTCGTCAGCCTTGGCGAAGGCGGACAGCAGGCTGGCATCCTTGCCCAGGATGGTCAGCAGCTTCTCGTTGGGGATGGTGATCAGCGAGTCGACGCTCTCGGCCAGCATGCGGATGCCTTCATCGGCGATCTGCATACGTTTGCGGCCTTCGAACGGGAACGGACGGGTCACCACGGCAACGGTGAGGATGCCCATTTCCTTCGCCACTTCGGCGATGATCGGGGCTGCACCGGTACCGGTACCGCCACCCATGCCGGTGGTGATGAACACCATGTTGGTGCCCTGCAGCACCTCGGCAATGCGCTCACGGTCTTCCAGCGCGGCCTGACGGCCGACTTCCGGATTGGCACCCGCACCCAGGCCTTTGGTCACGCCAGTGCCCAATTGCAGGATGGTGCGCGCGCCAATGCTTTTCAGCGCCTGGGCATCGGTGTTGGCGCAGATGAATTCCACGCCTTCGATGCTGCTCTTGACCATGTGGTTGACGGCGTTGCCGCCACCACCACCAACGCCGATCACCTTGATGACCGGACTTTGCGGGACGTTGTCTACGAGCTCGAACATTTTCCCTCTCCTTACAGTTCTCTAGTTGTTGCGCCTACCACTACTGCTTTGAAACTTAGAAGTTGCCCTGGACCCACTTCTTGAAGCGCTCAAGCACTGGGGCCTTCGGTTCATCGCCATAGCTGTTGTTGCTGCTGTTGGTGTTACCGGTCAGGATCAGGTCCTCGGACTGCTTCAGCAGACCGTAAGTGAGCAAGCCCACACCGGTGGAATAGATCGGGTTGCGAACCACGTCGCTCAGCCCCCGAACGCTGTGCGGTACGCCCAGGCGTACCGGCATGTGGAAGATTTCCTCGGCCAGTTCCACGGCACCTTCCATCTTCGCGGTGCCGCCGGTGAGGACGATGCCGGCTGGCACCAGGTCCTCGTAGCCGCTGCGGCGCAGCTCGGCCTGGATCAGGGTGAAGAGCTCGTCGTAACGTGGCTCCACCACCTCGGCCAGGGCCTGGCGCGACAGCTCGCGCGGTGGGCGGTCGCCCACGCTCGGCACCTTGATGGTCTCGCCGGCGCCAGCCAGTTTGGCCAGGGCGCAGGCGTAGCGGATCTTGATTTCTTCGGCGTACTGGGTAGGGGTACGCAGGGCCATGGCGATATCGTTGGTCACCTGGTCGCCAGCAATCGGGATGACTGCGGTGTGACGGATGGCGCCCTCGGTGAAGATGGCGATGTCAGTGGTGCCGCCACCGATGTCCACCAGGCACACGCCCAGTTCTTTTTCATCGTCGGTCAGCACCGAGTAGGCCGAGGCCAGCTGCTCAAGGATGATGTCGTCGATTTCCAGGCCGCAGCGGCGTACGCATTTCTCGATGTTCTGCGCCGCATTGACTGCACAGGTGACCACGTGGACCTTGGCTTCCAGGCGCACCCCGGACATGCCCAGCGGCTCGCGCACGCCTTCCTGGTTGTCGATCACGTAGTCCTGCGGCAGGGTGTGCAGCACGCGCTGGTCGGCCGGAATCGCCACGGCCTGGGCGGCGTCGAGTACACGTTCCAGGTCGGCCAGGCTGACCTCGCGGTCGCGGATGGCGACGATGCCGTGGGAGTTCAGGCTGCGAATGTGGTTGCCGGCCACCCCGACGAAGGCCGAGTGGATGCGGCAGCCGGCCATCAGCTGCGCTTCTTCCACGGCGCGCTGGATCGACTGCACGGTGGACTCGATGTTCACCACCACGCCTTTCTTCAGGCCGCGGGACGGATGGGTGCCGATCCCGACGATTTCCAGGGTGCCGTCTTCGCCCACTTCGCCCACCAGCGCCACCACCTTGGAGGTGCCAATGTCCAGCCCGACGATCATTTTGCCGCTATGCGCGTTTGCCATGGTCCTGCCTCTCTCTAATTCTTCGCAACGGCGGGTTGGGCCGTCGTCGGTGCAATCGGTTCCCGCCAACCAACGGCAAGTCCGTTGGCGTATCGCAGATCGATGCGGGCGATGTTGGTGATCTGCTCTTTAAGCGTCTTGTCGTAAATGGCAATGAAACGGCGCATCTTCTCCACCAGATGGTCGCGCCCCAGTAGCAGTTCGATGCCTGGGCCGGTGCTGCCCGCACCGGTAGTCAGGAACCAGCTGCCGCGCTCGCGAAGCTCCAGGCGAGCGATGGAAAAGCCCATGGGGCGCAGCATCTGGCTCAAAACCTGATACTGCTGCATGACTTGCTGCTGAGCACGCTGCGGCCCGAACAGCTGCGGCAGGTGCTCATAGTTGGCCAGTTCGCGCGGGGTGAAGGCCTGGCCCTGGTTGTTGAGCAAGGCCTCGTCACCCCAGCGCGCCACTGGCAGCTGTTCTTCCAGGCGGATCACCACCTCGTCCGGCCACACGCGCCGGACCTCGGCATGGGCGATCCACGGCATCTGCTCGAGCTCCGCACGCATCGCCGGCAGGTCGACGCTGAAGAAGCTCGCCGCCATGAACGGGGCGATCCGCTGCTGCACCGCCTGCTGGCTGATGTAGCTGAGGTCGCCCTGCACGGCGATCCGGGTGATCGGCCGGTCGGCATAAGGCATCAGGCGAATGGCGCCTTCATAGGCGCCGAAGCCTGCCGCGACCAGCAGCACCGGCCAGAGCAGGCGCTTGAGTCCACTGAAGTTGGCCTTGGGCAGGCGCGCCGACATGGGCTCGTTGGCCACCATTCGGCTGGCACCGCGCGGCACCGGCTTGCTACGGCCGGTGGCGGGTTGCTGATGACGTAACATCGCGCCTTGCATGGCTGTTAACCTCGCGTCTCGACGCTGGCAGCCAGGATCGCCAGCACCAGTTGCTGGAAGTCCAGGCCGGCCGCGCGGGCCGCCATGGGCACCAGGCTATGATCAGTCATGCCGGGTGCGGTGTTGACTTCGAGCAGCCAGAACCGGCCCTGCTCGTCCTGCATCACGTCCAACCGCCCCCAGCCTTCGATGCCGATGGCATCGCAGGCGCGCGCGGTCAGGTCGATCAGTTCCTGTTCCTTGACGCTGTCCAGGCCGCACGGAATGCGGTACTGGGTGTCGTTGGCGATGTACTTGGCGTCGTAGTCGTAGAACACGTGCGGCGTACCCAGGGCGATCGGCGGCAGCACCTGGCCACGCAGCACCGCAATGGTGAACTCCGGGCCGTGGATCCACTGCTCGACCAGAACCTGGGAATCGTATTTGGCGGCGTCCTGCCAGGCGGCGATCAATTCCTGCTCGCTGTTCACCTTGGCCATGCCGATGCTAGAGCCTTCATGGGCAGGTTTGACGATAAGCGGGAAGCCCAGTTCCGTACTGGCCACCACACAATCGCTTTCGCTGGCCAAAACCGCGTGGCGCGGGGTCGGAATACCCAGGCTCTGCCACACCTGCTTGGTGCGCAGCTTGTCCATGGCCAGGGCCGAAGCGAGGATACCGCTGCCGGTGTAAGGGATGCCCAGGCACTCGAGCAGGCCCTGCATGCTGCCGTCCTCACCGCCACGGCCGTGGAGGATGATGAACGCGCGGTCGATCTTCTCGCGTTGCAGGCGGTCGAGCAGGTCGTCGCCCACATCGATGGCGACCACGTCGACACCGGCGCTGGTCAAGGCCTCGATCACGGCGGCGCCGGACTTGAGCGAGACTTCACGCTCGGCGCTCTTGCCGCCGTAGAGCACGGCGACGCGGCCGAACGCCTTGACGTCCAGGGTCGAGTGCAGTGTGTCGTAGGCGCTGGTCATTTCGACTTCTCCTGCTTGGCGCCAGCGAACAGCGGGCTTTTCATCAATTGCGGGGCAAGGCCACCGACATCACCGGCGCCCTGGCAAAGCAGGATGTCGCCCGCGCGCAGCAGTGGCTGCACCAGCGGGGCGAGCTCGGCGCCACGCTCGATGTAGATCGGGTCCAGCTTGCCGCGCTGACGGATGCTGTGGCACAGCTGACGGCTGTCCGCCCCGGGGATCGGTTCTTCGCCGGCCGGGTAGACCTCCATCAACAGCAACACGTTGGCGTCGCCCAGTACCTGCACGAAGTCGTCGTAGAGGTCGCGGGTGCGGCTGTAACGGTGCGGCTGGTAGACGATGACCAGGCGACGGCTCGGCCAGCCACCGCGCACGGCCTTGATGACTGCGGCGACTTCGGTCGGGTGGTGGCCGTAGTCGTCGACCAGCATCACGCTGCCACCGTCTACCGGCAGCTCGCCGTAGACCTGGAAGCGTCGGCCGACACCCTGGAAGCCGGACAGCCCCTGGACGATGGCCTCGTCGCTGATGCCTTCGTCCGTGGCGATGGCAATGGTTGCCAGGGCATTGAGCACATTGTGGTTGCCGGGCATGTTCACCGACACCTCCAGCGGCTCGCAGTCACGGCGCAGCACGGTAAAATGCGTCTGCATGCCCTGCTGGCGCACGTTGATGGCGCGGATATCCGCCTCTTCGCTGAAGCCGTAGGTGACCGTCGGGCGTTTGACCTGCGGCAGGATCTCGCGCACCACCGGGTCGTCCAGGCACATCACCGCCAAACCGTAGAACGGCAGGTTGTGCAGGAACTCGACGAAGGTTTTCTTCAGTTTGTTGAAGTCGCCTTCGTAGGTCGCCATGTGGTCGGCGTCGATGTTGGTGACCACGGCGACCATCGGCTGCAGGTGCAGGAAGCTGGCGTCGCTCTCGTCCGCTTCGGCGATCAGGTAGCGGCTGGTGCCCAGTTGAGCGTTGGTACCGGCCGCAGTCAGGCGCCCACCGATGACGAAGGTCGGGTCCAGGCCACCGGCGGCGAACACCGAGGCCAGCAGGCTGGTGGTGGTGGTCTTGCCGTGGGTACCGGCGACCGCCACGCCGTGGCGGTAGCGCATCAGCTCGGCAAGCATCTCGGCACGCGGCACCACCGGAATACGCCGCTCGAGGGCGGTGGCGACTTCCGGGTTGGCCGGGTTGATCGCGCTGGACACTACCAGCACATCGGCGGCGACTGCGTTCTCGGCACGGTGGCCGACGAAGATCTCGGCGCCAAACGACTCCAGGCGCTCGGTGACCGGCGACGCCTTGAGGTCGGAGCCGGACACTTCATAGCCCAGGTTCAGCAGCACTTCGGCGATGCCGCACATACCGACGCCGCCGATACCGACGAAGTGAATACGGCGGATACGGCCCATCTTCGGCTGGGGAATGGCTTTCTGGCTTTCAACCATGGGCCACCTCCAGGCAGATATCGACCACGGTGCTGGTTGCAGCAGGTTTGGCCAGGCGCCGTGCGGTGCCAGCCATGGTGTTGAGTTTCTCGGGTTGCATCAGCACCTCGTTCAGGCGTTCAGCGAGCTGCGCTGCGCCAGTTGTCGCTTGTGGCATCAGGAAGGCCGCGCCCTCCCGAGCCAGATATTGGGCGTTGTAGGTCTGGTGGTCGTCGATCGCATGGGGCAACGGCACCAGCATCGAAGGCAGGCCCGCCGCCGCGAGTTCGCTGACGGTCAGGGCACCTGCCCGGCATACCACCATGTCGGCCCAGCCATAGGCTTGGGCCATGTCCGTGATGAAAGGCTCTACCTGAGCCTCGACGCCGACCTCGTGATAACGCTCGGCGGTGATCGGCGCGTGTTGCTTGCCAGCCTGGTGGAACACCTCTGGCCGCAGCGCCGCAGACACTTCGGACAGGGCCTTAGGCAACAATTTGTTCAATGGTTCCGCACCCAGGCTGCCGCCCATTACCAACAGGCGAGCACGGCGCTCGGAAAGGGGCGCACGTTGTGCATCCATGAACAACTCTGTGCGTACCGGATTGCCGGTGGTACGCAGCTTGTCATTGGCCTGGAACGTGCCCGGGAAAGCTTCGCAGACCCGCGCCGAGAGTGGCACCAGCAGCCGATTGGCGGTACCCGCACGGGCGTTCTGCTCGTGGATCACCAGCGGCACACCGCACAGCCGCGCGGCCACACCACCGGGCCCGGTCACATAGCCGCCGAAGCCCAGCACACACACCGGCTTGAGCTGACGAATGATGCGCCGTGCCTGCAGCACGGCCTTGACCAGGGTGAACGGCGCCTTGAGCAACGACAGCTTGCTCTTGCCGCGCAGGCCGCTGACCTGGATCAGGTGCAACGGCAGACCGGCCTGGGGCACCAGTTCGTTCTCGATGCCTTTCGGCGTGCCCAGCCAGTGCACGCTGTAACCCCGTGCCTGGAATTCCCGGGCGCAGGCCAGGGCCGGGAACACGTGGCCCCCGGTACCGCCTGCCATGATCAGTACGTTCTTGCCGTCAGCGGCCATGACTGGTCTCCTCGGCAAAATCGCTTTCGTTGAATTCGTGTTCCTCGCTGCCCAGGTGCGTGCGGCTCTCCCACTCGATACGCAGCAGCAACCCCACGCAGGCACAGCAGATCACCAGCGAGCTGCCCCCGTAGCTGAGGAACGGCAAGGTCAGGCCCTTGGTCGGCAGCAGGCCGACGTTCACCCCGATGTTGATCAGGAACTGGCCGATCCACAGGAAGGCCAAGCCGAACGCCATGTAGGCGGCAAAGAACTGCTTGGCTTTTTCGGCCCACAGGCCGATGTAAAGAGCGCGCACGGTGACGAAGACGAACAGCGCGATGGTGACCAGCGAGCCGACCACGCCGAGCTCTTCGGCCAGCACCGAGAACACGAAGTCGGTGTGCGCCTCGGGCAGGTAGAACTGCTTCTGCACGCTGTTGCCCAGGCCAACGCCCAGCCACTCGCCGCGACCAAAGGCAATCAGCGCCTGGGTCAGCTGGTAGCCCGAACCGAACTGGTCGGACCAGGGGTCGGTAAAGGTGATCAGGCGCGCCATTCGATACGGCTGCGCCTGCACCAGGACAAACACCGCGACCACCGCCAGCACCACCATCAGGCTGAAGCGGAACAACCCCACACCGCCGAGGAACAGCATGGCCGCCGCAGCGCCCATCATCACCACGGTGGCGCCGAAGTCTGGCTCCATCAGCAGCAGGCCGGCCATTGGCAGCAGCACGATGAACGGTTTGAAGAAGCCCATCCAGCTCTCGCGCACCTCGGTCTGCCGGCGCACCAGGTAGCCGGCCAGGTAGATGACCACGAAGACCTTGGCAATTTCCGAAGGCTGGACGTTGAAGAAGCTGAAGCCGATCCAGCGCATGGAACCGTTCACTTCGCGGCCGATGCCGGGCACCAGCACCAGCACCAGCAAGCCGAAGGCGCCCAGCAGCATCATGAAGCCCATGCGCTGCCAGGTGGCGATCGGTACCAGCATGGTGGCGCCGCAGGCGAACAGGCCGATGGCCACGTACACCAGGTGGCGGAACATGTGGTAAAGCGGGTTGCCCGACTGCACCGCAGCCACTTCCGAAGAGGCCGAGGTGATCATCACCAGGCCCAGGCCCAGCAATGCCAGGCAACCGGCGAGCATCGCGAAGTCGAGGTCGATGCCACGGCCGCTGATCAGCGGCGACGGGTACGGCTTGAAGATGCCCAGGATCATGCCAGCCCTCCCGCCGCTTGGGCGAACAGCCGCCCGCGCTCTTCAAAGTTCTTGAACATGTCGAGGCTGGCGCAGGCTGGCGACAACAGCACCGCATCGCCCGGCTGAGCCAAGGCGGCGCACTGCTCGACGGCCTCATCCAGGGTCTTGACCCGGACCTGCTGCACACCTTCACCCAGTGTTTCGGCCAGGCGCTCGGCATCACGGCCCAGCAGCACCACTGCACGGCAGAAGCGCGCCACCGGTGCACGCAGCGCTGCGAAATCGGCACCTTTGCCGTCGCCGCCGGCAATCAGCACCAGCTTGCCGGTGATGTCCGCGCCCAGGCCTTCGATGGCGGCCAGCGCGGCCCCCACGTTGGTGGCCTTGGAATCGTCGTACCAGTTGACGCCATTGCGCTCGCGAACCCACTGGCAACGATGGGCCAGGCCGCCAAATTCACGCAGGGCTTCGAGCATCGGCGCAAACGGCAAGCCGGCCGCATGGCCGAGGGCCAGGGCCGCGAGGGCGTTGCTCTGGTTGTGCGCGCCACGCACTTTCAGTTCGCGAACCGGCATCAGGTTCTGGAATTCGAAGGCCAGGTACTTCTCGCCATCGACCTCGCGCAGGCCAAAGGCCTTGAAGTCGGGCGGGTTCAGACCAAAGCTCCAGCACGGCCGGCCTTCCACCGGCAATGGCCGGCTCAGGGCGTCCTGGCGGTTCACCACCACCTGGTGGGCGCCCCGGAAGATCCGGTGCTTGGCCAGGTGATAGGCCGGCAGGCCGCTGTAGCGATCCATGTGGTCTTCGCTGACGTTCAGCACGGTGGCCACTTCGGCATTGAGCTGGTCAGTGGTTTCCAGCTGGAAGCTGGACAGCTCCAGCACATACAGCTCCACCTCATCCCCGAGCAAGTCGAGGGCCGGCGTACCGAGGTTGCCGCCCACGGCCACGCGCTTGCCCGCCTTGGCAGCCATTTCACCGACCAGGGTGGTGACGGTGCTTTTGGCGTTGGAGCCGCTGATGGCGATGATCGGCGCCTTGGCATGGCGGGCGAACAGCTCGATGTCACCCGACAGGGCCACACCGCGCGCCGCGGCCTGCTGCAGCGCCGGGGTGGACAACGCCAGGCCCGGGCTCACGTACAGTTCGTTGGCGCGGCAGAGGAAGTCCACGTCCAGCTCGCCACAGCGCACTTCCACCTGCGGGTAATCACGGCGCAGGGTGTCCAGTTCCGGCGGTTGCTCGCGGGTGTCGGCGACCGCAAAGGCAATGCCCCGGCTCGCCAGGAAGCGAACCAGGGACATGCCGCTCTTGCCGAGGCCGACAACGATGCGGAATTGGTCGGAAGCGATCAGTGACACGCTCATCTACCTCAGTTTCAGGGTTGCAAGGCCGACCAGCACCAGAATCACGGTGATGATCCAGAAACGGACGATCACCCGTGGCTCAGGCCAGCCCTTGAGTTCAAAGTGGTGGTGAATCGGCGCCATGCGGAACACGCGCTTGCCGGTCAACTTGAAGGAGGCGACCTGGATCACCACCGACAGGGTTTCCATGACGAATACGCCACCCATGATGAACAGTACGATTTCCTGGCGGACGATCACCGCGATGGTGCCCAGTGCGGCGCCCAGCGCCAGGGCACCGACGTCGCCCATGAAGACCTGGGCCGGGTAAGTGTTGAACCACAGGAAGCCCAGGCCCGCACCGATCAGCGCGCCGCAGAACACGATCAGCTCGCCCGAACCCGGCACATACGGGATCAGCAGGTATTCGGCGAACTTCACGTTGCCCGACAGGTAGCAGAAGATACCCAGGGCACCGCCCACCATGACCGTTGGCATGATGGCCAGGCCGTCGAGGCCGTCGGTGAGGTTGACCGCGTTGCTCGAACCGACGATCACGAAGTAGGCCAGGACGACGAAGCCGATGCCCAGCGGAATGGTGACATCCTTGATGAACGGCACGATCAGCGTGGTCTCGACGCTGGTCGGGGCGGTCTTGTAAAGGAAGATCGCCGCAGCCAGGCCGAACACCGACTGCCAGAAGTACTTCCAGCGGCTAGGCAAGCCACGGGAGTTCTTCTCGATCACCTTGCGGTAGTCGTCGACCCAACCGATGGCGCCAAACGCCAGGGTGACGATCAGCACGACCCACACGTAGCGGTTGGACAGGTCGGCCCACAGCAGGGTGCTGATCGCGATGGCCGACAGGATCAGCGCGCCGCCCATGGTCGGGGTGCCGGATTTGGACAGGTGCGATTGCGGGCCGTCATTACGGACGGCTTGACCGATCTGGCGAATCTGCAGGGTACGGATCATCCACGGGCCCAGCCACAGCGCCAGCGACAACGCAGTCAGTACACCGAGAATCCCGCGCAGGGACAGGTACTGGAAGACCGCGAAGCCTTTATGGAACTGTTGCAGATACTCAGCCAACAGCAGCAGCATTAATGTTTCTCCCCGCTGGCACCGCACAATGCCGCCACGACGTTTTCCATCGCAGCGCTGCGCGAGCCCTTGATCAAGATAGTGGTGTCACTGGCATTTTCGGCGCGAACCGCGTCGATCAGCTCAGCTTGAGTAGCGAAATGACGGCCATTGGCGCCGAACGCCTTGACCGCGTGTGTCATGTTGGAACCCACAGCGTACAGGGCATCGACCTTGCCACGCGCATAGTCACCCACCTGACGGTGGCCTTCCTCCGCCCATTGACCCAATTCGCCGATATCCCCAAGCACCAGGACGGTGCGTCCGGAAAAGCCGGCGAGTATATCAATGGCCGCGCACATCGAGGTGGGATTTGCGTTGTAACTGTCGTCGATTACCCGCACACCGTTCGGCGCGATCTGCGCCACGGTGCGGCCCTTGACCGGTTGCACGGCATTCAGGCCAGCGGCAATGCCGCTCAGGCTCAGACCGACGGCGTGGGCAGCCGCCGCGGCGGCCAGTGCGTTGCTGACGTTGTGCTCGCCCAGTACGTTGAGTTGCACCGCAACCGAGTCCCCGGCGCCATGCAGCGTGAAGGACGGGCAGCCACGCGCATCGCGATCGATGCCAGTGGCGTAGAAGTCGGCGCGGCCATCGTTGCGGGCGAAACTGATGACCCTGTGCGCACCGGCACGCGCCTTCCAGATGGCAAAAGCCTTGTCGTCCAGATTGAGGATGGCCGTGCCGCCCTCGCCCAGGCCTTCGAGGATCTCGCCCTTGGCCTCGACGATTTTCTCCGGGCCGCCGAACTCGCCGACATGGGCAGTACCGGCGTTATTGATGACCACCACGTGCGGCTGGGTCAGGCCGACGGTGTAGCGGATCTCGCCAAGGCGCGAAGCGCCCAGCTCGATCACCGCAGCGCTGTGCTCCGGGGCGATTTCCAGCAGGGTCAGCGGGGCACCGAGGTCATTGTTCAGGTTGCCACGGGTGGCATGCACCAGGCCACGGGTACGCAGGATGCTGGCCAGCATCTCCTTGACCGTGGTCTTGCCGCTGGAACCGGTGATGGCCACGACCGGCTTGTCGAACGCGGCGCGATTCAAGGCACCCAGTTGCCCCAGCGCGACACGGCAGTCCTTGACCAGCAGCTGCGGCAGGTCGACATCGGCCACTTCACGCTCGACCAGCGCCGCTACGGCACCTTTTTCCTTTACATCGGCCAGGTAATCGTGGCCATCGAAACGCGGGCCTGTCAGGGCGACGAACAGTTGCCCGGCACTGACGCTGCGGCTGTCGATGCTGACGCCGCCGAAGCTGGCGTCGGCACCCACCACGCGAGCACTCAGCGCCGTGGTCAGCTGACTGAGTGTCATGGGCTTAAGCATGTGGAGCCTCCCAGGCTGCAAGTGCCTTCTCGGCTTCGACCAGATCGGAGAAATCGTGGCGCTCGCCACGGATCTCCTGGTAATCCTCATGGCCCTTGCCGGCCAGGACGATAACGTCATCGGCGGCGGCAGTGGCGATCAAGTGGGCAATGGCTTCGCCGCGGCCAGCGACGAACTCGACGTGCTCCGGCCTGGCAAAGCCAGGGCGGATATCGTCGAAGATCCGCAGCGGGTCTTCGCTGCGCGGGTTGTCATCGGTGACCAGCACGCGGTCAGCCAGGCGCTCGGCCACTTCGGCCATCAGCGGGCGCTTGCCACGGTCACGGTCGCCACCGCAGCCGAACAGGCACAGCAACTTGCCGTGTGCGTGCGGGCGCAGCGCCTCAAGTACTTTTTCCAAGGCATCCGGCGTGTGGGCGTAGTCGACCACCACCAGCGGTTTGTCGCCGCCGCCCAGGCGCTGCATGCGGCCAACCGGCCCTTGCAACTGGGGAGTGACCTTGAGGATTTCGTCCAGCGAATAATCCAGTGCCAGCAGCGTTGCCACTGCCGCGAGCATGTTGCTCAGGTTGAAACGGCCAAGCAGTTGGCTGCGCAAGGTGCGCTCACCCTGGGCGCTCACGAGGATTGCGCGCACGCCATCGTCATCGAACGTGGCTTCACGGCAATACAACGAAGCCTCCTGATTCTCCAGGCTATAGCTGAGCAGCCGGGTCTCGATATGATCGGTACTCGGACGACGGGCATAGGCCGCCGCCAGGCGGCGACCAAAGTCGTCATCCAGGTTGACCACCTGGCAACGCAGGCTGCGCCAGGCGAACAGCTTGGCCTTGGAGGCCTCATAGGCCTCCATGCTGCCGTGGTAATCCAGGTGATCGCGGGACAGGTTGGTCATTACCGCGATATCGAACTCCAGCGCAGCGACACGCCCCTGCTCCAAGGCATGCGAGGACACCTCCATCGCCACGGCCTTGGCGCCGCCCTTTTTCAGGTCGTACAGCGTCGACTGCACCGCGATCGGGTCTGGCGTGGTCAGGCGGCCGCTCTGCAGCTCACCATAGAAACCGGTACCCAACGTGCCGATCAGGCCGCAACGCTGGCCCAGCACATCAAGCGCCTGGGCCACCAGTTGCGTGACACTGGTCTTGCCGTTGGTGCCGGTCACCCCGACCAGGTTCAACTGACGGCTTGGCTCGCCATAGAAGCGACCGGCGATATCCGACAGCTGGGCGATCAGCCCCTTGACCGGAATCAGCGGCATCTCGGTGATCGGCAACACGGTCGCGCCCTGCTCTTCATAGGCAACCGCGGCGGCGCCACGGGCCAGTGCGTCGGCGATATGGTCACGGCCATCGACCTTGGCACCCGGCACAGCCAGGAACAGATCACCCGGGCGCACGGCACGGCTATCCAGGGTCAGCTCACGGATCAGCGGGTCGCGGCTGGCGTGGGCGAAAAGCTTGCTCAGTGGCATTGTCATCATCCACGCCCTCCCTTGGCGTCTGCTGCATTGACTTGTGGTTGTGCGGTTGCTGGCGGCGGCAGGTTGTCTGGCGGCACGTTCATCAAACGCAAGGTGCCCGACATGACCTTGCTGAACACAGGCGCCGATACCAGGCCACCGAAGTAGCCGCCCTTGCTCGGTTCGTCGATGACCACGACGATCGCGTAACGCGGGTCGCTCATCGGGCCGAAGCCTGCGAACAGCGAGCGGTAGGCGTTCTCGGTGTAGCCCTTGGAGCCAACGGTCGCCTTACGCGCCGTACCCGACTTGCCACCCACGTGATAGAACGGCACCTGGGCACGGAACACCCCGCGCGGCGCCTCGATCACTTGCTGCAGCATGCCCTGGACGGTTTCGGCAGTTTCTTTCGGAATCGCCTGAACGGCCTCGGGTGCCTTGTCCACCTTGAGGATCGACAGCGGCACCATCTTGCCGTCGTTGGCCAGCGCCGCGTAGGCATGCACCAATTGCAACGCAGTAACCGACACGCCATAGCCGTAGGACAGGGTCGCGGTCTCGGCCTTGCGCCACTCACGGTGGTTAGGCAGGTTGCCCACCCGCTCGCCCGGGAAGCCCAGGCCAGTGTATTGCCCCAGGCCGACCTGGGACATGACCCGGTAGATGGCCTCGCCGCCGATATCGAAGGCGATCTTGCTCATGCCGACGTTACTGGAGTTGATCAGGATGCCGGTCAGGTCGAGGATCGGGCCCTCGCTGCGAGAAACGTCCTTGATCGTGTAGCGACCGATCTGCAGGCTGCCCGGGTAGACCTCGACCTTGTCGGTGATCTTCCAGCGCCCGCTCTGCAGCGCCGCACTCATGGAAATCGGCTTCACGGTCGAGCCGGGTTCGAACACGTCAATGATCGCCCGGTTGCGCATCGCGGCAGGGAACATGCTGCGGCGGTTGTTCGGGTTGTAGGTCGGCTGGTTGACCATGGCCAGCACTTCGCCAGTTTTGACGTCCATGATCACCAGGCTGCCGGCCTTGGCTTCCTGTTCGGCGATGGCGTTGCGCAGCTCACGGGTGGCCAGGTATTGCAGGCGCAGGTCTATCGACAACGCCAAGGTCTTACCGGCCTTGGCGTTTTTGGTTACCTGAATGTCCTTGATCAGCCGGCCACGCCGGTCCTTGATCACCTGTCGCTTGCCGGGCACGCCGGCCAGCCATTCGTCATAGGCCAGCTCTACCCCTTCACGCCCGTGGTCATCGAGGTCGGTGAAGCCGACCATGTGCGCGGTGACATCACCGGCGGGATAGAAGCGGCGGAACTCTTCCAGGCCATAGACACCCGGCACTTTCAGGTCGAGCACATGCTGGCCCTGCTCCGGGGTCAGGCCGCGGACCAGGTAGATGAATTCTTTGCTGGCCTGCTGGGTCAGGCGCTCGGTCAGTTGCTGGGGGTTCTGCCCAAGGGCGGCTGCCAGTTGCGGCCAGCGTTCTTTGGACGCCTGCATTTCCTTGGGATTGGCCCACAAGGTGGTAACCGGGGTGCTGACCGCCAGCGGCTCACCGTTGCGGTCAGTGATCAGGCCACGGTGCGCCGGGATGGGAATATGGCGCAGGCTGCGCGCATCGCCCTGCCCCTTGAGGAAGTCACGGTCGACCACCTGCAGGTCGATGATGCGCCAGCAGATGGCACCGACCATCAACGCCAGCAAGCCGATCACCACCCGGAAGCGCCAGGGGTAGAGTGCGCCTTCGAGCTTCATCATGGCGCCACCATCCGCACTTCGTCGGCTGCGGGCACGCGCATTTTCAGCTGCTCGGACGCCAGGCTCTCGATGCGGCTGGACGCCGTCCAGGTGCTCTGCTCAAGGATCAGACGCCCCCACTCGGCCTGCGCCTTGTCGCGCTCGCTCAACTCGCCGTACAGGGTGTTGAGCAACTGACGGTTCCAGTGGGCGCTGTAAGACACGGCGATGGCCGAAACCAGAACACCGACGAACAGCAGAAGCATCAGGAAGCTTCCGCCTGGCAATGGCTTGGCAAACAGCCTGCTCACCGCAGTTTCTCCGCCACCCGCATCACGGCGCTGCGCGACCGCGGGTTGGCCTTGAGCTCGGCCTCGGAAGCGAATTGCGCCTTGCCGATGAGCTTGATCTTGGGTTCGAAGGCCTTGTGCTGTACCGGCAGGTTGCGCGGCAGGTTGTCTGCCTCGCCCTTGACCAGCTTGCGCATGAACAGCTTGACGATGCGGTCTTCGAGCGAGTGGAAGCTGATGACGACCAGGCGGCCGCCAACTTCCAGCGACTCGAGCGCCGCGTCAAGGCCGGTTTCGAGGTCACCCAGTTCGTTGTTGACGTGGATGCGCAGGCCCTGGAAGGCGCGGGTGGCGGGGTTCTTGCCCTTCTCCCAGGCCGGGTTGGCGACCTTGAGCACTTCGGCAAGGTCGGCGGTACGGGTGAACGGCTGCTTTTCGCGACGTTCCACCACGGCACGCGCCATACGCCCGGAAAAACGCTCCTCGCCGTATTCCTTGAACACGCGGGCGATTTCCTCGACCGGCGCGCTGGCGATGAACTCGGCGGCGCTGACCCCGATACCGGGGTTCATGCGCATGTCCAGCGGGCCGTCATTGAGGAAGCTGAAGCCACGCTCTGGGTCATCCAACTGCGGCGAAGATACCCCCAGGTCGAGCAGCACACCGCTGACCTTGCCGGCCATGCCGCGCTCAGCCACTTCCGCGCCGAGCTCGGCAAAGCTGCGCTGCACAATGACAAAGCGGCCGTCTTCGGCCGCCAGCGCTTGCCCTGTGGCAATCGCTTGTGGGTCTTTGTCGAAGCCCAGCAGCCGCCCTTGCGGCCCAAGCTTGCTGAGAATCAGACGGCTGTGTCCGCCCCGGCCGAAGGTACCGTCCAGATAGCAACCGTCGGCGCGCAGGGCCAATGCCTCGACAGCTTCGTCGAGCAGGACGGTAATGTGGTTGAAGCCGCTATCTATGGTCACAGGATCAGGTCACGCAATTCGTCGGGCATGGCGCCCGGTTGTTGAATAGCTGCAAGGTCGGCTGCCGAAACCGTGTTCCAGGCATCTTCATCCCACAGCTGGAATTTGTTCAGTTGCCCCACCAGCATCGCCTTCTTGTCGAGCTTGGCGTACTCACGCAGACGGGGCGGAACCAGGAAGCGCCCACTGCCATCGAGCTCCAGGTCAACCGCATTGCCGATCAGCAAACGCTGCAGGCGGCGGTTTTCCTCACGCAATGACGGCAAGGCACGCAACTTGGCTTCTATCTGTTCCCACTCATCGAGGGGGTAAACACACAAGCAGGGGTCTACAGCGTCGATGGTCACGATCAGCTGGCCATTGCAGCGCGAATCGAGCTCGTCGCGGTACCGGCTCGGCATGGCGAGACGGCCTTTGGCATCGAGGCTGACGGCGTTGGCTCCGCGGAACACGGCTGCGATTCCCCACAATGGTAGCTTTTTTGTGCCAGAAAACCCACTTCATCCCACTTTCTGCCACTTGCGCACACTATAGGAATCCGCCCGCCGCACCGTCAAGGCACGTTCATAAGGAAAAGCCTTACAGGACCGAGATTTAGCGCGATAAAGGAATGTGGAAGGACTTCAGGGAGGAAAAAAACACGAGAAAAATCAAACCCACGCAAGCGAATGGAGTTCGAAGTTAAAGTGATTTATTAAGAGTAAGATTTTTTCGGTATTACCAGAGTGCGCCTGCTATCGATTCAAGCAGGGAGGGAGAGGTGGAGAGTCGATCTGTAAGCCGGGTTTTGTCGAGGACAGTCATTCCTCTACGACGGCCATCACTGGACGCCTCTAGCAACCTACCCGGTTCCGACGCGGGCCACGCCTAATGGAACCCTATTTGGTCTTGCTCCGAGTGGGGTTTACCTAGCCACGAACTGTTGCCAG
>Ga0213828_1001362_pt1 | contig 20198 bp, 16 predicted proteins | sample MC6MC0897MG_FD_180664 | JGI IMG/M metagenome (GOLD analysis project Ga0213828, IMG submission 180664) | Enriched soil aggregate microbial communities from Iowa State University, Ames, United States - MC6-MC0897-MG | ecosystem: Environmental > Terrestrial > Soil > Unclassified | place: USA: Iowa... | reverse complement strand
CGCGGTAGATCACGTAGTCGCGGGCGACTTTCTGCTCACCGGCACGCATCAGGGCCAGTTCGACCTGGTCCTGGATTTCTTCGATGTGGATGGTGCCACCCGATGGCATGCGACGCTTGAACGTGGCGGTGACCTGCTCGGTCAGGCGCGCGACGGTGTCGTGGATGCGCGACGAAGCGGCGGCGGTGCCGCCTTCAACTGCGAGGAACGCCTTGGTGATGGCCACGGTGATCTTGTCGTCGGTGTAGGGGACGACAGTGCCGTTACGCTTGATCACGCGCAGTTGGCCGGGCGCGGTGGCAGCCAGATCCTGGTTGGCATCGGCGGCCTGCGGCACCTGGGCCTGCGGGTTCTCGCGAGTTGTGTCGGTTTGCATGGGTGGGTGTCTCCACAGTTTCTATATTGTACAGGCGCCTTTTGAGCGCCCACCGTTCCGTCCACTTGCTCGATCACCTGGCGGGGGATGCGTCATGCGCGCGCATCCGCCCGCTCGGGCGTACCGACTTCGGGACAGACTCAGGAATAAGGGGCAATAGCTTGCCGCTCCCTGGCCGAAGTCAAAGGCTTTGGGCTGAGCCCAAAAGCTGTTGCAGTTCAGTACTCCGCTGGAGCGGTATGGCTGGTCAGATCACCTGAAGTTCAACCGTAAAATCGAATAATTTGCCGGGTTGACTTTTGTGTGTGATTTTGCACGAACCCCAACATCTAGTGGTTCGCTGCGATCGGGATACAAGATAATGCGGTATTGGGGTCTTTGCAAGGCGAGCGCCTGTGGATAAGTTGTGCGTACTTTGTGGGTATGGCCTGTAGGCCTTGTGCCAAGTGGTTTGCAGTATTTTTCTTTCGCTCGCTGCCCCAAGGCAGAATTTTGAGGGCGCGAACCCTACCACAAAAAACGGTTCAGTCCAGTGGCTTGTGCGGCACCGCTGGCCGGTTGGCAGTACCCGGGGCGGCACGTAGTATCGGCCACAGAACAACAACAATTGCAAAGGCACAGGCCATGGACCAACCCGCACCGCGCATCCTCATCGTTGAAGACGACCAGCGCCTGGCCGAGCTCACGGCCGAATACCTCCAGGCCAACGGCTTCGATGTGGCCGTCGAGGGCGATGGTGGCCGCGCCGTGCGGCGAATCGTCGACAGCCAGCCCGACCTGGTGGTGCTCGACCTCATGCTGCCCGGTGAAGACGGCCTGAGCATCTGCCGCCGGGTACGCAGCCAGTACGCGGGCGCGATCCTCATGCTCACCGCCCGCAGCGACGAGCTCGACCAGGTGCAGGGGCTGGACCTGGGCGCCGACGACTATGTCTGCAAACCTGTGCGCCCGCGCTTGCTGCTGGCCCGTATCCAGGCCCTGCTGCGGCGCAGCGAGGCGCCGGAAAGCAAGCGCCAGGCCCTGGCCTTTGGTGCGCTGCGCATCGACAACCGCCTGCGCGAAGCCCGGCTGGGCGAGCAGCTGATAGACCTGACCGGCGCCGAATTCGACCTGCTCTGGTTGCTGGCCAGCAACGCCGGCCGGGTGCTGTCGCGCGAGCAACTGTTCACCGCCCTGCGCGGTGTCGGCTACGACGGCCAGGACCGCTCCATCGATGTGCGCATCTCCAAGATCCGCCCCAAGATCGGTGACGACCCGATCCACCCACGCCTGATCAAGACCCTGCGCAGCAAGGGCTACCTGTTCGTCGGCGAGGCGCCATGAACAACTCGATCTTTCTGCGCATCTATGGCGGCATGCTCGCCGTGCTGGTGCTGGTGGCGCTGCTGGGTGTGCTCAGCCTGCACCTGGTCAACGAAGTGCGCGCTGCCCAGCACCGCGAGGGCCTGGCCCAGGGCACCTTCAGCCTGATGGCTGACAACCTGGCCGGGCAGAACGAAACCGAACGCAAACGCTCGCTGCTGATGTGGGAGCGCCTGCTCGGGGTGCCGCTGGCGCTGCAGCCGATGTCGGCGCGTACCCTTGATGGCGGCCAGCGTGCCCGGTTGTACCGTGGCCTGGTGGTGGTCGAGAAGACCGGCCCGCACGCCGCCCAGGTGCTGCGCAAGGTCGGCCGCGAGGAGGTGCTGCTGGTGGCCCAGGTGAAGCAGGTCAGCGAGCAACTGGCGCGGGCCACCCTTTATCTGTTGGCCGACGAACTGGTGCGTTACCCGGTTACCGAGCAGCAGCAACGCCTGGCGCAACTCAAGCAGAGCAAGGGCTTTGGTTTTGACATTGCCTTGCAGCGCCTGGAGCGGGTTGGCCTGGATGACGACCAGCGGCGCCGGGTCGAGGAGGGCGACACGGTCATGGCCCTGGGCAAGGATGGCGATTCGATCCGGGTATTCGCCGGGCTGTCGGGCTCGCCCTGGGTGCTGGAAATCGGCCCGTTGCATCAGTTGAACCCCTATCCGCCGCAACTGCTGATCTTGATCGCCTTCCTTGGGCTGTGCCTGATCGGGCTGGTGGTGTACCTGCTGGTGCGTCAGCTGGAGCGGCGTGTGTCGGGGTTGGAGGTCGCCGCCACGCGTATTGCCCAGGGCAGCCTCGACACGCGGGTACCGGCTGGCGATGCCGATTCGGTCGGGCGCCTGGCTGCGGCATTCAACGGCATGGCCGAACATTTGCAGCGCTCGCTGACCATGCAGCGCGAGCTGGTGCGGGCGGTGTCCCACGAGCTGCGCACGCCGGTGGCGCGGCTGCGTTTTGGCCTGGAGATGATAGAGACCGCGAGCACTGAGCAGGCCCGTGCCAAACACTTGGCTGGCATGGATGGCGACATCCAGGACCTGGACAAACTGGTCGACGAAATGCTGACTTACGCACGGCTTGAGCAAGGCGCACCGGCCCTGAAGTTCCAGCGGGTCGACCTGGATGCGTTGCTGGACCGGGTGATCGAGGAGCTGGCGCCGCTGCGCGCTGAAATCAAGGTGGTGCGCGGCGCATGCCAAGGGGGTGAGAGCGAAGGCGCCTGGGTCGAAGCCGAGCCGCGCTACCTGCACCGGGCCCTGCAGAACCTGGTGAGCAACGCCATGCGCCATGCCGAGGCCGAGGTGCGCCTGAGCTACCAGTTGGGTCAGCAACGCTGCCGGGTCGACGTGGAAGACGACGGCCCGGGTATCCCGGAAGGGTTCTGGGACCGCATCTTCACGCCCTTCACCCGGCTCGACGACAGCCGCACCCGTGCGTCGGGCGGGCATGGCCTGGGCCTGTCGATCGTTCGGCGTATCATCTACTGGCACGCAGGCCGGGCCACGGTAGGGCGCAGCGAAACCCTCGGCGGTGCCTGCTTCAGCCTGAGCTGGCCGCGGGCACAGGCGCCGCTGTAGGGCTCAGACGCTGATCAGGCTGAGCAGGTGGCCGTCCTGAAGGCAGAACTGGCCTTGCAGCTCGGTGCCCTGCTGCCACTCGGCCGATAGGTCGGTGAGCAGGCGCAGGCGGGCCAGGCCCTCGGCCGACCATTCCAGCACCTCGGCGTGCTCGAAATAGAAACGCTGGCGGGTCAGCGGGTAGAGGGTCTTGAACAGGCTTTCCTTGAGCGAGAAGGTCAGGGTCACTGCCAGGCCGAGCTGGCGGCGGTCCAGGCGCTCTATTTCGGCGGGCGTGAGGATTTCGGCCAGCAGGCGCTCGGCGCGTTCGTCGTCCAGCAGCGCTTCCTGGTCCAGGCCCAGGCCGCGGCAACTGCCCTGGCCGGCGACCACGGCGGCGGCCCAGCCTTGGCCGTGGGTGATCGAGCCGTGAATGCCGGCGGGCCAGATGGGCGAGCGGTCTTCATGGCTGGCTGGCACGTAGTTGCGGCCGTCCAGGCGTTGCAGCGCGGCACGGGCGCAGACACGGCCGGCCAGGTACTCGGCCTGGCGCTTGGCCACCGAGCGTTGCAGGCTGGCGCTGGGGACGATGCCGGCACGCTGGAAGTCGTCGGCAGCCAGGCGGGCGGGGTCGAAGGCGCAACTGACCAGCACCGCACCTGGCAGCGGGCGGGGCAGGGGCCAGTGGTGCTGAAGCGGGGCGCAGCAGGTGGGGAGTGTGTTCATGGGGGGTATTGTGCCAGCCGTAGCGGCTGTAGGGGAGGTGGGCGCGTCGGGGGCGCTTGCGCCCCCAGCGATCATTACTGGAACGCCTTCTTGAAGAACGCCTGCATATCCTTCCACGAGCTTTCATCAGCCGCTTTGTTGTAACCAATGTCTGGCCCGCCATGCTCGCCATGGCTCAAGCGGTCGGCATCCGGGTTGGTAAACCCATGCTTGGCCTCAGGAATACTGACGAACTGGTAATTGACCTTGGCCGCGTCCATTTCCGCCTTGAACGCTGCAACCTGCTCCTCGGTCACCATGCTGTCTGCCGCGCCGTGCTCGACCAGTATGTCGGCCCTGACCACGCCGGGCTTGGCCGGGGTCTGTGTGGCCAATGCCCCATGGAAACTCACCACGCCGTCCAGCTTCTCACCCCGGCGCGCCGCATCGAGCACCACCTTGCCGCCAAAGCAGTAACCCACGGCGCCCAATCGGTGCTTGTTCACGTTGGGCTGCTTTTTCAGCAACTCAAGGCCTGCGTCGAAGCGCGCGGCCGCCGCTGCCGGGTCTTTCATTGCCTCGGCCATGAATGCCTGGGCATCCTGCGGATGCTCGGTGTGCTTGCCATCACCGTACATGTCGATGGCCAGCGCTTTATAGCCCAGGGCCGCCAGGTCGCGGGCGCGGCGCTTGGCATAGTCGTTCAGGCCCCACCATTCATGCACCACGACGATGCCCGGGCGCTTGTCGTCCAGCGCATCGTCATAGGCGTAGTAGCCGACAAAGCGCTTGCCTTCGTCGTCCTGGTAGGGGATATCGCGGGTCACCACTTGCGCCTGGGCAAGGGCGGCGCTGCACATCAGGGTCAAGGCCAGCAGGGCACGCATGTTCACTACTCCTTGTTCATCGCAAACGGTTCGTTCAGCCGCGGTTCAGCCAGGGTTCAGTCACGGTTCAGGGTGCCCTCCTTACTCTAGCTTCCAGACCGAAACAGCGCATCCAACTGGAGTACGAAGCCATGAAATCCTTCAACACCTTGCTCGCTGCCATGGCCGTTTGCGCCGCTGGCATCACCACCGTCCAGGCCGCCGATGACAATTTCGCCAGCCTGACCTACGGCCAGACCAGCGACAAAGTCCGCAAGTCCGGCCTGCTGCAGCGCAACACCGACAACCTGAACGCCGACGGCATCATCGGCAAGGACGACACCTGGGGTGTGCGTCTGGGCAAAATCAATGACCAGGGTCGCTACTACATGACCTACGACAACGTCTCGGGCGACCACAGCGGCCTCAAGCTGCGCCAGGAAAACCTGCTGGGCAGCTATGACCTGTTCCTGCCGGTGGGCGACACCACCAAGCTGTTCGGCGGTGGCAGCCTGGGCATGACCAAGCTGACCCAGGATTCGCCAGGTGCCAGCCGTGATACCGACTACGGCTACGCGGTCGGCCTGCAGGCCGGTGTGATCCAGGAGATTACCGACAAGGCGTCGGTGGAACTGGGCTACCGTTACCTGCGCACCAATGCCGCGACCGAAGTCGGCCAAAGCGGTGGGCCCAAGGACGGCACCCTGCGCCTGACCAGCAGTGCACAGACGTATCTGTCGGCCAACTACAAGTTCTGAGGTAGTTGTTATCCTGTACTGCCCTGTACGCGGGTAAACCCGCGTACAGGGCAGTACAGGCCATAAAAAAGGAGCTGCACATGAAACTGCTGGTGGTCGAGGACGAAGCCCTGCTTCGCCATCACCTCTACACGCGCCTGGGCGAAAGCGGCCATGTGGTCGAGGCGGTGGCCGATGCCGAAGAAGCGCTGTACCAGGCCGAGCAGTACCACTTTGACCTGGCCGTGATCGACCTGGGGCTGCCGGGCATGAGCGGCCTCGAACTCATTGGTCGCCTGCGCAGCCAGGACAAGACCTTCCCCATTCTCATCCTCACCGCCCGTGGCAACTGGCAGGACAAGGTCGAAGGCCTGGCCGCCGGTGCCGACGACTACCTGGTCAAGCCCTTCCAGTTCGAAGAGCTCGAAGCGCGCCTCAACGCCCTGCTGCGCCGCTCCAGCGGTTTCACCCAGTCGACCATCGCCGCCGGGCCACTGGTACTCGACCTCAACCGCAAGCAGGCGACGCTGGACGATCAGCCCCTGGCCCTGACCGCCTACGAATACCGCATCCTCGAATACCTCATGCGCCATCACCAGCAGGTGGTGGCCAAGGACCGCCTGATGGAGCAGCTGTACCCGGGCGATGAGGAGCGTGACCCCAATGTCATCGAAGTGCTGGTCGGGCGCCTGCGTCGCAAGCTCGAGGGCGAACGAGGCTTCAAGCCCATCGATACGGTACGTGGCCTGGGTTACCTGTTCACCGAGCGCTGCCGATGATCCGTTCCCTGCGGGTGCGCCTGATGCTGGCGGCCGCAGTGCTGGCGCTGCTGTTCATGCTGGCGCTGCTGCCTGCCTTGCAGAAGGCCTTCAGCCTTGCCCTGCAGGAATCCATCGAGCAACGCCTGGCCTCGGACGTGACCACGTTGATCTCCGCAGCACGCATCGAACACGGCCAGTTGCAGATGCCGACACTGTTGCCGGACGAGCGCTACAACCTGCCGTACACCGGCCTGCTTGGCTATATCTTCGACCGTGAAGGCCACCTGGTGTGGCAGTCGCGGGCCACCGCAGACCAGAACGTCAACTACCGGCCGCGCTACGACGGGCGTGGCAACGAGTTCGCCCGCATCCACCAAGGCGATGGCGAAGAGTTCTTCGTCTATGACGTCGAAATAAAACTGCTCGGCGGCCAGAGTGCGGCCTACAGCATCGTTGCGCTGCAACCGGTGCGCGAGTACCAGCACACCCTCGATGGCCTGCGTGAAAAGCTCTACCTGGGCTTTGGCGCAGCGCTGCTGGCGCTGCTGGTACTGCTGTGGGCCGGCCTGACCTGGGGTCTGCGTTCGCTGCGGCGGCTGAGCTGGGAGCTGGACGAGGTCGAGGCTGGCGCGCGGGACGGGTTGAGCCGCGAGCACCCGCGTGAACTGCTGCGCCTGACCGGTTCGTTGAACCGCCTGCTGCACAGCGAGCGTGAACAACGCCAGCGCTACCGAGATTCCCTGGATGACCTGGCGCATAGCCTCAAGACACCGCTGGCGGTGTTGCAGGGGGTGGGCGAGAGCCTGCGCCAGCGCAGTGGTGAGCGCGAGCAGGCGCGGGTGCTGCAAAGCCAGATCGAGCGCATGAGCCAGCAGATCGACTATCAACTGCAGCGCGCCAGTTTGCGCAAGAGCGGCCTGGTGCGCCACAGCGTGCACCTCAAGCCGTTGCTCGACAGCTTGTGCAGCACGCTGGACAAGGTCTATCGGGACAAGCGCGTCAGCGTGCTGCTGGAAATACCCGAGGCCGCGCAGGTGCCGATGGAGCAGGGCGCCTTATTGGAACTGCTCGGCAACCTGCTGGAGAACGCCTACCGGTTGAGCTTGGGCCAGGTGCGGGTGAGCCTGGAACAAGCGCCAGGCCAACTGACCCTGTGCATCGAGGACGATGGGCCCGGGGTGCCGGCCGATCAGCGCGAGCGCATTCTTGAGCGCGGCGAGCGGCTGGACAGCCAACACCCGGGGCAGGGCATCGGCCTGGCGGTGGTCAAGGATATCGTCGACAGCTATGACGCCAGCTTGAGCCTGGGGGATTCGCCACTGGGCGGCGCGGCGTTCCGGGTCACCTTCAGGCTGGATTGATGTGCGGCCAGGGGCAGCCCTTTTGCGGGGGAACCCATAGCGGGCGGATTCCCGCCATCATCCCCTGTACAAATTCCGCCACCGGGCGGATATCCGCCAGCCTTCCTCAGCATTTTCGCCCTGTCGTTGGGCAGTGACCCCTAGCAAACAGTGCCTTTGCACCCTTCATGGGCATTTTGGCATTGCCCTTGCTATTGATCCTGGCAGAGGCCTGCAAAGGCAACTCGAACACAACGACAAATCCCTCCAAGTGCAGGAGGGTTAGCGATTCAGGTGCCCTCACCCTGGGAAGGGTGAAAACCGGCACACTTGAGGAAATTAGCCATGACGACACGTCAGCCGCTGTACAAATCCCTGTATATCCAGGTGTTGGTCGCCATCACCATCGGCATCCTGCTCGGCCACTTCTATCCTGAAACCGGTGTCGCCCTCAAACCGCTGGGTGACGGGTTCGTCAAACTGATCAAGATGGTCATCGCCCCCATCATCTTCTGCACCGTGGTCAGTGGCATCGCTGGCATGCAGAGCATGAAGTCGGTAGGCAAGACCGGCGGCTACGCGCTCCTGTACTTTGAAATCGTCTCCACCATCGCCCTGATCATCGGCCTCGTCGTCGTCAACGTGGTCAAGCCGGGCGCTGGCATGCACATCGACGTCACCACCCTGAACGCCAGCAGCGTGGCCGCTTACGCCGCCGCCGGCGCGCAGCAGACCACCGTTGGCTTCCTGCTCAATATCATCCCCAACACCGTGGTCGGTGCCTTCGCCAACGGCGACATCCTGCAAGTGCTGATGTTCTCGGTGATCTTCGGCTTCGCCCTGCATCGCCTGGGCAGCTACGGCAAGCCGGTGCTGGACCTGATCGACCGCTTCGCCCATGTCATGTTCAACATCATCAACATGATCATGAAGCTGGCCCCGATCGGTGCCTTCGGTGCCATGGCCTTCACCATCGGCCAGTACGGCGTGGGTTCGCTGGTGCAGCTGGGCTACCTGATGGCCTGCTTCTACGTGACCTGCCTGCTGTTCGTCCTGGTGGTGCTCGGTGGTATCTGCCGCGCCCACGGCTTCAGCGTCATCAAGCTGATCCGCTACATCCGTGAAGAGCTGATGATCGTGCTGGGCACGTCCTCCTCCGAGTCCGCCTTGCCCCGCATGCTGGCCAAGATGGAGCGCCTGGGTGCCAAGAAATCCGTGGTTGGCCTGGTTATCCCGACCGGTTACTCGTTCAACCTCGACGGTACTTCGATCTACCTGACCATGGCCGCTGTGTTCATCGCCCAGGCGACTGACACCACCATGGACATCACCCACCAGATCACCCTGCTGCTGGTGCTGCTGGTGGCCTCCAAAGGCGCTGCTGGCGTAACCGGTTCGGGCTTCATCGTACTGGCCGCTACGTTGTCTGCTGTTGGCCACCTGCCGGTTGCCGGCCTGGCGCTGATCCTCGGCATCGACCGCTTCATGTCCGAAGCCCGCGCCCTGACCAACCTGGTTGGCAACGCTGTCGCTACCGTGGTCGTGGCCAAGTGGGTCAACGAAATGGACAACGACAAGCTGGCCTCGGAACTGGCTTCCGGTGGCGCCCCGCTGGAAGATACCCGCCCGACCGACGACCTCGGCGTGGCCGAAGGCCCGGCTCGCTGATCGCGCAACTGAAATGAAAAAGGCGACCTTCGGGTCGCCTTTTTCGTGGTGGGTCGATCAACAGTCCTGGACCACTTCCAGCACCCGGATCAGTGTGGGCTGCGGATAATGCCAGCGCACCTGCACATCCCAGAACTTCACCCCGTACACCCGCTCCGCAGGTGGCACCTGATACGCCGGCCGCGGGTCTTGCCCCAGGCACTGCTCGATCAGTTCCACCAGTGGCTCACCCAGGCGCAGTGCATGCGCGCGGGCCTGGGGCAGGGCATTGTCGTGCCACTGCACGGCGATTGCGTCAGGCGCTTCGCTGGCCATCAGGTTGCTGGCGCCGGCAACACTGTCGGCGTACGGTACGTAGGGCTTGATATCCAGCACTGGGGTGCCATCGAGCAAGTCGATCCCGGACAGCAGCAGGCGCCCAGGCTCAACGCCCTCCAGGCGTACCACCGACTGGCCGATACCGTTGGGCCTGTGGGTGGCGCGGGTGGCGAACACCCCCATGCTCTTGTTGCCGCCGAGGCGGGGTGGCCGCACTTTCAGGCGTGGTTTGTCTTCCAGGGCCTGGTGAAACAGAAACAGCAGCCACACATGGCTGACCTGTTCCAGCCCCGCCACTGCATCACCCTGGTCGAACGGCGGCAGCAACTCCAGCACACCACGCGCCGCCGGTGCCAACTGCGGCTGGCGCGGGATGGCGAACTTTTCCTTGAAGCACGAGCGGACGATGCCGACCGGTGAAACCGTATGCTGCATGGCCACTCAGCCGCGCACGCGCAGGGTCAAGCCCTTGAGGAAGTTGCGCAGCAACTGGTCGCCGCACGGGCGGTAGTTGTCATGGCCGACTTTGCGGAACAAGGCGCTGAGTTCGGGTTTGGAGACCGGGAACTTGACCGAATTGAGGATGACATGCAGGTCTTCTTCCTTGAGTTCGAACGCTACCCGCAGTTTTTTCAGGATGGTGTTGTTGGTCACCGGCAGCTCCACCGGCTGGGCCGGGCGGCTGTCGTCCTTGCCGCGACGGTGAATCACCAGGCCATCCAGAAAGTGCGCCATGACCGGGTCAGGGCAGCGCACGAAGCCGGGCTCTTCTTCTTTCTTGACGTAGCTGGCCAAGGCCTCGGCGCTGACCTCCAGGCCAGACAGCTTGATGATGCCCACCATCTTGGCATCATTGAACTTGAGCATGTAGCGCAGGCTGCGCAGTACATCGTTGTGGTTCATTTGACTCGAATCCTGTTCTGAGCCGTGCCATCTGGCGCGGCGGTATTGCTTAGAAACGTTCGCTGGCGGCCATGTAACGCCACTGTGCCAGTGGCAGCTTGCCCATGGACACACCGCCCAGCCGAATGCGGCGCATGCTGATGATCTGCAGGCGCAGGCTGGCGCACAGCTCGGAGATCTGCCCCGGTTGCGGGTTTTTCAAGGCCAGGCGCAGGTGGGTTTCGTTCTGCCAGCTGGCTTTGGCCTTGGGCAGTTCACGGTCGTTGCGCATGATGCCGCGGGCCAGGCGCTCCAGCGCCTGTGGCGTGGCTTCGCCGCTTACTTCGATGATGTATTCCTGCTCCAGGCGCCGCAGGTCGGCGTCGATCTTGCGGGCAACCCGCCAATCCTGGGTGAACACCTGCAGGCCGCTGGCGCCGCGCTCCAGCGGGGCAATGCAGGACAACTTGGTGAAATGCCCATGCAATGGCCGTACGCCTTCACGGTGCGCCTCGCTGAGGCTGTCCATGGTCATGCTGATACGCGCCGACTCGGTGTCCAGGCCAGCAGGCTGGTTGAGCAGCAGGGTGACGGGCTCAAGGCTGTCGGCACGCGCGCCAGGTAGCAGCGCGACCTGCTGGTCGTCGACCTTGAACTGCGGCTGCTCGACCACCACGCCATCGACCGTGACCCAGCCGCCTTCGATATACAGCTCGGCTTCGCGGCGGGAGCAGCCGAACTGCTCGATAAGGCGTTTGGACAGGCGGACGGGCTCAGACATGACGGTGATTCGCAAAGGCAGGGAAAGGCCGCCATTGTACCTGCCTGAGCGGTCGAGGGGCTGGGAATCTGTGTCATTTACGCCGTTTAGGCGAGACAACACGGCAGGCGGCTCAGGCCCCTGTGCGGATCAGCCGCAGGTGCAGCAAGGGGTAGGGCTGCCCCAGCCCATCGGTTTGCGAGCGGCCGACCACCTCGAAGCCTTCGTGCAGATAGAACCCCAGCGCCTGCGGGTTCTGCTCGTTGACATCCAGGCGTTCGGCATTGAGTTCGTCGATGGCGTAGCGCAGCAGCCGCTTGCCAATGCCCATGCCACGGCAGGCGGGCGCGACGAACAGCATGTCGACCTGCCTGTTGGACACGCCGGCAAAGCCCTGTATGCGTTGCTGGCTGTCCTTGCTGCAGATCAGCATCACTGCGTCCAGGTAATGGCGCAGTACATGCTCGCGAAGCAGGACGATATAGGCATCAGGCAGGAAGTCATGGGTCGCGCGCACCGAGTCCTCCCAGACCTGGGTCAGCTCGGGGTAGTCGCTAAGATGAGGGGTTTGTAGCGTCGATACCTGGCGCATCCGTGTATTCCTCAAGGGGATTGAGGAAAACATAGATGTAAAAACCAGAGGGGGCCTGGCGGATGTTGGGGCTGCAACGCAGCCCCGGGAATTTCAGACCTATACGCTGATCAGACAGGCTCAGCCCACATGTCGTATTCGTCGGCATCCACCACCCGGCAACGCACTTTGTCGCCTGGCTTGAAGCCGTGGTCGCCATCGATGAACACGCTGCCGTCGATTTCCGGCGCGTCGAAGAAGCTACGGCCCACCGAACCTTGCTCTTCGACTTCGTCGATCAGCACTTCGATCTCCTTGCCGATGCGCAGTTGCAGGCGGGCGCTGCTGATGGCCTGCTGATGGGCCATGAAGCGGTCCCAACGGTCCTGCTTGACCTCATCCGGTACTTCATCAAGGCCCAGGTCATTGGCCGGGGCACCTTCGACAGGCGAGTACTGGAAGCAGCCGACGCGGTCGAGCTGGGCTTCGGTCAGCCAGTCGAGCAGGTACTGGAAGTCTTCTTCGGTTTCGCCGGGGAAGCCGACGATGAAGGTCGAGCGGATCACCAGCTCAGGGCACTGTTCGCGCCAGTTCTTGATGCGCGCCAGGGTACGGTCTTCGAAGGCCGGGCGCTTCATCGCCTTGAGCACCTTGGGGCTGGCGTGCTGGAACGGGATGTCCAGGTACGGCAGGATCTTGCCGGCGGCCATCAGCGGGATCACGTCGTCGACGTTCGGGTACGGGTATACATAGTGCAGGCGCACCCAGGCGCCCAGGCTGCTCAGCGCTTCGCACAGCTCGAGCATGCGGGTCTTGACCGGGCGGCCGTTCCAGAAGTCGGTCTTGTACTTGACGTCGACCCCGTAGGCGCTGGTGTCCTGGGAAATCACCAGGATCTCCTTGACGCCGGCCTTGACCAGGCGCTCGGCCTCGCTCAGCACTTCGCCAACCGGGCGGCTGACCAGCTTGCCGCGCATCGACGGGATGATGCAGAAGCTGCAGCTGTGGTTGCAGCCTTCGGAAATCTTCAGGTAGGCATAGTGGCGCGGGGTCAGCTTGACGCCCTGCGGCGGCACCAGGTCGATCAGCGGGTTGTGGTCCTGGCGCGGTGGCACTACCTGGTGCACGGCGTTGACCACTTGCTCGTACTGCTGGGGGCCGGTCACCGACAACACGCTTGGGTGCACATCGCGGATGCTGCCTTCCTCGACACCCATGCAGCCGGTGACGATGACTTTGCCGTTTTCCTTGATGGCTTCACCGATCACTTCAAGCGACTCGGCCTTGGCGCTGTCGATGAAGCCGCAGGTGTTGACCACCACCACGTCGGCGTCCTCGTAGGTAGGCACGACTTCATAACCTTCCATGCGCAGCTGAGTCAGAATGCGCTCGGAATCGACCAGGGCTTTTGGGCAACCCAGGCTTACGAAACCTACCTTGGGAGTGGCGGGAGTGGTGGACATGACTAACCTCGGTATTGAATGCAGGTCGCCCGGCCGGAAACGGGGGCGATCTTGACGGGCGCTTATTGGCGCCTCTGATCAAAAAGTGCGCAATTCTAGCGAGCGCAAGGTCACTTGACTAGCAGAAATGCGACGAACGCTGCGCTATGCTTCGCGCCGTTGCGTCCGGGCATCTGCCATGCCCTGGCGTGGGGGTGAATTCTATCGGCCGAGAGGGCCGTCTGCGGGAGTGGTCGATGGTTCAGGCAAGCAGTCATGCCGAAGGCGGGCACGCGGGGAAGCAGGGCGCGACACGGTCGCTGGGCCTGCTCGTGGCGGCAGTCGGGGTGGTCTATGGCGATATCGGCACCAGCCCGTTGTATACGCTCAAAGAAGTCTTTACCGGTGGCTATGGCGTGCCGGTCAACCATGATGGCGTGCTGGGGATCCTGTCGCTGATCCTCTGGTCGCTGCTGTGGGTGGTCTCGTTCAAATACGTGATGTTCATCCTGCGCGCCGACAACCAGGGCGAGGGCGGCACCATGGCGCTAACCGCGCTGGCGCGGCGGGCGACTGCGGCCCACCCGCGGCTGCGTAGCTTGATGGTCATCTGCGGGTTGATCGGCGCTTCGCTGTTCTATGGCGACAGCATGATCACCCCGGCCGTGTCGGTGCTGTCGGCTGTCGAGGGCATGGGCCTGGCCTTCGACGGCATCGATCACTGGGTGGTACCTATTTCGCTGGTGGTGCTGGTGGCGCTGTTTCTGGTGCAGAAGCATGGCACCGAGAAGATCGGCAAGCTGTTTGGCCCGATCATGGTGGCCTGGTTCGTGGTGCTAGGGGCATTGGGGGTGCATGGCATCTCGCAGAGCCCGGAAGTGCTCAGGGCGTTCAACCCAGGCTGGGCGGTGAACTTCTTCATCGTCCACCCCGGCATGGGCGTGGCCATTCTCGGCGCCGTGGTGCTGGCGCTGACCGGTGCCGAGGCGCTGTACGCCGACATGGGCCACTTCGGCCGTAAACCCATCGCTCGCGCGTGGTTTGCCTTGGTGTTGCCGGCGCTGGTGCTCAACTATTTCGGCCAGGGCGCAATACTGCTGCAGAACCCGGAGGCGGCGCGCAACCCCTTCTACCTGCTGGCACCGTCCTGGGCGCTGTTGCCGCTGGTGGGGCTGGCGACCATGGCCACGGTGATCGCTTCGCAAGCCGTGATTTCCGGGGCGTTCTCCCTGACCCGCCAGGCCATCCAGCTGGGCTACATTCCGCGCATGCACATCCAGCACACGTCCAGCGATGAGCAGGGGCAGATCTACATCGGTGCGGTGAACTGGACGCTGATGGTTGGTGTGGTGTTGCTGGTCATCGGTTTCGAATCTTCCGGTGCCCTGGCGGCGGCCTACGGTGTGGCGGTCACCGGCACCATGTTGATGACCACGATTCTGGTGTCGGTGGTGATGTTGCTGCTATGGAAGTGGCCGCCGGTGCTGGCAGTGCCGATTCTGCTGGGCTTTCTCTTCGTCGACGGGCTGTTCTTCGCCGCCAACGTGCCCAAGATCGTGCAGGGCGGGGCGTTCCCGGTACTGGCAGGTGGTGTGCTGTATCTGCTGATGAGTACCTGGAAGCGCGGCAAGCAGATCCTCGTCGAGCGCATCGATGAAGGGGCGCTGCCGCTGCCGGTGTTCATCAGCAGCATCCGCATACAGCCGCCGCACCGGGTTGAAGGTACTGCTGTGTTCCTGACTGCACGGCCGGACGCCGTGCCCCATGCGCTGCTGCACAACATGTTGCACAACCAGGTGCTGCACAGCCAGGTGGTGCTGCTGACGGTGGTGAGCGAGGACCGGCCACGGGTGCCGGAGCAGGAGCGTTTCGAGGTGGAAGCCTATGGCGACGGGTTCTTCCGTGTGCTGTTGCATTTTGGCTTCATGGACGAGCCGGACGTGCCGGCGGCCCTGAAGTTGTGCCATCTGGAGGATCTGGACTTCAGCCCGATGCGCACCACCTACTTCCTCAGCCGCGAAACGGTGATTGCTTCGCGGCTGGAGGGTATGTCGCGCTGGCGTGGCAACCTGTTTGCGTTCTTGCTCAAGAATGCCAACGGTAACCTGCGGTTCTTCAATCTGCCGTTGAACCGGGTGATCGAGTTGGGCACCCAGGTCGAGATCTGAATGGGTGCCTGATCTGCGTAGTGGGTTGGGCGTGGCTCAATTCTGCTCGGCCACGCTCGACTTGCCCTGGCGCGTCTCGATCTCACCGATCAGGCGCTTGGCCAGGGCCGGGTAGTTCTCGTCGAAGTGGTGCCCGCCCGGCAGCTTCAGGCGCTCGCCCACCGCCGTCTTTTCGGTGCAACCGCTCTCGTCGGTCTCTTCCACGCCATACACACACACCACTTTGGACGCCGGCAGCCGGGCCATTTCCGGCCCGGTTGGCGCCTCCTGGCCTTCCTTGCCCAGCCAGCCTTCCACCTCGATCTCGAAGCTGCCGCTACGGGCGAAGGCCAGTAGCATCACCGCGTCGATACGCTGCTGGTCCTCGGCCGGCAAGCGGTTGTAAATCGCTGGCAGCACGTCGGCGCCAAACGAGTAGCCGGTCAATACAAAGCGCTTGGTGCCCCATTTCTGGCGATAGTGCTGCATCAGTTCCGACAGGTCTGCGGCGCTCTGCTCGGGGGTCTTGTGTTGCCAGTAATAACGCAGCGTGTCGATGCCGACCACCGGGTAGCCCAGCTTGGCCATTTCTCCGGCCACGTCGCGGTCCAGGTCGCGCCAGCCGCCATCCCCGGAGAGGAACAGGGTGACGGTGTCGGTGGTTTGCCCTGCCGGCACCTCGACTACTGGAATGGCCAGGGCGTTGCCGTCGTGGCCGACCAGGGCTTGGGTCAGCTGTGACTTGAGCACCTGCGGCAAATGGATGTCGTAATCGCTGATGCTGGTTTCGGCGTTGGCCTGGTCGCGTACGAAGGCTGCGCTGGCGTCATCCGGGTTGTCGTTCCAGGCGACGTTCCAGTGGCCATGGGCCGCCGTTTTGGGTAGCGCGGCCTGGCAGCCGGGTTGCTCCAGGCTGAAGTCCACGGAAATGGCCCGCGCCTTGTCGTCGGTCTGTGCCGCCAGCCAGCGCCAGGCCTGCGCCGCGCCTGGGCCGATACCGGCTACCAGGGTCGGTTTTTCGGACAGCTGGGTCGCCGCCAGGTCCAGCGCTTGTTGCTGCTGGGTGCAGTCGTTGGGTGGCAGGATAACCTGCACCAGTTGCGCTTCCCCAGCCTGGCTCAGGTCCAGCAACTGCTTGTCGGTCAGAGCCTGGTCCTGAGGGACGCCGATGGCGACCCGGGCCTTGGCGTGCACGCCCGGGGTCACGCGGGTGATGCTGAGGTTGTTGAGTGACAGCTGTTCGAGGTGCGCCTCAGGCGCAGGGCGCGTCCATAGCCAGAAGGCCACGGCACCGCCCAGGGCGGCCAGCAGCAGGGGAATCGCCAGGTACAGCCAATAGCGTCGGATCATCAGCGTTTCACCAATCCAGTCAGGCCGCCAGCGATGAGGGCGGCAGTGTCGGCCAGTGCCACCAGCGGGTCGAGCCCCGCAGGCACGGCCATGTAACGGGGTTCCCAGTCCGGTTGGAATTTGTCCTTGAAGCGTCGAAGCCCCTGGAAGTTGTAGAGCTGTTCGCCACGGCGGAACACCATTGAACCCAGGCGCTGGGTCAAGGGCGCGCCGCGCCGTGGCTGCAGCCCGGACAGCGGGACCATGCCCAGGCTGAAGCGGGCATAGTCGTGGCTTTTGTAGTGCAGGATGAGCCCTATCATCATGAACTCCATGGTCAGCTTCGGAGCTTCAGGGTGGGCCCGCATCAGGTCGAGGCTGGCCAGCTCGCGACCGTGGGTTTCCAACAGGTTGGCAAAGGCCACCGGCCGGCCTTGGAAGCGAATCAGGGCGATGCGAAAGTGCTGCAGGTACTCGGGGCTGAAGCGCCCGAGCGAGAAGCCTTTCTCGCGCACGTTCTTGCCACCCAGCCAGGCATCGGAGATTTCCTTGAGCGCTATCAGTGGCGCGTGACCGGGTTCGTGGATTTCCAGGCTGAGGCCGTCACGGCCACCGCGGTTCCAGGTGTAGCGCAGGTCTTTCATCTCCTTGCCCTTGGCTTCGAGGTCGAAGCGGCGCAGGTCGACCCGGGCCTCCTCGCCAAGTTTGAGCGCGGTCAGGCCAATGTCCATGTAGAACGGCAGGTTCTCCGCGCGGACCTGATAAAACACCGGCCTGGCGTGGTGCAGGTCGCACAGGTCGCGGAACTGCCAGATCATCTCAGCGCGCTCCTGGGCCGGGCCGATCGGGTCATACAAGGCCACCAGGCTGCGACCGCGACGGGCGTACATAAGGAAGGCGTTGTCGCGCGGGTGGAACAGCAAAGCCTTGTCGCCGGTCAGGGCCAGGCCGCCATCGGGCTGGTCGGATGCCAGCAGGATGCGGTTGGCGCGTTGCAGTTCTGCGTCGTCAGGCAGGTGGATGACCGGCGGTGCGGTGCGCAGCAGCCAGGTCAGGGCGACAGCCACCAGCAGCACGGCGCTGCCCATGGCGGCGCGCAGGCCCCGCGGTGCATCGGCGTCCAGGGTGAACTGCCACCACAGCTGGTGGCTGTAGGGCACATCCTGGTAGGCGAACAGCAGCAGCCATACCGAGGCCCCGACCACGCACGCGCTGGCCACCAGAAACACCGGAGAGAAGGGCAGTTCCAGCAGGCGGCTGGGGCGGTAGAACGAACGGCGGAACAGGGCCAGCAGCGCGGCGGTGAACGTCAACAGGCAGGCTTCTTCCCAGTCGAAGCCCTTGAGCAATGACAACAATGCGCCGACCAGCAGCAAGGTGGTGGTCAGCAGCCAGGCTGCGGACAGGCGCCGGCGCAAGCCTTGGGCCAGCAGCAGGCACAGCACGCCGATCAGGCTGGCGCCGAAGTGCGAAGCATCGATCAGGCGGTGGGGGACCAGAAAGCCCATGTGTTCCAGGCGCGTGTCGATCTCGGGCGTGGCCCCCGAGAACAGCAGCACCACCCCGGACAGAAACACCAGAATTGACAGCACCGGCGCCGCCAGGCCGGAGGCCACCTTGATGGCCTGTTGCGCGAACAGCAGACGCCGGGCTTCGTTGGCCAGCAGCAGCACACACGCCAGCAGCAGCGGCAACACCACATAGATCAGGCGATAGAGCAGCAGGGCCGCAGCCAGTGGGGCGGCGCCCAACTGGTCGGCAAAGGCTGCCAGCAAGATCGCCTCGAACACCCCGACGCCCCCTGGCACATGGCTGAGCACGCCTGCGGCCAGGGCCAGCAGGTACACCAGGATGAAAGCGCCAAATGGCGGGGCTTCTGGCAGCAGGAGATACAGTACGGTGGCGGCGGCGGCCACATCCAGGGCGGTGATCAGCAATTGCAGCGAGGCGAGGCGAGCGCTCGGCAGGCGCAGGGTGCGACGGCCCAGCTGTACCAGTAGGTTGTCGGCCAAGGGCTGTTCGGCCAGGCGCTTGCGGTAAAGCCCGAGCACCAGCACGGCAGCCAGCACCAGCACGGCTGCGGCGATGCCGGCCAGCAGCCCCGGCGAAAGGCCCAGTGCGGACGAGGCTGCTGGCAGGTCGCTCAAGGTCGCCAGAGCAGCCAGCGGTGGCAGCGCACACCCCAGGGACAGGCTGGCAAACACGGTCATCCGCGCGACTTCGCCAGCCCCCAGGCCTTGGCGGGCATACAGGCGGTAGCGCACCGAACCACCAGACAGCATCGACAGGCCGATGGCGTTACCAATGGCGAAGGCGCTGAAGCCGCCCAGTATCAAACTGCCTGCTGGCAGTTTTACCCCGGCATAGCGGCTGGCCGACCACTCGTACCCAAGCAGAATCACAAACCCGACAGCCGTGGCCAGCAAGGCCCCCAGCAGCGACTGCGTCGGCACGCTGAGCATGGCATCGTGCAAGGCGTAGATGTCCAGCTCGCTCAGCAGGTGGCGGCAGGCAACCAGCGCCATGGCGAACAGTATCAGCGTCACCGCCAGGCCGATGGGTTGACGATAGCGGCTCATTCGCTCGATCAGGGGCAGGCGCTGCGCGGCCGTGGGTAGCACCGAAGCAAGGGGCACCGGAGGTTCGGGGTTATGGGAGGTCATGAATCAATACCCCGAGCAGGCAGCGCGAGGTGAGGGTGAGGTGCGGCCAAGTGAAAGTCCCTTAGGAAAACGTATCCAATGTTACTCCGGGCACAGGCGCTTTCAGCTGCCTGGCAGGGTTAAAGATAGTTCATCCAAAGGGCGACATCTCAAGCCTGGGGGGTAGGCTGATGGCAAGGCATTTCCAGGCGACGAAATGCAGGGGGCGTAAAACAACAAACCCCGCGCTGCTGTTACACAGGCGGGGTTTGTTCTGACGAATATGGTTGCGGGAGCCGGATTTGAACCGACGACCTTCGGGTTATGAGCCCGACGAGCTACCAGACTGCTCCATCCCGCGTCAGAGGTGCGCATTCTACAGCTTGTTGAAGCTGTGTAAAGCGTTAATTGTTGATTTATCGATCTTTTTTCTTCGGCATCATTTTCGATGCAAAGAAAAAGGCCACTGCGTTAACAGTGGCCTTTTCTTAAAGCTGGTTGCGGGAGCCGGATTTGAACCGACGACCTTCGGGTTATGAGCCCGACGAGCTACCAGACTGCTCCATCCCGCGTCTGTGGGGCGCATTCTACAGTTTATCTAATCAGTGTCAAGCGCTACTAATTGATTTCTCGCCAGTTTTTGCCAATGGCTTTTCTACGGGCAAAGAAAAAGGCCACTGCGTTAACAGTGGCCTTTTCTCGAATCTGGTTGCGGGAGCCGGATTTGAACCGACGACCTTCGCGTTAT
>Ga0213828_1001361_pt1 | contig 20199 bp, 18 predicted proteins | sample MC6MC0897MG_FD_180664 | JGI IMG/M metagenome (GOLD analysis project Ga0213828, IMG submission 180664) | Enriched soil aggregate microbial communities from Iowa State University, Ames, United States - MC6-MC0897-MG | ecosystem: Environmental > Terrestrial > Soil > Unclassified | place: USA: Iowa... | reverse complement strand
TTCATGCGTCACCGTGGGAATAGGAACGACCGCACGCAATTCCTCAGGGCCCCGGCGGGGCGCCGGCATGGACCGCGGCGGGCCCACTATTGTGGCCGAGCCGGCGCCGGGGCGCAAAGAAGTATGGACAAAAGGCCGCAACCGGCCAGATTTCCACGGGCATTCAGGCAGTTGCGGCACGGCACGGCTCGCCCCCCAAAGGCCGGGCCGGGTCGATTGCGCAGCCCAGCCCGATACAGGCCCCCTATACTGGTCCCGTAAATTCGAGCCCACGGTGCCGGCAACCGGGCAGCGAGCACATCCGACGATCGGGGGACGTCGGGCAGGTTCGGCCCACCGCCGTCATGATCCAGTTCCAGGCAGCCAGAAGGGGAGTTCCGGCGTGTCACCCAGTGCTTCATTGATCGACCGCATCGAATCGATACCGCGGCGCGAGCTGTATTTCTTCGCCCTGTACCGGGTGCTGATCGCCTCGGTCATCGCCGCCCTGCTCTACAGCCCGTTGTCGGCCATGGTCGGCGAAGCCCACCACCCGCGCCTGGCCTATTCGGTCGGCGCCGCCTATCTGCTGCTGTCCCTGTTGTGGCTGGTGATCGGCCGCAACGAACGCTGGCTGCGGCAGATCGTGGTCGGCGGCGTTCTGCTGGACATCGTCGCCGCCAGCCTGCTGGCGCACGCCCTGCCCGGCGCCAGCGCCGGCATCTCGATGTCGCTGCTGTTCAACATCGCCGCCGCCGCCACCCTGCTGCCGCTCAGCTGGGGCCTGCTGCTGGCGCTGGCCGCCAGCGTCGCCACTGCTGCCGAATACCTGTGGAAGGTGCTGGAAGGCGGCGACCCCACCCGCACCCTGGCCGAACTGGCGATGTTCGCCACCAGCTACCTGGCGCTGGCCTTCATCAGCTACCAGGTCGGCAACCGTGCACGACGCAACCAGCAGCTGGCCAACCAGCGTGGCGACGAAGTGGCCAACCTGTTCCAGATCAACGAACTGATCATCCGCCGCATGCGCACCGGCGTGGTGGTGGTGGACGCCGACAACCGCATCACCCTGGCCAACGAAGCCGCCTCGATCCTGCTGGGCGACCGCGATGGCAACAGTGATTCCGGTCGCCTCGACCTGGCCAGTGTCGCCCCCGAACTTGCCCGGCGCCTGCAACGCTGGCGCAACGGCTGGGCACAGGATGAAATGCCACTGCAGCTCAACCCCGACCAGCCGGAAGTGCAGCCACGCTTCGCCCGCCTGCTGGCCGGCAGCGACCTGGTGCTGGTGTTCCTGGACGACTCCAGCGTGGTCTCACGCCGCGCCGAATCACTCACTCTGTCGGCGATGGGGCGCTTCTCGGCCAGCCTCGCGCACGAGATCCGCAACCCGCTGGCGGCCATCAACTATGCCGTGCAGCTGCTGGAAGAAGGTACCGGCTTCAACGAAAGCGACCGTCGCCTGCTGCAGATCATCCACCAGCAGTGCCAGCGCACCAACGGCATCGTTGAAAGCGTGCTGGGCCTGGCCCGGCGCGAACGCGCCAACCCGGAAAACGTGGATCTGGCCGCCTTCGTGCGCCGCTTCGTACTGGAGTACAAGCAGGGCCAGACGCTGGAAACCGACAGCATCGAACCGATCATCAACGACACATCGGTGCCGGCCCAGGTCGACCCGCGCCACCTGTACCAGGTGCTGACCGTGCTGGTGCACAACGCACTGAAGTACGGCCGCATCGGCGAGCAGCCCGCGCGCGTGCGGTTGCGCGTGGCCCAGCACGAACGCAGTGCGGTGATAGACGTGATGGACCGTGGCCCCGGCATCCCGGAGACCGTCGCCGCACAGCTGTTCCGCCCCTTCTTCACCACCTCCGAGCACGGCACCGGGCTGGGGCTGTACATCGCCCGTGAGCTGTGCCGGGCCAACCAGGCGCGACTGGATTACATCCCCGTCCCCGCCGGCGGCTCCTGCTTCCGCCTGGTTCTGCCCGGACCGCACACGCTGTTTCCGGACTGATTCCGCCCGTCAAACATTTGTCGCATACCACCCCCTCGGCTATCTTTCCCACCCATGAACGAAACCCGCAGCGCCCTCGTCGTCGACGATGAACGCGATATCCGCGAACTGCTGGTGTTGACCCTCGGCCGCATGGGCCTGCGCATCAGCACCGCCGCCAACCTTGCCGAAGCCCGCGAACTGCTGGCCAGCAATCCCTATGACCTGTGCATCACCGACATGCGCCTGCCCGACGGCAACGGCATCGAACTGGTCAGCGAGATCGCCCAGCACTACCCGCGCACGCCGGTGGCGATGATCACCGCCTTCGGCAGCATGGACTTGGCCGTGGAAGCACTGAAAGCCGGTGCCTTCGATTTCGTCAGCAAGCCGGTGGATATCACCGTGCTGCGCGGCCTGGTCAAGCATGCGCTGGAACTCAACAACAGCGAACGCCCCGTTGCCGGGCCTGCTGCCGAACAGGCCGCGCGCCTGCTTGGCGACTCGCCGGCCATGGACGTGCTGCGCGCCACCATCAGCAAGGTTGCGCGCAGCCAGGCACCGGTCTACATCCTGGGCGAATCCGGAGTGGGCAAGGAACTGGTCGCACGCACCATCCACGCGCAGGGCGCACGCGCCGCCGGGCCGTTCGTGCCGGTCAACTGTGGCGCCATCCCCACCGAATTGATGGAAAGCGAGTTCTTCGGCCACCGCAAGGGCAGCTTCACCGGTGCCCATGCCGACAAGCCAGGACTGTTCCAGGCCGCGCACGGCGGCACCCTGTTCCTGGATGAAGTGGCCGAGCTTCCGCTGCAGATGCAGGTGAAGCTGCTGCGTGCGATCCAGGAAAAATCGGTGCGCGCGGTTGGCGCCCCCAGCGAAGAACCGGTGGATGTGCGCATCCTCTCGGCCACCCACAAGGATCTGGCCGAGCTGGTCGAAGACGGGCGCTTCCGCCACGACCTGTACTACCGCATCAACGTGATCGAACTGCGCGTGCCTCCCCTGCGCGAGCGCCGCCAGGACCTGCCCGCGCTGGCCGCGTCGATCCTGGCACGACTGGCCCGCAGCCATGGCCGCGCCACCCCGCTGCTGGCGCCTTCGGCGCTGGACGCATTGGCCCAGTACGGTTTCCCGGGCAACGTGCGCGAGCTGGAGAACATCCTGGAACGCGCGCTGGCACTGGCCGAGGAAGACCGTATCGGCGCCGACGATCTGCGCCTGCCGCAGCATGCGCCGCGCTCACCGGGCAGCGCTGCGCACGCTGAAGCCGTGGTGGATCTGCACCCGGGCAGTGCCGCCCTGCCCTCGTATATCGAGCAGCTCGAGCGCAGTGCCATCCAACGCGCGCTGGAAGAAAACCGCTGGAACAAGACCCGTACCGCCGCGCAGCTGGGCATCACCTTCCGTGCGCTGCGCTACAAGCTGAAGAAGCTGGGGATGGAATAAGGCTACCCCGTGGTGGTGCCGGCCGCTGGCCGGCAACCTCGTGCACCGCCCCATCCACGCATGGCGTGGATCTACTGGGCGTGCTGCATCGAAATGGTAGTGCCGGCCGCTGGCCGGCATCCTCATGCACCGCGCCATCCACGCATGGCGTGGATCTACTGGGCGTGCTGCATCGAAATGGTAGTGCCGGCCGCTGGCCGGCATCCTCATGCACCGCGCCATCCACACATGGCGTGGATCTATGGCATCAATCCTTGGTGACGCGATTGATCTCGGCCAGGCTGGTGACACCCGCTGCCGCCTTCTTCAACGCCGACTGCCGCAGGTCGTTCACGCCGATCGCCTGTGCAGCCTCGGCAATCTGCAGCGCATTGCCGCCAGCCAGCACGATGGTCGCGATCTCGTCGGTCATCGGCATGACCTGGTAGAGACCGGTACGGCCCTTGTAGCCCCCAGTGCATTCATCGCAGCCCACCGCTTCGTGCAACTGGATGCCCGCGTCCAGCTGCGCCTGGGTGAAGCCCTCTGCCAGCAGCGCATGCGCAGGCAGGTCGGCCGGCCGCTTGCAGTTCGAACACAGCCGGCGCGCCAGGCGCTGGGCGATCACCAGCGTCACCGAACTGGTGATGTTGTACGGCGCGATGCCCATGTTCATCAGGCGCGCGATGGTCTGCGGCGCATCGTTGGTATGCAGCGTGGACAGCACCATGTGACCCGTCTGCGCGGCCTTGATCGCAATCTCGGCCGTTTCCAGGTCGCGGATTTCGCCGACCATGATGATGTCTGGATCCTGGCGCAGGAACGAGCGCAGGGCCGCGGCGAAAGTCATGCCGCGCTTGTTGTTCTGCTGCACCTGATTGACGCCGGGCAGGCGGATCTCCACCGGATCTTCGGCAGTGGAAATATTGCGGGTCTCATCGTTGAGGATACCCAGCGCGGTATACAGCGACACCGTCTTGCCCGAACCGGTCGGGCCAGTCACCAGCACCATGCCGTAAGGCTTGTGGATCGCTTCCAGGAACAGCTTCTGCTGCTCCGGCTCGTAACCCAGCTTGTCGATACCCAGCTTCGCCGCGCTGCCATCGAGGATACGCAGCACCACCTTTTCACCGAACAGTGTGGGCAGGGTGCTGACGCGGAAATCGATCTGCTTGGTCTTGGAAAGATTGAGCTTGATGCGCCCGTCCTGCGGCACGCGCTTTTCGGCAATGTCCAGCTGCGCCATCACCTTCAGGCGCGCGGCGATGCGCTGATTGAGCTTGTTCGGCGCGCGCGCGACCATCTTCAACAGGCCGTCGATGCGCAGGCGCACGCGGTAGTCGTCTTCGTAGGGCTCGAAGTGGATGTCCGAGGCGCCCTTGCGGATGGCGTCGATCAGCACCTTGTTGATGAACTTGACCACCGGGGTATCGTCGCCCTTGGCGTCGATGCCCGAATCGGTGCCCCCGCCCTCGTCGTCACCAAGACCGACATCGAGATTTGCCAATCCCTCATCGTCTCCCCCAAGAGAGTCGCCGAGAGTGTCATGACTGGCGTGCCACTGCTCCAGCGTCCGTCGGATCTGGTCCTCATCCACCAAGATGGGCTCAACTACCAGATTGGTATGGAACTTGATCTCGTCCAGCGAGTGGGTGGGGTTGCTGGTGCCGACGAACAGCTTGCCGCCGCGCTTGAACAGCGGTAGCACGTTGTGCTTGCGCAGCAGCTCCTCGCTGACCAGGCTCATCGCGTTCTGGCTGCTGTCGAAGGTAGACACGTCAAACAGCGGCATGCCGAACTCGACCGCGTTGGCGGCCGCCAGCTGTGCGGCCCCGACCACCTTGTTCTGGGCGAACCAGGTCGGTAGTGGCTGGCGGGCGACGGTTGCCTTGGCCATGGCGTCGCGGGCGGCGGCTTCATCCAGCGCGCCGTCTTGGACCAGGCGACGGGCCAGGCCGGTGATGCCGACGAGGTTAGGAGCATTCATGGTGTTCCTCAGTGGGCTGGCTCAGGGGACTGGAACGCCTTTGACAGCCATGTCAACGGATACGTTACCGACATGATAACCGGCTCCCTTCCCTCGCCGAGCACCGACAACGGCGGACTTTCCACATCAATCGGCAGGCCCTGTACGTCCTTGGATTGGGCTGCCGCCCCAATCTCCGGGATTCACCGCCTGTGGGGCCACCAGGATGAAGTTGCCAACGCTTTGAAAGGTGCCCATATCTGGGCGAGGAAAGAGTTGTGTCCTTCGTCCATCAACCCGGTTGGCAAATGGCAGGCACTGGGCACGTAGTAGGTGCCGAATGCCTGATCAAACACGGAAAAAATGGTTGCAAAATTCTTACCCACGCCCTGCCCTTCACGTACATGGTGCCAGCGATGCATCGCCGGTGACACCAGCACGCGGCCAAGCCAGCCGAATGTCCAAGGAACATTGGCGTGTGTAAGCAGACCGTAGTAATGCCGGGCAAGGGCATTGGCATAGATTGCCCACAGGGGAACACCGATCAGCAACAGAAGACCGATGTCGAAAACAACTGCGCCAAGTCGGTTCAAGGGGTGCTGGCGATAGGCAGAGAACCAGCTCAGCTCGCGATCGCTGTGATGCATGCCGTGGACAGGCCAGAGCCAACGGGTATGTTCCAGCCGGTGCCGGGCGTAGCTGATGCCATCGGCGATGAACAACGTTGCGGCAAAGGCTAGCAGGGGCGACAACTCTGTCCAGAAACCCCGCAGGTCGACACCTATCCCCATTCCCGCCATCTCGTGCATCCACACCATCAGTATGCCAAGCAGCGGCATGATCAGAATCACTTCCATCAATAGGCAGATGAAATTGACCGTCGCCCCTTGCGGCCATATTTTCGCTATTACCGCGATAAGATTCTTTCGCTGCAGGATCAGCGACAACAGCAAGAACGCCCCAGCCTCAACCGACACCATTGAGTATGCGGAACTCAGGTGATCCAGAAGATTGAAGTTCATCGCCGGAACGATGGTGGCCACGACGTTCAAGGGCCCTCCGGGGTTCATTAACAGTGAGCTGGCCAGACAAAACACAACCTACAAAAAAAAAGTCCCGCGTCATGCGGGACTTTCTTCATTGCCGCCGCAGTATCAGAGAGCCGCAGCCTTCGCGCCCTGGCAGCTACCCGGACGGTACTTGGACTCGATGCTGCCTTCGCAGGTCCACTTCGGGATCACGCCGTTGGTGACGTTGCTGTCGTCAGCCAGCAGAGTGATGTTCTTGCCGTCGATATCACCCGAGATGTTCTGCGCCGTCGCGGTGATCTTCTTGGTGGTCGAATCCCAGGTCAGGGCCGACACATACTGGGTGGTCTGGACGTCCGGCTTCCAAGTTGCCGGCGGCAGCGAATTATTCGTTGCCACATACTCCGACACGTCGGTACGCAGCGAAGAAGCCGCCAGGATCACTTCCGAGACCTTGGCCTTCTTGGTGTAGTTGGAGTAAGCCGGCAGCGCGATGGCGGCCAGAATCGCGATGATCGCAACAACGATCATCAGTTCGATAAGGGTGAAGCCCTTCTGGTTCTTCATAGTGATACATCCCCAAGATAGTGGTGGTTGAGTCAGTGCGCTGGATCGGTCCGGCCTACGGCCGGCTGAGCGTGTCCTGCACCCCGCGGGTGGATCAACGCAGGTTGCGTGCCAACCCCGGCACGCCTCCCCCTGGATTTCCCCGCGCCCATGATGGCAGCAATTTCCGGGATGTGAACCCCCCAGTCATCATTCTGCGACGAATCCGGCAATGTGACGCAGTGCGTCACCTTTGGCCGGCGTCCGGCACGAATTCGCACTTCCGCCCCTCCCGGCTCTGCCAAGACGGCAATGAACCCGTTACCATCGGCAGATGCCCGTCTGGGGATGGCGGGCCGGGGAGCCAACATGTCTGTCAGTCGCAGTGCGATCAAGAAAGAGCCCGTGGCGCGAAGCACCATGGAGTTGCAGCCGTTTGTCTGGGAGGGGACCGACAAGCGGGGAATCAAGATGAAAGGCGAACAGTTGGCGAAGAACGCCAATCTGCTGCGCGCCGAACTACGCCGCCAGGGCATCAACCCCGGCCAGGTGAAGGTAAAGCCAAAGCCGTTATTCGGTGCTGCCGGCAAGCCGGTATCGGCGAAGGACATTGCGTTCTTCAGCCGGCAGATGGCCACAATGATGAAATCCGGCGTGCCGATCGTGTCGGCGCTGGAAATCATCGGCAGCGGCCATAAGAACCCACGGATGAAGAAGATGGTCGATGCCATTCGCACCGACATCGAGGGCGGCTCGTCACTGCACGAGGCGATCAGTCGCCACCCCGTGCAGTTCGACGAGCTCTACCGCAATCTGGTGCGCGCTGGCGAAAGTGCAGGTGTGCTGGAAACGGTGCTCGATACCATCGCCGCCTACAAAGAGAACATCGAGGCCCTGAAGGGCAAGATCAAGAAGGCCCTGTTCTACCCGGCGATGGTTTTGGTGGTCGCATTCTTGGTGAGCACCGTCCTGCTGGTCTGGGTGGTGCCGCAATTCGAAGAGGTCTTCAAGAGCTTTGGCGCCGATCTGCCGGCCTTCACGCAGATGGTGGTTAATCTGTCCCGGTTCATGGTGTCGTGGTGGTGGCTGATGGCCATCGTGATGATCGGCTCTGTGGTGGCCATCGCGATGATGTACCGGCGATCAGAAAAGATGCAGCACACAGTCGACCGCCTGATTCTGAAGGTACCGGTGATCGGCCAGATCATGCACAACAGCGCCATTGCCCGCTTCGCCCGCACCACGGCGGTGACGTTCAAGGCCGGCGTCCCGTTGGTCGAGGCCTTGGGCATCGTCGCCGGTGCAACCGGCAACAAGGTCTACAGCGAAGGCGTGCTGCGCATGCGCGACGACGTGTCGGTAGGCTATCCGGTCAACATGGCCATGAAGCAGCTCAACCTGTTCCCGCACATGGTCATTCAGATGACCGGCATCGGCGAAGAGGCGGGTGCTCTGGATGCGATGCTGTTCAAGGTGGCCGAGTACTATGAGCAGGAGGTCAACAACGCAGTGGACGCCCTGAGCAGCCTGTTGGAACCGATGATCATGGTGTTTATCGGTACCATTGTCGGTGGCTTGGTCATCGCGATGTACCTGCCCATCTTCAAACTCGGCGCCGTCGTCGGCTAAGGTAACAATGGCATTTCTCGACCAGCATCCCGGCCTCGGCTATCCCGCCGCGGCCGGCCTGGGACTGCTTCTCGGCAGCTTCCTCAACGTCGTCATCCTGCGCCTGCCCAAGCGGCTGGAGTGGGAGTGGAAGCGCGACGCCCGCGAAGTGCTGGAGGAGCCGGACTTCTACGAGCCGCCCCCGCCAGGCATCGTGGTGGAGCCTTCGCACTGCCCGCACTGCAAGCACAAGCTGGCCTGGTACGAGAACATCCCGCTGTTCAGCTGGATGATCCAGGGCGGCAAGTGCCGCCACTGCAAGGCACCGATCTCCATCCAGTACCCGCTGGTGGAGGCGCTGACCGCAGTGATGGTGCTGGCCTGCGTGTGGCAATTCGGCTTCGGCTGGCAGGGCTTCGGTGCGATCGTGCTGACCTGCTTCCTGATCGCCCTGTCCGGCATCGACCTGCGCACCCAGCTGCTACCGGACCAATTGACCCTGCCCCTGATGTGGCTGGGGTTGATAGGCAGCATCGACAACCTGTACATGCCGGCCAAACCGGCCCTGCTGGGCGCCCTGCTGGGCTATCTGTCGCTGTGGTCGGTGTGGTGGCTGTTCAAGCAGCTGACCGGCAAGGAAGGCATGGGCCACGGCGATTTCAAGCTGCTGGCCGCGCTGGGTGCCTGGTGTGGGATGAAGGGCATCCTGCCGATCATCCTGATGTCGTCGGTGCTGGGCGCCATCATCGGATCGATCTGGCTGTACAGCCGTGGCCGGGACCGGGCGACGCCGATCCCGTTCGGGCCCTACCTGGCTTTGGCCGGCTGGTTGTTCTTCATGTGGGGCGAGCCGCTGTTGAACCAGTATCTGGTGATGAGCGGGCTGCGCTGAGGGCGCACCGATGAGCCGTTATGTGGTGGGCCTGACCGGCGGCATCGCCTCGGGCAAGAGCGAGGTCACCCGGCGCTTCGAGGCGTTGGGGATTGTCGTGGCCGATGCCGATCTGGCCGCGCGCGCGGTGGTGGCGGTGGGCAGCCCTGCCCTTGCCCTGATTGCCGAGCGCTTCGGCGCGGGAATCCTGCTGGCCGATGGCAGCCTTGACCGGGCGCGCCTGCGTGCCCACATCTTTGCCGACCCGGCCGAGCGGACGGCGCTGGAAGCGATCACCCACCCGGCCATCCGCCTGTTGATGCAGCAGCAGTGCGAGCAGGCCGCCAGCCCCTACGCGCTGGCGGCGATTCCGCTGCTGACCGAAGTAGGTGGCCGCCTTGCCTACCCGTGGCTGGACCGGGTGCTGCTGGTGGATGCCCCCGAGGCCGTGCAGCACGCCCGGCTGATGCAACGCGACGGCATCGACGCGGCGCTGGCCGACCAGATGATCGCCGCCCAGGCCAGCCGAGCACAGCGTTTGGCGCTGGCCGATGACGTGGTCGTCAATGATGGCCATCCGGATGACCTGCAGGCGCAGGTCGAGCGATTGCACGCGCGGTATCTGGTGTTGGCGGCCGGGTAAGCCCGGGGCTCACCATGCATGGCATGGCGGATGCCGGCCCCTTGGTGACCTGCACCGCACAGGACAATGCGTCGATCGAGGCAATTCACCAGGTCGCGCCGGGGCAATCAACGCTCTTAGCGGAAGCCCCTCCCCCATCTCAGCCAGGCAGAAGGGGTTACAGTGGCTTCGGCGAGAACGTCAGCGTGGCGATCACGCCGCGGGCACCGCCTGGCCGCACGCTTACCTGCCAGCCGTACAGATCGCACAGGCGACTGACGATCGACAGGCCGATACCGCCACCCTGCGAGTGGCCGGCATGGGTACCGCGGTAGCCGCGCTGGAACAGCTTGGCGGCATCTTCCTCGCTCAAGCCCGGCCCGCTGTCGGTTACCGATACGGCGTTGGCGCCCACATGCACCCGCACCTCGCCATCCTGCGAATACTTCACCGCATTGCCGATCAGGTTGCCCAGCGCCACCGACAAGGCCGCTTCGGGGGCATCGATGACCAGGTCGCGTTCGCCATCCAGATGCAGCTCCAGCGGCTTGCCACCCAACTGCGCGCGGTGCGCGTCCAGCAGCTGCTCGGCCACCCGGGCTACATTGCTGCTGCCCTGCCCGCGTTCGTTGCGCGACAGCAGCAGCAGGGCACCAATCAGATCGCTGCACTGTTGCTCGGCACGTTGGATGCGCTGCAGGCGTTGCAGCACCTTCTCGTCCAGGCCCGGGCGGGTCAGCAGCAACTCGGTTGCGCCACGGATCACCGCCAGCGGCGTGCGCAACTCATGGCTGACGTCCGCATTGAACTCACGGTCGCGCTGCACCACTTCGGTCAGCCGCGAAGAATAGTCATCGAGCGCCTGGGCCAGCTGCCCCACTTCGTCATCGGGGAAGCGTGGCGCCAATGGCTCGGGGTCGCTGGTACCGCCACGGTACGCACGCAGGCGTGCGGCCAGATCCGAGACCGGCTTCATCACCTTGGAGGCCGACCACCAGCCCAGCACCAGCGACAGCAGACTGAACACCAGCACCGACAGGAACAGCGCGCGGTTGAGCTGCTGCCCACCGCGAACGCTGTCGGTCATGTCGTAGGCCAGGAACGCCCAGGCATCAGGAGTCTTGCGAACAGCAAGCTTGTAGGAATAGCGCTCGCCGCGCTCGTCCACCCCGCCCATGTTGTACAGGCCGTCCTTGAACTCGTACCAGTCCGGCTCTTCCTCGCGCAGAGCTTCGAACTTGTCCGGCTTGATCAGGCGCGCACGCATCTGCTGCACGGGCAGGTCGGGATTGCGGTCGGGGCTTTCGTAGTAGCGCCGCACGTACTCGCTGATGTTGCGGTTCATCACGTCTTCCACCAACTGGTTTTCCACCCGCATGCGGGCCCAGTTGGTGGCGAACGCGAACAGTGTCGTCAGGCAGAAGCCCAACAACACGAACGAGACGATGATGCGGCTGCGCAGGCGCCGCCGATAAGGCGTGCGCCGGCGCTCCCCCTTGCTTGCCACAGAATCAGGCTTCCGGCGTAGCGATGCGGTATCCGATGCCATGGCGGGTCTGGATCATCGGCACTTCAAAGGGCTTGTCCACCACGGCGCGCAGGCCGTGGATGTGCACGCGCAGCGAATCGGAGTCCGGCAGCTCTTCGCCCCAGACACGGGTTTCCAGCTCCTGCCGGGTGACCACGGCCGGGGCCGCTTCCATCAGCGCCTGCAGGATCTTCAATGCGGTCGGGTTGAGCTGCAGCAGCTTGCCCTGCCGGCGCACTTCCAGCGTGTCCAGGTTGTATTCCAGGTCACCGGTTTCAGACGCACTTCCACTTCCTGCAGCGCGAACGGCTTGATCAGGTAGTCGTCAGCACCGGAATCGAAGCCGGCCAGCTTGTTGTCCAGCGAATCGCGCGCGGTCAGCATCAGCACGGGGGTCTGCTTGCGCGCTTCGTTGCGAAGCTTGCGGCAGACTTCAATGCCGTCCATGCCGGGCAGGTTGAGATCCAGGACAATCGCGTCGAACTCGTGCACGACAGCCAGATGCAATCCGGTCACTCCGTCGGCAGCGAAGTCCACCGTGTGGCCCCGGTCCTCCAGGTAGTCGCCCAGATTGGCCGCAATGTCGCTGTTGTCTTCGATTACCAGGATTCTCACTGTCACCTCTAATTGACGAATTTACCGACGCGCTGGGCCTGGCCCATGTCGCGCTGCGCCTTGTCCTTCTGCCGAGCACGCTCGGCGACGGTCAAGCACTGCGTGGACGACATGTTGGAACCAATGGCCTTCTCACGTCGGCATATTAGACGACTATCTTCACGCGCCCGTGTCAAAACGGTGTTCACGACCTGCTGATCGTTGAAGACCTCGGTTCGTACCGATTCAGGCATCGCGTCCTTGGTGGGGTACTGCTCGGCGGCGGCGCGGATGCGAACCAGGGTCTCGCGGACCTTGCCGCGCTCTTCCTGACGCAGCTCGGAATAGGTTTCGCCATCGTTGAGTTCGATCTCGATGCGCTCTACCTGCTGCAGCAGCGGCTTGCCCGGCAGGAACACTTCTTCGGCACTCTTGGCCCCTGCCGAGGCAGCGACCAGGGCCAACGCCGAAACCAGAACCGCTGATATCACTGGATGCTTCATGACAAACGAATCCCTGTCTGAGGTGAACGCCGACTGTATGCGGATGCCCGCTCTGCCAGCAAGTGCTGGCCGGCAGGGTGCAGGCCGCCTTAAAGCTTGGAGTCCGGGTTCACGTTGCTGTAGGTGCGCTGGTCGTTGAGCAGGGCCTTGCCTTTCTCCTCGATGCGGCGCCGTTCGGCCACGGTCATGCACCGGCTCTTGGGCATGTTGCTGCCCGTAGTGCGCTGGTACGAGCAGATCTGGCGACTGTCGTCGTGGGCGCGCGTCAGGATGCTGTTGACCCGCTCCTGATCGTTGAAGACGTCGTTCTGCACCTGCGGCGGCAGCTCCTGGACGGTCTGCCGGTCGCCCATCCGCTGGGTGATCCGCGCCAATGCCTGCTGGACCTGACTGCGGTCCTCGGCGGAGATTTCGTTGTAGTCGCCCTGCTGCAGGGCTTTTTCGACCTGGCGGACCTGCTCGGCCACCGGGGTCTGGCGGTCCATCTGCACAGCCGCCTTTTCCGGCTTGGCCAGTGCAACGCCAGGCAGGCACAGCAACAGCACGATCATCGTGGTGCGGTACATCGCCAACCTCCCGATCCTTCGGAACGAAGGCCCAACTCTACGAGTGTCCCCACGTGCCCACAAGGGCCCCTTGGCAGGGGGACACAGGGCATAAAAAAGACCCAGGCGGTGCACCCGCCTGGGCCTGAAGTTGTATCCCGATACCGATCCTGCTGAGAGGCAGAGCTGCGGTTCGTTGAAGGCTACGCCCGGGGCGATTAAAGCAGTGTTAAACCCGCCAACCCCGCCTGAATTTAATTTCAAGCCACTGAAATATCAGGATTTTTTGATCTTCTCGACGTGTTCGATGATGCGTGCGGCCACATCCACCCCGCAGGCGGCCTCGATCCCTTCCAGCCCCGGGGTGGAGTTCACCTCCAGCACCAGCGGGCCGCGCTCGGAGCGGATCAGGTCCACCCCGCAGACGCCCAGCCCCAAGGCCTTGGCCGAACGCACCGCCACCTGCTGCTCGGCCCGGCTGGCCTTGGACGCCACCGCAGTACCGCCGGCATGCAGGTTCGAGCGAAAATCCCCTTCCGGGGCCTGGCGCTGCATCGACGCCACCACTTGGTCGCCAACCACGAAGCAGCGCAGGTCGGCTCCCTTGGCCTCGCCGATGAACTCCTGCATCAGGAAATTGGCATACAACCCCCGTAGGGCTTCGACGATGCCGCGCGAGGCGCTGGCCTTCTCAGTGAGGATCACGCCACGGCCCTGGGTGCCTTCATTGAGCTTTACCACATGCGGCGGCGGGCCGAGCATGGACAACAGGTCGACGGTGTCATCCGGGTTGTCACCAAAGACGGTGACCGGCATGTCGATGCCCTTGGCCGCCAGCAGCTGGTGCGCCCGCAGCTTGTCGCGCGAGCGCAGGATCGCGTCGGACGGATTGGGCGTGCGTGCGCCCATCAGTTCGAACTGGCGCAACACCGCGGTGCCATAGCGGGTGACCGAAGCGCCGATGCGCGGGATGACCGCGTCCACACCAGTCATCGGCCGGCCCTTGTAGTGCATGGAAAAGCCGTCCGCGGCGATGCGCATGTAGCAGCGCAGGGGGTCGAGGATGCGCACGGTATGGCCGCGCGCGCGCGCGGCCTCGACCAGCCGGCGGGTGGAGTACAGCCGGGTGTTGCGGGACAGGATGGCGAGCTTCATCGCAGTGGGATCGGTCGGCAGGCGCGCAGCATAGCGTGGCAGCGTTGCGCCTGGATGATGCTGCCCGGCCCGCGCGCAGCCGCGCTGCCCAGCTCACTCCGTGCCTGGCAACACCGGCGGACAGGTGCGTGCCGCTTCGCCCAGCGCGGCGATGCAGGCCATCTGGATGGCCGACCCACTGAAGGCGTCCTGATAGATCTGCCCGATCAACCGCGCCGCCTCCGGGCCACCGGCACGCCCGAGTGCTCGAACCGCTTCGACCTGTTTGGCTGAGCCGATGCCGGCCGAAAGGAAGATCCTGTGCAGCGCGGTGACGACGTCATCCCTGCGATCCATGCCTGCGTACTCCCTGAAATGAGAGCAGCACACTAGCGAAGACCGCAGCGGTCGGACATGCGGATTGTTTGAATCTGCACGCCGTGAGCAAACGAAAAACCCCGGAAACGACAATGCCGCTTACGCGACTTGGTCAGCGCCGGCGGCCGCCGAGGCTCCAGCGCTTCCTTGACGCGCTCCAGCTCCTTCGTCCCCGCCGCAGCCGAGCGGCGGGCTTGCTACAACTGCTCGACAGTTAGGGGCAATGCCGGTATCAGCGACGGCAGTTCGGTGGGCGCACTGTCCACCAAGCGGGTTACCGCTTTAGGTCGCCTCAGCTCGGGGCAGGGTCTGGCCGCGCACCACCGCTCGGCGTGGCGCTTGTTCTGCCCGATGGCCGATCTTCAAGCGTGTAGAGCTTTCTTCTCTATCTCATTCCTGCTCAACCCCCGCCATGAAGGAATTCCCTACACTCCCACTGAACGAACGCCTATTGCGGAACCTGGCTCGACATTGCGACTGTCGGTCTGCAGAAGAAGTGGCCAGCCACCGTTCATGCAAACAAGAAGGGGCGTGAATGGCTTGATTCCTTCCAGGAACCAAGTTTCAACCAACACCGGTTGGATTGCATTCGATACAAATGTTGAGCGGCAAGTGTCAGCAAAGAAGCGCTATCGTCCATGGAGATTCCAATGTCACCCTCGACCCGAAAGTACGGCATTCGCTACAAGTGCATGCGTCTATCCACGTTCACACTCATCGCTGGCATGGCCACGGCCTGCTCGCTCCAGAACAACGACGCTCAACCGGTCAATAGTGGATCATCGACTGAGGAACCCGCCGCAAGCGCAGAGACTCTAGGCGTCAAGCCAAAACCAATCGCAGTTCAGGCCGACCTCGAATCTGCCCAGCGACTGCCAGATGTTCCAGTGGCAAGCCTATATGCGTCGCTTAGCAACAGAGCAGATGCAGGGGACTTAGAAGCGAAGCGACAACTGTTCCTGGTACTGAACGAGTGCCGCGTTGCAATGCAGCCTGACAGACCAATCGATTACTCCAGCAGCCAGGTCTCCCCGGATTTACTCAAGGCCAGCGGGAAAACGCGAGAGCAATTCCTGGCCGATCAGCAAATAAAATCCCTCACTTCCACGGAAGAAAAACTAAAACGCTGCGAGGGCATTCCAAGGGATGCGCTCAAGGAAACAGCCAGATGGCTGAAAGAAGCAGCCGAAGGGGGTGATACCTACGCTCGACTGGCCTACTACAACTACTTGGACCTTGTTGTTGGAGATCAACGAACGCAAGAAGCCTCACCCGAAAAAGTTGAAGAATTCAATACCGACTCCTTTCGCTACTTAAAAAGTGTAGCGGATGCTGGCAGTGCAGATGGACTCTTCTCGCTCGGAACGGCGTATCAGCGGGGCATCATTACGGCAAAGGATCCTGTCCGCGCCTATGCCTACAAAAAGGCTGCGGGAGAACTGGCGCCCATTGGTGGAAACGCTCAGGCACTGGATCTAATGGCCAGGTCCATGACTCCGTCTGAGCTTGAGCAAGCCAATGAACTAGCCATTTCGCTCGCACAAAGGAGTGGGAAATGAAGGCCTGGTTGACCGCAAGCATTTTGTTTACTTCCCTATTGGCGGCGACTGCGTATGTGCACGCGCAGGTACCTGGCTCGAGAAAAATCGGCACTTATCCATGCACCAACTGCATGCTCGGCTACCCGAGAGTTGATCCTGCTACTGCCAATGAGCTACTGCTCGCTCAAGACAGCTTCAACCGGCTTGTTTCCATACAGCCTCTGTGGATCGTCCCTGGCGACGTTATAACAATGTGCAACGGCGCAGCCTGCGTTGACTACCAAGTGACCGTGGGTGGCGACGGTTACGTCGGAATCAAGTACGAGACCCAGACCAGCACCACCCCGGTTGGTGGCGGCGGTACCGGCACTGGCACTGGATCGGGCGCTGGATATGGAGGTGGTCAAGGCGTCGGAAACGGCGGTGGAGCCAATCCCGGAAGCGGGTGCTATGGCAATTGCGGCCAGACTGGCACCGTAACTACGGGGCCCGCTGGCCCGCCCAAACCAACTCGCCCTCCTACCCACGAGAATTGAAGCGGGGGATCTGGATTGCATAGATGGGCGGCCTTCTTAGGCCGCCCTTTCAGTTACCAGCGCGCCAATCGTCTGCTGGGCAACTCCTGGAAACGGGCGGTCAGTTGGGCCAAAACCGCCTCGGTGTAGGTCCTGTACATCTGTACGGCCACGGGAGGCAACTGGTGTTGCAAAAGGAGAGTTCCAGCTCTGCGATCTCCGCGCGAAAGCGGGGACGGACAAGGCCGATTCGGCAATGGACATTCGGGAGGCGCAGGCCCAGCTGGGGCATTCGTCGGTCACGACGACCGAGATCTACGTGCGGAAAAAGCGAGGGTCCAAGGCAACTCCCACGCGATAGAGTAACAACACCGAGACGCCGGCCTACTCCACGCTGAATATAACGCTCGCGTTACACGTATTTTCTCTGAACATCATTGCTATCTTCGCCCGTAACCCAGCCAAGGATATAGCGATGATTTGCGAACTTACTCAGAAGCCGTTCCAGTTTCAGGATCGCGTGTTGCACGTCGCCATCCAGCAAAAAGCAGACGTTGAGCGAATCGTCAGGGCGGTTGACGTCCGGGTGCAATGGTTCACCGGGTCATCGGCGATCCGCCCTTACAGCGATACCAGAATGCCTGATTTCAACAACCCAAGTAGCTGGATACTCGCCACGCACACCTCCGAGGATGCACAGGCTATCCAGGCCGCCTTGGACCAAGAATGACCGCAGATTGCGGAGCGCGTCGGATATTGCGGAGCGCCTAGGTGTGGCGCAAACCGCTGGAAGACATGGAGCGGGCGAAGGGAATCGAACCCTCGTCAGTAGCTTGGGAAGCTACAGCTCTACCATTGAGCTACGCCCGCGTTGCCCGACAAGTCTATGCGGGGCACGTGTTCAAACGCAACGGGCAGGCCCTTGCAGCCTGCCCGTGGCGGTGACGGCAGGCCCGCAGCCCTGCCGTCGTGTGCATCAGAAGCTGCCGCTGAAGCTGGCAAACAGCGTCGCGTCCTGCGCACGCTTCTGCAGGGTGGTGGCGCTCAGGCCGATGTTGCTCTGCAGGCCGAACAGCTCCATGCGCGCGCCCAGGATGGCGGTTGCATAGTTCTTGTCGAAGTCCATGCCCGGCACACGGTACATGCCGACGTCCGGCAGGCTCTGCACCCAGGCGCTGGCCTGCTTGGTGTCTTCGAACTCGTGGTCGTAGGTCACCTGCACGTACGGCTTGACCGCACCGCCATCGAAGCGGGCCTGCCAACCGATACGGCCGACGGTGGAATCGACATCCTGCTTGCCGTAACCCAGCGCGGTGGCCAGGGTGCCGGCATCAGCGCTTTCGGTGTAACCGTCGATCTTGACCTGCTGCCAGATCACCGAGGCGATCGGGCCGTGGCGGAAGCCACCTTCGGTGCCGAACTCGTAACCGGCGTTCAGGGCGGCGGTCAGGTTGCTGCCGTCCGGCGAGCCACCGTGTTCGCGGGTAGCCGGGCCGAGCTGGACCTTGCGGTTCACGTCATAGGACAGCCAAGTGTAGCTGACCTGGCCATTGACCCAGATGCGGTCGCCATACCAACCGGCGAACAGACCGGCCGTGGTGTCCTTCTGGGTGAAATCGCCACGGCTGTTGCCGAAGTCGGCATTCAGGCGGCCAAAGCCGGCGAAGCCGCCGAAGACCATGCCGTCACGTGCCCAGTCGACACCGAACAGGCCGGCCGGGGCCAGGCCGTCGTACAGATCGGCGTGGTCGTAGCGCTGCATGTCACCGCGCACGCCGCCCCACCAGGACATCCCGTCGGCCGGACGGCCGGCCTGGTGCAGGCTGACCTGGTCGGCACGCGAGCGGCCGATCGTCTGCGCCGAGTGGCTCAGCACCTGCTGCAGGCGCGGGCCTTCCAGGATCGAGATGGCGTACTGGCCCAGCATCTGGTGCGCGGCCGTGGTCGGGTGCACGTCATCGGCGAACAGGTAGGTACTTGCCGCATCCGGACGCACATAGGCCAAGGGGCTGCAGGTCAGCGACGACGGCACGGTGCAGGCCCGGCCGGTGACGTTGCTGAAGCCGTACATGCCCGGGGTGGCGATGATCTCGCGCAGCAGCGTGTAGGTGTCCAGCGGAATGAAATCGATGCCGGCCTGCTTGAGACCGCCATAAAGCGCGCTGTTGTACGCGTTGGACAGCGCCGTCCCCTGCACGCGCGCGGCAGCGCCGCGATCGATGAAGCCCGGAGTGGAGCCGATATCGGGCAGGTTCGGAACCAGCACGTACTCGGCACCGGCCTGCTTCAGGCTGGCCACGATACCGATCTGGTCAGTGACCGCCGAGCCGATGACTGCCGGCGCCTGGGCCGGGTTGGTGATCTGGAACAGGTCGTTTGCGCCACCCCACACGGTGTACAGCGCGCGCGGATCTGCCTTGCCACCGTTGGCAGCCAGGTAGTTGGCGGTCTGCGTCTTCAACGACGGCACCAGCACGTTGCCCAGCTGCGGGTTGCGGAAGTCGGTGCCGACCCGGGCGCCGCCGACAGCGTAGTTGTCGCCGGTCTGGCCGTTGCCGTTCGGGCTGGCGTTGGTGCCGTAGTAATCGGCCACCCACTGTGCCCACTCCCAGCCGGGGTTGGTGGTGGACTGGCCGGTGACCGGACGCACGTCGACCGGCAGCAGCGGACGGAAGTAACCGCTGTCGGTCAGGCTGTCACCGATGAACACGGTGCGCGAGAACGGGGATTCGCCTGCCATGGCCGGCAGCGCGGCCAGCGCGATCGCGGCCGCCATGAGGGAGCGGATCGGGCGTTTGCTGAGCAGCATGTAAAAACTCCTGTGGGGATTTCGTTGAGGACCCGACGCACGTACGCCGGCGCACGGTGAATGGTTTCACTGCGCCGCCAATTGCTCACGCTGCGCCGCCGCATGGATTGTCGCCCGAGCCCGGCCCGGCGGGCTTTGCCGGTGCGGGTGTAGCGCACAACTTTGCAACGGTTCCGATGCGAACCGGCGATCAGCGACAATGGCCCCATGAACATCCAGCTCAATGGCGAACCCCGCACCCTGCCCGATTCGGCGACCCTCCTGGACCTGCTTGCGGCCGAGCAGTTGCTGCAACGCCGGGTGGCGGTGGAGGTCAACGGTGAGATCGTCAGCCGCAGCCGTCATGCCGAGCATGTGCTGGCCGAGGGCGATGTGGTGGAGATCGTGCATGCCCTGGGTGGCGGCTGAGGAAAACACCCTCGCCCCCGCCTCTGCGTGGCCCCATCTTCAGGCGGATAAGCGATAATCGCGTCATGAACGCTCATGTCTCCCCCGATTCGCTGGTGATCGCCGGCAAGACCTACAGCTCGCGGCTGCTTACCGGCACCGGCAAGTTCAAGGATCTGGAAGAAACCCGCCTGGCCACCGAGGCCGCGGGCGCCCGGATC
>Ga0213828_1001360_pt1 | contig 20205 bp, 19 predicted proteins | sample MC6MC0897MG_FD_180664 | JGI IMG/M metagenome (GOLD analysis project Ga0213828, IMG submission 180664) | Enriched soil aggregate microbial communities from Iowa State University, Ames, United States - MC6-MC0897-MG | ecosystem: Environmental > Terrestrial > Soil > Unclassified | place: USA: Iowa... | reverse complement strand
TACTGCTATTTGAGACAGAATTAATCATTAATTCTGGTAACATAAACACTATAAGGATAAAACGCTCTCCTTGTTCAGTAAATGGTTTAGTTAGCAGCTCTGTCGTAATTTTTTCATTGGTATACGAGTTCATTTGAATTGGATCTATATACATGCTGTCATCATTTTGTAAAATTGTTTTAAACGTCTCTGGTGAAAGCTGGCGTAGTAAATTTTCATGTATGAATGAAGCAGTAAGTTCTTTAGTATCAGTAGCTGAAAAACCAAATAGCTGTTCAGCAAGTTTTCCCAAAATTATAACTTGTCCATCTTGATTTATGACAATTGAAGGAAAAGGAAGTGAATTTAAATAATTTTCATCAATCGTAAATGATTTGTGCATATGACTCATGATTATTCGATCTCCTTGAGTAATCTATATATACTAATATTATAGTTAATTATCGGGAATTAGTCATTATGAATATAATTGTAAATATTTGATAATGAACAAAATTAGGACTTTTCTAGTGAAACTTAAGAAAAAAATTGGAGAAAAATAACATTCCTTAGTACGTATATAGGATGTAGGAATTGTATGGAACGGTTAAAAGGAATAATATTTATCGTCTTTAGTTCGATGAAATTGATCATCAACTGGAAAAGATGTGAAATTCACAGCAAAAACTATGGAGTAGACAGCCCCTTATTCTCGGATATAGTAGGGATGTTGATTGTACAGTTTGCTCTCGTGGCAGCGATCAACGAAAGTAATGCTGTACTGTTTACCTTACTACAGTTTTTTAGAACCGATATTTATTATTGCTTTTGTCTCTCTTAGTTTAAATAAATGGCCCCTAAAATATCAAGTGATAAGGATTATTGTTACGCTTAACGGTCTTTTTCTCCTACTAACGAACGCTTTGTTTGAGATTTTGTTAGTTAGTAAGAAAGTCTTATTATGGGGAGTAGCTGTTGATCACATTGTATTCTGCACGTCGGATGAAAGAAAGGAGTGTACTTCTTGTTGTCGGCTGGGGAATGCTTATAGGTGGTGTAACGCTTAATATTCTTTGGAACTGTGGCTTTTAAGTAACATGAAATATATTACAACAGTTGAGACTAGTATTCTTTCTAGTATTGAACCATTAACAGCTATGGTTATTTCAGTGATCATATTTGGTACATCATTAGGTTATTGGCAATTAGTTGGGGTGTTCGTTATGCTTGTTTGTGTAACGTGGCTTTCGATAGCAGGAGAAAAAGCATAAAAATACTATCTTTACAGGAGATTATTACTATGTTCGAGTTATAGGGAATCTCTTTTTAGGACAAGGGGGAAGAATATGAAAGAGGTTTTTTCCTATGTAAAGCCTTATAAATGGACTGCATTTATTGCGTTATGTTTAATGTTGTTGGAATTATTTGTCGAGCTTGCTCAACCACTTATAATGGCTAAAATCATAGATGATGGAGTGCGAGCCCAAAACGAAGGGATGATTTTGCAATGGGGTGCTGTTTTACTGGCTTTATCCTTTGTAGCTTTTTTAGCTGGTATCGTTAATTCATATTTTTCATCACATACAGCACAAAGCTTCTCCTATGATTTACGAAATGCACTGTTCGAAAAAATACAATCCTTCACATTGGCTACTTATCAAAAATTTTCAACGGCGTCACTTATTACAAGGTTAACAAATGATGTGACACAAGTGCAGACGGTGTTGTTTATGAGTCTACGAATTATGCTCCGAGCACCACTTGCGGTTGTTGGCAGCATTGTGATGGCTTTTGTTGTAAATGCAAAGCTGGCATTGTGTTTAGTTATTGGTGCACCCATTATTTTTGTTTTTCTTATTTTTATGGTGGCCAAAGGTGTGTCTTATTTTGGGCTTGTACAAAAAAGAATAGATCGTTTAAATCGTGTACTACAAGAAAATTTGCAGGCGATTCGATTGGTGAAGGCTTATTTACGCGGTGCTTATGAAGCGTCGCGTTTTGATGAGGTTGCCTCACGCTTAAAAATAGATACAGTAAAGGCTCTTCGTACAATGGAGTATATTATGCCGGTATTGTTATTCATCATGAATATGAGTTTACTTGCAGTACTATGGTTTGGGACGAAGCAAATAGCTTCAGGTACGACACCACTTGGAGATATTGTTGCCATTGTTAATTATGCAATGCGTATGACAGGCTCGTTTTCGATGTTTGCCTTTATCATTATTTTTTATGCGCGTGCAAAAGCCTCAGCAGAGCGTATGGCAGAAGTACTTTCTATTGAAAATGAGATTGAACTACCGTCATCTTCAGAGAAAACATCTAAGGGCATGAACTTTGGAGAATTAGCTTTTAATCATGTTAGCTTTACTTATCCTGGGGGAGATTCACCTGTACTATCCGATGTAAGCTTCCAAGTGAAATCTGGTGAAAAGTTAGCCATTATGGGGGCAACAGGTGCAGGGAAATCAACATTGCTACAGCTTATTCCTCGCTTCTACGATGTCACAGAAGGCAAAATAGAAGTAGAGGGAAAAGATGCGCAGCAGTGGGATTTACAAGAACTACGTGAAATCATTGGTTATGTCCCGCAGCAATCGTTGTTGTTTACAGGAAGTATTGCCGATAATGTTCGTTGGGGGGATGCAGAGGCTGAAATGGATGCCGTGCTACAGGCTACAATGCAAGCGCAAATCCATGCTTCTGTGGAGGATTTCCCGAATGGTTACGAGACAAGAGTCGGACAGAAGGGTGTCAATCTTTCAGGTGGTCAAAAACAAAGACTATCTATTGCAAGAGCGTTATTAAGAAAAGGTCATATATTGATGCTCGATGATAGTACAAGTGCGCTTGATGTTAAAACGGAACAAGCGTTGTGGGAGGCATTAAGTGAAGAACAAGCAACAATGCTAGTGGTCACTCAAAAAATTCGTACAGCTAAGGGTGCAGATCGAATTTTACTCATTGATGCAGGGAAAGTGGTCGCATACGGGACACATGAAGAGCTATTGCGAACTTCAGCGCTCTATAAAAAAATCGCAATCTCCCAACAGGAGGTAGAGGAATAATGGGATTTTTCCAAAAACCTTTTGGCTATGAACCGATTTTGACGCAAGATGATGTGAAGCAGGCTGTTAAGAAAAAGAAGGGACCTCGTGCGGCAGATTGGAAAAGTACACTGTTACGTTTATGGAAAATTGTTGATGAACAACGTGCACTATTAATTATTGTGCTGTTACTAGTCACGGTGAGCTCAATATTGGCTCTACTCGGGCCATATTTAATCGGTAAAATGATTGACATGTATGTAATGCATGGAGAGCTTGCAGGATTAGGCAAAGGAATTAGGCTGTTAATCGGCATTTACGCTCTATTAGCAGTATCATTATTTTTACAAAACTATTGGATGATTGGTATTGCTCAGCAAACAATTTATAGATTACGAACGAGTGTATTTGCCCATTTCCAAAGACTCCCGATTGCCTTTTTCGATCGTCGTCAGCATGGAGAATTAATGAGTCGGATGACGAATGATATTGAAGCAGTTAGCTCAACTTTAAACAGTTCCTTTATCCAAGTGTTTTCCAGTGTATTAACGCTTACAGGAACAGTGATTATTATGTTAAGTTTAAGCCCTTTGCTAACGGTATTAACGATGACGATTATACCAATAATGTTTTGGGCAATGCGTTGGATTACACGGAGAACAGCACCATTATTTAAAGAGCAACAAGTGGCCTTAGGAGCGCTTAATGGCATGATTGAAGAAACAATCTCAGGTCAGCGGATTGTGAAGGCTTTTTCACAAGAGGAACGGATGAAAGAGGAGTTTCGCGAAAAAAGTTTACGATTAAAAAGAACTGGCTTTTGGGCACAGACATACTCTGGGTATATTCCAAAGGTCATGAACTTTTTAAATAATATGAGCTTCACGATTGTGGCTGGTATTGGAGGTGTACTTGCTTTTTATGGCCATGTGTCAATCGGAGTAATTGTTATTTTTACAGAATATGCAAGGCAATTTACACGACCATTAAACGATTTAGCCAACCAATTTAACACAGTACTGTCAGCAATTGCTGGTGCGGAACGTGTATTTGCGTTACTGGATGAACAGCCTGAAGAGGAAGCTGCTTTCGCGCAGAAGCATAAACTATTAGGACAGGTGTGTTTTCAACATGTGTACTTTAAATATGAGCCAGAAGCAGAAGCTTACACTTTAAAGGACGTTAATTTTACCGTAGAGCCTGGACAGACGGTAGCTCTTGTTGGGGCAACTGGGGCAGGGAAAACAACGATCTTACAGCTTATTGCAAGGTTTTACGAGGTAGTGAAGGGTGAGGTTTTATTTGATGGTGTGAACGTTCAGCAAATAGCACGACAAGCTTTGCGTTCGCAAATGGCCTTTGTATTACAGGATCCGTTTTTATTTGAGGCTTCTGTACGTGAAAATATTCGTTATGGGCGATTAGATGCTAGTGATGAGGAGATAGAAGAGGCGGCTAAGCGTGCGAATGCACATGACTTTATCATGAATCTAAAGAATGGCTATGATACAGTACTTGCGGCAGATGGTCGTGAAATTTCGCAAGGTCAAAAGCAGTTATTGTCAATTGCACGTGCATTGATTGCAGACCCGAAAATTTTGTTGTTGGACGAGGCGACAAGTAGCATTGATACTGTGACGGAACTTGCGATTCAAGAGGCTCTAGACACGTTAATGCAGGGACGAACAAGTTTTGTTATTGCTCACCGCTTAAATACAGTGCACAATGCCGATATTGTGCTTGTTATGCACAAGGGTGAGTTAGTCGAAGCGGGGCCACAACAAAAGTTAATTGAATCAGGTGGCATTTATGCACAGATGTTACAATCTTCATCTTATCATCTTGATGAGTAATTGTAGCAATGTGTGAAAAACAAAGAGCAGGGTGAGGAGTAAGGTGTTGAACGTTACTACTCACTCTTTTTATCTGGTGAAATTGATTTTTTTATGTACCCATAGGTTTTTACTAAGCGTCCTCCAGGATGGAATATGTAGTCAAGTACATATTTGGGTGAAGAGTCTAAAATAAAAATGTAATTTAATGGAATGAATTGTAGGGTTAGTTATAAAATAAATGAATCTATTGACGATAAATAAGATGTAAATCTAATTATATGTATCTATAGCTTCTAGTTAGTTTTAGTCATTTTAGAGATGGATAGTAGTAAAAACCCATTATATATTATTTAAAAGTGAAATCGCTGATTATGAGAAGTTACAATTATATTTTGTTGCCAGCTTATTTTCTTTCTTGCTACAATAGGGCAATAGTTTGATACAAGAACGGAGTAAACAATGGATATTTCAGTAATTACAGTGTCTTTCCCGTTAGATGGGGAAACCTTAAATGAATTAAAATCATTATGTGAAGAAGCAACTTTAAACGATTATCGTGTATATGAAACGATTATGAATATACCAATGGCAAGCTCCTTTGATTCGAAAGGTTTTATGGTTCTTGCGTATGACGATGACAAGGATGTGTTAGTCGGTGCGGCTAGTGCAATTGATTTAATGGGGTTACATACGTATGAATGGTCGTTAGTAGTTACACCATTATATCGTCAAAAGGGAATTGGAACCGCTTTAGTCGAGGGGCTACAAGCGGGACTAGGCGAACGAGGTGCAGAAGGTCAATTGGCAGTAGTCATTGATGGATCACCTTTCGGCCATGCATTTATTGAAAAAAGGGGCTATACATATAGCTTCTCAGAGGCAACGCTAGAAACAAGAGCGGAACGAGTTGAATTACGAAGTGATATTAAGATTTCTCCATATGCTGGGGAGCATGCAGCGTTAATGACTATTTATAGTGAGGCATTTGGGGATTTACCAGAAGAATCCGAGGAGCTAATTGCCTTTAATACGTCAACGAATGGACGAAAGCTTTGGGTAGCACGTAAAGACGATATGGTAGTCGGTACAGTAACAACAGTTGAAGAAAATGAAATTCAATGGGTAACGGCACTTGCTGTTCTTTCAACTTGTGAAGGACAAGGTATTGGTACAGCTTTACTGACATTTTCAAAGGATTTTGCAAGTGAAAATGGAGCGAAATATGTCATGCTTGATGTAGAAATTGAAAATAGAAAAGCACTTTCTGTTTATGAGAAGGCCGGCTTTATGAAAGCTCAACAAATAGATTATTTCGTGAAAAACTAAAAATAGGGTGAGGAGTGATGTGTGATGCATCGCTGCTCACTCTTTTTATTTGGTTCTCTACAATTTGTTTAGGGTCAGCGTGAACGTTTGATTCGAATTTTACCATGGGCGAGTTAACAATGTCAGTTGAATATATCAGTACCTGCCACTACGCTTTCGGTACAAAAACCCTCTGTATCTGCCACTACGCTTTCGGTACAAAAATCATCTGTTGAAAGAAGTTAAAATTGAACATAAGTTTGTCACTATCTTCATATAGTATTACGAAGCCTATGAAAGGAGTCGTTATCATGCGTATGCCGGCATTGCCTAAAAAAAAGTCTCCTCGAAAGGAAGCACCTCGTTCATGGTGGAAGGTTGTTAAAGCGTATTTATTCAGAGGGAAGTTTTACCGTCTACCACCTCGGAATTGATAAATGAACATTCCATAAAATAAAAAAGTCGCCGAGATAGCGACTTTTTTATTTTCATTCAGCAGAAGACTCCCGCCTCAGAAAGTGGTGAGATGTATGCGGGTGTGGTTTCTTTTCAGTAACACCTGCTGAAATAGAGGAACTCAGTCTACCAAGGCGAAATTGATTATTATATCTGTTCATTTTCTAATAGAAAAGTATTTTTTGATGGACCAATTAAATAAAGCTCATGCATTGCTCGAGTGAGTGCCACGTAAAGTAGCTTTCGATCAATCTTCGTATCATAGAAAGCGATATCGAAGGCAGCTACGATGACCGCATCAAATTCAAGGCCTTTAGCTAAATGACTTGGAACAACGAGCAATAATTCCTGATTGATGGACTCAGTTTCAGTTAGGAGCTGAGCAGCAATCTTATTGTTTTTTAATGCTTGCTGCATGGATCTTGCCTCTGCAGTAGTTTTGCAAATTAAAGCAATGGAATGATGTCCATTGGCTCGAATGTTCTCAAAAATTTGCTTAATTTGCGGGGCATCAAATGATTGTGCCTGTATATAGGTAGGTACATTGCCATGACGAACCACGGGCTCAACTAAGGGAAGCTGTTCGTCCATTTGTGCTAAAATCTTGTTCGCTACCTCCATAATTTCAATTGTTGTTCGATAGCTTTTTTGAAGTGTTCTGAAGCTTGCTCGGGGAAATAGATTTTGAACGGGTTCCCAGGCAGTAAGAGATCGATAGCTGTGAATGCCTTGTGCTAAATCACCAACCATAGTAAACATATCCGTTTCAAGCCCTGTTTTTAAAGCAGCAAGCTGAAATAAACTATAGTCCTGTACTTCATCGATAAAGACAACTCGCATTTTCCATTCATCTGGAATTCCTTTTATACGAGCTTGTAAGTAATAAAGTGCAGCTAAATCTTCAAGCACCCATTGTTCTTTAGCATGCATTTGTAAAAATTGCTGTTGCTCAAGATAATGCCATTCTGGTGCAAGCTCTGCTAAAAGCTCAGCATTTGCTAGAAGGGTACGATAGAGAGTTTTGATGTTATGTTTAGCAAAGCGACGCATATAAACAGATACTGTTGATTTTGCCTCTTTCTCAATAGCAGGAATACGTTCATCACGTTCATCGATAAACTTAGTGACAACGCGACGACGTTTGTCATCATCACGAATTCCATTCAGTGCTTTGCCAAGTGCTTCGTCATATTTTTTATGAAGCATATTTAAAATAGCCTGTTTCTTTTGACGAACATGGCTTGCTAGCACCTTTTTAATATGAGCTAGTCGTTTTTCAATCGGCATATAAGAAAATTCATATAAAAATAGCTTCTTTAAATGGGAGGCGCGCATAATGCAATATTTTTCAATGGAAACATCCTCGAATTGGTTGGCAATTTCCTGTTCTATTTTTTGAACATATCGTTCTATTACATCTCGATAATAAAGAGAGCCCTTTATTTCGGATATCCAAGAGATGGACTGTTGGGCTTCTCCTGCAACAAGAGATTCTAATTGTTCATTAGGGTTTTGAAGTTTCAGTTTCAGTTTAGTTGCAGCTAGAACATAATCAGTAAAGGTTGTTTGACAAATTTTATCGACACCAAGCTCTGGTAAAACGTCACCAATATAATCGATAAATAACTTATTTGGTGCTAAAATCATGAGCTGCTCAGGGTTAAAATGTTCGCCCATTGTGTAGAGGAAGTAAGATATTCGGTGTAGGGCAATAGTTGTTTTTCCACTACCAGCAGCCCCTTGTACGATGATCGGCTGACGAAGATGTGCTCGAATAATTTCATTTTGCTCTTTTTGGATGGTGGAGACGATTTCTGTTAAACGCACATCGGCTTTTCCAGCTAACGCTTCTTGCAGTAATTCATCGTTTGTTGTTAAATCAATATCCCGTATATCAAGCAATTCACCATCTTCTATTTTATATTGACGCTTGGCAAATAGGTGTCCCTGATGGATCTCTCCACGCACATCATATTCCATATCCCCAAGGCGACCATCATAATAGACGTTTGCTACCGGTGAACGCCAATCGACTATAATAGGCTCATGGGTTTCTCGATGAAACAAAGAGGTTTTACCGATATAAAGAAATTCTTCAGGATCTCCAGTTTTTTGAAAATGAATTCGGGCAAAGTATGGCTTTTTTTGAACAGCCTCTAAGCCTTCCTTTTGGTTTCGAGCCATTTCAAAGAAACGAGCATTTGCTAAGATATTTAAATAGCTCAAACTTGAATCTAAATAATCAAGATCTGCCATCGACTTACGGATATTTTCCTGAGCAGATTGCAAATCTTTTTGCGATTCATTTAAAATTTGCTGCATGTAATTTTTGGTGTAAACTAGCCGTTCCACTTCAGCCTGAAAATCTGGATGTTGTGCAGTCATTTTTTAGCACCTCCTAAGTACTTACAATTTCAAGTAGATTCTCATACTACTATATAAAATATTTACCATCAAGTGAAATTGTAATAGGATTATTTAGGAAGAAGGGAAACCGAAAATCAAGGCCCGCCCGCTAATCTGATGAGAGGTGGGCGAAATAGGAGGTTATTAGATATGGATATTTTTGCCCATAGGGGCGTTTCTGCACATTGCCCTGAAAATACTATCGCTGCGTTTGTAGCTGCATCAAAGCTTGCGATTGCAGGGATTGAATTAGATGTTCATTTAACAGCGGATAGGGAGTTGGTCGTGATTCATGATGAAATGATTGATCGCACATCTAACGGTTCTGGCTACGTAAAGGATTATACGCTACAAGAACTTCGTGCATTTGATTTTGGTTCATGGTTTTCTCCTGAATTTGAGGGTGAAAGCATTCCAACGCTAGGTGACATATTAGAGCTGTTTGCAGGTACAAATCATCGTATTAATATTGAACTTAAAACAGATATATTTCCGTATAACGGTATAGAAGCTCTTGTCATTAAGGAAGTTGCTGCATACCAAATGACAGAGAGAGTGATTATTTCCTCCTTCAATCATGAATCCATTCAGATTGTCTCACAAAGAGCACCGTATATCGAAAAAGCGGCGCTATTTGCAGAAATTTTAGTTGATTTTTATGGCTACACAGTTCAAATTCCGGCAAATGCTATACATGTCAGCTTAACAACGGCGTTTCGGAAATCAGTTAAAGAAGCTCTTAATGAAGGAGCCACTGTACGTGTGTATACAGTCAATGATGTTGAGTATGCAAAGCAATTGCAGCAGCTTGGTGTACAGGCAATATTTACAGATGACCCAGAGAAGATAGTATTTGGATTGGCAGATTGATTGGATGGATTGGCCGGGGGGATAGACGCAGTGATGGAACGGTCAAAGTGGCGGATGAAAGAGCTAAGGTGACGGAAAGAATCACCAAAGTGATGGGTAGAAAGGCGAGAGCGACGGATAGAAGAGCCGAAGTGACGGAAAGAAAGGTCAAAGCGACGGAAAGAAAGGTCAAAGCGACGGAAAGAAAGGCCAAGGTGACGGATAGAAGTCAAAGCGACGGATGGAAGAGCCGAAGTGACGGAAAGAAAGGTCAAAGCGACGGATAGAAAGCCGAGAGCGACAGAAAGAAAGGCCAAGGTGACGGATAGAAGTCAAAGCGACGGATAGAATCGCCGAAGCGACGGAAAGAAAGGTCAAAGCGACGGATAGTAAGGCATGGGCGACGGAAAGAAAGGCCAAGGTGACGGCTAGAAGTCGGAGCGACGGATAGAAGAGCCGAAGTGACGGAAAGAAAGGCCAAAGCGACGGAAAGAAAGGCCAGAACGACGGATAGAACCGTCAAAATCGTGGATAGCCCCGACAGAGCGACGGGAAAGAACAGCCAAAGCGACGAATAGACGCGAGTCATGGGCTTTTTCGGATTTAACGCGCTGAGGATGTGCGAATGTCAGTGCGTTAAACCCTAGTATGAGAAGAATATAGCAATTAAATTATTTTGTTCTTACCATTTCACACGATTTTCTTCTATACTGCCTAGCATTTGCTTGATTACAAGTGTTTCACCGTTGTCTAGTAATACGGAGCCGTCGTAATAGCCAAACATTTGATGTACTTCAGATTTTACAAGTCCGGCCTTTGTTACGGATACGCGCTCGAAAAACGGGGAGAATGTTAATGAAACTTGGTTAGAGAATTTCGTCTTAATTTTCCACCGTTGCATTAAATCCTCTTGATTATAATTGAACAGTACATCTTCATGTATTTTTGTCATTTGACCTTCAACGAAAACAGCATTTTCGGTCATTCCAGTCCCGTCAGTCCACTTACCGCCTAAATTGAGCCCAATTCGCCTACCTCGAACTCGCTGTGAGGCCATACCCCAATTCCATGTTGACTCACGCGGCCAAACACCACGACTATATTCTAGTACAGAGAAGTTTTCCTCGGGTGAAAATGTAAAGTGACGCGTTCCAATTGTTACAACTCCAGAAGTAGGAAGTATATGATGCTTACCTGTAAATTGGAATGTTTTACGGTTCCAAGGAATGACTACATTCAATGACTCATCTGTTGGTGGATGCTGAATGACAAGCTTCGCACGTAAAACATCTCCATCGAAGTCCGGAATGGAAACTGATAGATGTGTTTCATTTTGTATATAAGTCATCTCAATCATCATGTCACTATTTTTGTATGATACGGAATCTAACACCTGTGTAGGCATTTTTAAATTTCCGCCTAATGGAATTGTAATCGTTTTTTCAAAATAGCGCTGTGTTTCATATTCAAGGAAATAAACGAAGCAGACCGCCGCGTAGTCTAGATGACTAATAGTAGCAGAGAATATAATCTCGTCACCGTAGACACACCAATAATTCCATTTCTTTTTGCGCAGAATATGGCCACTTAAATTGCTGTTTATGAGGGGTTTACGTGCAAATCCGATGGCAGCTGGATTTAAATTACCTTTTTTATCGCATAAAAGAGTAGGCTGTATAATTTCTTTCTCAGCATGCTGCTTCACTTTCAACATCCCTTCCAGTCATAAAATAAAAATGTATATTTCTTTTAACCTTATTGTAGCAAAAACTACCTTAAAATTGAAAAGATACCACCAATAAAGACCACTTTATATAGGTTTTCGAATATGGGCCTAGCTAATAGAAACACCTCTTTGTACATATGATGAATATAAGGAGGGGAAGTGTGGCAAAAATGTATAACAGACAGGCCGCTGTACAATATGCGAATTTGTGGTGGAACAGGCGTAATCCAGCATTTCCGAATTTTACTGTCGATTGTACGAACTATATTTCTCAATGCTTACTTGCTGGAGGAGCACCAATGCGAGGTGCTCCAAATAGAGAGAGAGGTTGGTGGGTTCAACATAGCAATTGGAGCTTTAGCTGGTCTGTTGCACATTCCCTTAGATGGTATTTGGAGGGCTCTAAAAATGGATTGAAGGGAAGGCGTGTGCAATCTGCTGAGGAATTAGATCTTGGAGATGTCATTTTTTATGATTTCCAAGGTGATGGAAGGATTGACCATTCCGTAATTGTGACGAGTATTCAAAATGGTATTCCATACGTTAACGCACATACTTCAGATAGTATTAATCGGCCATATTTTTATGAAGATTCAACGGCCTATACGCCAAGTATGACTTATTATTATATTCATATAGATGATAGTTTTGCTTAGGAAGGTAGCGGTATTAAAGCTCATCATTTTGTGATAATGTAAAAGATAGAAAATATTGCAGTAATGTTATAAAAGGAGATACGAGTATATGAGCGAACAATTTTTGTCTGTTAGGGATGCGATTATTGAGCGTCGTTCTATTAAAAAGTTTAATGGGCAGCCAGTAAATCGTGAAGATTTACTGGCAATTATTGAAGATGCGGTATGGGCACCGAATCATGGTAATCGAGAGCCTTGGCGTTTAGTTGTTGCATGTGGAAAGGAGTTATCTGCCCTTCATCATGTATTACGTGATTTAGCTATACCGAAATGGCAGGAGCTTTCAAGTGAAGATTTAGAGAAGCGAATGATGAATTTCACATTACCGGGTGGTTATGCTTTTGTGATTGTTCCTGAGGATGTACGACAAAAAGAGCGTTTAGAAGATTACGCAGCGGCAAGTATTTTTATTCAAAATATTCAATTGCTAGCATGGGATAGAGGAATCGGCTCATGCTGGAAAACACCCGCTTTCCTAGATAACTCAAAATTCCGTGAAGCCTTAAAAGTTCAGCCGGGTGAGCGTGTTATCGCAATGCTACAAGTTGGCTATTTTGATGAAATACCAAAAGGGAAAGAACGTAAAAAATCAGCAGATATCGTTACGATTTTTGGAGAATAACATAGTAAAATCCCCTCGTAAAAAAATGCGAGGGGATTTGTTGATTTTATTTTTGTAATTCAGCTACTTCGAATAAATAATCGCTTAAAACGCGTAATCCTTTATCGAAGTTTTCTAAATGGAAGTGTTCATTTGGGGCATGGAAGTTTTCACTAGATAAACCGAAGCCCATTAGCACTACTGGTAATTCTAAAATTTCGTCAAAAGCAGCCACGATAGGGATTGATCCTCCTCCACGTGTGTAAGCAGTTGGCACATTATATACTTTTTCGTACGAGCGACCAGCTGCTTGGATAAGTGGATGATCAAATGGTGTTAAGAATGGACGACCTTTATCGAATTCAGAGATTGTCACTTCAACGCCAGTTGGCTTATGTTTTTCAATATGTGCTTTTAAAAGTGCTACAATTTCATCAGGTTCTTGATTTGGCACAAGACGGCAAGTGATTTTTGCGCCAGCCTCAGCAGGAAGCACCGTTTTAATGCCTTCGCCAGAGAAGCCACCAAACACACCATTGATCTCTAATGTTGGGCGTGCCCAAGTACGTTCTAAATAGGAATAGCCAGCCTCACCGAATAATTCCTTCACGCAAACTTCTTCTTTCACTGATTCTTCATCGAAGCCAAGCGCACGGTAAGCTTCACGTTCCTCTTCAGTTAACGGTAAAACTTTGTCGTAGAAGCCTTCAACTTGAATAGTGCCATGCTCATCACGGAAAGATGCTAAAATGTCAGCCAATGCATGAATAGCGTTTTGTACACCGCCACCGTAAAGACCTGAGTGAAGATCACCTTTTGCACCGCGAACATCAATTTGAATCCCTGTTAAGCCTCGTAACCCATAGCATACAGCAGGCTTACCAGGACCGTATAGACCTGTATCAGAAATCAAAATTAAGTCTGCAGCTAATTTCTCCTTATGTTCTTCAACATAAGCAGGAAGGTTTGGACTGCCAATCTCTTCTTCACCTTCATAGATGAATTTCACGTTCACTGGTAATGTGCCAGTTGTCGCAAATAATGCTTCAATCATTTTTAAGTGCATAAACACTTGCCCTTTATCATCACTAGCACCACGAGCAAACAATTTGTTATCACGAATTGTAGGGTTAAATGGCTCGCTATCCCATAAATTTAATGGATCAACAGGCTGTACATCATAATGACCGTAAAACAGAATAGTTGGTTTGTCCTCTGCATGTAACCAATCCGCATAAACAACAGGGTGACCTGCAGTTTGAGTAATGGAGATGTTTTCTAGATTGAGTTTCTTAAAGGCATTGGCAAGCCACTCGGCAGCGTTTTGTATATCTCCTTTATGCTCAGATAAAGAACTAATACTTGGAATACGTAAAAATTCGTTTAATTCATTTAAGTGTGTCTCGCGATGTTCTGTGAAATACGCATCTAATTGCTGTAAATTTGTCATCTAGCATCCCTCGTTTCAAATATTTCGATAATAGAAATAGTATAGCATAATGTGGTTGGGGAATCCTGCTATAGCAATGGTCTCTGAGATTTTTATTTAATGATTAACCCCAGTTTTATACAAGTACCGCGAGAGACATCAAGTGAAGATTATTGGCATTGAAAGAAGTTTCGAGGGCAAAGAAAAAAGCCGTAACGTTGGCAGGCGCTACAGCTTAAATCCATCCTTTATGTTATTAAAATTTGTTGGTCATTCCATATATCATTCCAGATATATAAGGGATTAACCAAATGAACCATACTAATATACTAAACGTATGGAATTTTATCATCATATTTGAGTCTTTTTTTACCAATACAATAGAAGCCCAAATTGCATGAAATAACATTAACAAGATTGCTAATAAACCTGTTATGCCATGAAAACTAAATAGAGATCCTTGTGAGGCCATTTTTTCCATCATGGTAGTTCCGAGTGTATCGCATAGTAAGCCTATCCAAAAAATAATCACATGCCATAACTTTAATGTTTTTTGGAATTTTTCTGCCCATACTCCTACTGAATAAAAAATTAGTGCTGCTGTAATAAATATAGTAGCAATTATTAGCATTTCAATCACCCGATCCATAGCACTATTTAAATGTCTTTTTCCCTTAAAAGTAATACTTTATACGCTAAAAGAATAAATACACCTATTGCTCGGATTTATTATAAAAAAGCAATATGAACAACAGATGAACAGCAACTGCTACATCAAAAGAGTTTCGGGATTCTATGCACTACTGCGCACCATGAAAATAATTAGAACATGAACGTATACATCCATTCCATAATCATCATTGGTGTATTGCCTAATCTCTCAGCGATAACTTTCACATTGAATTCACGATTTAACAGGTGGTGCAATGTGTATGTCAAAAAAACATATGTCGTTGTTTTTAGTAGTCCAGTTCGATCTAAAATTTAATTGAATGCATAAATAGGACTTGTCGGAGCAATCGGATCAGCAGCGTGTTCCAAACGTATCATCTTTAGGAAATCATCTTACAGTTTGCAGCCATTTCTAAATAATGAGCCCCAAAACTATACTTTTATATGCTTTATTTTGCAAACTACTCTAATAAAAGCATCTACTCTCGTAGATGCTTTTGTGTTGTTTAATAAGTGGCTAATATTGTGCTTCCGCCACTTTTTTGACGCGTTCTAAAAATTCAACGACTACTTTGTCCGAAGCAAACAATAAAAATAATTTTACGAACCATTTTAACGGATTATTTGTTACAGTATAAGTAAAAGAAGTCTCTGTTTCATTTAGTTTATTTAATTCATAGTAAGCCGTAATTTCAAACATATTAGCGAGTGTAAAGCCTACTTTCAATATTTTTTTATCAGGCGTATTCGTATATTCTAATGTTTCGACATCATACTCTTCGATACGTTTTCCTTCTTTATATTTTTGGCGATAAACACTGCCAACCACTTCTTCCGTTATTTTCATAGGTTTGTTTTCAACTACTTGTGGCATAATTTTTTGCAAATCAGCTAAAGAGCCATCAAGCAATGTCCAAACGTTTTCTATGGGAGCATTTATGTTAATAGTCTTTGTCCATGTTTTCATCAAAAAACACCTCTACTTCCAACAATAAAATACATAATTTTTTTATTTTATCCTTTAAATCTGCGCCTCAAACAAAAAATTTAAGGTTATCACTAAATGTAATTGTACTAGATAGTTGTAAAGGAATATATCTATTTGAGAGCTATTATTTTAAATAACATTTCACTTTGTTGATAAAATAGTGAATCTAGTAATGTTTAGCATTGTATTACTATTGATCTGCAGCATGTTCGAATCAATCATAAAATCATACAAATAAAATACCAGATACTCGATTATTTGAGTATTTGGTATTTTTTTGCTTAGTGCATACTTAGATTTTTATTCGAAAGCGAAGGGGAACTCAGCATCATTTTTTCTTATGATCTTCAATATTAAATACAATGTACATAAAATTTGGTAATTTCCTTTAATTTTTTGATGATATTTTCGTTGTTTATCAAATATTTAACTTGACGCCATTTATAAAAGCATGTAATATGAAATAAACTTCACATGAAGTAAACTTCATATTTCGGAAGGGGTATTGTATTGAAACGGAAGTTATTTCAAAGATTATTAATATCGTTCCTCGCAATAATGTTAGGTGTTATTAGTCTTTTGATGGATCCAGAAGATAAAGTGTCAACAATCTATCTTTTCATTGTTGGCATTATTATTTTGATTGTATCGATGACAATCTATATAAGAAAATCAGAAAATGAAGATGATTTATCGAAAGAATATGATGAAAGAGATGCTCTGGTTGAAGGACAAGCTTCAAATATAACGATGCATTGTATAACTTCATTAATAATAGTGTTGCTATTTTTGAGTAATTTTATTGTATTATCTGTAAAAGCGGTTCTTTTACTATTAATACTTGCTCTTTTCATCCTAAATACTGTAACTAAGTTTTTCTATGAACGAGTCCTTTGATATTGAAGGGGGATGAATATGGAAAATAGAGTGCGGGATTTAAGAAAACAGCATAATTTAACTCAACAAGAACTGGCTGATCGTGTAAGTGTATCGTCAAGGACGATTATTTCACTTGAAAATCAGAAGTACAATCCTTCTGTATTACTTGCCTATAAAATTGCATCGATTTTTAATCAATCGATAGAGGAAGTTTTTATTTTTGATGAAAATGACAAATAAGGAGATTTTTTAATATGTTAGGTTTAATTGTAATCGTTTTTGGTATTGTTTTAACTGCTTGGGGAATTTATCGTATGAAAACAGATGATGCTTTATTTGGAAAGACTCAAAAAAGAAAAAATATTTTTAATCTATTTTTAATGGGAGAGGCGTCTGGGATTGGTCAATTTTTAGGCGGAATTGTTTGTGTAATTTTAGGAGTTGCTTATTTATTGTTCGGGTAATCTAGAAAGCTACCAACCGTTTAAGTTAATATATTTAGCAAAAGACCGGGACTTGTGATTCAGGTCTTTTTGTGTTTATTCACCTTGCAATTCCTTTTATCGAGCTTCCATAATTTTGTAAGGCTACAGGAGTAAGCATCACTAATAATAATAGATTTTTCCTTTCGATTCTTGCTGTAAGAGAGGTTAGAATAGGAGCACCTATAGTTACATCATATGTAAAAAAATTTAAAACTTGAACATATAATCTATAGGATAATCTCCAATCAAAAAAGCATCTGCTCTAAGAGAGTAGATGTTTTTTGTGCTGCTATCAAAGTTCTTTTTCACTAAAATTGTCACGTTTGAATTTGTTATAAAGGTTTGAGGTGTCCTGCCTAAAAGAATCGTTCATATACGAAACAAGAGGTGATCGAAGCCAAAACCATTTTTCGCTTCTTTCATGAAATTTTCCATCGTGCCTCGTTTTCGATAAGACTGCACAATCACTTGGGGGGAGAAACTTTTGCTGAAATTGGTCACGAAGAACGTTTGCGAAAAGAATAATTCAAAGCTGGACGAACCGATTTCTAGTCTTATATTTTTACCTAAATGGGCATTTTGCATAGGTCGATTACTCAAATATACATATAGATAACAAGACAATACTATTAGGAGGCTAAAGGAATGAATAAAGATCTTCTGCTTACGTTAATGAATAAAGTTATAAGAGTGGATCGGGGAGGTCCTGAATCACGTATAGGGAAGTTAATGGCTGCTGAAGACGATCATTTTGTATTATTAACAGAAAAAGATGGGATTGTTTACTACAGAACGCAGCACATTAAAAGCATTTCTCTTAACCCAAGAGATGGGATGGCATTTAGTGCTGCAGATCCAGCAGCAGGTTCGTACCTACTTGCACCTGATTTTAAAGCAGTAGTAAGCAGCCTACGACATCATTGGGTTAAAGTGAATCGTGGGGGTCCAGAAATGTTAGAAGGAATAATGGATGAGGTTTCGGACGATTATATTACTATTTTTTCTAAAGAAGAAATTATCCGTCTAGCAATGTATCATGTTCGAAATATTAGTTTAGGAACAAAGAGCGAAAAAGCTAATGAAGGAAAGAAAGATCAAGAAAAAGCTAATGAAGGACAGAAAGATCAACAAAAAACGAATGAAGGAAAGAAAGATCAAGAAAAAACGAATGAAAAAAAAAATAGTGAAGCAAAAGATAGCAATGAAAGCCCTAATAATAAGACAGAAAACAGCAATAAACAAAAAAATGAAAACGCAGTGAATGATAGGGGAAGAAATGCGAGAAATAGAAGAAGGTAATGATTTTGTATTACGAAATGATTCGAGTCACGCATTGTCATATGAATATCCTTTTCAGCTGAATAGCGGAATCATTTCGTATTTCTATAAGCTCGTCAAAAGCTTCACTTGTATATTGTAGAACCTAAATCCGTATGTATACTTAGCCCTAGTAGTGGATTTTGCGCTGCTACTGCGTTATCAAATGTTTCTAAAACCAGTTCAACCTCATACCATATTCGCTAGCTTAGCTGATTGACCGTTGTCTCGAGCGATAAAGCTCGACTAAAATTTGTAATTTCTTAATTGTACTTTCTTAGACTCTTTTCGGACACGTCCTCTTGTATACTAAATTTTATTGATTGATCCGAGGCATGTCTATTCAACTATAAACATCCATTCAACAAATTTTCTTATATAATGTGATTTGAAGCTGAACTAATATCAATAATTAGTTCAGCTTCAAGTTGTTGAAAAACTAGTATGTCAATGAAATTAAGGTATCATAATGAATTACGCCAAGGCGAAAATTGATATCAAAATATCGATAAACTATCCGCTGGTTTAGTGCAAAAACTGTAACAAAAAAGTGACAAACTTTCTTAAATCACAACCCCTAGTTACTTTGATAAAAGGAAACAAAAAAATAACCTACATAACAAAATAGACGCACCTTACACTTGATGAACAGTTTGAATATGTGAAAGGTTAAAATACGTTGAATTAGATTTCCCGTTTTGTATCTCAATAATTTGACCTGTTACAGTTATTACTCTACCTATATGGGAAAATTCTTTTCCAAGATTTAATACAACAAGTTGATTTCTAAGTTGGTCAATTTGAGACTTGAATGTATCGTTTAGTGACTGATTGTTAATAGACGACAGGCTTAAAAATTCATTTTCACTTAGTCCGTAAGGAAACTGATCCTTAGAATATGGAATGAGCCATTTTAAATGTTTTGTTGAAATGAACATGGTTTTGTAAATAGGAGATTCAAATACAAAATAATCATTCCTAACAGACGTTATAACTCCATGTAGTGCTTGGTTTTTTGTTACAAAAATCTCCACGTATATTCCTTTTGCATGTGAAAGTATATTTGTAAGGGTTAGGTCCTTATTAGACGACACTTGAGAATCAAATGCCGGTCTTTCTGAAGGTTCTTGAACATCATCTTCATTGTCATAATCGATTTCTAAAGTTTGAATATGATCGATTGGTAAATAGACAAACATATTTCCATTATAAATCACAATAATGTCACTACTCGAATCAATCACTGAACCTTTTAATATCTTTCCTCCCGAGAGTTCAATGCCAACAATTTCTTTATTTAAATTTTGCAATAACAAAATCAAATTTACCTCCTTTTCTATATAAGTACTCAAACTATCCACAAATACTAACTGAATAAATTAATCAATAAGCTAATCGGGATGACTAAAATACTACTTTAAGCTATCCCTTCGTTAGATTAATTTTCTATGCTTTTTAAAATAAATATCCATATTAGTGTTGCTGGGGTATCAATAGGTGTCAATATGGCACTGATGTCTCCTCAAGTACACTTGC
>Ga0213828_1001346_pt1 | contig 20326 bp, 16 predicted proteins | sample MC6MC0897MG_FD_180664 | JGI IMG/M metagenome (GOLD analysis project Ga0213828, IMG submission 180664) | Enriched soil aggregate microbial communities from Iowa State University, Ames, United States - MC6-MC0897-MG | ecosystem: Environmental > Terrestrial > Soil > Unclassified | place: USA: Iowa... | reverse complement strand
CTGATCGGCGCCATGTATCTGGTGTCCGGCATCTCGGGCTCGAAGATCGCCGACATGGCGGCCATCGCGCCCGTGCTGTTCCCCGAAATGAAAAAGCGCGGCGCCAAGCCTGGCGATCTGGTCGCCTTGCTGTCCGCCACCGGCGCGCAGACCGAGACGATTCCGCCGTCCATCGTGCTCATCACCATCGGTTCGGTGACGGGCGTGTCGATCGCCGCGCTGTTTACGGGCGGCCTGCTGCCCGCCGTCGTGCTGGGCCTGGCCCTGTGCGGCGTGGTCTGGTGGCGCTACCGCAAGGAAGACCTGAGCCTCGTCCAGCGCTTCACCTTCAAGGAGATCGGCCGCTTCTTCATGATCGCGCTGCCCGCCGTGGCCCTGCCGTTCGTGATCCGCGCCGCCGTCGTCGAAGGCGTGGCCACCGCCACCGAAGTCTCCACCATCGGCATCGTGTACTCCGTCGTCGTGGGCCTTGTGATCTACCGCTGCTTCGACTGGGCGCGTGTCAAGCCCATGCTGATCGAGACTGCCTCCCTGTCCGGCGCCATCATGCTGATCGTGGGCTGCGCCACCGCGATGGCGTGGGCGTTGACGCAATCGGGCTTCTCGGGCGATCTGGCCAAGCTGATGGCGGGCATGCCCGGCGGCAGCTACGGCTTCCTGGCCGTCTCCATCGTGGCCTTCATCATCCTGGGCAGCGTGCTGGAAGGCATCCCCGCCATCGTGCTGTTCGGTCCGCTGCTGTTCCCGATCGCGGTGCAGGCCGGCGTGCATGAAGTGCACTACGCGATGGTTGTGATCTTCGCCATGGGCATCGGCCTGTTCGCACCGCCCTTCGGTGTCGGCTACTACGGCGCCTGCGCCATCAGCCGCGTCGATCCCAACGAAGGCATCCGCCCGATCTGGGGCTATATCGGCGCGCTGCTGATCGGCCTGATCGTCGTCGCCGCCTTCCCCTGGTTCTCCATCGGTTTCCTGTGACGCAGCGCGGCCCCTTGCGGGCCGCGCCCTTCCCGTCTCTCAGCCACCCTTTTATAAAGATCCAACATGAGTCGTTTCCTGGGCGAGATCCGCCAACTCGGTTATGTCGTGCACGACATCGAAGCCGCCATGGACTACTGGAGCACCAAGCTCGGCGTGGGACCCTGGTACTACAACCCGCGCGTGCCCATCGTCAATTACCAATACGACGGCAAGGGCTATGAACCGCACAACTCCGTTGCCCTGGCCAATTCCGGCTATGTGCAGGTCGAACTGATCCAGACCCGCAACGACGTGCCCTCCATGTACCGCGACTTCCTGCAAGCCGGCCGCACCGGCCTTCAGCACGTCGCCTACTGGACCGAAAGCTACGACGCTGACCTGGAACGCCTGTTGGCGCAAGGCTTCAAGCCCAAGATGAGCGGTGAAGTCGGCGAGAAAGGCCGCTTCATTTACTTTGACACCGAATACCACCCCGGCACCGTCATCGAGCTCTCCGAAGTGGCCGGCCCCAAAGGCCGCCTCTTCGACCTGATCCGCGAAAGCTCGGTGAACTGGGACGGCAAGGACCCCGTCCGCGCATTCCCCGACCTGAGCCGCCTCTGATACACCCCTGCCGCACACGCCACCATGAATTCCCAATCGTTTACCGCCACCTACCTGATTGAGACCCCCGTCGACCCCGCCAAGGTTGCGGAGGTCATGGCCGGCGAGCAGTCCTGCGGCACCTTCACGCGCGTGCAGGGCGAAACGGACGAGCTGCGCGCCCGCGCCCGCGCCCGCATCGAATCCATCGAAACGCTGGAAACGGTCGACACGCCCAGCCTGCCCAATGCGTATCTCGCGCGACAGCCGGGTGGCATGCCCGGCAAATTCCAGCGCGCACGGCTTCGCATCGCGTTTCCGGTCGCCAACGTGGGCGCCAACCTGCCCACGCTGGCCGCCACGGTCGGCGGCAATCTGTACGACCTGGGCGAAGTCACCGGCCTGCGGCTCGAAAGCATGGAGCTGCCCGCCAACTACCGTGCGCAATTCGACCTGCCCCAGGTCGGCATCGCCGGCACGCGCGCGTTGACCGGCGTGGACAAGGGTCCGCTGGTCGGCACCATCATCAAGCCCAACGTCGGCCTCTCGCCCGAGCAGACTGCGCACCTGGTGGCGCAGCTTTGCGCGGCCGGCGTGGACTTCATCAAGGACGACGAGGTGTGCGCCAACCCGGCCCACGCCCCGCTCGCCCAGCGCGTCGCCGCCGTAATGGCCGTGGTGCGCGCGCACCGCGAACGCACCGGCCGCAACGTGATGGTCGCGTTCAACATCACCGACGAAACCGATGCCATGCGCCGCCACGCCGAGCTGATCGAACGCGAAGGCGGCACTTGCGTCATGGCCAGCCTGAACTGGTGCGGCTACTCCGCCATCCAGACCCTGCGCCGCAGCACGCCGCTGGCGTTGCATGGCCATCGCAATGGGTTCGGCGCGCTGTCTCGCCATCCGCTGCTGGGCATGGGATTTCAGGCGTATCAGACGCTGTGGCGGCTGGCGGGCGTGGACCATATGCATGTGCATGGGTTGCAAGGGAAATTCTCGCAGGAGGACAGCGAAGTCGTGGACTCGGCGCGCGATTGCCTGGCGTCGTTGACACCGGGAATCGACGACGCCGTCATGCCTGCTTTCTCGTCGGGTCAGTGGGCCGGCACGGTGCCCGCCACGTGGGCGGCCGTGCGCAGCGACGACCTGCTGTTCATGTCGGGCGGGGGCATTCTTGCGCATCCGGATGGCCCGGCGGCTGGGGTGCAAAGCATTCGTCAGGCGTGGCACGCCGTGCGCGACAACCAGCGGCTGGAAGACTACGCCCGCAACGCGCCTGAGTTGCAGCGCGCGCTGGAATTTTTTGGAAGCCGCGCATGATTGGCGGCACCGCGCCGCAGGTGTGCTGGTATGGCGACGACTTCACCGGCGCCACTGACACGCTCGCCGAGGTCGCGCGGGCGGGCCTGCGCAGCCTGCTGTTTTTGGGCGTGCCTTCTTCTGCGCAACTGGAACGGGCCGGGCCATTGGACGCCATCGGCATCGCCGGCGCCGCGCGTGGGATGGCGCCGGCGGAGATGGTCGAGGAACTGCGCGCGGTTGGCGCGTTCATGGCCAGCACCGGCGCGCGCGTGCTGCATTACAAGTGCTGTTCCACCTTCGACAGCGCGCCACACGTCGGCAGCATCGGCGTGGCGGTGCGGGAGCTGCGCCGGCATTTTGCGAATCCCATCGTGCCGATCGTTGGCGGGCAGCCCAGCATTGGCCGGTACTGCAGCTTCGGAAACCTCTTTGCACGCGCGGGGTCTGCGCCCGAGATTCATCGCATTGATCGCCATCCCGTGATGAGCGTGCATCCTGTCACGCCGATGCACGAGGCAGATTTGCGGCGGCATTTGGAAGCGCAGGGGTTGGAGGGCGTGCGGTCGGTGCCGCATGTTGCTTATCCCCCGAGTGCGAACTTGGCAGTGAACACGGGTACGGACTCCGCAGTGAGTTCCGGTACCGACTTAGCCTCGCTCGATGCGTGGATCGAACAGGTCACGGAGAGTGCGGACGGACCGCTGCTGCTGGATCTGGTGGACGAATCGCAGCTCGCCGCGATCGGCCGCCTGATCCAACGCGCCGCAGCCCGCGCCCCGCTGGTGGCTGTCGGCCCGAGCAGCGTGCAGCAAGCTCTGGCTCGCGCCCGGCCCACCGGACAAGCCCCCGCTACGCAGGCTGCCCCACTCGGCCCGTCGGACGGCCCGGTGCTGGTTGTCGCGGGCAGCCTGTCGCCTGTCACCGCCCGGCAGATCGCCGCTTCCGAAAGCTATACGCGCCAACCGCTGCAAGTCGCGCGTCTGCTGGCTGATGCCGGCTATGCCGCGCAACAGGTTGCGTTGGCCGCCGTGACATTGGCCGAAGGCCGCAACGTCCTGGTGCATACCGACAGGCCTGTCGGCACGGTCAGCGCAGACCAGACCGCCGCAACAGCCCGCGCCACCGCCAGCCTCGCCGCGGACATCGTGCGCGCCAGCGCAACAGCCGGTCAACGGCTGAATCGCATCGGCATCGCCGGTGGAGACACTTCCAGCCAGGCGACGCTTGCCTTGGGATTGTGGGGACTGGCGTTTCGCTGCGTGCTGGCGCCGGGGGTGACCGTCAGCGTTGCACGCAGCGACGACCCGGTGATCGACGGCATTGAGCTGATGCTCAAGGGCGGGCAAATGGGCGGGGATCGCCTGTTTGATGCGTTGGCCGCAGGCGACGCCTGAGCGGCCAACGCATCGGCTCAACGATTCACCAGCTTCTTGGGCAGCGTCAACGTAAGAGCCGCACCGATCATTGCCACGCAGGCGATGAATATCACGCCATTATCGGTGCTGCCTGTGACATCCTTGACGACACCGACGACATACGGGCTGACAAATCCGCCCAGTCCTCCGAAGCAGTTGATCAGTGCCACGCCCGCTGCCATGCCGACGCCCGAAAGAAACAATCCGGGAATCGTGAACAGCATGGACGTCGTGCTGTAGGCGCCAACCGCGGCGATCGTCAGCGACAGAAGCGCCAGCCCCATCGACCCATGGAACCAGACACTGCCAATCAAGCCGACGCACACGCAGGTGAACGGTCCGACCAGATGCCAGCGGCGCTCGCGCATGCGATCAGAACTGCGGCCGATCAGATACATCACCACGAAAGCCGCGGTGAACGGCACTGCGGTGTAAAGACCCACGTGCATGACGTCCCCCACGTTCAGCTGCTGCACAAGCGTGGGTAGCCAGAACGACACGCCGTAAGAGCAGATGGCCGAGCAGAAGCAGATGCTGGTCATCTTCCACACCCGCCGGTCTTTCAGCGTGGCCGCGAGCGACACGGTGGACTTGTCGTGGCGGGTGAGCTCGCGCTCGGCGTGGAGTTCGCCTTCCACCAACTCGCGCTCGCCCTGCGTGAGCCACGGGGCAACTGCGGGACTGTCGGCCAGATACTTCAGGCACAGCAGGCCGAGGATCAGCGACGGCACGGCTTCGATAAGGAACATCCATTGCCAGCCAGCCAACGAGTGCGCTCCGTGGCCCCATTCGATGATGGCGCCAGAAAGCGGCGCGCCGATCATGCCTGACAACGGTACCGCCCCCACAAAGAGCGCCACCATCTTCGCGCGCTTGTTTGCCGGAAACCAATAGGTCAGATACAGGATCACGCCAGGATAGAAGCCGGCCTCGGCCGCGCCCAGCAGAAAGCGCAACACGTAGAACTGCGTCGGCGTCTCGACAAAGGCAAAGCAGGCCGAAATGATGCCCCACAGAATCATGATGCGGGAAATCGTCCGCTTGGCGCCGATGCGCATCATCAGCAGATTGCTGGGCACCTCGAAGATCAGGTACCCGATAAAGAACAGTCCCGCGCCCAAGCCATAAACGGCATCGCTGAAGCCCAGGTCGTTCAGCATATGCAGCTTGGCAAAGCCGATATTGATGCGGTCCAGATACGCCGCCACGTAGCACAACATGAGAAACGGCATGATGTGCAGCGCCACCTTGCGGTAGACGGCATTCCGGTCCGGCGCATTTCCCGCGTAGGCGGGCTGAGTCAGAGTTGCTTGCACGAATTTTCCCCTTGCGGATGTCAGGCGGACGCCCCGCCCCGACTTATGGTTTGAGTTGGAAGATGGCTTCGACTTCCACCGCCATGGCCGACGGCAGCGATGAAGCGCCGGTGGCGATGCGCGCATGAAGGCCGCGTTCGCCCAGCACAGCGGTCAGCAAGTCCGATGCGCCGTCCAGGACCTTTGAATGGGCATCAAAGTCCTCGGCGCAATTGACCACACCGGCCAGCCGCACCGAGCCGGCGACGCGCGCCAGATCGTCCCCGCAGGCCTGAGCCAGATGGCCGAGCACGTTGAGCGCGCACAGGGCCGCGGCATCGCGGCCTTGCTCGACGCTTAGATCGCGCCCCACGCGGCCCGAGAACTCCAGCACGCCGTTGCGCCGCGGCGCCTGTCCCGCGACGAACAGCAAGTCTCCGGCGCGCACGGCCGGAACGTAACTGCCGCGCGGCGGATTGACCGTTGGCAATGCAAGTCCCAGTTCGGCCAGCCGACCGGAGATGGTGGTTGCGCTCATTTCAGTTGCCTCCAGTCGCCCTGATGCCCCTGCCAGTTGATCGAGTGACCCAGCGCACGCATCACACTGCCACGCAGTGCGCGAACCATCCCTGCGTACTCCTGCATGGCAATGCCGTCATGCGCTGGCTCCGGGGCCATGAACATCCCATCCACGCCGCCGCTGGCGACGCACAGCTCGGTGCTGCGGATTTCCAGTTCGGGCTCGTGGAACACCACCGGGTTCTCCAGCAAGGCAGCAAGCGCCGCCACCACGCCCGTTGCACCAAAATTGGAGATGTTCGACACCACCAGCCAGTCGGCAGCCGTGACAGCGGCGACGCCGCCGCGTCCCGGTGTGCCGGTATCCGCAGCCTTGGGTGAAAACCGTGGTAAGTCCTCGGCAATCACGCCCATGCCTAGCTCGTTGCCGCCGTCACCGATGCCGATGAACGGGATCTTTGCCGCCTGGATTTTCTCGAACAAATAGTCCAGATTGGCGACCAGCCCGTCCAGCGGGCGACCGCCCAACCCGTGGTACAGGCCCTTGGCGTTCTTCCCGGGCCGTTCGATTGCGATCGCGGCGCAGGGACGCGTTATTGTCACCAGCGCGTCGCAAACTGCGTGTGCGCCGCGATCGTCCTTGGGGACCGTCTTGATATACACCGGCCGCAAGAAATCGAAGGGCTTGATGACGCCATCTTCCGGGAACGGCATCGGCGCCAGGCCCGCGCCGCGGCAGGTGGCGATCATCATCTCCTCCCAGTCTTCGTCGATGACGATGACGGTCTCGCGACGCAACCCCAGGAAAAAGGCCCGGGCCATCAGCGCGGCACCGATCGGGCCATCGGTTTCGGGCGCACCGCCGCCTTCCGGAAAACCTGTCGCGATCAGGATCGGTCCGGCGCTTTCCTGGGTGGCCTGCTGCAACCGCTCGGCAGCGCCCATGCACGCATATCCAGGCTGTCGCGTCTGCAGCGCCTCGTAGAGATTGCCGATCAGTCCCACGCCGGTGTAGTCGACGCGCATGAAGTCGTCGATGGTGCGTGCAACGCGGTGATATGTCTTGGATTCAGAATTCAGCATGATAGGTCAGGCGTTCAAGGCCTCGATGAAAACAGGGGTATCGACGTTGCCGCCGCTCAGTACGACGACAACGGTCTTGCCCGCAACGTCAATTTTTCCCGCGAGCACGGCGGCAAGCGGCACGGCGCCGCCCGGCTCCACCACCAGACGCAGGTGTTGATACGCGGCTTTCATTGCACGCCTGACCTCGTCGTCGGTGACGACAAGGCTGCCGGAAAGCAGATCCAGGTTGATCGGAAAGGTCAGCTTGCCCGGCTTCACCACCTGCAGCGCGTCGCAGATTGACTTGGCGCCGGGCGCATTGCTTTCAGGCTGGCCGGATGCCAGCGATCGCGCCAGTTCGTCAAAGCCCGCTGGCTCACCGGCATACACCGCCGTTTCGGGCGACAGCGACTTCACGGCCGTCGCCACGCCAGCGACCAGACCGCCGCCGCTGGACGCCGCAATCACGATATCCAGCGGCGCGCCCATGTCGCGGGCCTGCTCAACGATTTCCAGGCCGACGGTGCCCTGTCCGGCCATGATGTGCGGGTCGTCATAGGGCGGAACGATCACGGCGCCGGTCCTGCCAGCGATTTCCGCGCCAATCGCTTCGCGGTCGTCCTTCTGGCGGTCGTACAGCACCACCTCCGCACCGTTCGCGCGTGCGCCTTCAATCTTGGCCCGGGGCGCGTCGGCCGGCATGATGATCGACGCCGAAATGCCTAACGTGCGAGCCACCAACGACGTGGCCAGCGCGTGGTTGCCGGATGAAAACGCCACCACGCCTGCTCGCTTTTCTGCGTCGGACAGTTGCAACAACCGGTTGACGGCCCCCCGGAACTTGAAGGCCCCGGCGTTTTGCAAGGATTCGGCTTTGACCAACACCCGCGCCCCCGTCAATGCATTGAGCGATGCGCTCTCCAGCAAAGGGGTACGCACGATGTGGGAACGAATGCGTTCGTGTGCCTGCTGCACGTCACCAAGCGTGATGGCAAAGGCGGATGTGGGATCTGCGGTATTCAAGGCTGCTCCTGGCTGAATGGGATTTTGCGCACCCATTACATCCCGGTCGTTTCATAACAACCAATCCTATCTTTGGATAGAAATCAATAAGGCTGTCTTATTGATCGCAGTTTTCCGAGGAGCGTGCACTCTCAGCGGGCGCACGAAGTCCGCAGTTATCAGGGAAACCACTAATACGTTGACGAGGTGAAAGAACTGCTAGAGGCGGGCTTTTTTTCGCCCACGCGGATTGCCAGCGGATGAAGCCCGCGCAATCTCGCCGGCAAGCTCGGACAACGCCTCTTTCGTCTGTTGGTCACTGCCTGGCGCATAAGCCACGGCAAAGGACAGATCACGCAGTTGCATCTGCGCCCGCCGAACCTTCAACCGCCCCTGCGCCACTTCCTTCGCTACCGCCAACCGCGGGACGACGCATACGCCATAGCCATCCTCTGCCATGCGAACGATGGTGGACAGGGACCAGTTGGTAAAGATTCGAGGCGCGCCATGCTCGGGGGTAGTCAGTTCCCGATGAAGAAACGTATACGGGTAGGTCCGCTTGGGAAAAGTGATCAGAGGATGTCGCGCTACCTCGCTGTTCGACAAAGGTTCTTTCCCCACTTTCAGCGAAGGCGCCGACAGAAAGTTGAGTTCGTAGCTGCAAAGCGGCTTTTCAATCAGCACATCGTCATTCAATGGCCCGAGCAGGAAGGCCATGTCCAACTCACCCGACTTCAAGTTTTCGCGCAGGGTGGGCGTGATATCCACGACAAAATCGATAATCACATTGGGATAGCGCTTGCGGCATTGCTCCAGGAACTCCACCAGCCAGGTATGAACGATGGTTTCGGCAACGCCAAGACGAATGACTCCACTGATCGCCTGCTCTTCAGCTACCTTCATCATCATTTCCGAATGCAGCGCCATGAAACGCTCGGCGTACCCATACAGGACGCGGCCCTTCGCGGTGAGCTTTACCGCGCGAGACGTCCGGTCCAGCGCCTTGATACCCAGTTCCTTCTCCAACGCCGCAATTCGTTGTGAGACTGCAGGCTGAGTCGTGTGCAGTTTTGCCGCAGCTTTGTTGAAGCTGCTGAAGTTGACCACCCAGTAAAAGACCTCAAGGCTTTTGAAATTCATTTGGATTTTGCGTCAGCGGGAGAGTTCGGCGGCGCCGATTCGACGGCTATTGTGCAGCCCGGCGGCACGACCACGGGGGCATGGCTCGAATTTTATATTCCCGGGTGTCTGACACCCTGGTGATGGCGGGCAACGGCTAGCGCTTGCCAGCGCGTTATGCTCCCTGGCGAAAGATCCCGCTTTCCGCGGGATCCGGTCAAACAGGAGCCCCCGCATTGAATTGGCGTGTCCGCGCGGCCAGCATGGCTGCCCTTTTGCTTTGCCTTGCAGCGCCTGCCTCGGCGCAATCGCCGGCCACACAGGCCGAATGGCAAAAGGCTGTCAGTCAAAAGATCCTGCGCGGCATCAGGCTCCCGGCGGCTACCCGCGAGATGAGCTCTCCTGTGGTGCTCAAGGTTCGAATCGCCATCCTTCGCGACGGCGCGATCGACACCGTCGAGTTGGTGGAATCTTCGGGCAGCGACGCCGTGGATGAGGCGACGCTCGGCATGATCCGGCGCAACGGCACGTTACTGCCCTTCTCTGCCGACATGGCAGAAGACCGGAAGGACCTGACGCTGCCCATCCGGTTTCATTTCAACGGCGATGCGCCACCAGGATTCCCCGCCACACGAACCCGGTAGCATCGACTCGTCGCTTGCGGCCCGCCGACTCTTCTGATGTGGGGCGCATGAATGCTTGCGGCGTGGCGGCGCACTCGGTGCTTGGCGAATGCCCTGACGACGTTGGCATGCGATTTCTACCTGCCGTGCCAGTACCGCTTCGCCGATTCCCGCTGGCCCCACACGGTCAACCCCTGCGGCGTCGCTTCGGCCATCACCGCCCCGTCCTTGTCGCTGCGCCAGAACCTTCCGCCAGCCCGCATCCACCGCAACTCCACCGCCCGCGCCGGATGCTTGAACCGATTCAGGTGCCCGGCCTGCGCGATGACGTGTTTGGCCTGCGCCGCCGCCACCAATTCACGGCTGGACGATGACGACGAACCGTGATGCGGCGCCAGGACGACGTCGGCATCCGCGAGCCCTTGCTCGACCAGCGCCCGCTCCTGCGCCACACCGACATCTCCCGTCAGCAACAGCGAATGCTCCTTGCCCTCCACGCGCAGCACGCAACTGTCGGCATTGCGGTCATCCGCCTTTCCTGTGCGTTCTGACGGCCCCGGATGCAGGAAGGTGAACACCACCCCATCCGCCTCCCAGCGCCCTCCCCGTTCGCACCGCATCATCTCATCGGGCAAGACCGGCTGCGCGTTGCCCACGTCCGGCCACATGCGGGCGTCCCGCCGCACGTAGGCCGGCAGATCGAAAGACGTATAACTTCGCGCCACCGGCACCGCCGCCAGCACCGCACGCGTGCCGCCAACATGATCCATGTCCGCGTGCGACAGCACCAGCACATCCAGCCGTCCGATCCCCCGGGACTGCAGGAATGGCGCGACCACCCGTTCGCCCGCATCGCTGCCGCCATAGCTGCGCGGCCCGGCGTCGAACAACAACGACTGGCTGGCCGTCTCCACCAGGATCGCGCTGCCCTGCCCCACGTCCATCGCGCTCATGCGCCAGTAGCCGGGTTCGGGCTTGTCCGGCCGCCAGAACAGCAACGGCAACATGCAGACCCATCCCAGATGACGCCCTGGCCAGCCGCGCGTCTGCAGCGCCCAGGCCATGCCTGCGACCGCCAGCAGCAGCCACATCCAACCCGCCGCCGCAACCGGCACGCTGGCCCAGCTTGCGTTGCCCACCCATGACACGGGCACCATGGTGAGGTCAAAAGTGTCCAGGCCTGCCTGCCCGGCCCACGCCGCCAACGTCTCCGCCCCCGGCAGGCACGACAGCGCCGCGCACAGCAAGGCCAGCGGCGTCACGATGAACGTCACGACCGGTATGGCCACGGCATTTGCTAACGGCGAGCCCAACGACACCTGATGCACCAGAAAAGCCAGCAATGGCATCAGGCCAACGGTCACCAGCAATTGCACGCGCACCGCCTGCCCCAGCCGCGTCGCGCAGCGCGCGCGCCAGCCGGCATCAACATCAATTGGCGCCGAAGCGATGCGCAACAACACCGCCACCGCGCCGAACGACAACCAGAAGCCTGCGGCTACCGGCGCCCATGGGTCCAACGCCACGACGGCCGCCGCCGCGCAGGCCAGCACCCGGCCGCCGGATAGCGGCAACCGAGACAGCGCCGCCGCCAACACCACCAGCAGCATGAAGAACGTACGGCGCGCAGGCACGCCCCAGCCGGCAAGCAGGCAATACAGCAGCGCAACCAGCGCCGCCACCGCCCCGCCCGCAATGCGCGCAGGCACGCGCTCCGCCAATCCCACGCCGCGCCAGCGCAATCGTCGCCATAAGGCCGATGCGAGCAGACCGCCAATGCCCGCGATCGACGTCACATGCATGCCGCTGATCGACACCAGATGCGTAATGCCGCTGCGGTTGAAGATGCGCCAGTCGTCGCGCGACACACCGGCCTGGTCCCCGATCGCCAACGCAATCAATACCGGCGCATAACGATGTTCGCCCAGCGCCGCGCGCATGCCTTCGCGCACGTGGTGCCGCGCGCGTTCGATCGCGATGCCGGGCGACGCCCATGGCCGGTCGTCCAGCAGCACAGGCTGTCCGCGCACGGTGCCTGTCGCGCGAACGCCGTGGGCAAACATGCGCCCCTCCGCATCCGGCCCGGCTGGGTTCAGCAGGCCGTGCGGTCTGCGCAACACCAAAGCCATGCGCCACACCTGACCGGGCAGTACCTGCGGCACGGTCTGGTTGGCGCCGGTCCCCGCCTGCCACGTGACCTGGACGTGCGAGGGAATACCGGGACGCGCGGACGAATCCAGCTCCGCCAGGAAACGCAGCCGGTTCGCGTCGCCATCGGGCAACCCCACCACACGCACCACCAATCGCGAGACCTGATCCTGGTGCTCGTCGGCCAGCGCGTCGTCCAGGCGGTGCTGGGCTTGCAGGGCCGCGTTGCCAAGACCGGCGCAGGATCCCAGCGCCAAGGCGGCAAGCACACGTAAGCAAGGATGCCGGGCGCGCGCCCATGCGGCGCAGGAAGCCGCGCCAACGGCGGCGAGCAGCCACAGCACAAGCGGACCGGGCAAGCTCGGTGACATCTGCACCAACCCCGCGCCGGCCACGAACGCAAGGCAGAACGATCGGCCCGTAATGGCTTTCTCCTGAAAAGAGAAAGCTTAGGACGCCACACAATCGGCGGACGAACCAGTGATCGGATTGATCCACCTCGGCTAACCGCCATTGTCCGAGCGTGCGAAGTACAGTAGCGCCACGTCAGCGCTGAATTAACGCCAAATCAGCCCCAAACCCAGCACCCACTTACGTCCCGCATGAAAGGCACCCGCAATTCCCTCTCTTCACTGCGCATCTTCCTGACCGCCGCCGAAACCCTGAATTTCAGCCGCGCCGGCGAAGCGTTGAACCTGACCCAAAGCGCGGTCAGCAAACACGTTGCAGCCCTGGAGGACAGATTAGGCACGGCGCTTTTCAAACGCATGCCCGCCGGCCTGCGGCTGACCTACGCTGGCGCGCTCTATCTCGAACGCATCAGCGCGGCGGTGCGCCTTATCGACGAAGCCGACGCGCTGGTCGCCAATCCCGCCTCGCGCGTGGCCCTGAACGTGGCGGTATCGCCGTCCTTTGCGCAGTTTTTCCTGCTGCCCAGGTTGTCCGAGTTTTTCGAGCTGCACCCCGAGATCCGCGTCAACATCCGTCCTCGCCTGCTGCATGCGCGCGATCGTTCCGAACGGTTTGACGCGGAGATCCAGCTTCATACGGGCTATGTGTCCGGCATGAGCGCACAGTATCTCTGCGGCCGTGAGATGACGCTGGTCGCGGCGCCGTCGTTGCTGGATCGCCATCCCGTCAAGTCGGTGGATGACATCACCCAATTGCCGCTGCTCAAGCGTGCCCAGCGCGGTTACGGCTGGGACGAATGGCGAGCCGACGTCGCTCCGCTGTGGTCCGGCCCTGCTGCCACGGCGCCAGAGTATGAAGGTTTTTCGATCCTGCTGCCTGCCGTGCTGAACGGATTGGGTGCGGGCATCATGCCGCTGTGCATGGTGCTGGATTATCTGGAATCCGGACAGTTGGTCCGGCCGTTCGGAGAGACGGTGGAAGGACGGTACGGCTATCACCTCATGCAGCCCCGGCCCAACGTGGGCGGGCCGTATTGCCAGGCGTTCTGCGACTGGGTCATTGCGCAAGGCAGGGACCTGAATCTTCGAACGCGGCGCTACGCGGGAATTGCGTAGCGCGCAGTGCGCCCGATCCGTCAGTTCACCACGCTCCAAAGCGCCCGGATTTCGGTATTCCCATTTGGAATATCCCATGCGCATACTTCCTTTGCCCGTGGAAAATGCAGCCACCACAATGACGTGAATCATTCATGGATCACCATAAAAATCATGTTCAAGTGGAAAAAACTGCTGGCCGCTTCGGCCATCCCCATGGCCCTGGCCGCCGCGCAAACCGCATCGGCCGCCTACCCCGATAAGCCCGTCAAGATCGTCGTACCGTACTCGGCGGGAGGCAGCTCGGACGTGGTCGCCCGCGCCATCAGCGACCAGTTGAGCGCCCAGCTGGGCCAGTCCGTCATCGTGGAAAACCGCGCCGGCGCGGGCTCGATGCTGGGAACCGCCTATGTGGCCACCGAGGCGCCCGACGGCTACACGCTGCTGCTCGCCGACGTCCCATTCACCATCGTCCCGGCGCTGTACAAGGATCGCGTGAAGTACGACGCGAAGAAGGATTTTGCGCCGATCACGTTGCTGGGCCTGTCGCCCATGTACCTGTTCGTGAATCCCGGGTTCGAGGCGCAGGACGTCCCGACGCTGGTGAAGACCGCCACCGCCAAGCCGGACACCATCTCCATCGGCTCGGGCGGCAACGGTTCGTTGACCCATCTGATGGCCGAGCTGTTCATGCAGGACACCAAGGTCAGGCTCGCGCACATCCCCTACAAGGGCGCGTCCGCGTCGGTCAATGACCTGGCCGGCCGCCAGATCGACGCCAGCTTTACCACCATGGCCTCTGCCGTGGCCCTCTTTCAGAGCGGCAAGATCAAGCCAATCGCCGTGTCGTCACCCGCACGGCAGGCGGATACGCCGGATGTCCCGACGTTTCAGGAACTCGGCTATCCGGGGCTGACCGTGCAAAGCTGGTGGGGGCTCGTTGCTCCGGCCGGAACGCCCGAACCCGTGCGTCAGAAGCTGTCGGATGCCATGGCCAAGGTCATGCAGTCCGAGCCCGTCAAGCAGCGACTGGCCAGCGTTGGCATGAACCTGCCGCCGGACACCAGCGCGGCCGCGCTGAACGCGCTGCTGGCGCAGGACTTTGCGCGCTGGGCCGACCTGGTGCAGCGCGCCAATATCACCTTCGAATAACAACATTGCAGCGCCGCGCGGCATGCGTGCGGCGCCGGAGACATCCATGACGACACCCTGGCAACAGGCGGCTGCGGACGACGCGGCCCTGATGAGCGATTTCCAGACCATTTGCGGCTTCGGCGGACGCCTGTCCGGCACCGGGCAGGACGAGGCGGCCATGGATTGGGCACTCGGCCGTCTTCGCGAGATCGGATCCGATGTGCGGCGCGTGCCGGTGCCCTACGACGGGTGGCGCTGCCTGTCCAGCAGTCTGACGCTGCTGGGCGACACGCCCATCGACCTGGAATGCGTACCCCTGCTGCGCTCGGCCTCCACGAACGGACAGGGGCTGGAAGGCGTGATCCTGGATCTGGGCGCGGGCCGTCCGGAGGACTTTGAACGCGCCGGCGAATCCGTGCGCGGCAAGATCGTGCTGGTGCGCCATGAGTTTCCGTTCTCGCAAACGCACGTTCACCGTCGCCGCAAATACGACATGGCGGTGGCGCAAGGGGCCGCTGCCTTCCTCATCGCCAACCCGCTGCCGGGCGCCGGCCCCTTGTCCGGTTCCTCTGGCCGTCCTCGTGACGGGGCGGGCATCCCCGCAGCCTACATCGGCCACGAGGCAGCTTCGGCATTGACGGCGGATGCCGGCGCGCGTGTCCGGCTGCATATCCGGGGCGAGGAGCTACGCGATTCGATGGCGTGCGCCGGCGTCCTGGACCTGCCTGGCGGCCGCGAAAGCCGTATCGTCATCAGCGCCCACATGGACGGTCACGACCTGGGCCAAAGCGCGCTGGACAATGCCACGGGCGTCGCCGTCGCGCTGGCTGCGGCACGGCTGCTCGCCAGGCAATTGGGTCCGAACACGCCCGGGCTGCGCATCTGCTTCTTCACCGCCGAGGAATGGGCGCTGGCCGGTTCGGCCCGCTACCTGGCCGACATGCCCGTTGCGGAGCGTGACCGCCTGAAGCTCGACATCAATCTGGACACCGTGGCGGGCGACGACACCCTCTGCGCGCTGATCAGCGACTATCCGGCGCTAGCGGGCGTGGTCAATGACACCGCGGCGCGCGCTGGTGTGCCGGTCTCGCACTGGCTGCCGTTCATGCCGAATTCCGACCACGCCAATTTCGCCAAGCACGGCATCCCCGCCTTGCGGCTGGTGGCAGGCTTCGAGAAGCCCGAATCGCGCGTGCGCCATATCCTGTCGCGCGGCGACCTGCCGGACATCATTCGGGAAGACGAAATGCGCAACGCCTTGGCGGTCACCTGCGCGATGGCGTCGCTGGCGCTGGAGATGACCGACGAGGAACTTGATGCGCTGAAAGCCGGCTCCACATGTCCGCGCGTCTGACGTGTCTAACGCGAAAGGACGATCACAAAGGCGATCAGCCAAATGATCGCACTGGCCCTTGCTCACGCAGGCACGCCACTTGCTGAGTCTCCAATTCCCAGGCGGCCTGCGCCGCCTGTTCCTTCCAAACCAAGGAGACCAACATGGCTGAACATGTAATCAAGGTGCTGAACAATCTGATCGAAACGTCGAAGAACGGCGAAAAGGGCTTTGCCGCGGCGGCTGAAGACGCGAAGGCGCCCGAGATGCAGGAGCTGTTCCGCAACCGTTCGCGCGACTGCGCGGCCGGCGCCACGGAGTTGCAAACTCTGGTGACCCAACTGGGCGGCGAGCCCGAGGACAGCGGCACGGTGGCCGGCGCCATGCATCGTGGCTGGACGAACATCAAGGCGGCGGTATCCAGCCGCACCGATCTGACGCTGCTCGAGGAATGCGAGAAGGGCGAGGACGTGGCCAAGGCGGACTACGAAAAGGCGCTCAAGGAAACCCTGCCCGACAACGTGCGCGCCGTTATCGAACGCCAATATCAGGGCGTGCTGCGCAACCACGACCAGATCCGCGATCTGCGTAATCGCTTCCGCGCTGCGACCTAAGCACTTCAAGCTGCAATACGCGTTGTATTGAGACCGCCCGCCCGCCGCAATATGCGCCGGGCGGGCGTTGTATTGCATGGCGTCGGCTACGTAAGCATGCCGGACTAATAATGCGCCGGCGCATGACGCGCATTTTCTTCAAAGCGTCCGCAAACCCTAGTCACCCTGGCCACACGCGATCTGACGATTCCGGATGTGCCGACTGCCGCCGGACAGGGCTATCCGAAGCGCCGGCGCGGACCAGCACCTTCACCGCATCAGCTCGGCATAAACCTGCTTGAACAACGCAAAACGATCTTTCAGACCCACCAGCCCGCCATTGATCCGCCGTGTGATCCTGGCGAAATCCTCCAGGTCATCGTCATGCGTACGGTCGTCCGCCAACTCATTCAGCCCGCGAGACTGCCAATACCACCCGGCGCTCAGCGCAGCCCATTTGGGATCGGACAGCAACTCGGGCGTCTCAAGCAAATTGACACCCATGGCGTCGCCGGCCGAGTCGTAATTGCTGCGCCCCGTCAGCTGGATGATGCCCCTGCCCCGATACCGGAAGCCGTCGTTGCTTTGCGCATCGCCATTACCCATCCGATTCGCATACACCAGATTCGCCAGTCCTTGCGGATTGGTTACATACGGCATGGCCGACGCTTCATCGGGAAATCGCTTTGGCCACACCTTGGTCAACCGCGCGGCGGTTGAGTAATTGAGGTTTTCCTCGATACGGTTGTACTGGCCCGATTCATACCCCGTTTGCGCCAGAAAGCTGGCGATGCGATCCGGCGTTTCGATTTCGTATTTCTGAAATGCGGGAGCCAATGCGTCGGCCCACGCACCGGGGGTTTTGCAGTTGGGAAAGATGCGTTGGAGTTGTTCTGCACTCAGCATGGCGGTCACCTGCTTGCATAGGAAGTCATCACGCCCCGCCGATACCGTCGCGTGTGCATTCATCACGGCGATCAAACGCGGGTCAATGATTGTGAGCCGGGCGTGACAGCCGCCAATACCTCAAATTGAGTATGTGGATCGATCCGGCACGAATTGGCCGCTTGACACCTGCCCGGTTCCGCCGGGAACATACGCCAACCACCCGGGGAGCTTCGCCAAGAAGCTGAGAATCCGTTGGCCTGCCGTCCTATGGCAGGCAATGCACGGCGACCCGTCGAACCTGATCCAGATAACGCTGGCGTAGGGATGGTGCGTGTGCCGCCGCATGCGCGTCCCACGCCCCAGGACCGCCCGGCATGACGCATCCCGACCTGCATTCCCTCTCCCACCAATCCCAGGACCTGCTCGGCGCCGTCCGCCGCGACGCGCCGCTGGTGCAGTGCCTGACCAATTTCGTCTCCATGAACTACGCGGCCAATGCGGTCCTCGCCATCGGCGCGTCGCCCGCCATGGTGCACGCCGAAGAAGAGGCGCCCGAATTCGCGCGCTTTGCCGGCGCGGTGGTCATCAATATCGGCACGCTGTCTTCGCCTTGGCTGCGGAGCATGCTGCTGACGGCGCAAGCCGCGGTGGACGCCGGCACCCCCTGGGTTCTGGATCCCGTGGCGCATCACGCAACCGCCTTTCGCCGCGATGCCATTCAGCGGCTGCTGGACCTTGAACCCGCCATCATCCGAGGCAACGCATCCGAGATCATCGCCTTGGCCGGCGGCCACAGCGCCGGCAAGGGCGTGGACGCCCGCGACGCCGTGGCGCAGGCCGAGCAGTCAGCCCACGACATCGCCGCGCGCCGCAAAACCGTGGTGGCGGTCACCGGCGAAGTCGATTACGTCACGGACGGCACGCGCGCGGTACGCATTGCGGGCGGTTCGCCGCTGATGCCCCGCGTGACGGCCACCGGTTGCGCGCTCAGCGCGGTGGTCGGCGCCTTTGCCGCCGTATCGAAGGACGATCCTTATGTGGCGGCGGTGGCCGCCCTGTCGTGTTTCGGCATCGCGGGCGAGCGCGCTGCGGTGCACGCCGACGGGCCGGGTTCTTTCGCCTGGCGGTTCCTGGATGCGCTGGCGGCGCTGGGCGCGGATTGCCTGACTCGCGAATCCCCGCTTCGTTGATTTGACCCCGTGCATGTCACGGGTAGGTCACACACCGTCCCCAAAATTCCTCCCTTCAACACGGAGGAAAGACGGTGAAGCCAAACCTACGCAAGATCTTTGCAGTGACCGCCAGCTTCGCGCTGGTGGCCGGCCTGTCCGCCTGCGGCGGCGATGACGATGACGACGACACCGCCGCGCCCGAGACCCCGCCGCAGGCCAGCGTGCCCCAAGGCACGACGCTGGACCTCGCGATCCTGGGCACGACCGACCTGCACGCCAATGTGCTGGGTTACGACTACTACAAGCTTGCCGAAGACAAGAGCTACGGCATGGACCGCACGGCCACGCTGATCGCCAATGCGCGCAAGCAGTATCCGAACACGCTGCTGCTCGACAACGGCGACACCGTGCAAGGCACGGCACTGTCGGACTATCAGGCGCTGGTGTCGCCGGTACAGTGTACCGACATGATCGCGATCTACAAACAGATGAAGCTGCTGTCGTACGACGCGGCCACGATGGGCAACCACGAGTTCAACTACGGCCTGCCCTATCTGTCGCAGATCACCAACGTGGATTTCGGGCTGGCCGGCATCGGCAAGGGCACGGCGCAGACCAACCCCGCGGGCGCCAAGGATTGCGCGGCCCCGGCGTTCCCGTTCGTGTCGGCCAACGTCGTGTCGGCAGCCTCCAAGCAGCCGATCTTCAAGCCTTATGTCCTGCTTGAAAAAACCTTCACGGCCACGGACAGCACGGGCAAGTCCATCGACGTACCGCTCAAGGTAGGCGTGATCGGTTTTGCGCCGCCGCCCATCATGCAATGGGACAAGGCGAATCTGGAAGGCCACGTGGAAGTCACCGGCTGGAAGGAAACCGCGGCGCGCTACGTGCCCGAAATGAGGGCGGCGGGCGCGGACCTGGTCGTGGCGCTGGCGCACGGCGGCATCGACCTGGCCACGGCCTATAGCCCGGACATGGAAAACGGCGCGGGCTATCTGAGCCAGGTGCCGGGCATCGACGCGCTCATCACGGGCCACCAGCATCTGCTCTTTCCCGACACCAATGCCAAATCGCAGTTCGCCGGGCAGCCGGGCGTCGAACTGGAAAAGGGTTTGATCAATGGCGTACCGACCGTGCAGGCCGGCCAATGGGGCAACAACCTCGGCCAGATCACTTTGACGCTGTCGTATGACCAGGGCTGGAAGGTGCAGAAGGAGGCGACGCAGGTGCAGCGCATCTCCACGCGCCTGACCGCGCAAAGCGGCTCGACGCCGGCAACCTACGTGGCGCCGGACGCGGCCGCGCAGCAACTGGTGCAGGCCGAGCACGCCGCGACGATCGACTACGTCAAGACGCCGATCGGCCAGAGCCAGTTCGACATGGCCACGTACTACGCGCTGGCGGGCGACGTGTCCGCGCTGCAGATCGTGAACATGGCGCAGATCGATTACCTGACGGATTACATCGCCAAGAACAGCCCGTCGTACGCGGGCCTGCCGATCCTGTCGGCCGCCGCGCCCTTCAAGGGCGGGCGCAACGGTCCGGGCGACTTCACCTATGTGAAGCAAGGCAACGTCGCCATCAACAACGCGGCCGACCTGTATCTGTACCCCAACACGCTGCAAGTCGTGCGGGTCAGCGGCGACA
>Ga0213828_1001345_pt1 | contig 20328 bp, 16 predicted proteins | sample MC6MC0897MG_FD_180664 | JGI IMG/M metagenome (GOLD analysis project Ga0213828, IMG submission 180664) | Enriched soil aggregate microbial communities from Iowa State University, Ames, United States - MC6-MC0897-MG | ecosystem: Environmental > Terrestrial > Soil > Unclassified | place: USA: Iowa... | reverse complement strand
TTTTAGCTCCCATACGTTTTAAGCGAATTTTAACTGCCATTTTAATAGCACCTCCGAATAAGTTTCACACAAGATAGTATATTATCAATGTTTAGGTTGTTTGTAAAGTGTTTTTTCTTAACACCTAAAAATTATTATTTAAACAATGAATCAAAGCCTGGTAATTTCATTTTTTTCTTACCTTTGCCACTTGCCATTCCAGTCATTTGCTTCATCATTTTTTTCATTTCATCAAATTGCTTTAATAGACGGTTCACCTCTTGAATAGACGTTCCAGAGCCTTTTGCAATACGCTTTTTACGGCTACCATTAATGATTTCTGGATTCGTCTTTTCTGCCGTTGTCATCGAATAAATAATCGCTTCTACACGGCCCATTTGCTTATCATCTACTTTAACATTGTCTAAGCCTTTAATTTTGTTCGCGCCAGGTAGCATTTTCAAAATTTCATCAAGAGGCCCCATTTTCTTCACTTGCTGTAATTGTTCAACAAAATCATCAAATGTAAAGGTTTGGGATTTAAATTTTTCCTCTAATTCTTTGGCCTTTGCTTCGTCAACATTTGCCTGAGCCTTTTCAATAAGCGATAGAACGTCACCCATTCCTAAAATACGAGACGCCATTCGTTCTGGATGGAAAGGTTCCAGTGCATCCATTTTTTCGCCCATACCAACAAATTTAATTGGTTTCTGTGTAACGGAACGAATTGATAATGCTGCACCACCACGTGTATCCCCATCAAGCTTTGTTAAAACAACTCCAGTAATACCAATTGCTTCATTAAAGCTTTCTGCTACGTTTACAGCATCCTGACCCGTCATAGCATCCACAACTAGGAATACCTCATCTGGCTCCTTTAATGCACGTATATCTTTTAATTCCTGCATTAAATCTTCGTCGATATGCAAGCGGCCCGCTGTATCGATAATAACGACATCATGATGCTCTTCTTTTGCCAGCTCAATTGCCTGACGTGCAATTTTTACAGGAGAAACATCAGTGCCTAATGCAAATACAGGAAGAGATAACTGTTTACCTAATGTTTGTAATTGCTGAACAGCCGCTGGGCGATAAACATCCGCTGCTACTAGTAGTGGCTTACGGTTATATTTTTTACGTAACACATTAGCCAGTTTACCTGTAGTTGTCGTTTTCCCCGCACCCTGTAAGCCGACCATCATAATAACAGTTGGTGGCTTTGTATTAAATTTAATGGGGCTTTGCTCGCCACCCATTAATTCCGTTAATTCGTCCTGTACGATTTTAATTACTTGCTGGCCAGGTGTAAGGCTTTGCATAACATCTACACCAACCGCACGTTCACTAACCTTTTTCACGAATTCTTTGACTACTTTTAAGTTAACATCCGCCTCGATTAAAGCAAATCGGACTTCACGCATCATTTCTTTAACGTCTTGTTCCGATACCTTACCTTTACCTTTAATCTTTTGGATCGTTCCTTGGAGTCGTTCCGCTAATCCTTCAAAAGCCATTGCTTTCGCCTCCTAATCCCATTCTTTCAACTGCTCAATAAGCGCTAGCTGTTCTTCAGCCGTCATGTTTTGTTCTGTAATTCCTGCTGTTAGCTGCGCAAGCATTTGTGTACGTTTTTGAAATTTGTCTAATAAACAAAGTTTTTCTTCATATTCTTCAAGCATCGCTTCAGTTCGACGAATATTATCATAAACAGCCTGACGTGAAACTCCGTATGATTCAGCGATTTCACCAAGTGAGTGATCATCTAAATAATATAGTTCCATATAACTACGTTGCTTATCTGTTAATAGTGCTTGATAAAAGTCGAAGAGAAAGTTCATGCGTGTTGTTTTTTCAAGTAGCATCGAATGTTTCTCCTCCCGTCCTTAGTCATTTGTATCATAACGAAAAGCGCCCGTCTGTGTCAAGGTAATTCCCTTGTCTAAAAGCTTTCATTAACTGCTTTCAGGCGTCTTTCACCTATAGCAAGCATTTCTCTTTTAAACAATGAAATGTCCATTTTACAGACGAGCTTTTTACTTAACTAAATTATGCCCCAGCGTATATGCTTCCAGAATAATCGAAATCGATCAAAAAGTCCCGCTTCAGTAAATATTCTTAAGGGAGTTTTCCTGATTCAGCAGGCGTTTGTACCCCACTTGAGTAGGAAAAAATCGCATTCATCTCGCTATTTATAGAGGGGGGCGTAATCAAGATTAATCCTCGTTATTTTGTAATTCTTTATCTAATCCCTCGGCAAACAAACCATAGACATAGCGTTCTGCATCAAATGGCTGAAGGTCATCCATCTTCTCACCAAGTCCTACAAACTTAACTGGAATGTGTAATTTATTTCGAATTGCTAGGACAATACCACCTTTTGCTGTACCATCAAGCTTTGTTAAAACTATTCCCGTAACATTTGTCGCTTCCTTAAACGTTTGTGCCTGCACAAGTGCATTTTGACCAGTAGTTGCATCTAAAGCCAATAGAACCTCATGAGGTGCATTTGGTATTTCACGTGAAATGACACGATGTACTTTTTCAAGCTCATTCATTAAATTGACTTTGTTTTGTAAACGTCCAGCAGTATCACAAATTAATACATCTGCTTTGCGATTTTTCGCTGCACGAATAGCATCATACATCACTGCAGCTGGGTCAGAACCCTCAGATTGTTTAATGACCTCACAGCCGACTCGATCGCCCCATACTTGTAATTGATCGATGGCTCCAGCACGGAACGTATCGCCCGCAGCCAAAACAACCGTTTTGCCCTGAGATTTCAAACGATGAGCAAGCTTACCAATTGTTGTGGTTTTCCCAACACCGTTGACTCCAACAAATAGAATCACTGTTAGTTCACCATCAGGCTGCATGTTTACATCAATTAAATCTTCTTCGCCCTGCTCATAAATTTCAACAAGCTTCTCAGAAATCACTGCTTGGATACCATTTGTGTCTTTAATATTTTTTCGTTGAACCTCAAAACGTAATTTGTCCATTAGCTCCATAACTGTTTCAAAGCCAACGTCAGCCTGTAATAATAAATCTTCTAGTTCTTCAAAGAAATCCTCATCCACTTTTCGATAACGTGCCACTAAATCGTTTACTTTTGAAGTAAAGGAATTTCTCGTTTTTTCCAGACCAGCTTTAAATTTTTGCGTAATGGACCATGCAGAAGGCTTTTTCTCCTCCACATTCGCAACCTCGTGCACTTCATGTTGCACCGGTTCTTCCATTAATTCGGGAAGTTCTGTTTCAATAGGACCCTCCACCTTTGGAGTCTCAGTTGCTAAGTCGATTTCCTCAACAGTTGCTTCAATAAGAGCGGGCTCCTCGGCATCCTCAAGCTTCTCGGCAGTCTCATCCTCATTTTCATTAACTTCTACAACTTTTTCTTCTTCTACTGGATTACCCATCAGCTTATCTTTTAAACGTTTAAAAAAACTCATGCTTGTTCGCTCCTTTGCTCCGCAAGTACGGGTTCATCTTCTAATTTTACTGATACAAGTTTCGAGACACCAGACTCCTGCATTGTAATACCATACAATACATCAGCTCCCTCCATCGTTCCTTTACGATGTGTGATGACAATGAATTGTGTGTCATGGCTAAATTTTTTCAAGTATTGACTATACCGAACTACATTTGCCTCGTCTAACGCAGCCTCTACTTCATCCAGAATACAGAATGGTACAGGTCTTATATTTAAGATGGAGAATAATAATGCGATGGCAGTAAGCGCACGCTCACCACCAGAAAGTAAACTCAGATTCTGTAATTTTTTCCCTGGAGGCTGAGCCACAATTTCAATACCTGTTTCAAGTAAGTTTTGAGGCTCCAATAATACTAAATCTGCTTGTCCACCACCAAATAATTCACGGAATACACGCTTAAATTGTTCACGAATAGCATAAAACGTTTCGCTAAATCGCAACGTCATCTCCTCATCCATTTCTTTAATGGCTTCATGCAATGTTTCCTGAGCAGCAAGTAGATCCTCACGTTGCTCTGTCAAGAATGAATGACGTTCTAGTACTCTATCATATTCTTCAATCGCACTCAAATTAACAGGACCAAGCTCTTCAATCGATTTTTTCAATAGCTTCACTCTACGTCGCATATGCTCTTCATCGCTAATTTCTATCGCAATCTCCTCAGCCTCCTCAAGGATTAGCTGATAGTTTTCCTCTAGCTGCTCATTAAAACTTTTAATTTCAAATTCTAAGCGACTTTGCTTTAGCTCATTTGCACGTATTGCTTCAAGGTAACCTTTATGTATACGTTGCAATTCTTTAAGCTGTTCCTCTAAAGTAGCGAGTTGCTGCTGTTGTGCTATTTTCTCATCCTTTTTCTGAGAAATCGTCTTGTGTAACGAATCTCTTCTCTCTTTCCAAGTAGCAACCTGTTCCTCAACTTCTTCATCACTTAAAAGCTTTGTCGACTCATCTGATTGCAACCAGATTATTTCCTGAGAAATACTGTCCATCTTTTGCTGAGCTTTGTTTAATTGTAAAGCTATTTCTGCAGTAGCAATTTGTACTTGTGACATTTGCTCCTGCATAACTGCTAATTGGGAGCGTTTTTCTGCTAATTGTTCACGCAGTACATCTTTCTCCGTTTCGCTCTGCAGTTTTATTTTATTTAGGTGCTCAACCGTACCATTAATCTCTAATAGCTCTGTTGCAAGGGCTGTTAAACGATTTGTAGCCACTTCCCGTTGAGCTAATAATGTTTGCTTGCGTGTCTTAACATCTTGTGTCTCATTTGAAGCATAGGATACACGTGCTGATAAACTTTTCTCAACGACCTCAAGCTCACGAATACGACTTGCCTGTTGTAATTCATCCTTTCGAAGCTGTTCGCCTTCAAGCTTCAATTGCTCTACTTGATCTCGCAATGTTGCTAGTCTTACTTTTTCTGCTGAAACAGCCTGTTCAGCACTAAAAATAGATGCTTCCAACGCTTCTAATTTGACAATTAGACCATCTAATTCAGCCTTTCTTGTAAAGAGCGAAGATTGTTGCTTCGTTGCACCACCAGTCAATGAACCACCTGCATTAACAATATCACCATCAAGAGTCACCACACGATAGCGGAAGCCACATAAACGTGCAATTTGACTCGCACCTTCCAAGCTTGATGCAACAATTACATTGCCTAGAAGATTCTCAACAATTGTTCGAGTATCCTCATGGAAAGTCACAAGTCCATCTGCCATTTGTACAAAGGCGGGATGCTCTATTGCCAAATGAATAGTAGATAGATTGATTTTCCGTGACTTCATAACTGTCTTTGGTAAAAATGTCGCTCGACCAGCTCTTTTTTGCTTCAACCATTGTATAGCCTGCTGAGCATGACGCTCATCTGTTGTCACGATATGCTGAGAAGCTGCGCCTAGGGCTGTTTCAATCGCTTGTGAGTATTTTCCTTCTACTTGAATTAACTCAGCGACAGCCCCCTCAATGCCTACTAGTTCCCCTTTATCTCGCGCTAGCAATACTTCCTTGACACCTTGGAAGAAACCTGAAAAGTCTGCTTCAAGCTCTGCTAATGTGTCCTTTCTAGCCTTAAGCTGCTGTTGGTGCTGATAAGCTTTATAAAGCATATCCTGCTTCTCATTAAAAGATGCATTGACTTTTTTTAGATCCATTTGCAATGATTCGTAATGTTCAAGCTTTCCTTGCAAATCCTTTGTTGTGGTGTTGTGAGCCACAGCTAGCTTTTCTTTTTCTGCAATAATTTGCGCAAGCTCTTGTCCGATTTCATCTGTTTGGTCCGACATACGTGCTGCCATTGCTTTTTGCTGTGCCAATTGCTGATCAATATTCTTTAATTCATTTTTAATGGTTGCTTCTTCATTTAAGGAGTCAATATAGCGATTCTTTTGTTCTTCAATCTCTTGCTCAATTTCAGTAACAGAGCGATTTAATGATTGTTCCAGTTGCTTGATGCTTTGTTTTAACACCTGTACGTCTTGCTGCTTTTCTGTAAATAGCTCTTTTTTTTCAGCTTCCTGTAAAATCAGAGCCTCTACCTCAGTCTTTGCATCCTGTAAAGAAGTATTCAATTGTAGCAATTGATTGGAAGCATTTTGGCGCTTCTCTGCCATTAGTGCCTTTCGACCATCCCAGCGTTCAACTTCCATTGTCGCATTCACAAAGTCAGCTTGAATAGTATCTAAATAGTCATCTAGCTCCTTTAACAGTTTACGAATACCTGCTGTTTGTTTTTCAACGGCAGCGATGGAATGTGCTTGTTTTTGCTCAGTCTCAGATAGCTCTGTGAACTCAGCTTCCAGAGCATGCAAAGATTGTGCACAATTTTTTAAATCGTGCACAAGAATGGCGATATCAAAATCTTTTAGCTCTGTAGACATTTGCACATAATCTCTTGCACTAGATGCCTGAATTTCAAGCGGTTCAAGTCGACTATCTAATTCATGTAATATATCTAACACGCGATATAAATTTTCATCTGTTTCAATAAGTTTATGCTCTGCTTTTTTCTTTCTCAGTTTGTACTTTAATACGCCAGCTGCCTCTTCGAAAATTGAACGTCGGTCATCGGGTCTGCTATTTAAAATCTCATCAACACGGCCTTGCGAAATAATTGAAAATGCCTCTTTCCCAAGACCTGAATCCATAAACAAGTCCGTAATATCCTTCAGGCGACACTGCTGGTTATTTAATAAATATTCACTATCACCTGAACGGTATACGCGTCTTGTTACGCTGACCTCTGTATATGAAAAAGCAAGTTGTTCATCTGAATTATCTAAAACTAATGTTACCTCCGCAAAATTTAGTGGCTTTCGAGAATCACTGCCAGCAAAAATAACATCCTCCATCTTAGATCCACGTAACGACTTTGCCGATTGCTCCCCAAGTACCCAACGAATGGCATCAGTGACATTACTTTTCCCACTGCCATTTGGTCCGACAACTGCTGTCACACCAGGTACAAAATCAATTCCAATGCGCTCCGCAAAAGATTTAAAGCCAATCACTTCGAGTCGTTTTAGGAACATCTATTAAGCCTCCTCTTTCGCAGTTTGCTCACGCATAGTTCGCATTGCACATTGCGCAGCTTGCTGCTCGGCTTCTTTTTTCGATTTCCCTCGACCAATACCAAGCTCCTGTCCATTCAATAGAACACTTGATACAAAGGTACGGTTATGTGCAGGACCCTTTTCATCAATAATTTCGTAATGAAGTAATCCATTATTCGTTTGTTGTACCATTTCCTGCAATTGACTTTTAAAATCCATCACATGCGAAAAAGCACCGATTTCTACTTTTGGGAACACGATACGTTCTAAAAATGACACGACCGTTTGCAAATCTTGATCTAAATAAAGAGCACCTACAAATGACTCAAAAACATCAGCAAGTAGCGCCGGGCGTTCCCGTCCACCTGTTAATTCTTCACCTTTTCCGAGTAATACGAAGCGACCAAAACCTAATTCATTTGCAAAAATAACAAGAGATGGCTCACATACAATAGATGCTCGTAGCTTCGTTAACTCGCCCTCGCTCATATTAGGATATTTTTCAAAGAGGTATTTAGAAACAGACAGTTCAAGTACTGCATCTCCTAAAAATTCAAGACGCTCATTATCCGTAAATAATTTACGGCGATGCTCATTCACATAAGATGAATGCGTGAATGCTTGATACAATAAATTTTTATTAATAAATGTGATATTCAATTCATGCTGTAGCAGTTCGAATTGATTGCGTACTTTTTCAGGAAGTACGCCAGATTTCTGCATAGTTCCTTTTCTTTTCATAGCCATTGAACAATCTGCCTTCCTAATAGTTTCTACCGTCTTAGTGTACCTTTTTCAAGGCGTTTATGCAAAATTATTTCGGCTGAAATACAATGTTTTGGAAGTTTTTTTGCAAATTATTTTCCAAAATAAAAAAAGGGACATCCATAGTTCAAAAAATGAACCATTTCGTACCCTTTTAAATACACTTTACAATGTAAATTTGCTCTTTTAACGAAAAAAGAGTAGTAATAATTTCTGCCAGAGGCTTTAACTTTATTTAACCAGTCTTACCGTTTATGACAAAACCTAGCAAGGTGTTAAATAAAGTTAAAAAAATTAGTTTATTTTACTTTCAATGTATGAAATAGCAGAACCTACTGTTGAGATTTTTTCAGCATCTTCATCAGAAATTTCCATATCAAACTCGTCTTCAAGCTCCATTACAAGTTCAACTACGTCTAATGAGTCAGCACCTAAATCATCACGGAAAGAAGCTTCAAGCGTTACTTCGCTTTCTTCAACACCTAAACGGTCCACGATTACTTTTGTTACACGTTCTAATACTGTAGACAAATCATTCACCTCCCCTCAAATATTATACAAAAAAACATTATTATTGACTAATTGAAATTACATCACCATGCCGCCATCTATATGCAATGTCTGACCCGTCATATAATTTGCATCATCTGAAGCTAGAAAAGCTACTGCCTTTGCAATATCCTCTGGCTGCCCAAGTTTTGCCAGCGGAATTTGAGTAAGCATTCCCTGCTTTAATTCTTCTGGTAATTGATCAGTCATTTCTGTTTCGATAAATCCTGGTGCAATCGCGTTTACTAAAATATTTCGTGAGGCTAATTCTTTTGCTGTTGTTTTTGTTAATCCAATTACACCAGCTTTGGCAGCTACATAGTTTGCCTGTCCAGCATTACCAGCTACCCCAACGATAGAGGAAATATTAATAATGCGTCCTGCACGCTGCTTCATCATTTGACGTGTTACAGCTTTGGTGCAAAGGAAAACACCTTTAAGATTTGTATTTAACACATCATCCCATTCATCTTCCTTCATACGCATTAATAAGTTATCACGTGTGATTCCTGCATTATTCACTAAAATATCAAGTGAACCAAATGTCTTCACCGCTGTATCTATTAATGCTGTAACTTCCTCTGTTTGTGACACACTCGCTTGTACGGCAATAGCCTCTCCGCCATTTTCTTGAATTCTTGCGACAACCTCTTCTGCCTTTGCCTGAGAGCCACTATAGTTAACGACAACTTTAGCTCCTTCATCAGCAAGCTTTAATGCAATAGCACGCCCGATTCCACGTGAAGCACCTGTTACAACGGCTACCTTACCCTCTAATTTACGCATTAATTGTCCACTCCTTTGCCGCTTCTATCACTGACTCTAAGGATGCTTCATCATAAACACAATAAGTTGCGACAGAGCGATCGATTTTTTTCACTAGACCACTTAATACTTTGCCTGGACCACACTCAATAAAAACATCAACACCTTGTGTAATCATTTCGCGTACAGAAGCTTCCCACTGCACAGCACTATAAACTTGTTCTATTAATTCTTGTTGAATAGCAGAAACATCCTCTAATTCTTTTGCCATGACATTACCGATTACCGGAATCTGTGGATCTGATAATGATATAGCTGCTAATGTTGCTGCTAATTTATCAGAGGATGGACGCATAAGCTCTGAATGGAACGGACCACTAACAACTAAAGGAATTGCTCGTTTGGCACCTGCTTCCTTCGCAGCTACAGAAGCCTTTTCTACGCCTTCCTTTGTACCTGAAATAACAATTTGTCCTGGACAGTTAACATTCGCTACCTGAACCGGATTCCCTGCTTTCGATATTTTTTCAGTTACCTCATGCAGTGCCTCAAGCTCCAGCCCAAGAATAGCTGCCATTGCCCCTTGTCCAGCAGGCACAGCTTCATTCATATAAAGGCCACGCTTATGTACAACAGCAACTGCATCCTCAAACGATAACACACCTGCTATAACTAGTGCCCCATATTCTCCAAGTGAATGTCCAGCAGCGAAATTTGGTGTAATTCCTGCTGCCTGTAATCTTTCTGCAACCATTACACCAGTTGTTAATAGAGCTGGTTGTGCATGGTAAGTCAATGTTAACTCCTCAGCAGGCCCCTCTAACATAAGCTTCGATAAGTCAAAGCCAAGCGATTGATCTGCACGATTATAAAAAGCCTTGCTGTCTGCTGAATTTTCAACAAACTCCTGCCCCATACCTACTGTCTGTGAGCCTTGCCCAGGAAAAATAAATGCTATTTTCGTCATTCTTCGTTAACCCCTTTTTAATCAATTATACCTCGGCAAAATTGCGTCCAGAATCGGCTTTGTGCTTAGGCCTGCGTGAGGGCTGACACATGTCGGTCATTTCGGTAAAGCCACAGGACGTGGCGTTTTTTACCGATGCAGGTCAGTTAGCCGTTATCGCATGGATGCGATGGTTTTAGGCTAACATCCTTTATGAACTCCTTTCCGATTCCGTGGCATCCGCCGGAGGCTTTAACTTCTTTCAACTGAAAGAAGTTAATCAATTTCTAGGTGACGTACTGTCTCGGTAATCGTTGAGATTACTGTATGCTCCACCATTGTACTTGCTTGGCGTATTGCACTGTAAATGGCTTTAGCATTGGATGAACCATGTGCCTTTATAACTGGCGCCTGTAAGCCAAATAAAGCTGCTCCACCATACTCGGTATAATCCATTTTGTTTTTCAAGTCACGTAAATTATTTTTCATAAGGGCGGCTGAAATTTTTGTCTTTGTTGAAGACATAAACGCTTCCTTCAGCATTGAAAATAATGCTCCTGCTGTACCTTCAATCGATTTCAGCACCATATTTCCTGTAAAACCATCTGTTACAACAACATCTGCTACCCCTTCTAGTAAATCACGTGCCTCCACATTGCCAATAAAGTTTAAATCTGCTTCTTTTAGCAGTTCAAAAGCCGCCTTTGTTAATTCGTTTCCTTTTTTATCCTCAGTACCGATATTAAGCAAACCGATGCGTGGTTTTTGTAAGTCCCCAACCTTTTTGGCATAAATATCACCCATTATTGCATATTGCAATAAATGCTCAGGTCGTGCATCCGCATTTGCACCAAGATCTAGCATTAAAAAGCCATTACCATCTAATGTTGGTAATGTAGTCGCAAGCGCTGGTCTAGCAATTCCCTCTATTCGCCCGACTTTAAACAGACCGCCTGCCATTAAAGCTCCTGTATTACCTGCGGAAAGACAAGCATCGGCTTTCCCAATTTCCACTGCATCCATTATTTTCGCCATAGATGAATCCTTTTTACGACGAACAGCACGTGCTGGATCATCAGTTCCTTCTACTACTTCTTCACAATGTATAACAGTCAATCGGTCATGTATTTTTAAAAATGGCTCAAGCTTTTCTTGTTGACCATATAATTGTATCTCTAAATTTGGAATTTGCTCTAATGCCAATAGCGCACCCTCAACAACTGATTTTGGTGCGTTGTCGCCACCCATTCCATCAAGCGCTAATTTCATTGTTGTTCACCTTAACCTTTCGTGCGGTACATATCAAATTCACCAACAAAAACAGTTTCACCATTAACAGTGGATGTTACCTCTACCTTTGTTCGATGATTTTCATCATCACGTGCGATAACAACTGCCTTTGTAATAACACGATTTCCAGCTCTAACAGGTTTCACAAACGTTATATTTGAATGCACTGTCAATGCCAGCTCGTCATCAATAACCGCTACCGCTAATGAGTTTGCCTGTGCGAACAAATGATGTCCACGTGCAATGCCATTGCGCTGAAAAACATGCTCTTCTTTTACGTCAAAAATAGATAATGCACGATTATCCAATTCAATATCAATAATTTCTCCGATAATTTCATCAATCGGTAGTGATTTCACTTCATTTTCATAGGTTTTCGAAGCAACATCTTTAATTCGCTCTCGCAATTCTGGAATTGCTAATTCCATACGATCTAAACGAATCGTTTGGACACTCACCTGAAACTGTGTTGCAAGCTGTTCATCTGTGACGAATGGATTTTCAGCTATCGTTTCAGATAATAGTCGCTGTCGCTCTTTTTTCGTTCGTCTCAACATCATTCGCCACCTTTTTTAGTTGTTATTAGCACTTGGTACTAATATCAGTATATAGACAATAAAAAAAGAATGCAAGACCTGTTTTCAAAACAAGTTCTTACATCCCGTTGATAGCATCTGAATAATTATTAATCGAAGCGTTCCCCCTGCAATACGCCTGATTGCTCAAGCATTGCCCGTAAAGCCTGATAGTCATCGTGCTGCCAAAAAGCATCCGTCTCAAGCATCTCGATAGCATCTTTTCTCGCAGTCTCAAGAATACGATAATCATGCACTAAATCAGCTACTTTAAAGTCTGGTAAACCACTTTGCTTCCGGCCAAAAAAATCACCTGGTCCACGCAGCTCCAAATCTTTTTCAGCTAGTCGGAACCCATCATTCGTTTCTGTCATAGACTGCATTCGCTCCTTCCCTTCATCTGATTTTGGGTCAGCCAGTAATACACAATATGACTGGTGCTCTCCACGTCCAACACGTCCCCGCAATTGATGCAATTGTGCAAGCCCAAAGCGTTCTGCATCATAAACAAGCATAAAAGTTGCATTCGGTACATTTACACCAACCTCAACAACTGTTGTTGAAACAAGCACATCTATTGCCCCCTCACTAAAGGCACGCATAACAGCATCTTTTTCATCGGCTGTCAGACGACCATGCATTAATCCAACATGGTATCGTCCGCTAAAATACGTGGCGAGCTGCTCATAAATCTCAACTGCATTTTGGACATCAAGTTTATCGGATTCCTCAATGAGCGGGCAAATCGCATATGCCTGCCTACCAGCAGCAAGTTCCATTTCAAGCTTTGATAGAACAGAGCCAAATTGCTCTTTTTTCATCCAGTGCGTTTCAATCTGTTTACGTCCCGCTGGCATTTCATCAATAATGGAAACATCCATTTCCCCAAACGCTGTGATTGCAAGGGTACGTGGAATAGGGGTTGCCGTCATAAAAAGCACATCCGGATTATCTCCTTTATCACGCAGAATTCTACGCTGCTCAACCCCAAAACGGTGCTGTTCATCGGTTATCACAAAACCAAGTTTACTAAAAATAACATCTGGCTGAATAAGTGCATGTGTCCCAATTAAAATATCAATACTGCCATTAGCAAGCTCCTCTAAAAGTAAGCGACGCTCTTTTGTTTTTGTTGATCCTGATAGTATAGCGACACGTACACCAAATGGTTCAAACCATTCTGTCAAGTTTTCAGCATGTTGCTCTGCCAATATTTCTGTCGGCGCCATCAACGCTCCCTGAAAACCTGCAGTAACGGCTCCGTAGAGGCAAATTGCCGCAACAACTGTTTTCCCTGACCCTACATCTCCCTGAAGCAAACGATTCATACGATGTGGTTCTTTCAGATCTTTGCAAATTTCATTAACCACACGTTTTTGGGCAGCAGTTAATTCATAAGGTAACGATGCAATGAAAGCACGCAGTTTTTGTAAATCATATTGTATTATGGTGCCATGCTCACTATCCTTTCTAATTTTACGTAGAGCTTGAATACGTAGCTGAAAGAATAGTAGCTCCTCATAGGCAAAGCGCCGTCTAGCCTGTTTTGCATGCCCTGCATCGAGAGGGAAATGAATTCCTTCAAGACCATCAGCTATAGGAGCAAGCTTATAGGCCTCTTGTATATGTAATGGAATAGCATCAGGTATCTCTGCACCAATGTCATCTAACGCCTGTCTCATATATTTACGAAATCGTTTTTGCGGAATAAGGCCCTTCAAGCTATAGACAGGCTCAAAGTCGATCTGCTCTGTCTTTGGACCAAATGTCACAGATGTTCCATTGATTACCTGTCTGCCTCTATCCCACTTTCCTGTGACGGTAATAATAGTTCCTGGAATAAGCTTTTGCTTTAAATAGCCTTGATTAAAAAATACAATCTTCACTAAATGGCGACCTGCTAGCACTGTCACCTGTAATCTTGATTTATTGCGGCCTAAAAACAAAATTGTCGGCTCACGCTCTACTTTACACTCCACAGTAACACGCTCATTATGGGGTGTTTGTGCCAAATCCTTTAACCTAAAATCCTCATGTCTATGTGGAAACGTCCATAATAAATCTGCTATCGTCTCGATGCCTAATGCCTCTAAATGTCCTGCAGTTTCCTTCCCGATTCCCTTTAATCCGGTGACTGGACTCGTTAAATCAGTCATCTTGTACGACAACTCCTTTCATGATGCTAGTATATAAATTAATTGATCTATGTAGCTAATAGCTTTTTTATTAACACTGTATCATAAAACTACGATCTTTCCTTACAATATACATTTTCAAATGCACTAAAAACCCCTACCTCAAATTGAAGGTGGGGCTTGTTTAAATTATTTCAACATTCCTATTTTAGATATTGTTCAAGATTGTAACTATTCCCCTTATACCGGTTTGTTTATTTCACAGGAAAAACGAGTAATTTCGTTTACATATGCTTCATCTACATCAATGCCTAATCCCGGGTTATTACTAAATTGAATTACATCTCTATTATAGTGGACTTTTGCCACATCCTTGATAAACATTAAAGGACCGACCATCTCATTTGTTTGAATAATGTTTTTACTCATTGCCAGATGTGCGCCAGCCATTGTGCCGATAGCCGATTCTACCATCGATCCAACTTGACATGGCATGTCGGCTGCCTCTGCTAAACTCGCTAAAGCTAAGGCAGGATAAATACCGCCAGATTTCATTAGTTTAATATTAAGCATATCAGCTGCACGCATCTCAATAACATTCACTAAATCGTAAATATTATGTACACCCTCATCAATCATTACTTTATGATTTGCAACGGATCTAATCTCTTTTAAAGCTCTTATATCATGTGCCTTCACTGGCTGCTCATACCAATCCACATGACACTCAGATGTTTCGCGTATTACCTTTAATGCCTCAATTCTATTCCAGCCTTGGTTAGCATCAACACGTAGTTGAATAGTGTTTCCTATAGCATTTCTGACAGCTTTAATTCGTTCAATATCAGTGTCTGCATTGGTGCCTACCTTCATTTTTATATTCCTGAAACCCGCTTCCACAAAACTACGTGCATCCTCTGCCATTTCCTGAGGATCTTTAATACTAATTACTCGTGGAACCTGTAGCTCTTTATGGGCTTTTCCACCAATTAATTGATAAACCGGCTGCCCAGTAATTTTCCCCATTAGATCATAGATAGCAATATCTAGTGCAGCTTTTGCAGAAGGAACGCCATTTATCTTATGACTGAATTTTTGATGAATATAATCAATAGCAAATGGATCTTCATTTATAATTAGTGGAGCTAATTCATGTTTAATAACATGATAAGTACTTTCCCAAGTTTCTCCCGTTACATTTTGATCAGGAACAGCCTCACCCCAGCCCACTGTCCCCTCATCTGTTTCAACTCTTACAAATATGGTTGGCATATCATCTAAATGAACATATGAAATGACAAAAGGTTCTTTTAATAATAATCGTGCAGCAAACACTTCAACTTTCTTTATTTTCATGTTTAACATCCTTTCTGCTTCATGCAAACCCTCTATTAATAATGATTTACTAGTTCAATAAATAACTTTATCGCATCAGGAAACACATCTTCATCAAGGTCAAACTTAGGATGATGATGAGGATACTGACTCTTTTCTCCACCCATACCGACAAAAATAAAGGCTCCAGGTTTTTTCTGTAAATAATAGGAGAAATCTTCCCCTCCCATAACTGGATTAATCAATTCAAATACTTCCTGTCCAAATTCTTGGCAAACAATATTTTCCACAAATCTTGACTCATTTGGGTCATTTATTAGTGGTGGAGTTCCTACTATAAATCGAACCTTTCCTTTTGCACCAAAAGCTTGGCATATTCCCCCTGTTAACTTGACCATTTTTGTTTGAATGATATCGACTGTTTGGGGCGTCAATGCTCTTATTGTTCCTATTAATCTCGCTGAATCAGGGATATTATTATACGTTGTACCAGCTTGAACATTCCCTACAGTAATAACTCCTGCTTCAATTGGGTTTATGTTTCTGCTTATTATACTTTGAAAGGCTTGGATTAAATTGCTTGCAATATAGATGGGATCAATTGTTTCATGAGGCATTGATCCATGACCACCGAATCCTTTGATATCAATTTCAAAATCATCAATGGAAGCCATCATTGGCCCATGAGTTAACCCAATTTTTCCTTTTTCAAGACCCTGCCATAAATGAATACCAAAAATAGCATCTATCCCTTCTAAAACACCTTGTTTAATTAATAAGTCAGCTCCACTAGGTGTGATTTCCTCGGCAGATTGGAATATGAGTACAACATTTGCTTCAACCTCATTTTTAGATAACCATTCAGCAACAGCAAGTAATATTGCCGTATGACCATCATGACCACACATATGAGCAATCCCTGTTTTTTTAGATATATATGGTTTTTCTCCCTCTTCAATAATCGGCAGCGCATCTATGTCTGCTCTTAGTGCTATAGTTTTTAAACCTTTTGACCCCTTTATTAACGCAACAACACTAGGTGGTCCAAAAGACAATATGTCAATATTCAACTCCATCAATCTTTTTCGAATGAATTTACTCGTTTCAAACTCCTGACCAGAAAGCTCAGGGTATTGATGAAGATATCGTCTGTCATCAATTGCTCTTTTTGTCAAAGACTCTAAATTTGTGATTTCCATTAGTAAAACTCCTTTTTAAAACGGCCCATATTGAATAATCTGCGCAATAATTAGTGATACAACGGCAACCGTAATCTGCAACAACATGAAAGGTAGAATCCATCTTATCCATTTTCCCCATGGTATTCCTGCAATTGAGAGTCCAGCCATAAGGAATCCGACAGTTGGAAAAATGATATTAGACATTCCATCACCAAATTGATAGGCAAGAACTGCCGTTTGCCTTGTAACACCAATCATATCAGATAAAGGAGCCATGATTGGCATTGTTAAAGCAGCTTGTCCGCTCCCTGATGGCACCAAAAAATTCAAAAATAGTTGGAAAACAAACATACCTACCGCATTTAATGTTGGAGGAATAGTATCAAGTATTGAGGCTGTATGATATAAAATAGTATCAATAAGCCCTGAATTATTAAAAATAACAAGAATCGTTTGAGCTAACCCAATAATTAATGCGCCGCCAATTAAATCTCCCGCACCTTTCATAAAGGAATTAGCAATTCGTGATGGCGATAATTTTCCAATAAGCCCCATTAAAATACCAAATAATAAAAACAAGCCAGCTATTTCAGTAATATACCATCCTAATTTAATGACACCATACATCAGGACAATGAAATTCAAGAGAAATGTTAACATAACGAGCTTATGACTTAATTCCATTTTGATTGACTGATTTGTAAGCCCCTCTGCATTGCCAAATTTGAAATTTCCGTAGAAACCGAGCGAAGGGTTATTTTTTACCTTCCTAGCATAGCGATAGACATAAATAGTAGCTGTAACATATAAAATCACAAAGATGATAAGACGCAAAGCAATGCCAGAGAACAAAGGCAATCCAGCTATTTCTTGGGCAATCCCTACAGTAAACGGATTCATTACTGCCGCTGAAAAGCCAACTGATGCTCCTAGAATGACAATAGCGAATCCTGTAATAGCATCAAAGCCCAAAGCAATGGCAAGTGGGACAAGTATACCTACATATACGATTGTTTCATCAGACATCCCCATTAATGAACCTGCACATGAGAAAAATAACATTAACACGGGAATCATCAACATCTCACGCTTTGCCATTTTAACTGACAGCATTGCAATAAAAGATTCTAATGCACCTGTTGCTGAAAGTATTCCAAAGGTTCCTCCAACAATTAAAACAAAGAAAATAATACTCGCACCCTGCATCATACCTGAATGAATACTACTAAAAACATCCAAGAATCCTATTGGGTTCATATCCGTATAAGTAAAGGTCCCTGGCTGAATCACTTCTCGCCCATTCAATTCTTCTCGTTGAAACTCACCTGCTGGAATGATATACGTCAACACGGCCGATAAAATGATAAGGCAAAATATTAAGACATATACATTTATTCCTTTTTGTTGATCATTTAATTTTACATCTTTTTTAATGACAAATTTCCCCATATGCAGTCCCCCATTTTATAAACGCTTCCATTTCTCCCACAACGTCATCCCCTTTTTTTGAAATTTCCGTCTTCTAAATTGTAAGTGATTGTATCGAAAATAAAAAATTGCTATTTCTAATAGTAACTATTGATAAATTTACATAATAAACAAAGAACATTTCCTATGTTTCCCTATTAATGCTATTAAAAATTTGATAATAAAAATCGCCCCATTCTACAATATGTTTGCAGAAAAGCGCGATGTTCATTTCATTTTTTATTCTGTTTAAATCGTTCGCCACGTATCTTTTACTAAATCGATAAACATACTAACATTACTAAATTCCTTAGAATTATGTGGATAAATCAAATATGTTGGTAATCTTTTCGGAAAACGATATAACACCTGAAGACTGCCCTTATTTACCTCTTTTTTTATCAATATATCACTTAGTAATGCTAAACCTACTTGTCCCACAACTGCTCGTTTTATAGCCTCTTCACTTCCAAATTCGACAATTGTTTTTGGATCACAATGAATGTCACGAAGACAACCCCTTATATTATCATCCAACCCGTAGGTTATAAATGGGTATTCATCGAAAATTTCCGCAATTGTTCTGTCCTTTATAATATTTGGGTTCCCAACTAGGACTAAATCCTCTTCTTCAAGTAAAACTCCTTCTATACCTGAATAATTAGGCTTTCCTGCTACAAAACCTATATCTGCCTGATTAGAGCTTACAAGAGTGGCTGTCTCCTTACTGTTCGCACATAGAAGCTTCAAATTTACCTGTGGATACAGCTTTAAAAATGAACCAATAATATGGGATAAATAATATCCACAATAAAATTCTGGAGCGGCAATTGTTAAATGACCATAAGGCTTTTCAAAATTTTTCAAATCCTCCTCCATTTCTTCTAGGATGTTAAATAATTTATCCGTATGCTCCTTTAAAATCTTTCCGACTTGAGAAAGAAACATTTTCTTTCCCATCCTATTGAATAAAGTATGGCCTATCTCATCCTCTAACGCCTTAATTTGCTGGCTAATCGTTGGCTGACTGTAATTTAATAGTTGAGCAGCTTTAGTAAAATTAAGATAAGTAGAAACAACGTGAAATGTTTTTAAATTGCGTAAATCCATTACCTTACTCACACCCTTGTTAGAAAATCAATTTAAATTTTTTATAAAATATCATACTATCCAAAATAATGAAACGTAAGAAAATGTTAATTCAAGAGTGTTGAAGGAGCAAAAATAAGAACCCATCGCGATAAAATAAACATGCTACCCCATTATAAATAGATAGCATGTTTAGTCAGAAGCTTATTGAATGGCTTTAATACTCTGTAATCCACCATTTTCTAAAATGGCTTTACTAATCGCTTTGCCTGTAGGTGTCGCAGCCAAACCACCTCGGGCAGTTTCTTTTAAATTAGGACTCATAGATTGTCCGATTCGATACATCGCCCCAATTACTTCATCGCACGGGATACGGCTTGTGACACCTGCGAGAGCCATATCAGCTGCCACAAGTGAATTAGCCGCTCCCATTGCATTTCGTTTTACACATGGGACTTCCACTAACCCAGCTACAGGATCACATACAAGACCTAACATATTTTTAAGTGTGATGGCAAATGCTTCAGAACATTGTTGTGGCGTACCACCAGCCATTTCAACGATAGCTGCCGCAGCCATACCTGCTGCTGAGCCAACTTCTGCCTGGCAGCCACCAGCAGCACCAGAAATGGATGCATTATTGGCAACCACAAAGCCGAATGCACCTGAAGTAAATAAATAGCGAATCATTTGCTCACGCGTTGGATTTAACTTATTTTTGACAGCAAATAATGTACCTGGTACAACTCCAGCTGAGCCTGCGGTTGGTGTTGCACATATTGTTCCCATCGCCGCATTAACTTCATTCGTTGCAACCGCTTTACTGACAGCATCTAATAATAAATCTCCAGATAATGATTTTCCTTGCGCTATATAAGTTTGAAGCAATACGGCATCTCCACCAGTTAAACCTGTTACCGACTGCACACCTTTTAAGCCACGTTCAACAGCTTCCTCCATGACCGTTAAATTACGATCCATTTGCCCCATAATTTCTTCTCGCGAGCGTCCCGTTATTAGCATTTCCTGCTCAATCATAATTTCTGAAATTAGTTTTCCCTCTTGCTCTGCTCGTTCAACAAGTTCACGAACATTATGAAACAATACGTCCATAGTGAGACACCCCCTAGTTGTTAATTTTTGATACCTTCGTAATATGTGGAATTAATGAAATTTGTTGCAAAACTTTTTCCTCTATATT
>Ga0213828_1001344_pt1 | contig 20344 bp, 12 predicted proteins | sample MC6MC0897MG_FD_180664 | JGI IMG/M metagenome (GOLD analysis project Ga0213828, IMG submission 180664) | Enriched soil aggregate microbial communities from Iowa State University, Ames, United States - MC6-MC0897-MG | ecosystem: Environmental > Terrestrial > Soil > Unclassified | place: USA: Iowa... | reverse complement strand
AGAGCCTGCGTGGCGGCAGCCTGCTGATGACCCCGCTCAAGGGTATCGACGGCAACGTCTACGCCATCGCCCAGGGCAACCTGGTGGTGGGGGGCTTTGACGCCGAAGGCCGTGACGGCTCGAAGATTACCGTCAACGTTCCGTCGGCCGGTCGCATCCCCGGGGGGGGCAGTGTCGAGCGGGCCGTGCCGAGCGGCTTCAACCAGGGCAACACCTTGACCCTGAACCTCAACCGCCCCGACTTCACTACCGCCAAGCGCATCGTCGACAAGGTCAACGACCTGCTCGGCCCGGGTGTGGCCCAGGCCGTGGACGGTGGTTCGGTGCGGGTCAGTGCGCCGATGGACCCCAGCCAGCGCGTAGATTACCTGTCGATCCTCGAAAACCTCGAAATCGACCCGGGCCAGGCGGTGGCCAAGGTCATCATCAACTCGCGCACCGGTACCATCGTCATCGGCCAGAACGTCAAGGTGTCGCCGGCAGCGGTGACCCACGGCAGCCTGACCGTGACCATCACCGAAGACCCGATCGTCAGCCAGCCGGGGGCGTTCTCCAATGGCCAGACGGCCGTGGTGCCACGCTCGCGGGTAAACGCCGAGCAGGAAGCCAAGCCGATGTTCAAGTTCGGCCCGGGCACCACGCTGGATGAGATCGTCCGCGCGGTGAACCAGGTGGGCGCAGCCCCCGGCGACCTGATGGCCATTCTCGAAGCCCTGAAACAGGCCGGCGCCTTGCAGGCCGACCTGATCGTGATCTGAGGACGGCGCGGATGAACAGCAAAAGCCTGGTTTCCGGCAGTGCCGACAGCGGTGCCTACACCGACCTCAATCGCCTGAGTTCGCTCAAGCATGGCGACCGCGACAGCGATGCCAACGTGCGCAAGGTAGCCCAGGAGTTCGAATCGCTGTTCATCAGCGAAATGCTCAAGGCCTCACGCAAGGCAAGCGACGTGCTAGCCGACGACAACCCGATGAACACCGAAACGGTGAAGCAGTACCGTGACATGTATGACCAGCAACTGGCTGTAAGCATGTCACGCGAAGGTGGCGGTATCGGGCTGCAGGATGTGCTGGTGCGCCAGCTGTCGAAGAACAAGGCCAACCCGGCCAGCACCAGCCCGTTTCCGCGGATCGAGGGCAACGCCCCGGCGCTGTGGGGCAACAAGGTCGCCGAGCCCGTGCATGCCACCCAGTCGACCGCCACCCGCAACGACGTCGCTGCGCTCAATTCACGTCGCCTGGCGCTGCCGAGCAAGCTCACCGACCGCTTGTTGGCCGGTATCGTGCAATCGGCGGCCACGGCCAATACTGCCACCGTCCCAGCCCGTGACGGCCAACAGGTAGCCAAGGCTTTCGCCGTGCCGGACAACGGCCTGCGCATTGTAGGGCGCGCGGTGGCGCAGCCGCCGTTGGCACCGAACAAAGCCTTTGGCGACAGCGATGAATTCGTCGCCACCATGCTGCCAATGGCCGAACAGGCGGCCAAGCGCATTGGTATCGATCCCCGTTACCTGGTGGCCCAGGCCGCACTGGAGACCGGGTGGGGCAAGTCGGTAATGCGCAACACCGACGGCAGCAGCAGCCACAACCTGTTCGGCATCAAAGCCACCGGCAATTGGGACGGCGGTGAGGCGAGGGCGATAACCAGCGAGTACCGTGATGGCCAGTTCGTCAAGGAGACGGCGGCGTTCCGTTCGTACGATTCCTACCAGGACAGCTTCCACGACCTCGTCAGCTTGTTGCAGAACAATGCGCGCTATCAAGATGCAGTGAAGGCCGCCGATAACCCAGAACAATTCGTGCAAGAGTTGCAGAAGGCCGGGTATGCCACCGACCCGAATTACGCCAGCAAGATCTCGCAGATCGCAAGACAGATGAAGTCGTACGAGCACTACGCAATGCTCGGTACCGCAACAAAACTTTAAGGGTATGGAACCATGGCGAGTCTGATCAACATTGGTATGTCGGGGCTGGGTGCCGCGCAATCGGGGATGTACACCCTCGGTAACAACATCGCCAACGCCGATGTCGAAAGCTACTCGCGCCAGCAGAACGTACAGAAGACCAAGGGCGGGCAACAAGTCGGCCAAGTCTATATTGGCAGTGGTACTACCTTGGCCGACGTGCGTCGGGTGTACAACGCGTTCCTTGAGAACCAGCTGCGTACTACAACTTCGCTGAGCAGCGAGGCGTCCTCGTACCTGGACCAGATCACACCGCTGGATACTTCGCTCTCCAGCAGCGATACCGGTATTACTGCAGCACTGAAAAGCTTCTTCACTGCCATGCAAGATGCGGCTGCCAAACCGGCGGAAGACTCTTCGCGCCAATTGCTGTTGTCCAGCGCACAGTCCCTGGCCAAGCGCTTCAACACCTTGTCGTCGCAGCTCAACCAGCAGTTGAGCAATGTAAACAGCAACATGGCCGGGATTGCCGATCAGGTTAACAACCTGACCAAGACTATCGCTGAGCTGAACACTCAGATCACGCGGGCCGGTGCCACTGCTGGCCAGCCCAACGATCTGCTTGACCAGCGCGATGGTGCGGTGCGTGAGCTGAACAAGCTGATTGGCACCGACGTGGTCGAGCGTGAGGGCAACTACGATATTTACCTGAAGAACGGACAGGCGCTGGTGCTGGGCAAGAACACCCAGACCTTGGGCGTGGAACCGAGTGCGGCCGACCCCACCCGTTCGAGCCTGATTCTCAACCGCGGCTCGACCAAGATGGACATTACCAGTAGCGCCACGGGTGGCGAGCTCGGTGGCCTGATCCGTTACCGTACTGAAACCCTCGACCCGACACTTAATGAGTTGGGCCGCGTCGCCTTGGCGGTGTCCGATGCCATCAACAGCCAGCTGGCCCAAGGTGTCGACAAGAACGGCAACTTCGGCGCCACGTTGTTCGGTGATATCAACAGTGCCAAGGCCGTCAGCGAGCGCAGCATCGCCAAGTCGACCAACAGCGCTGGCTCCGGCAAACTTGATGTCACCATCAAGGACACCGGCAAGCTGTCCACCAGCGATTACCAGGTAACCTTCACCAGTGCCACGGGTTACAGCGTGCGCAAGCTGCCGGAAGGTACCGAGATGGGCCGCTATGACCTCAGCGATGACCCTGCACCTGTGATCGACGGCTTCACCCTGTCGCTCAACGGCGGTGGCTTGGCTGCCGGCGACAGCTTCAAGATCACCCCGACTCGCAATGCCGCTGCCGGCATCGAAACTGTCCTTACGGACCCCAAAGGCTTGGCGCTGTCGTCACCGCTTACCGCCACCAGTGGCTCGGGCAACAAAGGCACTGGCGTATTCACCCAGCCTACGCTGACATCGAAACTTGACATCTATGATGCTGCCCAGCGTTCGCAGTTGCAGACGGGTCTGACCTATTCGACGCCGGTCAAGCTGGTGTTCGGTGACAATGCCACCTCGCCCCAGGCCTACAAGATGTACGACGCCAAGGGCACCGAAATCGGCAGCGGCACCATCGTGCCGGGCCAGGAAAACAAGCTGCAATTGTCGGTGCCAATGGTGGATGGCAATGGCAACTCGCTAGGCGGCAACTTCACCTTTGAAATGAGCGTTTCCGGCGCGCCACAGAACGGTGACAGCTACACCGTGGCCTTGACCGGCGCAGGCTCGTCGGACAACCGCAATGCTCAGGCGATCATTGACCTGCAGACCAAGTCCACGATCGAAGTGGGCGCCAATGGCAAGGGCATCAGCTTCACCGATGCCTACGCCAAGCTGGTTTCCAACGTCGGCGGCAAGGCCGGCCAGGCGCAAATGGACAGCGATGCCACCAATGCATTGCACGCCTCGGCACTGGACAGTCGCAACGGCCTGTCGGGCGTGTCGGTGGACGAAGAGGTCGGCAACCTGGTTAAGTTCCAGCAGTACTACACCGCGTCGTCGCAGATCATCAAGGCGGCCCAGGAAACTTTCGCCACCCTGATCAACAGTCTTTAAGGAGCCGTAGATCGTGAGCGTACGCATCTCTACTTCGCAGTTTTACAACACCAGCAGTGCCAACTATCAGCGCACGTTTGCCAATACCGTGAAGAGCCAGCAAGAGGCCAGCGATGGCATACGTGTGCGCTCTGGCAAGGACGATCCGGTGGGCGCTGCGCGTTTGCTGCAGCTTGAGCAGCAGCAGGACATGCTCAAGCAATATGCCGGCAATACCGTGACCGTGCGTAACGCGCTGGGTACGGCTGAAAGCACGCTGACGTCGATTGGCAGCATTTTGCAGCGGGTCAACGAACTGGCTATCGCCTCCGGCAACGGCTCGTTCACAGACTCTGACCGCAAGGCCAACGCCGACGAACTGGCTTCGCTGGAAGACCAGCTGTTCAACCTGATGAACAGCAAGGACGAAAGCGGCAAGTATATTTTTTCGGGCTCCAAGGGCGACACGCCACCCTATGCGCGCAATGCCGATGGCACCTACAGTTACCAGGGCGACCAGGGCAAGCTGAACCTGCAGGTGGGCGACATGCTTAGCCTGGCGGCCAACGAAACCGGCTATGACGCATTCGAACAAGCGCTCAATACCAGCCGTACTCAGGCCCAACTGGTTTCGCCTGCGACCGACGACGGCCGTGTCAGCCTGTCCAATGGGCAGGTGTCTGCCAGTGCTACCTACAACGACCGCTTCCGCGGCGGCGAGCCGTACAAGGTCGAGTTCCTGAGCAGTACCGAGTACAAGATCACCGACGCCAAAGGCAACGACGTTACCCTCGAAGCCAGCCAGGGCGGCAAGTTCGACCCTACCGACACTGACGCGACCATCAGCTTCCGTGGTGTGGACCTGCGCCTGGGCATCACGTTTAAGGACGCCGACAAGGGTAACGAAGATGCGGCCATCGCTGGCCATACCTTCAGCCTCGGCTCCAAGGCCGATGATGTGTCTGGCAGCCGCAGCGCGGGTAACACCTCGTCGGCGCAAGTCAGCAGTGCCACCATCTCCGAGCAGAATGCCTACAAGGCGGCCTTCCCGTCAGGCGGCGCAGTGCTCAAGTTCACCAGCAGCACTACGTTCGAGCTGTATGCTTCGCCGATCACCGACAACAGCCGTCCGGTGGCCAGTGGTGCGCTGGGCGGGGCCAATGGTACTACCGCAACGGCTGCCGGTGTCAGCTTCGAGCTGTCGTCGGCGCCCAGCACGGGCGATTCGTTCGGGGTCAATGTCGACACCCATCAAACCCAGAACCCGCTCGATACCATCAGTAAGCTGCGGGCCGCATTGGCCACGCCGGTGGACGATGACCCTGTGGCGCAGCGCAACTTCCTGGCGTCGCTGGATTCGGCAATTGGCAACGTCAGCAGCGCTATCAACCAGGTGTCGTCCTCGGTGAGCGCCATCGGTGGCCGCGGCCAGGCGCTGGACGTGCAGGCAGAAACCAACGACGCGTTGAGCGCTGAAAATACCAAAACCCAAAGCTCGATCCGCGAAGTGGACCCTGCCGAGGTCATGCTGCGCCTGAACATGCAATCGAACATGTTGCAGGCTTCGCTGCAGGCTTACGCAAAAATCGCCGGCCTGTCGCTGGTCAACTACATCTAATCTTCTTCGTGCGCTGGCCAGCCCGCGCACGCGTCCTGCTCAGGTTTCCCACGTGACTGAAAAGCCCGCTGTAAGTATCGTCATCCCCGCCTTCAATCCGCAGTTTTTTGCCATGGCCTTGCAAAGTGCCCTTGGCCAGAGCCAGGCAGGGCTGGAGGTGGTGGTTTGCGATGACAGTGAAGGCGAAGAAATTGCGGCGATCGTGCAGTCGTTCGCCGGGCAGGGCGATGCCACCCTGCGCTACGAGCGCAATGAGCAACGGCTGGGCTTTGCGGCCAATGTGGTGCGCGCCGTGGAGTTGGCTTCGGCGGACGTGGTCAAGGTGCTGTGCGATGACGACCGTTTATTGCCGCTGTGCATCGAGCGCCAGGCGCGGGTGCTGGCCGAGCATGAGGATGTCAGCCTGGTGCTGACCCAGCGGGTATTTGCCGATGCCGCGAACTACATCCTGCCTATGCGTCTGGCCAATGCCAGGTTCGCCAACATCGACAGCTTGTTCTTGGGTGACGACATCTTGTCGATACTTCAGGGGCGGTCGCTGAATTTTCTGGGCAATTTCTCGTCGGCACTGATGCGCCGGGATACCGCCCTGGAGTTTTTGCGCGCACTGACCACTGCTGGGCAAGGCTTCTGCGCGCTGCTTGATCAGATGTTGTTCATTTGCCTCATGCGCCGGGGCAATATGGTCATGTTGACCGAGGTGCTTGCGATCGAGCGCTTGCACCCCGAGCGGTTGAGCAAGCAGCCCGAGGTGGTGCAGGCCGCCGCTGTAGAAGCCGGGTGGATGCAACAGATGCTGGCGCATCGCGCCGGTGAAGCGGCCCCCGCCAATGGCTGGGGCCGGCTGGTGCCGTTGGTGCAGGCGCACGAACAGCCCAGGCCTTGGCAGGAAGTGAACCTGGTGCTGCAATTGGGCAACTGGCAGACCACCATGGTTGGCCGAGTAGGCACCGACTGTGAAAGCTACGATGAAGTCTACCGGCAATGGTTAGGCGCTCGGCAGTTCAGCCCTGCGCAGCGACAATTGTTGCCGGGCACCGTGGCGGCCTGGCCAAGCCGGCCTCGCATCGTCCCGGTGGTGCTGGATGCACACGGTGATGCCGAGCGCCTGCAACACACCCTGGCCAGCCTTGAGCAACAGCTGTACCCGGCTCTGCACTGTGTGCTGATTTCTGCGACCGAGGTGGCGAGTAGGTTGCCGACCATCCGCCTGGACCCGCACGCTGACTGGGTAGCGCAGGTGAACCAAGTGGTTGGCGTGCTGGATGGCAGCGACTGGATTTATCTGCTGCGTGCTGGCGACCGCCTGGCTGAATCGGCACTGTTGGTGCTGGCCGAGCGCATCGCCGTGCTCGCGGGTGTTGAATGCATCTACAGCGATGAGGGGGCGTGGGTCGACGGGGCCCCGGCCGAGCCGATATTCAAACCCGATTTCAACATCGACTTGATGCGCAGCTACCCCTATGTAGGGCGCACACTGGCGTTGCGGTGTGCGGCTGTCAGCGCTGCGGGTGGGCTTGACAGCGCGTTTGGTGAGCTGGCTCCGCATGACCTGCTGTGGCGCCTGGTGGAAACCCAGGGGCCGCAGGTAATCGAGCACATCGCTGAAATCCAATTGCAGAGCGTACAAACCTTTGCCCAGTGGTTGTCGTTGCCAGAAGTGGCCGGGCAAAGCGCTCGGCTGGTGTCGGCGCACCTGGACCGCCTAGGCTGCCGCCATCGTCTGCATGGCGAGGCCCTGGCAGTGCTCAACCGCATCGAGTACCTGCACGACGAGCAGCCGCTGGTGTCGGTGATCGTCAGTTGTGCCCAGGACTTGGCGAGCGTGCAGCAATGCGTGATGAGTGTCATCGAGCACACCCGCTATGGCCGCTACGAACTGCTGCTCGTCGCCCAGGCGCAGGTCGAGTCGGCAATGGACGAATGGCTTGAGGCCATGCTAGCGGTGGGGGGTGAAACCCTGCGCGTGGTGCGTCTGCCGGCGGCATCCTCGAGCAGTGGCTTGTGCTCGGTTGCTGTTGCGCACGCGCGGGGAGAGTACATGCTAAGCCTTTCGCCGGGCCTGCTGGTGGTCGAGCCCGGCTGGTTGGACGAGATGCTGCAACACGCCCAGCGGCCGGAGGTGGCCGTGGTCGGGGCCAGGGTGCTGGACCGAGCGGGCAGGGTGGTGCATGCCGGCATGGTACTGGGGGTGGACAACGCGGCAGGGCCGGTATGCCAGGGTGAGGACGCGGCGCAGCGCGGCTACTTGCAGCGGCTGCAGGTGGTGCAGAACTGGAGCGTGCTGTCGAGCGACTGCCTGATGATCCGCACCGCCGTGCTAGAGGCGCTGGGTGGGCTGGATGAACACAGCTTTGGCCAGGGTTTGGGTGAGTTCGACCTGTGCCTGCGCGCTCGTGCCCAAGGTTACCTTGCCGTATGGACGCCCTATGCATGCCTGCAAGCCGCTGAACGCAGCGCCCGACCTGAGCCTTGCCCGGCGCAGGAAGTGTTTTGCCAGCGCTGGTTGCCACAAGTGGCACGCGACCCGGCTTATAACCCGAACCTTAGCCTGTTCACCGCCAATTTCAGCCTTGAGCCGGGTCAGCATGGCAGCTGGAGCCCGTTGTTGGCCAGAAAGGTGCCGGCCGTGCTGGGCTTGCCGGTCAATGCCACGGCGGTGGGGCATTACCGAGTGACCCAGCCCTTCCATGAGTTGGAGGCTGCGGGCCTTGTCGTTGGGCGTGTGGCGTATGAAGTGCCGGGGGTAGTGCCGCTTGCGCGGATGGACCCGGACGCCGTCGTCATTCAGTTGCGCCACAACGAAGAGTCGTACCGCGAAATCGAGCGCATCGCACGCTACTCGAATGCCCGGCGTATTTTCGAGATCGACGATTACGTGCTCAAGGCGCCGTCGAAAAACGCCCATGCGCGTAACAAACCCGCCGATACCGAGTATCAACTGCGCCGCACCATCGGCCTGTGCGACCGGGTGGTGGTCACCACTCAGTCACTCGCCGACCGGCTGACCGACATGCATCGCGATATCCGTGTGGTGCCTAACATGCTGGCCCCGCACTTGTGGCTTGGCTTGCGCAGCAGCCGTGGGGTTTCGAGCAAGCCCCGGGTAGGCTGGGGCGGAGGCACCAGCCATGCAGGCGACTTGGACGTGATCGCAGACGTGGTGCGCGCGCTGGCCGATGAGGTGGATTGGGTGTTCTTCGGCATGTGCCCGGACGCGCTGCGCCCCTATGTGCGCGAGTTCCATGCGGTGGTTGGCCTACAGGCCTACCCGGCCAAGCTGGCAAGCCTGAACCTGGACTTGGCGCTGGCGCCGCTGGAGTTTCACGTGTTCAACGACTGCAAGAGTAATTTGCGCTTGCTGGAGTATGGCGCCTGCGGCTACCCGGTCATTTGTTCGGACACCGAGGCGTATGAGGGGAATCTGCCATGCACGCGCGTGCGTAGTAACAGCAGCGAGGAATGGATACAGGCCATTCGAATGCACCTGAGCGACCCCGCCGCCAGCTATCGGATGGGCGACGAACTGCGTGCGGCGGTGCTGCGCGACTATGTGCTTCGCGGGCCCCACCTGAACAACTGGGTGCAAGGCTGGCTGGCAGACTGAGCGCGGGCCGCCCGGCAACCTCTGATCAAGTGCGAAAACCTATGAAATATGCGATCTTAGGCGCCAAGCGTGACTTGTAAGTCACTGAGTGCATCTCTATACCATTGACGGGGGTCTGGTTGGTCGATGCTACCGGCCAGGCCCGCATTCGCTCGTGGGCACGGCGTTGTGGTATTTCGGCACCGGCCCGGGCGGTGAGATAGAGCAGCTAATTTTATTGGGAAGCCATGATGATTGGCATCAAGAGCATTGCCAGCTACGTGCCGGCGCAAGGTACAGACAACTACGAGCAGGGCGCGCGTTTTGGCAAGGATGAGTCATTCATTCTCGGCAAGATCGGTTCAGCGTTCCTGCCGCGCAAGGCACCCGAGCAGGAAACTTCGGACCTGTGCGTCGAGGCCGCCAACGCTTTGTTCGCAGCCAACCCAACGCTCTCCCGCGACTCCATCGATGCCCTGATCGTGGTGACGCAGAACGGTGACGAAGAAGGCCTGCCCCATACGGCTGCCATTGTGCAGGACAAGCTCGGGCTGCCGACCCATGTGGCCGCATTCGATATTTCGCTGGGGTGTTCCGGCTATGTCTACGGCATCTACGCACTCAAAGGCTTCATGGAAGCAGCGGGCCTGCGTAATGGGCTGCTGATCACTGCCGACCCATATTCGAAAATCATCGATAGCGAAGACCGCAATACCGCCATGCTGTTCGGTGATGCTGCCACGGCAACATGGATGGGTGAAGATGCGCCTTGGCAACTGGGTAAAGCCAAGTTCGGGACCGATGGGTCTGGCGCTGCTCACCTGAAAGTCAGCGACGGCGTGTTTTTCATGAACGGCCGCCAAGTGTTCAATTTCGCTTTGCTCAAAGTGCCTGCGCACCTGCATGAGCTGCTGGCCGAGTCCGACCTGCGGCCTGACCAGATCGATGCGTTCTGCATTCACCAGGGCAGTGCGGCAATCGTCGACGCGGTGGCGCGGCGTTTCGAAGAAGCCGAGCTTGACAAGTTTATCAAGGACATGGTGGAGACCGGTAACACCGTGTCTTCGAGCATTCCCTTGCTGCTGGAAAAGCACATTCTCGATTCTCGCTACCAGCGTGTGGCGTTGAGCGGGTTTGGCGTTGGCCTGTCTTGGGGCTCGGCGATCATTCAGCGTAGCGAGTGACACTGGCCCTATCAAAAACGCCGCCATCATCATGGCGGCGTTTTTTTTTGGGTGCTTGGCCCTTCGACAGCCAGCAGGGGTTGGCGGGGTTCTTGCTTGAATGCCCGCTCTTCTCCCGTGGGTCGGTTTCATGACGCCTGCCCTGTGCATCGATGGCTTTAACGGCCGAGGTGTTTCAGCTGACGTACGGTCGACGCACTTTTCCCAATGCCTGCAGGAAGCTCCATGAACAGCCCGGCGTTAGTCAGCATCGTGATCCCGGCGTACAAGCCGCAGTTTTTTGAAAAAGCGCTATACAGCGCCATGATCCAGGATTACGCGCACATCGAGATCGTCATCTGCGACGACTGCCCCGACGACGGCATCGCGACGATTGTCGAGCGCCTGCGCCCGGTCAGCCGCTTTCCTGTGCGCTATTTTCGCAACCAGCCCGCCCTGAAGGAATACCGCAACGTAGCCCGCGGCATTCGCGAAGCGCAGGGTGAGTTCGTTAAGTTTTTGTACGATGACGACATGCTCTTGCCCGGCGCGGTAGGCAAGCTGGTCGCCGCCATGCAGCTAAACCCAGGTGTATCGCTGGCCAGTGCCAAGCGCCTGGTGGTGGACGAGCACGATCAAGTGATGGGCGAAACCATCGTCACGATCTACCCGTTCAAGCACGACGTGCTGATCGACGGTGAAGAGCTTGCCTCGTTCCTTGGTGAGCACATTTACAACTTCATCGGCGAGCCCAGCATGGTCATGTGCCGGCGCGCCGATGTGCTTGCCTTCGGTGATAGCTTGATGTTCCTCGCCGGTCAGGTCATGCACTGGGTCGGTGACTTGGCCATCTACGTGAAGCTGCTGCGCCAGGGCAACCTGCTGATGCTCAAGGACACGCTAGGCTGCTTTCGCGTTTCGGAGAGCCAGTGGAGCCATGTGGCGCGCGCCCAGTCGGTGGATGCGCCCTTTGCACGTTTTCGTGAGGCGGTGCAGAGCTTGGGTTGGGTGCGGCCGAGCGCAAGCAACACTACCGTCAAGGTCGCAAGGCTGGACCGGCCTGAACAATTCCACGAGCTGGAGCTGGCGGGGTATTTCAGCTCAGAGGGTGTGGTGCCTATGGGCGACGCTTCAATGCAGGCTTGGTTCAATACAGTGGCCAAGGCCACTCCTGTGCGCCACTGGTTGGCCCAACGTCGCCTGACGGCGGCCCAGCAGCGGCGGGTCGCCGTCAAGCGCCAGCAACTGGCTGGCCAGTTGAGCGTGCTGGTGGTGGTGGCCGACAGCCAGGCCGACAGCCAGGCACTTGAGCTTACCCTGGAAAGCCTGGGTGATTGGCGCGCGAGCACGACCACGCGGCTGGATTGGCAGGTGATCTCGGCAGTCGGCAAGCAGTGGGTCGAAGAGCTGAATGCGCGGCTGCTCAACGACGATCATGACTGGTTGCTGGTGCTGCACGCGGGTGATCAGTTGCTGGCCAATGGCACGTTGATGCTCGACCTTGAGCTGGCCGGTGCCGATCACGCACGGCTGGTCTATTGCGACGAGTTGTATCGCGGCGAGCGGGATCTAGAGGCGGTGTTGCGCCCGGGCCCTAACCTTGATTACCTGCTGAGCTTGCCTGCGGCGATGAGCGGCCATTGGTTGCTGCGCCGTGAAAGGGTGCAGGCCGCTGGCGGTTTCGATGCCGCGCTAGCCGAAGCGTGCGGCTTCGACATGATTCTGCGGCTGATCGAAGCGGATGGCTTGCAGGGCATTGCCCACTTGTCCGAGCCTCTGTTGATCTGCAACGCACCCACGATTGCTGCTAACCCGGATGAAGTGCAGAGTTTGCAGCGCCACCTAGCGCTGCGCGGTTACCGCGATGCGCAGATTGCCGTGGAGGACGGCCGTCGCTACCGCATTACTTACAACCACGCCGAGCGGCCTCTGGTGTCCATCGTGGTGATGGCCGACCAGGAGCAGGCATTGCTGGAGCGTTGCCTGCGAAGCTTGCTGGTCAATACCCGCTACCCATTCTTTGAAGTCTTGGTGGTGGATCACGGTCTCGACGACTATCAGGTGCGCAGCGGGTTGCTGAACCTGCAACGCACGGCTGCGGGCAAGCTGCGCATCGTCGATCAGGGGGGCGGGGGCACGCGGCCGGCGGCGATCAATGCCACTTGTCGGCAGGCGCGCGGTGACTACATTGTCCTGCTCGAAGGCGATGTGGCGGCGGTGCGTGCCGACTGGCTCGACGAACTCCTCAACCATGGCCAGCGCCCCGAAGTGGCCGTGGTGGGGGGCAAAGTGGTCACAGCTGATGGAAAAGTCCGCCACGCTGGCCTGATTGCGGGGTTGTCCGGTACTGCGGCGACGGCGTTCGATGGCGTGCAGATCAACCAGCGTGGGTTCATGCAGCGCCTGGTCGCTGTGCAGAACTACAGCGCCGTGTCCAGTGCCTGCATGCTGGTGCGCAAGGCGGTATGGCTGGAGGTCGGTGGCCTGGAGGAATCCTTTGCGTCTGGGCCTTTGAGTGACCTTGATCTGTGCCTGCGCATCGGTCAGGCCGGCCACCTGCTGACCTGGACCCCTTACGCAATGCTGGTGCAGCACGCCCGCCCGGCTGTCGAGCACCCTGCGCAGGACGTAGCGCTGATTCAGCAGCGTTGGATGGATGTGCTGGCCAATGACCCTGCCTACAACGTCAACTGCACGCTCAGCGGCGATGCGTTTGCGTTGGAGGTGCGTGCGGGGCTGAACTGGCGCCCGTTGCCGTGGCTGCCACAACCTGTGGTGTTGGCCTATGGCGATGCCGACGAAGATGCGCTGGAGTCGCGGGTGAGCGCGCCGTTTGCGGCGATGGCGGAATACGCACTGGTCGATGGGGCGTTGATCGATGGCCCGGCGCTGAACGCGGTCGAGTTGCGCCGCTTGGCACCGTCGGTGGTGGTGTTCCAGGCGCCGTTGGGCGAATTGCCGCTGCAAGCCATGGCAGATGCCAGGTTGCTGCCGGACGTGGCGGTGGTGCTTGAGGTGCGTGCGTTCATTTCCCCGGCAGTGAGTCAAATCGACCCTGTGCAGCGCTGGGAGCAGCTGACCCAAGCCGCTGCCTTGGCCGACCGCATCGTGGTGCCGACACAGGCGTTGGCCGATGCCTTCGTGCCGTTGCACGCCGACGTGCGGGTGCAGCCGACGTTGCTGGGGATGCAGTGGCGTGAAATGCCGGCTGCGCCACCGCAAGTGGGGCGCATACGCATCGGCTGCTGCATCGAGCCGTCCTCGAGCCTTGACCCTGCCATGCTGCGCGACATCATCCAGGCCCTTGCCGGCCGGGTCGACTGGGTGCTGTGGGGCGAGGTGAGCGAGGCGTTGCAGGCACTGGCCCATGAGGTGCACGACGGCATGCTGCAGGGCGACCCGGCCGCACTGTCGGCCTTGCAGTTGAACCTCGCCTTGGCGCCGCTGGGCGACAGCGGGCTGGAGCGCTGCCGAAGTGCGCTGCCATTGCTGCAATTGGGTGCCTGTGGCTACCCGGTGGTATGCAGCGATGTGCCGGCCTACGCCAATGCGTTGCCAGTGGAGCGGGTGGCCAACACCACGCTTCACTGGCTTGATGCCATTGAAGCGCTGCTCGCCCAACCCGCTGCCGCCCATGCGGCAGGCCAGCGCTTGCAGCAACAGGTGCGCCAGGAAGGGGTGTTGGACGAGGTGCGCGCCGCTGGCTGGTTCCAAGCCTGGGCACAGCGCTAGACGCTCTACGGCAACCTGTTGTTTTCAATGCAGTAGCAGGTTGCCAGTAATTTTTTTTGGAAATGCCCTAAAGCAAGTTGGATTCCCGACGATAACCATTACGAAGGTTCTCTAGGCCACCCCGGCAGTTGCCAAGGCCGGAAGCCGCAGCACACCATCCAACGAGGAATTCGTCATGGCTTTGACCGTAAACACCAACACCACTTCCCTCGGCGTTCAGAAAAACCTGAACCGCGCTACCGACGCTCTGGCCACTTCGATGACTCGTTTGTCTTCCGGTCTGAAAATCAACAGCGCCAAAGACGACGCCGCCGGCCTGCAAATCGCTACCCGTATGACCTCGCAGATCCGCGGTCAGACCATGGCGATCAAAAACGCCAACGACGGTATCTCCATCGCCCAGACCGCTGAAGGCGCGATGCAGGAACAAACCAACATCCTGCAGCGTATGCGTGAGCTGGCTGTTCAGTCTCGTAACAGCTCCAACAGCGAAGAAGACCGTGTTGCACTGAACAAAGAGTTCGGCGCCATGTCGGACGAACTGACCCGTATCGCCAACAGCACCCAGCTGAACGGTAAAGACCTGCTGAACTCGGGCGTTACCATGACCTTCCAGGTCGGTTCCAACACCGGTTCTGACAACCAGATCAAGATCACCCTCGCTGACCTGACCGCCGCCACCCTGGGTGTTTCCAGCGGCGCTATCTTCATCACCGGTACGGAATCGGACATCGAAACCAACTTCAATAACGCGATCGATGCCATCGACACCGCGCTGCAGTCGATCAACAGCACCCGTGCCGACCTGGGTGCCGCGCAAAACCGTCTGACCAGCACTGTCAACAACCTGCAAAACATCAACGAAAACGCCGAAGCCGCGCGTGGCCGTGTACAGGACACTGACTTCGCTGCTGAAACTGCCCAGCTGACCAAGCAGCAGACCCTGCAGCAAGCGTCGACCTCTGTTCTGGCTCAGGCCAACCAGCTGCCATCCGCCGTACTGAAGCTGCTTCAGTAATCGCTGGTGATCATCGGCGGGAGGGCGCATTCTAAGGCGCCCTCCCGCCTTTTCATTGTGAGGTAGTGGTTATGGACATGAGCGTAAAGCTGAATCTGTCTTACCCGGCCCCGCGTTCGGCTGAACCGGTAAGCGACAAGCCGGCTTCCCGTGCGGCTGAAGGTACTGCTGCTTCCGCTGACAAAGTTCCGGAACCCAAGGCGTCGCCTGATGCCGAAAAAGTCAGGAGCGCGGTCTCGGAAATCGAGAAGTTTCTCAGTTCCTCACGACGTAACTTGGAATTCTCCACGGATGAAGAGTCCGGTAAGGTCGTGGTCAAGGTTATCGCCAGTGACACCGGTGAGCTTATTCGGCAGCTGCCTTCTGAAGAGGCGCTGCGCATCGCCAACAGCCTCAACGATGTAAACAGCGTGCTGTTCGACGCGAAGGCCTGACCGGCCAGGGCTATCAATGTATCGATCCTCGCCTGCCTCACAGGAGTGCGGCGGCGCGGTTTACTAGAGGGACTACAGCATGGCAAGCGCACTTACCCCCACGACGGGCTTGGGTTCTGGTCTTAACATCAGCGAAATCGTCTCGGTACTGGTGAGTTCTGATACGGCTGCGAAGAAAGCGCAGCTTGCCAGGCAGACCAGCAATAACACCGCCATGATCTCGGGGATTGGCTCGCTGCGTAGCGCCCTCACGACGTTCTCCAGCGCCATGACCAAGCTCAACGATTCCACGGCGCCTTCATTCAAAGCATTTGCGGCCACGTCCGCGAATGAAAATGTGGTCAAGGCCAGTGCCAGTGGCTCGGCAGTAGCCGGCACCTACAGTGTGCACGTGACCGACCTGGCGACCAGTTCCCGGGTGGCCAGCAAGCTCTATGACAGTTCCGCTGATGCCGTAGCCGAGGGTGACCTGACCATTAATCAGGGCGGCAAGGACTACACCATTAAGGTGGGTGCCGGTGCTACGCTGCAGTCGGTGCGTGACCAAATCAATAAAGAATTGGGTGGCAAAGGCTTCAGTGCCAACATCATCAGCGGTGAAGAGGGTGCACGCCTGGTAATCGGCTCTACCACCACGGGCTTGGGTACCGACATCAAGGTCAGCGGTGTCATGGACATCGACGGCACTGAAAGCATGAACTCCAGCACTTCGGGTGCAGGGTTCGTCACGGCGTTGGCTGCTGATGCAGAGCTCACCGTCGACGGTATCAAGATCACCAGTTCCTCCAATGAAGTCAAAGATGCCATCAGTGGCCTGACTCTGAACCTCACGGGCATCAGTGGCTCGGCGACGAACATTGCCGTGGTGGCAAACAACGACGGTTTGAAAACCTCGGTGCAGGCCTTTGTCGATGCCTACAACACGTTGCAGAAGGCGATCACCTCGCTGACCACAACGTCCAAGGACAGTAACGACAACCTGGTGCTTGGGCCGTTGACCAACGACCCGACCACGCGCTCGCTGCTGGCCGACATCCGTAGCGTGCTGTCCGAGGTGGGGTCAGGTGATCAGCTGACCTCGCTCAGCCAGCTTGGCATCAATACGCAAAAAGACGGCACGTTGGAGTTCAGTACCACCAAGTTTACCGCGGCGTTGAACGACAAAAAGCTTGGTCCCGAGATCCAGACGCTGTTCACCGGTACCAACGGCATCTTCCAGCGCATGAACAAGGCGATCGACCCGTACAATACCTCGGACGGCAGTCTGATGACGCGCAAGAACAGCCTGGACAAGGTGGCCAAGAGCCTTAGCGATCAGCAGGCTGCGCTGGATCGCCGCACCGAGTCGCTGACAGAGTCGCTGACCAAAAAATACGTGGCATTGGATACGGCGCTAGGCAAGATGCAGGCCCAGGCCAACCAGATCACCTCCATTTTCGAGGCGATCAACGCCCAGGCCAAGAAGTCCTGATAGAACGCTGGCGCCAAAAGCCCGGCGGCACCATTCGGTGCGTCGGGCTTTTGTGTTTTGGCGCTAAAGTTTTTTGACGCCAAGGCGATACACCAGTTATACGCACTCTTTTTCGCAGCAACGAGGCAGATCCATGAACCCGATGTTGGCCCTTCGTCAATACCAGAAAGTCAACGGTGTGGCGCAAACGTCCGAAGCGAGCCCGCACCGCTTGGTGCAAATGCTCATGCAGGGCGGCCTTGATCGCATGGCGCAGGCCAAGGGTGCCATTGCGCGCCGTGATATCGCCCAGCGCGGCATCTTGATTGGCAAGGCCATCGACATCATTGGCGGCCTGCGCGAAGGCCTGGACCTGGAAAACCACGGCGACAGCCTGGCCGAGCTGGACAGTTTGTACACCTACATGAGCCGTCGGCTGATTGAAGCCAACGCCAAAGGTGATCCGGCCATCATCGATGAAGTCGCGCGTTTGCTGATCACCGTCAAGGAAGGTTGGGACGCGATCAGCGATCAGTCCGCAGAGCCCTGATGCTGGAGGGCACATGAGAGAGGTAATCGAGCGCATTGAGCACACCCGCGAGCTGCTGCTGGCAGCCCTGGCTGAGCGTAACTGGGAAGCGGTGGGGGAGCTGGACCTTGAATGTCGTCTGCGCATCGGCGACCTGCTGGATGACGCGCAAGGTAACGAGGCCGATGTGCGCGCTAGCCTTGAGCAACTGCTCGACGTGTATCGCCAACTAATCGAGGTTGCAAGTGGTGAGCGTCAATCTTTGGTCGATGAAATGATGAAAATCCGTCAGGCGAATAATGCGGCAAAGGTATACCATTTGTTCTCCTGACCACAGATGTTGCAAAAAGCCGTGCGCCATTAATTTGACTGGGCGGTGTTTTTTGACTTTACTAGTGTCTGTTCTCGAATTCCAGGCGTCCGAACACTGACCATTCAGTCGGAATGATGTCGAGCATGCCCCTGCAGGGCGGCGATATGACTAGGGAAGTTGCTATTGCATGTGGCGTGAAACCAAGATTCTGCTGATCGATGACGACAGCGCGCGCCGCCGCGATCTGGCGGTGGTGCTGAATTTCCTCGGGGAAGAAAACCTCGCTTGCTCAAGCCATGACTGGCAGCAAGCGGTCGAGTCGTTGTCTTCGAGCCGTGAAATATTGTGCGTGCTCATCGGCAGCGTAGATGCTCCGGGCAATCTCCTTGGGCTCGTTAAGACAGTGGCTGGGTGGGATGAGTTCCTTCCGGTGCTGCTTTTAGGTGAAATTTCTTCAGCGGAGCTCCCGGAAGACCTGCGCCGCCGGGTGCTGTCCAACCTGGAAATGCCACCAAGCTACAGCCAACTGCTGGATTCGCTGCACCGTGCCCAGGTCTATCGCGAGATGTACGACCAGGCGCGCGAGCGCGGCCGCCAACGTGAACCCAACCTGTTCCGCAGCCTGGTCGGCACCAGCCGTGCCATCCAGCACGTGCGGCAGATGATGCAACAAGTGGCCGATACCGACGCCAGCGTGCTCATCCTGGGCGAATCGGGCACCGGCAAGGAAGTGGTGGCGCGCAACCTGCACTATCACTCCAAGCGCCGCGAAGCGCCGTTTGTGCCGGTCAACTGCGGCGCGATCCCGGCCGAGCTGCTGGAAAGCGAACTGTTCGGCCACGAGAAGGGCGCCTTTACCGGGGCTATCACCAGCCGTGCCGGGCGTTTCGAGCTGGCCAACGGCGGTACCCTGTTCCTCGACGAAATCGGCGACATGCCGTTGCCGATGCAGGTCAAGCTGCTGCGCGTGCTGCAGGAGCGTACCTTCGAGCGTGTGGGTAGCAACAAGACCCAGAGCATCGATGTGCGCATCATCGCTGCAACGCACAAAAACCTCGAGACCATGATCGAGGACGGCACCTTCCGCGAAGACCTGTACTACCGCCTTAACGTGTTCCCCATCGAGATGGCGCCGCTGCGTGAGCGGGTCGAAGACATCCCGTTGCTGATGAACGAGCTGATTTCGCGCATGGAGCACGAGAAACGCGGGTCCATCCGCTTCAACTCGGCGTCGATCATGTCGCTGTGCCGCCACGGCTGGCCGGGCAACGTGCGTGAGTTGGCCAACCTGGTCGAGCGCATGGCGATCATGCACCCGTACGGGGTGATTGGCGTGTCCGAGTTGCCGAAGAAATTCCGCTACGTCGATGACGAAGATGAGCAGATGGTCGACAGCCTGCGCAGCGATCTGGAGGAGCGGGTGGCCATCAACGGGCACGCACCCAACTTCAGCAACCATGCGATGCTGCCACCCGAAGGCCTGGACCTGAAGGATTACCTGGGTAGCCTGGAGCAGGGCCTGATCCAGCAGGCGCTGGACGATGCCAACGGTATCGTTGCCCGCGCGGCTGAACGTTTGCGTATCCGCCGTACCACCCTGGTCGAGAAGATGCGCAAGTACGGCATGAGCCGCCAAGGCGGTGAGGACCAGGCTGAGGATTGAAGCCTGGCGGTCGCCTGTACCGGCCTCTTCGCGGGCTTGCCCGCTCCCATAGGGGCTGCACAGGATTCGAGCCTTGCGCTGTACCTGTGGGGGCGGGCAAGCCCGCGAAGAGGCCGGTACAGGCTGCAACAAAACCCCATCCCCGGCACGGCTATTGCTACACCGCTGGCAACACACCGTTTTTATGACGGTCAGCCACGCGAGAGAGCACGATGCCCCAGGCCGCCCACGTAACCCGAGCCCCCGATCATCAGGGGCAGACCCCGATCGAGCAGGACAGCCACCAGGGTATCGAGCAAGCCTTCGCCCTGTTCAACCAGGTGTCCAGCCAACTCAGCCAGTCCTACAGCCTGCTCGAAGCCCGGGTCAGTGAACTCAAAGGCGAGCTGGCCGTGGTCAGTGCCCAGCGCATTGAAGAACTGAGCGAAAAGGAACGCCTGGCCAACCGCCTGCAGAACCTGCTGGCCCTGCTACCCGGCGGGGTAATCGTGATCGATGGCCATGGCCTTGTACGTGAAGCCAACCCGGCTGCTTGCGAACTGCTCGGTGAACCGCTGATCGGCGAACTGTGGCGCCAGGTGATCGCCCGCAGCTTTGCGCCGCGCAAGGACGATGGCCACGAAGTCTCGCTACGCGATGGCCGTCGGCTGTCCATCGCCACCCGCTCGCTGGATGCCGAACCCGGCCAACTCGTGCTGCTCAACGACCTGACTGAAACCCGTCGCCTGCAAGACCAGCTGGCCTGCCACGAGCGCCTGTCGTCGCTGGGGCGCATGGTCGCCTCGCTGGCGCACCAGATCCGCACGCCGCTGTCGGCCGCCATGCTCTACGCCAGCCACCTCGCTGACAGCGAGCAACAGCTGAGCCCGGAAACCCGCCAGCGCTTCGCCGG
>Ga0213828_1001343_pt1 | contig 20374 bp, 17 predicted proteins | sample MC6MC0897MG_FD_180664 | JGI IMG/M metagenome (GOLD analysis project Ga0213828, IMG submission 180664) | Enriched soil aggregate microbial communities from Iowa State University, Ames, United States - MC6-MC0897-MG | ecosystem: Environmental > Terrestrial > Soil > Unclassified | place: USA: Iowa... | reverse complement strand
TTACGCCTGACGACCATAGCAAGGTGGTACCACTCCTTCCCATCCCGAACAGGACAGTGAAACGCCTTTGCGCCGATGATAGTGGACGGACGTCTGTGAAAGTAGGTCATCGTCAGGCTTTTATTGCTCAAAACCCCGCAGGTATCCCCTGCGGGGTTTTGTCTTTGTGGCGTCGGGAATGAGTGCCCAGCTTGCTGGCGCGTGGCGAGCGGTGCCTATGCCTGACAACAGAAGCAGGTCGGGCGCGGGGCGCTACTACGTCGGCGCGGGGCGCGGCTATGCGCTGCTGGCCTCAAAACATCCTTGGTATATCGCTTTAATTAATAAACCCCTCGCGGCTGGCGCCGCGAGGGGTTTTTGTTTTGTTGCGCGGGGGATGGCCTGCGCTGCAGCGGATTCTCGACGTGGCTGCTTTAGAGAGGGCTACGGGATCCGCCGACGTAATCCTGGCGGTCGATGCCGTGGCGTTGGAGCTTGTCGTAGAACGTCTTGCGCGGAATGCCTAGCGCATCGAGCGTGGCCTTGATGTCGCCGCGGTGGGCGGTGAGGGCATCGCGGATGATTTGCGCTTCGATCTGCTCCATGCGCTCCGGAAGGCTGAGCGCGCCGCCTTGCGGTTGGACAGGCTCAGGTGCGGAGCTATTGAGGACCCCAAGCACGAAACGTTCTGCGAAGTGCGCGAGTTCACGAACGTTGCCGGGCCAGTCGTGCGTCATCAGGTGTTGGCGGATCGAGGCGGGCATGTCGGGGATGTCACGCTGGAATCGGCGTGAGGCGTGGCCGAGGTAGTGGGCGAAGAGTAGCGGGATGTCCTCACGGCGTTCCCGCAACGGTGGGAGGCGGATCGTGACGACGTTGAGGCGGTAGAACAGATCTTCGCGGAACTTGGCGCGTATGGCGGGGCTACCTAGATCTTCTTTTGTGGCGGCGACAACTCGCAGGTCGAGATTGCGGACTTCGTTGCTGCCGAGCGGCGTGATCTGGCGTGATTCGAGCACGCGCAGCAGTTTGACCTGGACGGCGAGCGGCATGCTTTCGATCTCATCGAGAAACAGGGTGCCGCCGCTGGCATGTTCGATGCGGCCGATGCGTTTCTTTTGGGCGCCCGTGAAAGCGCCAGGCTCGTGACCGAAGAGCTCGCTTTCGATGACGCTTTCGGGCAAGGCGCCGCAATTGATGGCGACCAGCGCACGGTGCCGTCGGCGGCTCAGGCGGTGCAGTGCGGTTGCGACGACTTCCTTGCCGGTGCCCGTTTCACCTTCAACGAGCACATCGACATCGGCGTCTGCAATGTGGCGCAACGTTTGTTTGATGCGCTGCATCGCGGGCGTGGTGCCGATGAACGGGACTTCGTCGGCTTCGACGGTAAAGGCGGCTTCGCGCAGACGGCGGTTTTCGAGAACGAGGCGCCGCTTTTCGGCGGCATGGCTGATGGCGGCGACCAGTCGATCGGCCGGATAGGGCTTTGACAGGAAGTCGTACGCACCTTCCCGCATGCATTGAACTGCTGTGGCGATGTCGCCGTGACCGGTGATCAGGATGACCGGAATGTCAGGGTCGATGGCGCGTAGCCGCTGGAAAAGCTCGAGGCCGTCAATATCAGGCATGCGGATATCCGTGACCACTACGCCATCGAAATTCCGGTCCAGGGCCGGCAACGCAGCGCGCGCGTTGGCGTGCGCCTCGACCGAGATGCCGTGAAGCTTCAGCGTTTGCTGGGCCGCGCGGCGCAGTTCGTCGTCGTCGTCAATGAACACGGCGTGGGGCGCGATGGGCCGTTGCATGCGGTCGTCCGTCAAGTCCGCGACCTTTGCTGTATTACGGGCATTTGCGGAATTTGCGGCAGTTGGGGCCTCGGCGCCGGGGGACTGAGGATCAGGGGCACGCGTCATGGTGAGTGCTCGGGGTGTGATTTTGATCCGGCGCTTTGCGCAGGGTCAGAATGAACAAGGCGCCGGTCGCGGGCGCATGAGGGGACGGCAAGCTGGCATCGCCTGGGCGGGCGGCGCGTAGTTCGCCGCCGAACTCTGTGACGATGTCGCGGCTGATGACGAGGCCCAGGCCCATGCCGTCCGGCTTGGTCGTGTGAAAGGGGGTGAAGAGGTGGGCGCGGGCTTGGTCGGACAGGCCGGGGCCGTTGTCGTGAACCTGCAGCTGCACGGTGTCGCCGAGGTCTTGCAAGGCGATGATGATTCGCCCGTTCTGGGCGCCTTCCAGCGCCTCGAGCCCGTTCTGCAGCAGATTGACCAAAACCTGCTCCAACCGAACGCGATTGGCCAGGACGTGGCAGTTCTGGTTGCGAGGCGGGCTTTGCAGCGTGACGCCTTGGCGGCGGGCGCGGGGACCCACGAGGAGAATCGCCCCTTCCAGAGCTTCCATCAGGTCGGTTGGGCCGACTGTTGCACCTGCCTTGCGCGAAAAGGCGCGAAGCTCGCCGGTGATGTGGCCGATTCGATCGGTCAGTGCGGCGATGGTGCCCAGGTTCTCCTGGACGGCGCTTTCGTCGCGGCGTCGCAGAAACTCGGCGGCGTTGTCGGCGTAGGCGCGGATGGCAGCGACGGGCTGGTTGACCTCGTGCGCGACGCCAGCCGCGACCTGGCCCAGCAATGCCAGCTTGCTGGCTTGGACCAGTTCGTCCTTCATGGTGTGAAGCTGGGATTCGGCGCTTTGGCGTTCGTCCATTTCGTCGACGAGCTTGGCGTTCACGTCTCGCAGCTGCGCCGTGCGCTCGTCCACCAGCGCTGCGAGCTGTTGTTGAATCGCGGCCTGTTGCTCGGCGCGTTCCTGGTTGCGATGACGGCGGTACAGCACCACGCCGATCAGCGCGGCGAGCACGCTCTGCGTAAGTAATGCGCCGAGTTGGGCATTGGCGCTGGCCTGATTCATGGCCGCCTGCACCGGGGATAGCTGGTGCAGCGTCCAGCCGGGCGATTCGATGACCGGCAGGGTGGTGTGCAGCAGCGGAGCGCCGGCGGCGGCGCGGGGCAGCGCGTCGTCGGTGCGGATGAGTTGGCCGTTGCTGGCCGGTTGCAGGGGCGGTGTGACGGGAAGCGGTTGGAATTTTGCGTCGCCAAACTGCAGGCTGGTGCGCAGCGTCTCTGCCAGCGCGGCCGACAGCGGCGCCAGCACCCTGAAGCGCCAGTCTGGAATATTGCCCAGCAACACCACCCCATGTTCGTCGGTCACGAAGATGACGGCGTTGGCTTGGCGCCAATCGGCCTCCAGGTCCCGGAAGTCGACCTTCAAGACCACCACGCCCAGCATTGCGCCCTGCGCGTCGTCCACACGCCGCGACAGGTACAGGCCCGCTTCGTGGCTGACCGTGCCCAGTGCGAAGTGTTCGGCCGAGCCGTGCAGGACCGATCCCTGGAAGTAGGGGCGGAATTCGTAATCGACGCCGACGAAGGTGGCCGGTTCGCGCCAATTGCTGGCGGCGATCGCCAGGCCTTTTTTGTCGAGCACGTAGATGGCGGAGGCGCCGACGCCGCGGCTGAGCGCTTCGAGCTTTTCGTCCAACGCCTCGATCTGCCTTGAACTGGCCCCTTGAAGCGCCGCGCGCAGGTCGACGTCTTGAGTCAGCACAAAGGGCAACGCCCGGAATTTGTCGAGGTTGTTGCGCAGCAGGGCGGCGTTGATCTGGCCGGTGCTGCGGGCCTGGAGGGCGGCCTCGCGCAGCGCCCCGTCGCGCGCCCACTGGGTGGCCGCGTGCAGCGTGATCGCGACGATGCCGACGGCCAGCAGTGTCAGCCCCACGCGCCATGGCCAGGACCAGGCGCGGGAAGAGGTGGGCGGGGGGAGGGGTGAGGAAGAGGAGCCGTTCATGGTGTGCGGTTTTCCGCACATTTTAGCGGGTTTCTGTGCGGAGATTCGCCTATTAATGCTTCTCGGTGGACAAGCAGCGATTGCGAAATCCTATATTTTTCAATGCTTTATCTGAATTGTTGCGGAGCCGCCTGACTTGGCATGGGTATTGCGTTTATACCGGCAAGCCGCGCGGCACACCCCCGCGGTGAAATCGGCCGGCGGCAGGATCGCATGGCCATAAAACAGATAACGCCCCGACGTCGCACGCGCCACGCTGCGCGGAGCAAGGGGCCCTGGTGGGGACAATCCCAATGATCGAAGTGGATCAAAGCGCGCCCGCGCGCAAGCTCAAGTTCTATCAAATCCTGTACGTGCAGGTGATCTTCGCCATCGTGGTGGGCATCTTGCTTGGCGCATTCAAGCCGGAACTCGGCCAGCAGATGCAACCGCTGGGCGACGCCTTCATCAAGCTGGTGAAGATGATCATTGCGCCGGTCATCTTCCTGACCGTGGCAACCGGCATTGCCGCCATGAGCGACCTGAAGAAGGTCGGGCGCGTGGCCGGCAAGGCCATGCTGTATTTCCTGGTGTTCTCGACGTTGGCGTTGGTCGTCGGCATGGTGGTCAGCCATATCGTGCAGCCCGGCGCCGGCATGCACATCGACCCGACCACGCTGGATCAGAAGGCCGTATCCGGATATGTCGCCAAGGCGCATGATTCGACGATCACCGGCTTCCTGATGAACGTGATTCCCACGACCATCTTCAGCCCTTTCGTCGGTGGCGACATCCTGCAGGTGCTGTTCGTGGCGGTGCTGTTCGGCATTTCGCTCGCCATGGTCGGCGAGCGCGGCAAACCGATCCTGAATTTCATGACGGCGCTGGCGCAGCCCATCTTCAAGATGGTGGCGATCCTGATGAAGGCCGCGCCCATCGGCGCCTTTGGCGCGATGGCGTTCACCATCGGCAAATACGGCATCAAGTCAGTCGTGAACCTGGCGATGCTGGTGGGCACGTTCTACGCGACGTCGGTGCTGTTCGTGGTGGTCGTGCTGGGCCTGGTTGCCCGCTACAACGGCTTTTCGATCTTCAAGCTGGTCCGCTACATCCGCGAAGAACTGCTGCTGGTGCTGGGCACGAGCTCGTCGGAAGCCGCTCTGCCGACGTTGATGCAGAAGATGGAACGCGCTGGCTGCTCGAAGTCGGTGGTCGGCCTGGTGGTGCCTACCGGTTACTCGTTCAACCTGGACGGCACCAACATCTACATGACGATGGCCGCGCTGTTCATTGCGCAGGCGTGCGACATTCCGCTGTCGCTGGGTGATCAGATCCTGCTGCTGCTCGTGGCGATGCTGAGCTCGAAGGGCGCGGCCGGCGTGACCGGCGCGGGTTTCATCACGCTGGCGGCCACGCTGTCGGTGGTGCCTTCGGTGCCGGTCGCCGGCATGGCGCTGATTCTAGGTGTGGATCGCTTCATGTCGGAATGCCGCGCCCTGACCAACCTGGTCGGCAACGCGACCGCCACCGTGGTCGTCGCGCGCTGGGAAGGCGAGCTCGATCAGGAGCAACTGCATGCCACGCTGGACAGCGCAGGCACGCCCGCGGCGGCGCAGACGCAATCGCAGCCGCAAGTCGTCATCGGCGAACCTGCCCGCCAGAGCTGAACTTCTTCGCCGCGCACGCCCGGCGGCGAATGAAACATGGCCTGCGCCGAATCGCGTGCCGGTCAAAAAAAATCCCCCGAATGCCTTGCGGCGCGGGGGATTTTTTTCGGGCTGAATTGGTGTCAGGGCACCTGGATACCGGCCTCGCGGAGCAGGTTGGCGGTTTCGAACAGAGGCAGGCCCATCACGCCGGTATAGCTGCCGGCGATGCGCGAGACGAATGTGCCCGCCAGTCCTTGAATGCCATACGCGCCCGCCTTGCCGAAGGGTTCGCCGCTGTCGCAATAGCGGCTGATTTCGTCTTCTTGCAAGGCGCGCATGTGGACTTCGGTGATGGAGACGGCTTCCAGCAGCCGGTCGCCGCTGTAGACCGCGACGGCGGTATGGACTTCGTGTGCCGCGCCGGACAGCGCTTGCAGGATACGGATGGCGTCGTCACGGTCCGCCGGCTTGCCCAGGACCTCGCCCGCCAGGATGACGGTGGTGTCGGCTGCGAGCAGGGGCAGGATGGGCATGTCGTGCGCTAGCATCCAGTCGCGGCCGCGCAGGGCCTTGTCCCGGGCGGTGCGCTGGACGTAGTCGGCGGCGCTTTCGCCCAGGTGCTGCGGTTCGTCTTCGCCCGGCGGGGCCGGAACGAGCAGGACCTGGTGCGCCAGGCCGATCTGATTCAGCAGTTCGCGGCGGCGCGGGCTGGCCGAGGCAAGATACAGGCGCGGGGAGGAACGGGAGGGATTGGCGGTGTCGGTCATGCGCAGCAGGGCAGGCGCCGCCTGGCGGCGGTCACGCGCGGTGGTAGGGATGGTTGGTCATGATGGCCCAGGCGCGGTAGAGCTGTTCGGCCAGGACCACGCGCACCATGGGGTGGGGCAACGTGAGGGACGACAGGCGCAACTGGCCGCTGGCGGATGCCTTGAGGGCGGGATCCAGGCCGTCGGGGCCGCCGACAAGAAACGCGACATCCTGCCCGCCCGCGCGCCACTGTTCGAGTTTTTGCGACAGCGCCATCGTGGTGAGGTCGCGGCCGCGTTCGTCCAGGGCCAGGCGCAGCGCATTGGCGGGCAGGGCGGCCTCAATGCGCTTGGCCTCGGCCGCCATCATCTGGGCCGGGGTCTTGCCTGTGGTGCGGGGCTCGGGCTTGATTTCGCGCAGTTCAAGCGCGCAGTCGGCCGGCAGGCGCTTGGCGTAGTCGTCCCAGGCGGTCTGCACCCAGTCCGGCATCCGCGTGCCCACCGCGACGACGATCAGCTTCACGGCGTGATCAGTCTTCGGTGTCGTCGTAACCGCCGTCGCTGTCGCTGGGGACAGGCGCGACGCGGGTCGATTCGGGCAGGAGCTTCACGCGCACCGGCTTGCCGCCCCAGATTTCTTCGAGGTTGTAATACTGGCGAATGGCCGGCTGCATGATGTGCACGACGACGTCGCCAAGGTCGACGACGACCCATTCACCGGTGTCCTCGCCTTCGATGGTGATGCCGGTGAGCGACATGGCGCGGCCGCGATCGGCGACGCTGGACGCCAGCGCGCGGGTCTGCCGGTTGGAGGTGGCGCTTGCAATCACGACGCGATCGAACAGGCTGGTCAGATGCGTGGTGCTGAAGACCTTGATGTCTTGCGCCTTGACGTCTTCGAGGGCGTCGATGACGGCGCGTTGGAGTTTCTGTATATCCATAGGTGCAAATATAACCCGCTCGAGGGCAGCGGCGGCTGACCGGCAGCGCCGGGCGGGAAGGGTTTATCGGTAGAGTTTGTGCGCCGCAATATAGGCGGCGACGGACGCGTCGAGCAGTCCGTCGGTGGATTCGCCCTGCGCCAGGCGCTGGCGGATTTCGGAAGCCGACACCGGCATGGGCGGAAAAGGCAATTCTTGCAGCGTGCGGCCCTGGTCCTCTAGCCATTGCGCAAGTTCCGGCGGTGCGCTTAGGGGCGTGCCGGGGCGGGTGGCCACGGCCAGGTCGACCAGGCTGGAAATGTCGCGCCAGTTGCGCCAGGTGCAGAAATTGGCGAGCTGGTCGGCCCCCAGCAGCCATGCATAGCGCGCGTCCTGCGGCAGGGCGCGCAGCGTGTCGATGGTGTAGGTGGCGCCGCCCCGCTCGATTTCAATGGGGTTGACCGCCAGTCCGGGATGGCCGGCGATGGCCAGTTCCAGCATCGCAAGGCGATGTTCGGCGGTGGCGTTCAGCGCAGCGCGCTGCCAGGGGTTGGCGGCGGGGATGAGCTGCACCTGGTCTAACCCCAGCGACTGCAGGGCATTCTGCGCCAGCGCGATGTGGGCGACGTGAACGGGGTCGAAGCTGCCGCCGAAGAGGCCGATGCGTTTCAAACCCAGTCCTGCGGTTTGAGATAGGCGGCCAGTTCGGCCTCGGGGGTGCCGGCTTCAGGCTGCCAGTCGTAGCGCCATTGCGCGAGCGGCGGCATGGACAGCAGGATTGATTCGGTGCGGCCCCCGGATTGCAGGCCGAAGAGCGTGCCGCGGTCGAAGACCAGGTTGAATTCGACGTAGCGGCCGCGGCGGTAGGCCTGGAAATCGCGCTCGCGTTCGGTGTAGGCGATGCCGCGGCGCTTGTCGACGATGGGCAGGTAGCTGTCCAGGAATGCGTCGCCGACTGAACGGGTCAGGGCAAAAGACGCGTCGAAGCCGGGGGCGTTCAGGTCGTCGAAGAAGACGCCGCCGATGCCGCGGGTTTCGTCGCGATGCTTGAGGAAGAAGTATTCGTCGCACCAGCGCTTGTAGCGCGGATAGTAATCGGGCCCATGGACCGCCAGCGCGTCCCGGCACACCGTGTGGAAGTGGCGGGCGTCTTCTTCGAAGGGATAGTACGGGGTGAGGTCGATGCCGCCGCCGAACCAGAAGACGTCGGCCTCGTCATGGCCGGGCCGCGCGGCCGCGACGAACATGCGCACGTTCATGTGCGTGGTGGGCACGTACGGATTGCGCGGGTGCAGCACCATGGACACGCCCATGGCTTCCCATGAGCGGCCGGCAAGTTCCGGGCGGTGCGCGCTGGCCGATGGCGGCAGCTTGGAACCCTTGACGTGGCTGAACAGCACGCCGGCGCGTTCGAAGAGCTGGCCGCCTTCGAGCAGGCGCGACAGACCGCCGCCGCCCTCGGGCCGCACCCATTCGTCGGCGCGGAAGGGGCCGCCTTCGGCCGCTTCCAGCGCGCCCACGATGCGGGCCTGCAAGCCGGTGAGGTAGTCCCGGACAGCGGAGACGGGCAGAGCGGTCATGGGCGGTTCCGGTTACGCGTTGGACTTGGGCTTTTGCTGCGACGGCTTGAGCGCGCGCCAGCCGATGTCGGAGCGGTACTGGCGGCCATCGAAGTGGATGCGGTCAATGGCTTCGTAGACACGGTCGCGCGCCATTTTGACGGAATCGCCCAGGGCGGTGACGCACAGTACGCGCCCGCCAGTGGTCTTGACTTCTTCGCCATCGAGCTGGGTGGCGGCGTGAAAGACCATGCAGTCTTCGGCATCGGCGGGCAGGCCACGGATGACGTCGCCGGTGCGCGGCGTGTTGGGGTAGTTGTGAGCGGCCAGCACGGCGCCCAGGGCGGTGCGGCGGTCCCAGACGATGTCAGCCTGGTCGAGCGTGCCTTCGACGGCGTGCTCGAGGGCATCCAGCAGGTCGCTCTTGACGCGCATCATGATGGGCTGGGTTTCGGGGTCGCCCATGCGGCAGTTGAATTCCAGCGTCTTGATTTCGCGGTCGGGGTCATCGCCCGGGGCGATCATCAGGCCGGCGTACAGGAAACCCGTGTACGGAATGCCGTCGCGCGTCATGCCCTGCACGGTGGGCAGGATGATTTCGCGCATGATGCGGTGATGCAGTTCGGGCGTGACGATGGGCGCGGGGGAGTAGGCGCCCATGCCGCCCGTGTTGGGACCGCGGTCGCCGTCCTGCAGGCGCTTGTGGTCCTGGCTGGTGGCCAGGGCGAGCACGTTGCGGCCGTCGCACATGACGATGAAGCTGGCTTCTTCGCCGATCAGGCATTCTTCGATGACGACGCGCGCGCCGGCTTCGCCCATGGAGCCGTCGCCCAGCATGGCGTCGACGGCGGCGTGCGCTTCTTCGAGGGTGGCGGCGACGACCACGCCCTTGCCCGCGGCCAGACCGTCAGCCTTGATGACGATGGGCGCGCCTTCCTGGTCAATGTAGGCATGAGCCTTGGCCGGGTCGGTGAAGGTTTCGTAGCGCGCGGTCGGGATGTTGTGCCGGACCATGAAGGCCTTGGCGTAATCCTTGGAGCTTTCAAGCTGCGCGGCGGCCTTGGTGGGTCCGAAGATCTTCAGGCCACGGGCGCGGAAGACGTCGACGACACCGGCGGCCAGGGGCGCCTCGGGGCCGACGACCGTCAGGGCGATGCCCTCGCGCTGGACGAAATCGGCCAGTTCCTCGGCATTGGTGAGCGGGATGTTCTCCATCTGCTCGGCCCGTTGCGTGCCGCCGTTGCCCGGAGCGACATACACCTTGTGCACGCGCGGGGAGCGGGCCAGCCGCCAGGCGAGGGCATGTTCGCGGCCGCCCGAGCCAATTACCAGGAGTTTCATGTTGCGTGAGTCTGAAGAGGCGCGCAGGCGGACGGAGCCGCTGGCGCGCCAGGAAAGGGAGAGTTACTGCGCTTCGTCGAAAATGACGGTCGTATAGACTTCCTGCACGTCGTCCAGGCTTTCCAGGGCGTCGAGCAGTTTCTGCATCTTGGCGGCGTCGTCGCCGGCGAGTTCGGTTTCGTTCAGGGCCTTCATGACGATGCCGTCGACTTCGGCCTTCAGGCCGGCCTCGTCGAAGGCCTTGCGCACGGCAGCGTAATCGGACGGGGCGCAGACGACTTCGATCACGCCTTCTTCGTCGGTGGTGACGTCTTCGGCGCCGGCCTCGAGGGCGGCTTCCATGACCTTGTCTTCAGGGGTGCCCGGGGCGAACACGAATTGGCCGCAGTGCTTGAACATGAAGGCGACCGAGCCTTCCTGGCCGAGGTTGCCGCCGTTCTTGGAGAACGCGTGGCGGACTTCGGCGACGGTGCGGGTGCGGTTGTCGGTCATGCAGTCGACGATGACCGCCGCGCCGCCAATGCCGTAGCCTTCGTAGCGGACTTCTTCGTAGGCCTCGCCGTCGGCGCCGCCCGCGCCACGCTGGATGGCGCGCTGGATGTTGTCCTTGGGCATGTTGGCGTCGGTGGCCTTGTCCCAGGCCATGCGCAAACGGGGGTTGCTGTCCGGGTCGGGGCCGCCGGCGCGCGCCGCCACGGTGATTTCACGAATGATCTTGGTCCAGAGCTTTCCGCGCTTGGCGTCTTGGCGCCCTTTGCGGTGCTGAATATTGGCCCATTTGCTGTGTCCGGCCATGGCTTCCCAGGGTAATGTGTCTGCAAAGACGGCATTTTACCGTGCCGGCGGCCCTCCCGTCCGGCAAGAGGGACGCTTGTGTCCATATAGCCACGCGCACAAGGCGGGCGGCAGGCTCTACACTTGGGCATCCATCTGATCCCTGGTCCGGAGCCGCCCATGCCCAACCCCCTTGTCATCGCCAAGAACGCGCAGACCGAGTTGGCGCTGCTGCCGGCCCTGGCCAACCGCCACGGGTGCATCACGGGGGCCACCGGCACGGGCAAAACCGTCACCCTGCAGGTCCTGGCCGAGTCTTTTTCCCGGATCGGCACGCCCGTGTTCATGGCGGACGTCAAAGGCGACCTGACCGGCATTTCGCAGGCGGGCGTGTCCAGCCCCAAGCTGCAGGAACGCCTGAAGAACCTGGGGCTGCCGGAGCCCGCCTGGGGCGCCAGCCCGGTCGCCCTGTGGGACGTCTTTGGCGAGCAGGGGCTGCCGGTGCGGGCCACCATTACCGATATGGGGCCGCTGCTGCTGTCGCGCATTCTTGAACTGAACGACACGCAGGAAGGCGTCCTGACCCTGGTTTTCAAGGTGGCGGACGACGAGGGACAACTGCTGCTGGATTTGAAGGATTTGCGGGCGATGCTGCAGGACGTCGCCGACCGCGCCGGCGAACTAAAGACGCGCTACGGCAATGTGTCCTCGGCCAGCGTCGGCGCCATCCAGCGCGGTCTGCTCGCGCTGGAATCGCAAGGCGCGGAACGATTTTTCGGCGAGCCGATGCTGGACGTTGCCGACCTGATGCGCACCGACGCGCAGGGCCGCGGCATCGTCAACGTGCTGGCGGCCGACAAGCTGATGCAGGCGCCGCGCCTGTACGCCATCTTCCTGCTGTGGCTGCTGGCCGACCTGTATGAAAAGCTGCCCGAGGTGGGCGACATGGACCAGCCCAAGCTGGTCTTCTTCTTCGACGAGGCCCACCTGCTGTTCAACGACGCCCCGCAGGCGCTCCTGACCAAGATCGAGCAGGTCGTGCGCCTGGTCCGCTCCAAGGGCGTGGGCGTTTATTTCGTGACGCAGAATCCGCTGGATATCCCCGACACCGTGCTGGGCCAGTTGGGCAACCGCGTCCAGCATGCGCTGCGGGCGTTCACGCCGCGCGACCAGAAGGCCGTCAAGACTGCGGCGCAGACCATGCGGCCCAATCCCGGCCTGGACATCGAGGCCGCGATCACCGAGCTGGGCGTGGGCGAGGCGCTGGTGTCGCTCCTGGATGCCAAGGGCCGCCCGATGCCGACCGAGCGCGCCTACATCGTGCCGCCGGGCAGCCGTATCGGGCCGGCGACGGACGCGGAACGTCAGGCGCTGCGCCAGGGCAATCCCCTGGCGCCCAAATATGAAAAGGCGGTCGACCGGGAATCCGCCTACGAAATCCTGGCGGGCCGCGCGGCGGCGCCGGCAGAACCTCCGGTCGCCAAGGATGTTCCGGCCCGGGCCGGGCAGCCGTCCGCCAAGACGTCCCAGCCGCCTGCCGACGAGAGCGGCGGGCTGATGGACAGCCTGAAGGACGTGCTGTTCGGGTCGACCGGACCGCGGGGCGGCAAACGCGACGGCGTGGTGCAGACCATTGCCAAAAGCTCGGCACGCTCCATCGCGCGGGAACTCACGCGAGGGATCCTCGGGTCGTTGCTGGGATCGAAGGGCCGGCGCTAAGCCTCATCGGCGCAACGTGGCGTATCGGTTAGTCCGACCGTCCGTTTCGTAAAGTGGGGTATTGTGTGGCCGGCATTTATGCCTGACATTGCGGGCGGTGTATCAATGAAAACCAAAGGAAGACGTGGTGGCTAAGAAACACAAGATTGCGGTGCTCCCAGGAGACGGGATCGGCAAGGAAGTCGTGCCGGAAGGTTTGAAGGTGCTGGATGCCGTGGCGACGCGGTTCGGAATCGAGTTCCAATGGGACCATTTCGACTGGAGCTGCGACTATTACGCCAAGCACGGCAAGATGATGCCGGACGACTGGAAGGACCAGATCGGCCAGCACGAGGCCATTTTCTTCGGTTCGATCGGCTGGCCCGCTACGGTGCCCGACCACGAGGCCTTGTGGGGCTCGTTGTTCAAGTTCCGCCGTGAATTCGATCAATACATCAATCTGCGCCCGGTGCGTCTGATGCCCGGCGTGCCGTCGCCGCTGGCCGACCGCAAGCCCGGCGAGATCGATTTCTTCATCGTGCGTGAAAACACCGAAGGCGAATACTCCAACAGCGGTGGCCGCCTGTTCGAGGGCACCGACCGCGAAGTGGTCATCCAGGAAAGCGTTTTCACGCGCATCGGCGCCGAGCGCGTGCTGAAGTTCGCATTTGAACTGGCGCAAAAGCGCGGCAAGCACCTGACCGCCGCCACCAAGTCCAATGGCATTTCGATTTCGATGCCGTGGTGGGACGAGCGCGTGGCCGAGATGGCCGGGAACTATCCCGACGTGCGCTGGGACAAATATCACATCGACATCCTGTGCGCACACTTCGTGCAGCATCCGGACTGGTTCGATGTCGTGGTGGCTTCCAACCTGTTTGGCGACATCCTGTCGGACCTGGGACCGGCCTGCTCGGGCACCATCGGTATCGCGCCGTCCGCCAATCTCAACCCGGAACGCAAGTTTCCGTCGCTCTTTGAACCGGTGCATGGCTCGGCGCCGGACATTTATGGCAAGGGCATCGCCAACCCCATCGGTCAGATCTGGAGCGGGGCATTGATGCTGGATTTCTTGGGGTATCCCGACGCGTCGGCCGCCGTTGTCAAGGCAATCGAGACCGTGCTGGCCGAAGGTCCGCGGACGCGGGATATGAAAGGCAACGCTTCAACGGCCGAAGTCGGCGACGCGATCGCTGCGCTGGTCCGAGCCGGCTGATGGCATTGGCGGCAGGCCCGTCCGATTAATTGATGAACGACTCGATTATTTCTCCCCCCTCCGATCACGTGGGCGGCGGGCGGGCCGACCGCTTCGTGCGCAAGCTTTTTCGCATGCTGCGCTCGCGCACGCAGCGGCACAATCAGCATTTGTGGCCGTTCGTCCGTATCTGGCGTGACAAGGAAGGCGCGATCAGCGGGTATCGCGCCTTCGGTCGTTCGCTGCCCGTCACGCCGTTATCCCAAGGCTACGACCCCGCCGACAAGGTGGTGCATCTGATCCTGAGCGGCCCGTCGATCGCCGAGATTCCCTATGACCGGATGGATATCGGCGTGGCGATGGGCGTCAATGGCGCCATCGCGCTGTCGCGCAAGTTTGGTCTGAAGTTCAAGTATTACTGCATCATCGACCAGAACTTCGTGCGCGACCGCATCGACCTGGTGCGAGAGATCGTCGCGAGCGACCTGACCTTGTATGTGTTTCCGGAGGTGCTGCGCTACATCATGCAGGGCATCGCGCAGGAACACATCCGCTGCCGCATCTGCATCATCGAACTGATATCCAAGCGCGCCTACGAGCGTAGCGCCGCGCCGGCAGTGCTCAAGCGCATTGCGGCGGCCTCGGCTGACGTCGAACTGCTGGATGCCAAGCAGGGGCTGGGCTACAGCTTCGATGCCTCGCTGGGGGTATTCGATGCCGATACCGTCGCGTATGCGGCCCTTCAGGTCCTGATGTCCGGCGGGGTGCGCGAAGTCTACGTGCACGGGCTGGACCTGACCGTGCAGGGCGGATTGCGTTTCTACGACGAGGGCGGCAAGCCGCAGACCAGCCGTCTGACGCGCAACTTTCCGCGCTACATCGAGCCGTCTTTCCGCTTTGCATCACCGCTGTGGCGCGCGCGGGGGGTGTCCGTGTTCAACCTGTCGCCGGTCAGCGCGTTGTCGGCCGACATCATCGAACGCAAGGACTGGCGCACGCTGCTCAAGGACTGATCCGGCGGTGCGGACGCCGCCAGGCCAACCCGAGCATCAGAAAAAAACAAGGCGCCGCAAGGCGCCTTGTGCTTTTGCCGATGCCGTTCGTGTCAGTGCGCGCCGGCAGCCGCTTCCGCCGCACCGCCGCCGCCCGATTTGGACGGGCGCGGCCGCGCGAACCACACCAGGCCCGTCAGCAGCAGGAAGATGATGGCGGACGCGTAGAACACGTCCGTCGCCGACATCGTGAAGGCCTGCGCATTGATCAGCCCGTCCACCATGGTGAGCGCTTGCTGGTGCGAGACGCCCAGCCCGTTCTGCAAGGTGTTCATGGTCTGGTCAAACGCCTGCTGGCCGGGCCGGGCAATCTCGGTCAGCTGCGCGTGATGCAGCGTTGCGCGGTTTTCCCACAGCGTCGTCGAAATCGACGTGCCGAACGCGCCCGCCGTCAGCCGCAGGAAGTTCGACAGCCCGGATGCCGCCGGGATGCGCCAAGGCTCCATGCTGGACAGCGTGATCGACGTGAGCGGCACGAAGAACGCCGCCATCGCTGCGCCCTGGATGATGGTCGGGATCATCAGTGTGCGCACGTCCGTCTGGGTGTTGAAGCCCGCGCGCATGAAGCAGACCAGCGCAAAGATCAGGAAGGCGACCGTGACGATCTGCCTGGGGTCGCGCGTGGCCAGCATCTTGCCCACGATGGGCGTGAGCAGGATCGCCAGCAGTCCGACCGGGGCAGTCACAAGCCCCGCATAGGTCGCGGTGTAGCCCATGTTGCTTTGCAGCCAGAGCGGCAGCAGCACGACGTTGCCGAAGAAGACGCCATAGGCCACCGCCAGCGTCAGCGCGCCCACCGTGAAGTTGCGGACCTTGAAAAGGCGCAGGTCCACTACGGGGTGCGCGTCGGTCAACTCCCAGATCAGGAAGAACACGAAGGCCACGAACGCAATCGCCGCCAGCGCGATGATGGTGGGGCTGGCAAACCAGTCCAGCTCCTTGCCCTTGTCCAGCATGATCTGCAGCGCGCCTACCCAGACCACGAGCAGGACGAGGCCGAGCTTGTCGATCGGCAGCTTGCGCGTGACGGATTCGCGGTTGCCGTAGATGCGCCAGCTGATCCAGGCGGCCAGTAGGCCCACCGGCACGTTGATGTAGAAGATCCAGGGCCAGGTGTAGTTGTCGGAAATCCAGCCGCCGAGCAGCGGGCCGGCCACCGGCGCCACCAGTGTCGTCATGGACCAGACCGCCAGCGCCATGCCTGCCTTGGACTTCGGAAAGCTGGCCAGCATCAGCGTCTGCGACAGGGGGATCATCGGGCCGGCCACCGCGCCTTGCAGCACCCGGAACGCGATCAGCGCCTCAAGCGAGGGCGAAAAGCCGCACAGCCAGGACGCCAGCACGAAGAGCAGCGTGGCGATCAGGAACAGGCGCACCTGTCCGAAGCGCTGCGTCAGCCAGCCGGTCAGCGGCACGGTGATGGCGTTGGCCACCGCAAACGATGTAATGACCCACGTGCCCTGGCTGGTGCTCACGCCCAGGTCGCCGGAGACGGTGGGGATGGACACGTTCGCGATGGAAGTGTCCAGCACGTTCATGAAGACCGCGGTCGACAGGGCAATGGACCCGATGATGCGGGTCGCGCCCTCCAATGGCGGATGGGTGCCCGGCGGGCGGGCGGCTTCTTGGGGCGCGCCGGCGCCCGCGGGCTGGGCGGCCGTGCTCATGATGCGACGTTGGCGGCGATGATCTTCGCGATCATTGCGTCGACTTCATTGTGGGCGGGCTCGAAGGCGCGGGTCGACCAGGCCGGTTCCTTGCGCGCCACCTGCGTGAGCGGGGCGCCATCGTCCTTGCCGACGTCGACTTCCACGTCCATCGACAGGCCCACGCGCAGCGGATGCTGCTTGAGGTCTTCGGGATCCAGCGTGATGCGCACGGGGACGCGCTGCACCACCTTGATCCAGTTGCCGGTGGCGTTCTGGGCGGGAAGCAGGGCGAAGGCGGCGCCCGTGCCGGCATCCAGCCCGGCGACGGTGCCGTGGTAGGTGACCGAGCTGCCGTATAGATCGGCCACCATCTTGACCGGCTGGCCGATGCGCATCTTGCGCAACTGGCCTTCCTTGAAGTTGGCCTCGACCCAGACCTGGTCCAGCGGCACCACGGTCATCAGCGCGGCGCCTGGGGCGACGCGCTGGCCGACCTGCGCGCTGCGACGCGCGATCACGCCGCCCACGGGGGCGGGCAGCACGGTGCGCGACTGCGCAAGCCAGGCGTTGCGCAGCTCGGCGGCCGCCTGGCGCACGTCGGGGTGATCGGCCACCGAGGTGCCTTGCGTCAGCGCCTGGTTGGTCGCCAGCTTGGCCTGCGCGGCGGCCAGTGCCGCCTTGGCTTGCGCAACGCCGGACTGCGCGGACTTGAGCGCGACCTCGGCGTGCAGGATTTCCTCGCCGCTGACGCCGCCCGACTTGGCGAGCTGCTGGCGGCGCTTCACGTCGCTCTGCGCGCGGGTCAGCTCAGCCTGGGCGCGCAGGATGTCGGCATTGCGCAGGTCGACGTCGGCCGCCAGCGCATCGTTCTGCACGTAGTAGGTCTGCACCTGGCGCACGGTCTGCGCCAGCTTGGCTTGCGCCTGCTGCAGGGCGACGTCGGTGTCGGCGGGGTCGAGGCGGACCAGCGGCTGGCCGGCGGTGACGGTTTCGGTGTCGTCGGCTTCGATGGCCACCACGGTGCCGGGCACCTGCGGCGTGATCTGCACCAGGTTGCCGTGCACGTAGGCATCGTCGGTGCTTTCAAAATGGGCGCCGAACAGCGCCCACCAGATGCCGTAGGCAATGCCGGCAACGATGAAAACGCCGGTCGCCGTCAGCAGGAGGCGTTTACGGGCGGGATGGGTGGTGGGAGTGGCAGCGTTCATGACGTCTGAATCCGGCATCGTTCAATGAATGGAGTTCGGGGCAGGCTCGGCCTGCGCCGCATAGCCGCCGCCCAGGGCGGTGGCAAGGTTGGCGTCGAGCTGATAGGCGCGGATGCGCAGGTCCGTTTCAAGACGGGCCTGCGTCAGCACGCCGGTCTGCGCGATCAGCACGGTGATGTAGTTGCCCATGCCGGCCTTGTAGCGGTCGACGGCCAGGGCGTAGGCGGCCTCGATGGCCTCGCGCGCCTGGCGTTGCTGGGCCTTTTCCTGGTCCAGCAGGCGCAGGCCGTCCAGGGCGTCGGCGACCTGATGCGCGGCGTCCAGCACGGTCTGGTTGTAGTCCGACACCGCCAGGTCCGCATCGGCGCGGCGGCCCGCGAGATTGGCGTTGAGTTCTCCGCCGTGGAAGATGGGCAGCGTGATGGCCGGACCGATGCCGGCCATGCGGGCGTCGGCGCCCAGCAGGTTGCCGGTGCCGATCGCCTGAAAACCGACGAACGCGGCGAGGTTCACGTTGGGATAGAACTCGGCCTTGGCCGTGTCGATGGCGTGGCGCGCCGCCTCGGCGCGCCAGCGGGCGGCCGTGACGTCGGGCCGGTGACCGAGCAGGTCGAGCGGAACACTGGCCGGGACCGCGCCGGCCGGTGCGGTCAGTGACACCTGAACGAGATCCTGTCCCCGCTGCGGGCCGGCGCCGGCCAAGGCGGCGACCTGGTTACGCAGTTGGGCGAGCGTGGTGTCGGTCTGGGTCAGTTCGACCTTGCCGGAGGCCAGCGACGACTCGGCCTGCTTGACTTCAACCTGCGTGTCCAGCCCGGCCGAGTAGCGGCCCTGGGTCAGCGACAAAACTTCAGCGCGCTGTGCGATCACGCGGTTCAGCACGTCGCGCTGGGCAAACGCGTTCTGCAGGTTCAGGTAGGCGCGCACGGTCGCGCTGGCGAGCAGGTTGCGCGCGGCTTGCGCGTCGGCGCTGGCGGCTTCCTGTTGCGACACGGCGGACTGCAGGCGCGAACGGTTCTTGCCCCAGAAATCAAGCTCGTAGCTGAAGTCCAGCGCCAGCCGGTTGTCGCTGACGACGGAGCCGCCCAGCGGCGCCGGGTAGATGTAGTCCTTGGACAGGTGCTCGCGATTGAGGGTGTAGCCCGCGTCCACGCGCGGCAGCAGCGGGGCGCGCGCGATGCCGACGGCGGCGTTGGCCTTGGCCAGGCGCGCCTGCGCGGCGCTCATCGAGGGACTGTTGGCCAACGCTTCGGTCATCAGCGCGTTGAGCTGCGGGTCGCCGTAGCGTTCCCACCATTGGGCGGCGGGCCATTCGGTGGCTTGACCGGTCAGCCCGAGCTTGGCGGCATCAAGCGCGGCGACGGGCTTGGGCGCCGGCTCCATCAGCGCGCAACCGGCGAGGGCGAGCACCAATGCGGTAGATAAAAGGCGTTTCATCCTGACTGTTAGCTGAAAGTAATTGATTAATCTGTATTTGCCTAGGCAACGATTATGCCAAATAAAAACCCCGGCTCCAGCACGGGGCGTGGGGTCAGCGGTCGGCCGGGGAGCCGGACGCGGACCCGTTTGCGATCATTCGTCGCATGAAGTGCATGAGCTGCTTGACCTCGTCGGTCGAAAAGCCGCGCAGGTGATGATTGAGCGCGCGGGCAATGTTGGCGGGGATTTCGCGGGCCTTGGCCTCGCCCAGTTCGGTGAGCTCGATCTTGACGACGCGGCGGTCTTCCTGGCTGCGGTTCCGGCGCAAGAGACCCTTGGCTTCCAGGCGATCCAGCGCACGCGTCATGGCGCCGGTGTCCATGTCGTTGAGCCGCGCCAGTTCGGCGGGCGTATCGGCACGGCCCAGAAACACCATGGCCAGCGGGCGCCATTGCATGGCGGTGAGGTCAAGCGGCGCCATCTCCTGGTCCAGCATGCGGTTCAGGGAGTGATAAGCCAGCTTGATGAGGTAGCCCGCGTTGTCTTCGGCCATGCAACGGGTGTCGTTGCGGTAATGGACCGGGGTGTCGGGCGACTCGGAGGATTCGGGCGTGGGCAGGGAAGGCGCGGCAGTCATGCGGCGCATTTTACTGCCTAGTCAGTTATTGTCAAGGCTGTATCTTTGCCGCGGGTTCGGCCACCGGCGCCTGCTTGCGCAGACCGGACCAGACGATGGCGGCCACGATCAGCGCAGCGCCGGCCAGCATGCGCGGCGTCGGCTCCTGGCTGAACAGCACCCAGGCGAAGGCAATGGCATAGACCGGTTCCAGCGCAATCACCAGCCCCGCGCTACGGGCGTTCAGCCGGGTCAGGCTGGAGACGAACAGGTAATGGGACAGCCCGGTGCAGAAGACGCCCAGCAACGCCAGCCAGAACCAGTCCAGCGCGGGCAGGGCAGGCAGTTGGCCGATCGCGAAGGGCACCATCACCAGCGCCACCACCACGTTCTGCCAGCAGGCCACCTGCATCGGATCCATGCCGGAGGCCGAGCGGCGGTTGCTCAAGGCCAGCAGCGCAAAGCTCAGGCCGGACAGCAGGCCCCACGCGAGTCCGATGGTGCCCTGGTCGGCCAGGTTGAACGAAGGCGTGACGAGCACCAGGCCGGCGGTCACCAGGCCCAACAGCAGCCATTCGGCAAGACGGACGCGCTCGCGGAAGATGAGGCCTTCGAACAGGGTGATGAAGGCGGGAAAACTGGCAAAGCCGAGCGTCGCGATGGCAATGCCGCCCACCTTCACGGAAATGAAGAAGGTGACCCAGTGCGCCGCGAGCAGCGCGCCCGCGAGGACCAGCACGAACAACT
>Ga0213828_1001342_pt1 | contig 20417 bp, 16 predicted proteins | sample MC6MC0897MG_FD_180664 | JGI IMG/M metagenome (GOLD analysis project Ga0213828, IMG submission 180664) | Enriched soil aggregate microbial communities from Iowa State University, Ames, United States - MC6-MC0897-MG | ecosystem: Environmental > Terrestrial > Soil > Unclassified | place: USA: Iowa... | reverse complement strand
ATGACGGTCTCCGAAGAAAAACACCCTGCGAAAGCGTACGCCTCGCAGGGTGCCGGGGTGACCATCTCATTAAGTAAGCCGCCGTAAGGGCGGAAAGGTGACTGTGCGTCGACATCGCAAATGAATGAACTTATATCTATCAAAACCGATGCCGATTGATTTTGACTTTGACTTTGACTTTGACTTTGACTTTGACTTTGACTTTGACTTTGACTTACACAGCGTGTGTTTTAAAAGTTATATGCGCATTCATTCGCCATGTCGACGCACACTCACCTTTTCGCCTTTACGGCGACCTCCTTTTCTCTTGGGAAAAGGAGGCAAAACCGTTCGGCTCCGTTCATACGGCCCCTACGCTTCGCTCCGGGGTCCCCTCACTCCGGGCTCGCTCCGGGAGGACGCGCCGACGGGCCATCCATGGCCTGATCGGCGCTTGACGGGCATCCATGCCCGTCACCTCCCTGCGCAAGCCCTCCGTTCGGCCTCCTGAAGTCGCAATTTGTGCCGCCTGAACTATCGCGCACTTAGAAGCAAGAGCAAGAGCAAGAGCAAGAGCAAGAGCAAGAGCAAGAGCAAGAGCAAGAGCAAGAGCAAGAGCAAGATACATGGAGTATATGAAGACTACTCGCAGTGCTTCTTCAGTTACAACTACTCGCTGACAAGCCAACGCCCAAAGGAAAGGTGTATCACCACCTCACCTGTGAAAGTTGGCTCATCACCTGTTCAAACAATTACAACTCGGCCGCCAATCTCGACCCTTGGTTAATCGCCCGCTTGGCATCAAGCTCAGCCGCCACATCAGCGCCACCGATCAAGTGCACTGATTGCCCGGCCGCCACAAGGCCGTCATGCAACTCGCGCAGCGGCTCCTGCCCCGCGCAGACGACGATGTTGTCCACCGCCAGCACCTGCGGCTCGCCCTCGCCGATGCGCACATGCAGGCCGGCATCGTCGACGCCCAGGTACTCGACGCTGTTGAGCATCTGCACCTGCTTGTTCTTCAGCCCCGTGCGGTGGATCCAGCCGGTGGTCTTGCCCAGGCCGTCGCCAACCTTGGTCTTCTTGCGTTGCAGCAGATAGACCTGGCGCGCCGGCGCATGAGGCTCTGCCTTCACCCCGGCCACACCACCACGGGCCTCCAGCTGCGTATCAATGCCCCATTCCTTCCAGAACGCCTCACGGTCCTGGCTGGTGGCCACGCCCTTGTGCACCAGGTACTCGGACACATCGAAACCGATACCACCAGCACCGATCACCGCCACCCGCTCGCCCACCGGCTTGCGCTCGAGCAGCACGTCCAGGTAGTTCAGCACCTTGGCATTGTCGATGCCGGGAATGGCCGGCGTGCGCGGGGCGATGCCGGTGGCCAGAATGACCTCGTCGAACTCGCCGGCCACCAGCGCAGCTACATCAACACGAGTGTTCAGGCGCAGCTCGACACCAGTGGACTTCACCTTGTTGCGGAAGTAACGCAGGGTCTCGTAGAACTCCTCCTTGCCCGGCACGCGTTTGGCCACGTTGAATTGCCCACCGATCTCGTCAGCAGCATCGAACAGCGTTACGGCATGACCGCGCTCGGCGGCCACGGTGGCCGCTGCCAGGCCCGCAGGACCCGCGCCGACCACAGCAATGCGCTTCACCGCCCGTACCGGCAGGTAGTTGAGCTCCGTCTCATGGCAGGCACGCGGGTTGACCAGGCAGCTGGTCAGCTTGCCGCCGAAAGTGTGGTCCAGGCACGCCTGGTTGCAGCCGATGCAGGTGTTGATCTCGTCGCCACGGCCTTCGGCGGCCTTGTTGACGAAATCGGGGTCGGCCAGGAACGGCCGGGCCATGGAGACCATGTCGGCATCGCCCTCGGCCAGCACCGCCTCGGCCACTTCCGGGGTATTGATGCGGTTAGTGGTGATCAACGGGATCTTCACCACGCCGCGCAGCTTGGCGGTGACCTTGCTGAACGCCGCGCGTGGCACCTTGGTGGCGATGGTCGGGATGCGCGCCTCGTGCCAGCCGATACCTGTGTTGATCAGCGTGGCGCCGGCCTGCTCGATGGCCTTGGCCAGCAGCTCGATCTCCTCCCAGTTGCTGCCCCCCTCGACCAGGTCGAGCATCGACAGGCGGAAGATGATGATGAAGTTCGGCCCCACCGCCTCGCGTACCCGCTGCACGATTTCCACGGCCAGGCGCATGCGGTTCTCATAGCTGCCGCCCCAGCGGTCGGTGCGGTGGTTGGTGTGGGCGGCGAGGAACTGGTTGATGAAGTAGCCTTCCGAACCCATGATCTCGACGCCGTCGTAGCCGGCGCGCTGGGCCAGGCTTGCGCAGGTGACGAAATCGCGGATCTGCTTCTCGATGCCCTCCTCGTCCAGCTCCTTGGGCTTGAACGGGTTGATCGGTGCCTGGATGGCGCTGGGCGCCACCTGTTTCGGACTGTAGGCATAGCGCCCGGCGTGGAGGATCTGCAGGCAGATCTTGCCACCGGCGGCATGCACGGCCTCGGTGACGACCCGGTGCTTGGCAGCCTCTTCCTCGGTGCTGAGCTTGGCCGCGCCGGAGTACACGCCGCCTTCATCGTTGGGCGCGATGCCGCCGGTGACCATCAGGCCGACACCACCACGGGCACGCTCGGCGAAGTACGCGGCCATGCGCTCGAAGCCGCCGGGGCGTTCTTCGAGGCCTGTGTGCATCGAACCCATCAGGGTGCGGTTGCGCAAGGTGGTGAAACCCAGGTCGAGGGGGGCCAGCAGGTGCGGGTAACGGTCGGTCGCCATGGATGGACTCCACAGTTGGCAGGATCACGGAATGCGGGCGCCTCTGCCGCTGTCTACACCAGCTCGCGGGGCCCGTCGGTTGTCTGAGGCCGACATTAAACAGGCGTTTGAACACGCTCAATGATCGAAACTGACAACTTATTGATCCTGATGCACAGCAGGTCTACCCTAAGGCACCTCTACCGCACAACGCTGGACCGTTCCATGCGCAAACTGCTAGCCGGCGCCCTGGCGCTGGTCACCCTCGCTGCCCTCTGTGGCTATGGCTTCTGGACCCTGCAGCGTCCGGAAGGCCATTACCTGTCCGACCTGCGCATCGAGCTGGCCCTCAACCAGGGCGTGCCAGGCGAGCACGGCAACCTGCTGGGGGTCGAGCCGTTGCTATATCCGGGCGACTACCAGAACCTGACGCGCCTGCACCGCAAACTCTCGGCCTATCTGGAGCAGGCCCGTGCCCAGGGGCTGGTCAACCCGCGCACCGTGGTGGTCCTGCCCGAGCATATCGGCACCTGGCTGTGGGCTCGTGGCGAAAAGCGCGAGCTGTACCAGGTTACCCAGCGCAGCGAGGCCTGGCAGTGGCTGGAGTTGAGCAACCCGCTGCGCTACGGCCTGGCGATGCTCGCCGCCAGCGGCGACGACCGCCGTTCGGACGCCCACCTGCGCATGAAGGCCGCGCAGATGGCCGCCGACTACCAGCAGCTGTTCGGCAACCTGGCCCGCGAGTTCGGTGTCACCCTGGTGGCGGGCTCCATCGTCCTGCCCGCGCCCTACGTCGAAAATGGCGTGCTGCGCACCGGCAACGGCCCGCTTTACAACAGCAGCCTGGTGTTCGCCAGCGACGGCTCGGTGCTCGGCCAGCCTCAGCACCAGCAGTACCCCGACAGCGAAAGCCGACGCTACATCCAAGGTGGCCAGCAACACCCCCTGCAAGTGCTGGAGACCCCCGCCGGGCGTCTGGGCGTGCTGATCGGCAGCGACAGCTGGTACCCGGCCAACCATCAGCAACTGGCCGCGCAATCGGTGCAAGTGATCGCCAACCCGGTTTTCCTGAGCGGCAAGCACAGCTGGCAGGCGCCCTGGCGTGGCAATCGCCACCAGGCGCAGGCCGCCGACCTGCCGCTGCGACGCGGCGAGGTCAGTGAGCAACGCGCCTGGCAGCAACTACCGCTGGCCGCCAATGACAGCACCCCGAGCATGAGCGTGTTCATGCGTGGCCAGTTCTGGGAGCTGGGTAGCGACGGCCAGGGCTTTGCCAGCCAAAGCGGCACACTGTGGGTCGGCAACGACAGCCACGGTGCGCGCCTGCTCAACCTGTGGCTGTGACGCCATGCCCCGCCCCCGTGTACGCCTGGGTGATCTGTCAGTAGGTTTCGTCCAGCCCCTGGCCGAAGCACTGGCCATGCTCGGCCACGACCCGCAGCCGCTGCTGCTGCGCTACGGCCTCGACGCCAGGCGCCTGGCCGAGCCAGGCGCGCGCCTGTCGATTCCGCGCTACATGCACCTGGGCCATGCGGCGATCGCCTTGTCCGCCGAGCCTGCCCTGGGCCTGCACATGGGGCGCCTGAGCCGCCTGGCCCAGGCAGGGCTGGCCGGGGTGACTGCCGCGCAGGCGCCCACCCTCGGCGAAGCCGCCCGCACCCTGCTGCGCTTCGAACCGTTGTATGCCGCCAACTACCGGGGCCGTTCGAGTTTCCACGAAGACACCCAGGGCGCTTGGTTGAGGTTCTATTCCATCAGCCCCTACAACAGCTACAACCACTTCGTGGTCGACTCGATGCTCGCGGGCTGGCTGGCGCAGCTCGGCGCCCTCACCGCCAGGCCGGTGCAAGCCGAACGTCTTGAGATCGAATTCGACACTCCCGCCTACGCCGCGCAATACCAAGGCCTATGTACAGGCACCGTGCATTTCGGTGGCACCGCCAACCAACTGCGCCTGAGCCGGGCCACCCTGGACCTGCCGAACCTGCAGCACTGCCCCAGTACCTGGCAGCACTTGCTGCAGCTGTGCGAAGCGGAACTCGCCCAACGCACCCGTGTGCGCAGCCTGGGCGAGCGCATCACCCACCTGCTGGGCCCACTGCTCAATGGCGGGCACGAACCGGACCTGGAGGAAGTGGCGCGGCACCTGCAACTGCCGACCTGGACGTTGCGCCGCAAGCTGGCCGAGGAAGGCACGCGCTTTCGCAACCTGCTCAACGACACACGGCGTGACCTGGCCGAGACCTATATTCGCGATACGGAACTGGCCTTCGGCGAGATCGCCTATCTGCTGGGATTCGCCTCGGCAGAGGCGTTCCAGCGCGCGTTCAAGCGCTGGACGGGGCTGACCCCGGGGGAGTTTCGCCGCCATCAGCGGCAAGTCGGTTAGAGCTCGGTGGCGTCGTCGGCCGGCTCCGGCAGGTCCAGCTCATAGGCCTGGAACTCGAGCAGTTCTTCCTGGTAATCGTCCATCTTCACGCCCCTCATTCGTCGTTCTTCTGTCATTGCGCCAACCTAAGCCAGCGTAATGACAGAATGATTACAGCCCTATGAACGATAAACATAGCAGGCACCCAGGAAGTTATCGACGAGTCAGAGGGGCGCCGGCGCCTGCTCTGCCGCCGGAGCTTCCTGCTGAACCTGAATCGGCGCTGGCTCGACAGGCGGCGCGATGGGTTGCGAACCCTTGCTGTCATCCACCACCGGCGCGGCCGGGGCCTCGCTGGACGGCACGGGAGGCGCTGGAGTGGCAACGGGCGCAGGCGCTGCGGCAGGGGCGGCTGCAACCGGTGTCGATACCGGGGCCGGTGTCTCTGCCACGCTTTCGGCTACCGGGGTGACGGGCTGCGGTACGGGCGCCAGGGCAGCGGGCGCAGGCTCCGGCAGGCCCAGGTCGGCGGCAGGTTTTTCCACCTTCGGCTCGGCGGCAGGCTCGGACTTCTCCGGCTTCTTCGGTTTCGGCAGGTAGCTTTCCACCAGGGCGAAGTAACGATCGTAGAACTGCGCGGCGGTAACCGTCTCGCTGGCCACCTTGACCATGGAGTCGTCGGTGGAGCCGATCGGCATCGACACCGAACCCAGCACGCCAACGCCAAGGCTGGCGGAAGTGTTGGACTTCTTCAGGGCGTAGCGATCCTGCAGGGCATTGGCGAACATGGTCGAGCGCTGCTTGTCGCTCATGTCCGGCACGCAGGTGATGTTGAAGCTGATCTGCAGGTGATTCTCGGCGTTCTGCTGGAAGCTCTTGTTGCCGGCGACCTGGTTGGCATCGCTGCTGGTGATGATGTAGCCCTGGCTGAGCAGCGCACGCCGCGCTGCCTCGCAGGAGCCGGCCTCGCTGCTGGCGAAGGTGCGGGAAAAGGTGCCCGAGTCATCGAAGTTCTCGTGCTCGTAGACGGCGGCCTTTTTCGAGGAACAGCCGGACACGCCCGCCAGCACGAGGGCCAGCCCGAGCGCGCCATAGACGGTTGATCTAGACATTGCCAATTCCGGGAAGAAACGAATGGGGCGTATTGTGCATCACATCGATCAGCGGCTGAAACCTTTGATCGGTGAAGAGTCTGTCAGCATTATTGGAAATCCTTGCCCATGGCCGGGCAAGCTGCTGAAACGAAAAAAGCGACCCTAAGGTCGCTTTTCCGTTGCTTCGAGGTGTTCAGAGGGCCTCGAGGCGAAGATGGCGCAGCGGACGGGACTCGAACCCGCGACCCCCGGCGTGACAGGCCGGTATTCTAACCGACTGAACTACCGCTGCGTATCGTTCAGGTTTGCACCCGATTGAAACTGGGATCTGAGCTTTCAAGCGCTACAGCGCGAAAGCCAGGAACAAAAAAGGCGACCTATCATCGCCTTTTCTGCTTGCTTTGAGCGTTCATGGGGCTCTCGGCGAAAGATGGCGCAGCGGACGGGACTCGAACCCGCGACCCCCGGCGTGACAGGCCGGTATTCTAACCGACTGAACTACCGCTGCGTATCGTTCAGGCTTGCGCCTGATTGAAACTGGGACCTGGCCTTGCGGCCTCAGACCGGTGCAAGCACCCATCTGGGATAAAATGGCGCGGCGGACGGGACTCGAACCCGCGACCCCCGGCGTGACAGGCCGGTATTCTAACCGACTGAACTACCGCCGCGCAGTGTTGGACTTGCGTCCTGTTTCTCTCTGCCAGAGCGCTTCTTGCAAAGCACCTTGGACCAGAAACCTCCTCAGGAAGTGGTGGGTGATGACGGGATCGAACCGCCGACCCTCTGCTTGTAAGGCAGATGCTCTCCCGGCTGAGCTAATCACCCCCGCGATGTTGCTTGTTGCGTTTGCTTCGCTGAGGCCGCGAAATTTACGCAGGTACCGATGCTAAGTCAATACCCCCATTGAAGTTTTTTTTCAAAAAGGGCAAAAACAGCTGCAAGCTTGAAGCTGCAAGCGACAAGCAAAAGCTCTCGTCTCCCTCACTACCGTATTCGACCCGGAGAAAGACAAAGGGGACCTTACGGTCCCCTCTTGCAGCTTGGAGCTTATAGCTTGCCGCTCAGGTATAGATCATCTTGCGGGTCATCCCGCCATCGACCACGAACTCCTGGCCGGTGACGAACCCCGCCTGGCGCGACAGCAGCCACGCCACCAGCGCCGCGACGTCCTCCACCGTCCCCACCCGTCCAGCCGGATGCTGAGCATGGTCGGCGTCGCTCAGAGGCTCGGCGCGCCGCTGCGAGGGGTCACGGGCATCGATCCAGCCCGGGCTCACGGCATTTACGCGAATCTCCGGCGCCAGGCTCATGGCCAGGGCGTGGGTCAAGGCAACCAGCCCGCCCTTGCTGGCGGCATAGGCCTCGGTGTCCGGCTCGGATTGCCGGGCACGGGTGGAAGCCAGGTTGACGATCGCACCACCATGGGCGCGCAGGTAAGGTGCGCAATGCTTGGCCAGCAGCATCGGGCCATTGAGGTTGACCGCCAGCACCCGGTTCCATTGGGCCAGGGACAGGCTCTCCAAGGTCTGGTTGTGCGGGTTGGCGATCGCCGCGTTGCACACCAGCGCGTCCAGTCGGCCAAACTGCCCGAGTACCTCGGACACCCCGGCACTGACCTGGGCCTCGTCGGCCACATCCATGGTGATGAACCAGGCGTTGTCGCCCAGCGCCTTGGCGACCTTGGCGCCACGCGGGCGGTCCAGGTCGCTGAGCACCACCTGCCAGCCCTCGCAGATCAACCAGGCGGCGATGCCCAGGCCGATGCCGCGGGCGGCACCGGTCACCAAAGCCACCCGACCATTATGGCCGGGCTCGCCACCCTTCCAGTCGATCACAGCGCCGCCAGGCCACGAGCCAGATCGGCTTGCAGGTCGGCCACGTCTTCCAGACCAACCGCCACGCGCACCAGGCTGTCACGGATACCCGCCGCTTCACGCTCCTGCGGCGTCAGACGGCCGTGGGAGGTGGTGGCCGGGTGGGCGATAGTGGTCTTGCTGTCACCGAGGTTGGTGGTGATGGAGATCACCCGGGTGGCGTCGATGAAGCGCCAGGCACCTTCCTTGCCACCCTTCACCTCGAAGCTGACCACCGCGCCGAAGCCGCTCATCTGGCGCTTGGCCAGTTCATGCTGCGGATGGCTCGACAGGCCGGCGTAGTGGACCTTCTCGATACCGTCCTGGCGCTCGAGCCACTCGGCCAGCGCCTGGGCGCTCTCGCAGTGGGCGCGCATGCGCAGCTTGAGGGTTTCCAGCCCCTTGGTGAAGACCCAGGCGTTGAACGGGCTGAGGGTTGGGCCGGCGGTCCGCAGGAAGCCCACGACCTCCTTCATCTGTTCGCTGCGCCCGGCCACCACGCCGCCCATGCAACGTCCCTGGCCGTCGATGAACTTGGTCGCCGAGTGGAACACGATATCGGCACCGAGCTTGAGCGGCTGCTGCAAGGCCGGGGTGCTAAAGCAGTTGTCCACCACCAGCAGCGCGCCACGGGCGTGGGCGATTTCGGCCAGGGCGCTGATATCGACCAGCTCGGCCAGCGGGTTGGACGGCGACTCGACGACCAGCAGCTTGGTGTTGGCCTTGATGGCCTTTTCCCAGCCGTTCAGGTCGACCAGCGGCACGTAGTCCACCTGCACGCCGAAACGCTTGAAGTACTTCTCGAACAGGCTGATGGTCGAGCCGAACACACTCTGCGACACCAGCACATGGTCGCCGGCACTGCACAGCGACATGACCACGGCGAGGATCGCCGCCATGCCGGTGGAGGTGGCCACGGCCTGCTCGGCGCCTTCCATGGCCGCCAGGCGCTCCTCGAAGGCGCGCACGGTGGGGTTGGTGTAGCGCGAATAGACATTGCCCGGCGTTTCGCCGGCAAAGCGCGCGGCAGCGTCGGCAGCCGTGCGGAAGACATAGCTGGAGGTCAGGAACAGCGCTTCGCTGTGCTCGGCCTCCGGTGTACGGTTCTGACCGGCGCGCACCGCCAGGGTGTCGAAACCGACACCCTCGAGGTCACTGTCCAGTCGACCGGCATCCCATTGTTCGGTCATGCCGTCGCTCCCAAATCAGTTGTTGTACAGGTCGATGATCGCGCTGACCGCCTGGTTCTTCACCTTGGCCAGGTCATTACGAGCCTGCTCGATGCGGTCGAGGTAGGCTTCGTCGATATCGCCGGTGACATACTCACCGTTGAACACCGCGCAATCGAAATGCTCGATCTTGATCTTGCCGCCACCGACCGATTCGATCAGGTCCGGCAGGTCCTGGTAGATCAGCCAATCGGCGCCGATCAACTCGGCCACCTGTTCGGTGGTACGGTTGTGGGCGATCAGTTCGTGAGCGCTCGGCATGTCGATGCCGTAGACGTTGGGGTAGCGTACCGCTGGGGCCGCAGAGCAGAAGTAGACGTTCTTGGCGCCGGCTTCGCGGGCCATCTGGATGATCTGCTTGCAGGTGGTGCCGCGCACGATCGAGTCGTCCACCAGCATCACGTTCTTGCCGCGGAACTCCAGCTCGATGGCGTTGAGCTTCTGGCGCACCGATTTCTTGCGCGCAGCCTGGCCGGGCATGATGAAGGTACGGCCGATGTAGCGGTTCTTGACGAAGCCTTCGCGGAACTTGACGCCCAGGTGGTTGGCCAGTTCCAGCGCCGCGGTGCGGCTGGTGTCGGGAATCGGGATGACCACGTCGATGTCGTGGTCCGGACGCTCGCGCTGGATCTTCTCGGCGAGCTTCTCGCCCATGCGCAGGCGCGCTTTGTACACCGAGACACCGTCGATGATCGAATCCGGACGAGCCAGGTAGACGTGCTCGAAGATGCACGGCTGCAGTTTCGGGTTGTCGGCACACTGCTTGGTGAACATCTGGCCGCCTTCGGTGATGTACACCGCCTCGCCCGGCGCGAGGTCGCGGATCAGGGTGAAGCCGAGCACGTCCAGGGCCACGCTTTCCGAGGCAATCATGTACTCGACGCCTTCGTCGGTGTGACGCTGGCCGAACACCACCGGACGGATGCCGTTGGGGTCACGGAAGCCGACGATGCCGTAGCCGGTGATCATCGCCACCACCGCGTAGCCACCGACGCAGCGGCTATGCACGTGGGACACGGCGGCGAACACGTCTTCTTCGGTCGGCTGCAGCTTGCCGCGCACGGCCAGCTCGTGAGCGAACACGTTCAGCAGCACTTCGGAGTCGGAGTTGGTGTTGACGTGGCGCAGGTCGGACTCGTAGATCTCCTTGGCCAACTGCTCGACGTTGGTCAGGTTGCCGTTGTGCGCCAGGGTGATGCCGTACGGCGAGTTGACGTAGAACGGCTGGGCCTCGGCCGAGGTGGAGCTGCCGGCGGTCGGGTAGCGCACATGACCGATGCCGATGCTGCCCACCAGGCGCTGCATGTGGCGCTGCTGGAAGACGTCGCGCACCAGGCCGTTATCCTTGCGCAGGAACAACCGGCCGTCGTGGCTGGTCACGATACCGGCAGCGTCCTGGCCGCGGTGCTGAAGCACGGTTAGCGCGTCATACAGCGCCTGATTGACGTTCGACTTACCGACGATACCGACGATGCCACACATGCGACGCAACCCCTACTTTGATGAAACTTGAGTGAAGCGCGCTCAGGGCTTGGTCGGCCCGAGCAACTGCTCCTTGAACGGAAGGTCAACGGGTGCGCTGACCCCACTGGACATCCACTGGCCGCTGAACCCGAGTATGAGGTTCTTCGACCAGTCGGCTACCAATAGAAATTGTGGTATCAGGCGCGATTCCTGCCACCACGGATCCTGTTGCACCGGCCCCAGGCTCAGCAGCCCGACCGCCACCACCACCAGCAGGCCCCCGCGCGCGGCGCCGAAGGCCATGCCGAGGAAGCGATCGGTGCCGGACAGCCCGGTCACGCGGATCAGCTCGCCGATGAGGAAATTGAGCATCGCCCCGACCAGCAGCGTGGCGACGAAAAGAATGGCGCAGCCGGCAATGACTCGTGCGGACGGCATCTGGATATAGCTTTCAAGATACTGCGCAAGCGAGCCGCCGAACATCCAGGCCACCGCGCCGGCGACAATCCAGATGAGCAGGGACAAGGCTTCCTTGACGAAGCCGCGCTTGAGACTGATCAGTGAGGAAATGGCGATGATCGCGATGATCGCCCAATCAACCCAGGTAAATGCCACGGTGTTGCCTGCCGACGTTTGAGGCGGCGCATTTTACCAGAGCGAGGGGCTGGGGGTAAGCGGAATGTCAGGAGTTTGAAGGCCTGCAGGCTGACTCCGGGGACAGCTTTACAGGTTTGAAAACCATCGCGGGGCAAGTCGCTTCGGTGCGCCGATGCGACTTGCCCCGCGATAGATGCTAACCACGTTCCGGCTGGAAACGTACCACGATGCCCTTTAGGTTCTGCTGGCGATTAATCACATCACGCAGGCGCTCGGCTTCCGCTCGCTCGATCAACGGTCCGACGAATACCCGGTTCATGCCGTCCGCCGAACGAATATAGGCGTTGTAGCCCTGGCTGCGCAGGGTCTTCTGCAGATTGTCGGCACCGGCCCGATTGGACAGGCTGGCCAACTGGATCGACCAGCTCACCGGCAGGCCGTTGACGTCGATCTTCGACGGCGTAGCGGGCTTGGCCGCGGGCGCGGTAGGCGCCGCGCTCGGTGCAGGCACCGGACGGGGCTCGACCTTGGCTACCGCCGGAGCGGGCACCGGGGTCTGCGGTTTGGGCTGAGGTTGCGCCGCAGTCGGTGCCGGAGTGATCGGCTGGCTCGGCGTAGCCACCGGCGCCGTGGACTCGTCGACCACCACTACAGGTTGCTCGTTCTGCTCCGGCAGCGGTTGTGGCTCCGGCACCTGCACAGGCTCCACCTGCACCTGGGGCAGATTGGGCATGGCCGGCGCTTCCGGCGCCTCGACACGCACCTGGCGCATCTCGTCCTCGCGGGTGAACAACATCGGCAGGAAGATCACCGCCAGCGCAACCAGCACCAGCGCACCGACCATGCGCTGCTTCATCCCTTTATCCAGCACTGCCATCTACTCCATCCTCGGAAACCTGCCGCTCAAGCCAGGCCAGGGCCTCGCCGACGCAGAAAAACGAACCGAACAGCAGGATCTGGTCATCCGCCGTCGCCCGGGCGCACTGCCCTTCGAGGGCAGCCGCAACACTGGCGTAAGACTTCACCGTCGCACCGAGGTTCGTCAAGGCATCCGCCAGTTCCGCGGCCGGGCGGCTGCGCGGCGTGTCCAGCGGCGCTACCGCCCAGTCGGCGACCTGACCGCGCAGTGGCGCAAGCACGCCGGGCAGGTCCTTGTCGGCCAACAGGCCGAAGACCGCCAGGCGTCGCCCCCTCACCGGGCGTGCCGCCAGGCGGCAGGCCAGGTACTCGGCGGCGTGCGGATTGTGACCGACATCCAGCAACAGCTCGACACGCTTACCCTGGAATGACAGCCCACGCCGGTCAAGGCGACCGGTGATACGGGTATCCAGCAAAGCCTGACGAACCTTGCCGGCATCCCACGGCAGCCCCATCAGCAGGAAGGCCTGCAAGGCCAGGGCGGCATTCTCCATGGGCAGGTCGAGCAACGGCAGGTCATGCAGTTCAACGGGCGAACCGTCGAGCTGGCGACCACGCCAATGCCAGTGGTCAACGCTGCTATCCAGGTCGAAATCACGTCCACGCAGGAAGAACGGGCAATCCAGCTCGCGCACCTTGTCCAACAAAGGCTGCGGCGGATCAAGGTCACCGCACAGCGCAGGCTTGCCCTGGCGGAAGATTCCCGCCTTCTCGTAGGCTACCGACTCGCGGCTATCGCCCAGGTAATCGACGTGGTCGACGCCAATGCTGGTGACCAGCGCGATGTCGGCATCCACCAGATTGACCGCATCCAGCCGGCCACCCAAACCGACCTCGAGCACCACGGCATCCAGTGCGGCTTGCCTGAACAACCAGAACGCCGCCAGGGTGCCCATTTCGAAATAGGTCAGCGAGATCTCGCCCCGCGCCGCTTCCACGGCGGCGAACGCTTCGCACAGGCGCTCATCGCTGGCCTCCTGGCCGTCGATCAGCACCCGTTCGTTGTAACGCAGCAGATGCGGCGAACTGTACACCCCGACCCTTAGCCCCTGCGAGCGCAGCAACGCGGCCATGAAGGCGCAGGTCGAGCCCTTGCCGTTGGTGCCGGTCACCGTGACCACACGGGGCGCCAGCGCGCCCAGGCCCAGGCGCGCAAGCACCTGTTGCGAGCGCTCCAGGCCCATGTCGATGGCCGAGGGGTGCAACTGTTCGAGGTAGGCGAGCCAGTCGCCCAGGCTGCGCTGGTTCATCACGCGACCGCGGCGACCTCTTTGGCCGCTTCCGGGGTCGGCTGGCCGGTCATCTGCGCCAGCAGGCGGGCCAGGCGCGGACGCAGCTCGTCACGGGAAATGATCAGGTCGATGGCACCGTGCTCCAGCAGGAACTCGCTGCGCTGGAAGCCTTCCGGCAGCTTCTCGCGCACGGTCTGCTCGATTACCCGCGGGCCGGCAAAGCCGATCAGCGCCTTCGGCTCGCCGACGATCACGTCGCCAAGCATCGCCAGGCTGGCGGAAACGCCGCCGTAGACCGGGTCGGTCAGCACCGAGATGAACGGAATGCCTTCTTCGCGCAGGCGCGCCAGCACGGCGGAAGTCTTGGCCATCTGCATCAGCGAGATCAGTGCTTCCTGCATGCGCGCACCGCCGGAAGCGGAGAAGCAGACCATCGGGCAGCGATTTTCCAGGGCGTAGTTGGCAGCACGCACGAAACGCTCGCCGACGATGGCGCCCATCGAGCCGCCCATGAAGGAGAACTCGAAGGCGCTGACCACGATCGGCATGCCCATCAGGGTGCCGCTCATGGAGATCAGCGCGTCCTTCTCACCGGTCTGCTTCTGCGCGGCGGTCAGGCGGTCCTTGTACTTCTTGCCGTCACGGAACTTCAGGCGATCGACCGGCTCCAGGTCGGCGCCCAGTTCTGCGCGACCTTCTGGGTCGAGGAAGATATCGATGCGCGCGCGCGCGCCGATACGCATGTGGTGGTTGCACTTAGGGCAGACGTCGAGGGTCTTTTCCAGCTCCGGGCGATACAGCACGGCTTCGCAGGACGGGCACTTGTGCCACAGCCCTTCCGGTACCGAGCTCTTCTTCACCTCGGAACGCATGATCGAAGGGATCAGTTTGTCTACCAACCAGTTGCTCATGCTTGCTTTCTCCAGTATTGGCCAGGGAGACCTTTGCAGCCCCGCCCAGCCCTTGAGCTCAAATTCTTCTGTAAAGCGACGATGGGCCGACCCGGGCCGCCCCACCTCCAATTCTTCCCCGGCATGCCCCGCGCTCTGGCGCGGCCTGGCAGCACCGGGCTGCGAAAGCTATGGACGATGGCGCGCGGCCAGCCGTCACATCCGCGTTCACGCGTGCTTGACCGCCTGCATGAAGGCTTCGATCCTTGCCGCATCCTTGATGCCTTTGGCCTGCTCCACGCCGCCGCTGACATCCACCGCGTACGGGCGCACCTGGCGAATAGCCTCGGCGACGTTGTCGGCCGACAGGCCACCGGCAAGGATGATCGGCTTGCTCAGGTGTTGCGGAATCAGTGACCAGTCGAACGCCTCGCCGGTTCCTCCCGGCACGCCTGGTACATAGGCATCCAGCAGGATGCCGCGAGCGCCAGCGTAGTGCCGGCAGGCGGCCTCCAGGTCATCCCCCGGGCGCACCCGCAGGGCCTTGATCCAGGGGCGGTGGTAGCCCTCGCAATCGGCGGGGGTTTCATCGCCGTGGAACTGTAGCAGGTCCAGGGAAACCACTTCGAGGATCTCGTTGAGCTCGCAGCGCGAGGCGTTGACGAACAGCCCCACGGTGGTCACGAACGGCGGCAGCGCGTCGATGATCGCCCGCGCCTGACGCACGTCCACCGCCCGCGGGCTTTTCGCATAGAAGACGAAACCGAGGGCGTCGGCGCCGGCCTCGACCGCAGCCAGGGCATCCTCGATGCGGGTAATCCCGCAGATCTTGCTGCGAACATTGCTCATGGACAGCGAACCTTGAGTGATCGGGAAAGCGCCGATGGTAGCAAATGCCCCGTGCCCCGTCAGTCCGCCAGCGCCTCGTAGCCAGTAAGAAAGTGTGGGCCGATGTAACGCTGCGGCAGCGCGTATTCTTCCGGGTACTCCACCTGCACCAGATAGAGCCCGTAAGGGTGCGCGGTCACCCCGCCGTCACGGCGATTGCGCCCTTCCAGCACCTGACGGGCCCACTCCACCGGACGCTCGCTGGCACCGATGGTCATCAGCACGCCGGCGATGTTGCGCACCATGTGGTGCAGGAACGCAGTGGCACGCACATCCAGCACGATCATCCGCCCATGCCGGGTCACACGCAGGTGGTGGATGTGCTTGATCGGCGACTTGGCCTGGCACTGGCTGGCGCGAAAGGCACTGAAGTCATGGGTACCCAGCAGGTACTGCGCGGCCTCGGCCATGCGCTCGACGTCCAGCGGGCGGTGGTTCCAGGTGACTTCCTCGGCCAGGTGCGCCGGGCGGATCGGGTCGTTGTAGATCACGTAGCGGTAGCGCCGCGCGGTGGCCTTGAAGCGGGCATGGAAGTGTGCAGGCATGGGCGCCGACCAGACCACGCTGATGTCGTGGGGCAGGTTGAAGTTGGTGCCCAGGGTCCAGGCGCGCTCGTCGCGCACGGCGCGGGTGTCGAAATGCACGATCTGCCCGCAGCCATGGACGCCGGCATCGGTGCGCCCGGCGCAGATCACCGAGATAGGTTCGTTGGCCACCGTCGACAGCGCCTGTTCCAGGGCCTGCTGGACACTCGGCACGCCGCTGGCCTGGCGTTGCCAGCCGCGATAGCGCGAACCTTTGTATTCCACGCCCAAAGCGATGCGGGTGTAGCCTTCGGCAGCCGATTCGGCGGCGGCGGTGTCGATGATGTCCAAGAGCGGCAAACCTGATGATGAAACGAAAGGCGGAAGTATACCGGCAAACCGTGCAGGGGCCGAAATGATCGCGGGGCAAGCCCCCTCCCACGTCTACCGTGGGAATGGGCTTGCCCCGCGCTGTGCAACGTCGCGTCAGACCAGGCGCGAAAGCATCTCGTTGGCTTCCTGGCGTTGGTTGTCGTCACCGTCCTTGACCACTTCGTCGAGGATGTCACGGGCGCCCTGATGGTCGCCCATGTCGATGTAGGCACGGGCCAGGTCGAGCTTGGTGGCCACCTCGTCGGCGCCGGAGAAGAAGTCGAAGTCCAGGTCGTCCAGCGGCTCGGGCTCCAGCGCCGCGTCCTCGGCGGTGAACTGCGGCTCAGGCTCCGCTGCCGGCACATCGAGGTTCTGCGACAGTTTGTCGAGCTCGGCGTTGACGTCGTCCAGTTCCGAAGCGAAGTTCTTCGCCGCCGGCGAGTCGTCGTCCAGCGACAGCGACAGGTCGAAGTCCTCGGGCAGTTCCAGCTCGGAAATCGGATCGAACTCCGGAATCGCCTCGAAGGCCGCCAGCTCGGCCGCCACATCCACCGGGGCTTCCTCGCTGTCGGCCGAGGCCACCGGCTCTTCGGCGACATCCAGGTCGAATTCGGCCAAGTCGTCAACGTTCTGCGGCGTCGCCTGCGCCTGGGCGAGCAATGCCTCGAAGTCGTCGTCAGCATCGGTTTCGGCAACGGCGGGCGCAGCCTCGGCTTCGGGCGTCTCGACAACCAGGTCCTCGAGACCGGCCAGGTCGAGGTGGTCATCCACCGGCAGGTCATCGCCCAGACTCAGGTCGAAGTCGCTGTCCAAGTCGGCCTCTTCGACCACAGGCTCAGATTCCGGCTCAGCCGCCACAACCGGCTCCACGACGAGTTCCGGCGCACTTTCGTCCAGTTCCAGCTCCTTGTCCTGCAGCAGGTCCTGGACATACTGCTCATCCAGCTCGGCGGCCAGGGCCGCGGCCCCGGCAGCGCCTGCCGCCACCGCCGCGACACCCAGCATGGCCGGGAAGCGCTCCTTGAGCGCGGCGACCTCGGCCTGGTTCGCGTCGTTGACCGCCAGCTTGCGCTCCTGGCCGACAAAGGCGTCCTGGTCGCCCTGACGGGCATAGACTTCCATCAGCTTCAAGCGCAGATCGCTGCGCTGCGGCTCGGAGGCCACCGCCGCTTCCAGCAGGTCGGCGGCGTGGTTGAGGCGACCACGGGCCAGGCTTTCATCCACCTCGGCCAGCAACGCCGCGCGCGGATCAGCCGCCGGGGCGACGACGTCGGCAGGCGCCGCAGGCTTTTCCGCCGCAACGGCTGCAGCGGCCGAAGCAGCCACTACCGCAGGCGACAGAGTCACGCTTGGCGCCGACACATCCAGGCCTTCAAAACTGCTCGGCGGCAGGTCCAGGTCCGGGCCACGCTCGCCATCCTCGGCCAGGGCACGGGCCATGCGCAGGTGTTTCTCAGCTTCCTGCTGGGCCTTGCGCTTGCGAGCCAGAAGCAGCAGCAACAACAGCAGCACCAGGAATGCGGACCCGGCAATCAAGCCCAGCAACAGCGGATTGCCCAACAATTGGTCGAGCATGCCGGGCTCTTCACTGGCCGGTGCCTCGGCTGCCGCATCCTGTGGTGCGGTGTCGGCTGCGGCAGGCGCCGGGGCGACCACCGGTTCGGCAGGGGTCAGTTGCGCGTTCACCGCAGGTTGCGCCGGAGCCGGCTCGCCCGGCAGCGACGCTGCCGGTGGCTGTGGCGCCGCGGCGCCCTGGGCCTCCAGACGCGCCAGCTGGTCGTTCTTCAGCTCGATCAGACGCTGCAGCTTGTCCAGCTGGCTCTGCAGGTCGACCATGCGGCTCTTGAGTTCATCGTTGTCACGGCGGCTGGTGTCGAGGCTTTCCTGGGCCATGGCCAGCTTGTCGCCCAGCGCCTTGGCCTCGCCGGCCGCGCCCTTGCCGCCCGGCGCCACCAGGCGCAGGTTGTCGCCCTGGGCAATGCGCGCGGGCGCCGCGCCAGCTTCGCCACGGCGGGTGGCGTCCAGTTGCCGCGCACGCGGGCCGAGGCGACGGCCTTCGCGCCAGGCGGCGTACTGCTCTGCGACTTCGCGGTTGGCCTGGGCCTGTGGAATGCTCTGCACCTGCTGCTGATCGGGCAGGCGCAGTACCTGGCCGGTCTTGAGCTGGTTGATGTTGTTGCCGATGAAGGCATCCGGGTTAAGCGCCTGGATGGCCAGCATGGTCTGCTGGATCGAGCCGCCGTTGGTGTTGCGCGCAGCGATCTGCCAGAGGGTGTCACGGCGCTTGGTGGTATAACTGCCCGCACTGACAGCCGGGTTGATGCCCGCCGGGGCCGGCTGGCTGCCCTGGGCCTGGGCCTGGTCGAGCAGCACACTGTAGTCGCGCAGCAGGCGACCCTGGGGCCACATGACCTGGACCAGGAACTTGACCACCGGCTCCGGCAGCGCCTTGCTGGAGGTAACCCGCAGCACGCTCTTGCCGTTGGGGTTGATCACTGGCGTGAAGGTGAGGTCTTCGAGGTAAGGCGGGAAGGCCACCCCGGCCTTGGCGAACTCTTCCGGCGACGCCAGGCTTGGCGCCATTTCCGCCGCGGAGAGGTCGCGCACGTCGAGCAGTTCGATCTCGGCATCCAGCGGCTGGTTCTGCGCCGACTTGAGGGTCAGCTCGCCCAACCCCAGAGCGTTCGCCACCCCGGACGACAGCGCCGAGGCTGCCGCGATGGCCAGAACCAGTTTGCGAATTCGAAGCATGAACTCTTCCCTTGTATGAAACGTCCCGAAAACCCTTGGGCGGTGCAGGACAAAATAGCTCGCAGTATCTTTTACGCCATGTGTTTTATCAACAATTGTGCCGCCTGCACGGCGTTCAGCGCCGCGCCCTTGCGCACATTGTCGGTGGTCAGCCAGAGATTGAGCTGCTGGTCTTCATCGACACCGTGGCGTACACGTCCAACATAGACCACGTCCTGGCCCACCGCGTCACCCACAGGCGTCGGATAATCACCCGGCTCGACCAGCTCGATGCCGTCGGCAGCCTCCAGCGCGGCGTTAACGGCCACCAGGTCGACCGGATTACGGCTTTGCACGGCGACACTGAAGCTATCGCCGAAAAACACCGGGACTTGAATGCAGGTCACGGAAATCTTCAGCTGCGGCAGGTCCAATACCTGACGCAGTTCATTGACTAGACGGCGTTCTACATTGGTGTGGCCCTGTTCATCGGGTGTACCGACCTGGGGGAGCAGGTTGAAGGCGACCTGGCGATCGAAGAAGCGCGGCTCCAGAGGGCGTGCGTTGAGCAGTTCGGCGGTCTGCCGGGCGAGCTCGCTGACGGCCTCCCTGCCCTGCTCCGAAACTGCCAGGCAGGCATTGACCTGAACGCGCTCGATATCGAGCAAACCCTTGAGCGGCGCCAGCGCCACCGCCAAGGCTACCGCGCCGGCGCTCGGGCTGGTGATCAGTGCGGGCTGCGACAGTTCGGCTATGCGCTCGGCGTTGGCTTCCGGGACCACCGCGATGGCGTCGTCCAGGGCGCCGGACAGGTCGATCACCGCGCAACCGGCGGCGATGGCCTTGGGCACGAAGCTGCGGCTTACGGCAGGGCTGGCGGCGAAGAAGACCAGCCTGACCTGGGAGAAATCGAAGCTGTCCACTTCGCGGACCTTCAGTTTCTTGCCCGCGAACATGACGCTGCTGCCGGCGGATTCCATGCTGGCCAGCAGGTACAGGGTGGAGAGCGGGAAGGCCACTTCCTCGAGGATCTGGACGAGGGATTCACCTACTGTGCCGGTGGCGCCGATTACGGCTATGTCCAGGGCGTTGGGGGTCATGAGATCGGTTCCTTTTCCAGGGGGTACGGCGGGGGAGCGGCACTTTACTTGGATTGTGGGGTGGGAGGTAGGTTCGGGTTCGGGTTCGGGTTCGGGTTCGGGTTCGGGTTCGGGTTCGGGTTCGGGTTCAAGAGTGTGGGTTTTGATTTATTTATGCGCATTCATTGGCGATGTCGACGCATTATCACCCTTCCGCCATTACGGCGGCCTACTTTTCTCGTGGGAAAAGTAGGCAAAACCGTTCGGCTCCGTTCATACGGCCCCTACGCTTCGCTCCGGGGTTCCCTCGCTCCGTTCTTGCTCCCGTGGGTACCGCGCTGTACGCCCCATCCTGGGGCGCAGCGCTCGACGGCCATCCATGGCCGTCGCCCCACTACGCAAGAACTCCACTCGGCCTCCTGAAGTCGCAAT
>Ga0213828_1001335_pt1 | contig 20457 bp, 18 predicted proteins | sample MC6MC0897MG_FD_180664 | JGI IMG/M metagenome (GOLD analysis project Ga0213828, IMG submission 180664) | Enriched soil aggregate microbial communities from Iowa State University, Ames, United States - MC6-MC0897-MG | ecosystem: Environmental > Terrestrial > Soil > Unclassified | place: USA: Iowa... | reverse complement strand
AGGCTGGTCCAGCCGGTCAGGGCCAGCAGGCCGGTGAGGATCAGCACCAGGCCGAAGCCCAGGCCGAGTTTGAGGTTGACGCTGATGTTGGCAAACCAGCTGTTCATGCACGCACTCCAGAAGTTGTTTTCGCTCTCTTGATCGTCGATCGCAAGGCGTTGTTGTTCTGGGTGCCCGCTGATTCGTGCAGGGGTTATCGGCAATGAATCTGGAAGCTGAAACGCTTTTTCAGCAGATTTGTAACCGGTCGTCCGGTTGAAGCGGGGGCTGCCAGGCAGCCCCGCAGGGTGTCACAGGTTACGTGCACTGAAGGTATCGCAGCTGTTCACTTCGCCCTCGGCAAAGCCAGCCTTGAACCAGCGCACGCGCTGCGCCGAGGTGCCGTGGGTGAAAGAGTCGGGCACCACGCGCCCCTGGCCTTTCTGCTGCAGGCGGTCGTCACCAATGGCGTTGGCCGCATTCAGTGCTTCCTCGACGTCACCTGGCTCCAGCCAGTTCAGGCGCTTTTGTGCCTGATACGCCCACACCCCGGCCAGGCAATCGGCCTGCAGTTCCTGGCGTACCAGCAAGCCGTTGTCGCCCTCCATGCGCTGCCCATTGCGACGGGCCGCATCAACCTTGGCCGACACGCCGAGCAGGGTCTGCACGTGGTGGCCGATTTCGTGGGCGATGACATAGGCCTGGGCGAAGTCGCCCGCTGCGGCGAAGCGGGTTTCCATCTCGCGGAAGAACGACATGTCCAGGTACACCCGCTGGTCGGCCGGGCAGTAGAACGGGCCCACCGCCGCCGAAGCGAAGCCGCAGGCAGAGTTGACCTGGCCGTTGAATAGCACCAGCTTGGGGTCGCGGTACTGCTTGCCGGCCTGGGAGAACAGCGCCTTCCAGGTGTCCTCGGTGTCACCCAGCACCGAGGCGACGAATTCGGCCTGCTGGTCATTGGCCGGCGGCGCCTTGGTGCCCACGCTGCTGGGGGCCTGCTGTTGCTGTTGCATTTGCCCGGTGAGCTGGCCAAGGATCTGCAGCGGGTCTTGCCCGGTGAGCCAGCCAATGCCCACGATCAGCAGGATCGCCCCCAGCCCCAGGCCCTTGCCGCCGCCAAAGCGCATGCCGCCACCACCGCCACCTTCGCCTCGGGCATCGACCACGTTGTCGCTGCGTCGGCCTTTTCGCCATTCCATGAATGCTCTCCGGAGCGTGAAACAAGAAGACAAAGATTAGTTCACCTCAGCGAAAGGTGTCAGCCAAAGGTGTTAAGCCATAACCATATGGTTATGTATTGAGGGGCTGATTTCAGTATTCATCCCACGCGAGTTATCCGAAACTGCAAGTCCGCCTGCCACGTACAGGCGTTTTGATAATACCAAGAGAGGAAAACGGCATGCCCGCCCAGGACACCAGCCGCTTCGTGATCCGTGATCGCAACTGGCACCCCAAAGCCCTGACCCCCGACTACAAGACGTCCATTGCCCGCTCCCCGCGCCAGGCACTGGTCAGCATCCCGCAGTCGATCAGCGAAACCACCGGCCCGGATTTCACCCACCTGGGTTTCGGTGCCCACGACCATGACCTGCTGCTGAACTTCAACAACGGTGGCCTGCCAGTCGGTGAGCGCATCATCGTTGCCGGCCGGGTTGTCGACCAGTACGGCAAACCGGTGCCCAACACCTTGGTAGAAATGTGGCAGGCCAATGCCGGCGGCCGCTACCGGCACAAGAACGACCGCTACCTGGCCCCGCTGGACCCGAACTTCGGTGGCGTTGGCCGTTGCCTGACCGACCGCGACGGCTACTACAGCTTCCGCACCATCAAGCCCGGCCCGTACCCATGGCGCAACGGCCCGAATGACTGGCGCCCTGCGCACATTCACTTCGGCATCAGCGGCCCGTCGATCGCCACCAAGCTGATCACCCAGCTGTACTTCGAGGGCGACCCGCTGATCCCGAAGTGCCCGATCGTCAAGTCGATCGCCAACCCCGAGGCCGTACAGCAGTTGATCGCCAAGCTCGACATGAGCAACGCCAACCCGATGGACTGCCTGGCGTACCGCTTCGACATCGTGCTGCGCGGCCAGCGCAAGACCCACTTCGAAAACTGCTGAGGACCCCGCCATGCCAATCGAACTGCTGCCGGAAACCCCTTCGCAGACTGCCGGCCCCTACGTGCACATCGGCCTGGCCCTGGAAGCGGCCGGCAACCCGACCCGCGACCAGGAAATCTGGAACCGCCTGGCCAAGCCAGAAGCACCGGGTGAACACATCCTGTTGATCGGCCAGGTCTATGACGGTAACGGGCACCTGGTGCGCGATTCGTTCCTGGAGCTGTGGCAGGCCGATGCCGCCGGCCAGTACCAGGATCAATACAACCTGGAAAACGCCTTCAACAGCTTTGGCCGCACCGCCACCACCTTTGATGCCGGTGAATGGACCGTGCAAACGGTGAAGCCGGGTGTGGTGAACAATGCTGCTGGCGTGCCGATGGCGCCGCACATCAACATCAGCCTGTTTGCCCGTGGCATCAACATCCACCTGCACACGCGCCTGTATTTCGACGATGAAGCCGAAGCCAACGCCAAGTGCCCGGTGCTCAACCTGATCGAGCAGCCGCAGCGCCGTGAGACGTTGGTTGCCAAGCGTTGCGAAGTGGATGGGAAGACGGCCTATCGTTTCGATATCCGTATTCAGGGGGAAGGGGAGACGGTGTTCTTCGACTTCTGAGTGAAGCTTGGGGCCGCAAGGCGGCCCCGGCCTCTCAACCTTTGACCGGTTTCAGGTCAAAGGCATCGGCCTGATACTGGAACAACAGGCAATCGGCAGCCGCCGTGCAGCCACTTTCATGCACCAGGTCGGCGGGCAGTTTGTAGTAGGCCCCGGCCGGGTACTCGGTGCGCTTGCCATCGATCACTGCGTAGAACGTCCCGCTCAATACCACTGTCGGCAAGGTCTGGCTGTGCTGGTGCAGGCCGTTGTCGGTGCCTTTTCTGAATTTCACATAAGCCGAATACGGCCCCTTGCCGAAGATATCGCCTTCGACGTTGGCGTAGCTGACGGCGCCGCGGGTGTTGGGCACGTCCTGCCACTTCAAGCCCGCGTTGTCAGGGACCGAAACGGTTTGTTCTGCTGCATGGGCGACGATTGCCACAGCGCTGAGCGCGATGCCGGTGATGACTGCCTGCAATGATTTCATGATGAGTCCTTCGCTGAAGTAACGTGCAGCGAAGGTTAATGAATCATCAAGAGCACAAATACGGCCTAAACTCCGCAAGACTTGTGCAGATAAAGCACAAATCAGCCCTGCCACCTGGGCGTTGCGTAGTAGTGCTGCACGTAATCCAGCAGCGCACGCACCTTGGGCGCCAGGTAACGGCTCTGTGGATAAACCGCGAACAGGCTGCGCGCCGGCTGCCGCCAATGGCTCAGCACCTGCACCAGGCGCCCGTCGCGCAGCGCATCATCGACGATGAAACGGTCGAAACTGGCGATGCCCAGGGCGCCGATGGCGGCGGCGCGCAGGGCCATGGGGGAGTTGGCGCTCAAGCGCCGGGGCATCAGGATTTCACGCTGCTCGCCCGCGTCGTTGGCCACCTGCAAGCGTTGCGGGTGCAGCAACTGGCTGTAGCCGAGCAACGGGTGGCCGGCCAGGTCGTCGGGTGAGGCGGGCGTACCGTGGCGTTGCAGGTAGCGCGGTGCGGCCACCAGCAGGACTTCACTGGTGGCCAGACGGCGTGCCACCAGGCTGGAGTCAGGCAGGTGGTCGGTGACCCGCAGGCACACGTCGATCTCCTCCTCCAGCAGGTCAACGAAGCGATCGCTGCAGTGCAGCTCGATCTGTAGCTGTGGATGGCGCTCGACAAAATCTGGCAACCAACGCCCCAGTTCCAGCTCGCCAAAGGCCGTGGCAACGCCCAGGCGCAAGGTGCCGGCAGGTTGTTGCTGATGCTCGGACAGTTCCAGGGTCATGGCCTGCATCTGTTCGAGGATCTGCACGCAATGGCGATAGAACAGCGCACCGGCTTCGGTCAGGTGCAGGCGGCGGGTGGTACGGGTGAGCAACTGCGTGCCGAGGTGGCGTTCGAGGTGCTTCACCTGGCGTGACAGCACGGTATGCGAGACGCCGGCCTGGTTGGCGGCGGCGCTGAAGCTGCCGAGGTCTACGACCCGGCGGAAGGTGTGCATGGCACTGAACTGGTCCATCGGCGCAACTCTCCTGGCAGTGTGCGTTGGGGCCGGCCAGGCCCCAACGCGACACGGATCAGCGCCGAACCAGCAGCACCCCGCTTTCCATGTGATGGGTATACGGGAACTGGTCGAACAGCGCGCAGCGTTCGATACGGTGGGTATCTTGCAGCTGGGCGATGTTCGCCGCCAGCGTTTCCGGGTTGCACGAGATGTACAGAATGCGCTCGAAACGCCGGGTCAGCTCGCAGGTGTCCGGGTCCATGCCAGCACGCGGCGGGTCGACGAACACGGTGCCGAACGTATAGCTTTTCAGGTCGATGCCTTCCAGCCGGCGGAACGGCCGCACCTCGTTCAGTGCCTGGGTCAGCTCTTCAGCCGACAGCCGCACCAGCCGCACGTTATCCACACCGTTCTCATCGAGGTTGCTCAGCGCTGCATTGACCGACGTCTTGCTGATCTCGGTGGCCAGCACCTGGCGCACGCGGGTGGCCAGCGGCAAGGTGAAGTTGCCATTGCCGCAGTACAGCTCCAGCAGGTCATCGTCGCGCTCGCCAATGGCGTCGTAGGCCCAGCTCAGCATCTTCTGGTTCACCGCGCCGTTGGGCTGGGTGAACGCGCCTTCTGGCTGGCGGTAGCTGAATACGCGGCCCGCCACGTCCAGTTGCTCCACCGCATAATCACGGCCGATCACCAGGCGCTTGCCCTTGGAGCGGCCGATCAGGCTCACCCCCAGGTCTTCGGCCAGTTGCCGTGCGGCCACTTCCCAGGCCTCGTCCAGCGGGCGGTGGTAGCACATCGTGACCATCGCATCGCCCGCCAGGGTGGTAAGGAACTCCACCTGGAACAGCCGGTTGCTCAGCGCCTCGCTGGCCTGCCAGGCCGCCTTGAGGCGCGGCATCAGCAGGTTGATGCGCTCGCTGGCGATGGGGAAGTCGTCGATCAGGATCGCCTTGTGCTTCTCGCCTGGGGCGAACATCGCGTAGTGGCGCTGACCGTCCTCGCGCCACAGGCGGAACTCGGCGCGCAGGCGGTAGTGCTCGCGCGGCGAATCGAAAACAGCCGGTTCCGGCGCGCCAAACGGCGCCAGCAGCTCGCGCAGCCGGGCAACCTTGGCGTCCAGCTGGGTGGCGTAGGAGGAGGGGTCGAAAGCAGCACTCATGCGTTGAACCAGCCCAGCTTGATGACGAACAGGATGGAAAGGATCACCAGGGCCGGGTTCAGGTCGCGGTGGCGGCCGGAAATCAGCTTGATGGCAGTCCAGGAAATGAAGCCGAAGGCGATGCCGTTGGCGATCGAGTAGGTCAGTGGCATGGCCAGGGCCGTCACCACCACGGGCGCGGCTTCGGTGACGTCGTCCCAGTTTATTTCCGCCAGGCCCGAAGCCATCAGTACGGCGACGAACAGCAGCGCCGGTGCCGTGGCGAAGGCCGGTACGCTACCGGCCAGCGGTGCGAAGAACAGCGCCAGCAGGAACAGCACGGCCACCACGATGGCGGTCAGGCCGGTACGCCCGCCCGCGCTCACGCCGGCAGCCGATTCGATGTAGCTGGTGGTGGTCGAGGTGCCCAGCAGCGAACCGGCCATGGCCGCGGTGCTGTCGGCGATCAGGGCGCGGCCCATCTTCGGCATGTGGCCGTCCTTGCCCATCAGGCCGGCGCGCTTGGCCACGGCGATCAGGGTGCCGGAGTTGTCGAACAGGTCGACGAACAGGAAGGCGAAGATCACGCTGATCAGGCCCACATCGAGGGCACCGGCGATGTCCAGTTGCAGGAAGGTCGGTGCCAGCGAAGGGGGCATCGACACGATGCCGCCGAACGGCGTGACGCCCATCGCTATCGACGCGACAGTGACGGCCAGGATGCCGATCAGCACCGCGCCGCGCACCTTCAGCGACTCAAGGCCGACGATCAGGAAGAAGCCCAGCGTGGCGAGGATCACCGAGGGCTGCTTGAGGTCGCCCATGCCCACCAGGGTGGCTGGGTTATCGACGACGATGCCCGCGTTATGCAGGGCAATCAGTGCCAGGAACAAACCGATGCCTGCGGCAATGGCCGAGCGCAGCGGCAGCGGGATGCTGTTCACGATCCATTCGCGGATGCGGAAGATCGACAACAGGAAGAACATCACCGCCGACAGGAACACCGCACCCAGCGCAACCTGCCAGGTATGGCCCATGTGCAGAACCACGGTATAGGTGAAGAAGGCGTTCAGGCCCATGCCCGGCGCCAGCGCGATCGGGTAGTTGGCGATCAGGCCCATGGTCGCCGAACCGATGGCCGCGGCCAGGCAGGTGGCGACGAAGATCGCACCTTTGTCCATGCCGGTCTCGCCCAGGATGCTGGGGTTGACGAACAGGATGTAGGCCATGGCCAGGAAGGTGGTGACGCCCGCAAGAATCTCGGTGCGCACATTGGTGTCGTGTGCTTTTAGTTGAAACAGCCTTTCCAGCATGCCCGCTCCCCAAGGCGCCCCCGGCGCCGTGATATATATCGACCCCATCAGCAAAGCACAGACCGTACCGGTTGCCGTGGTTTTATCTGGGGCGGAAAAAAGCCGCGCATCATACCAGCATGCTCGGCAGGGGCCTATGGCCTTCGGGGAATGGCTTTTCCATCGCCCGTGGCAGTGGGTTTAGCTGTGAAGAGGCCAGTACCGCCGAGCCATCAACCGCTGTGCAAGCGGTCGCGCTTGGCCAGGGTCGGGAACAATTTTATCCACACCCCGGTCACCACCAGCGTGCCCACGCCCCCCAGCACTACCGCCGGCACTGTGCCAAACCAGTGCGCGGTGACCCCCGATTCGAATTCACCGAGCTGGTTCGAGGCACCGATGAACAACCCGTTCACAGCGCTCACCCGCCCGCGCATCTCATCCGGCGTCTCCAGTTGCACGAACGAACTGCGAATGACCATGCTGATCATGTCCGCCGCACCGAGTACCACCAGCACCGCCAGCGAGAACCAGAACGACGTCGACAGGCCAAATGCGATGGTCGCCACGCCAAACACGCCCACGGCGGTGAACATGGTGCGGCCTACCTTGCGCTCGAACGGGAAGCGCGCCAGCCACAGCGACATCAGCAACGCCCCCACCGCCGGTGCCGAGCGCAGCAGACCCAGGCCCCAGGGGCCGGTCAGCAGGATGTCCTTGGCGAACACCGGCAACAACGCGGTGGCACCGCCCAGCAGCACGGCGAACAGGTCCAGCGAGATGGCGCCGAGGATGTCTGGCCGGCTGCGGATGAAGCGGATGCCGGCCAGCAGCGACTCCAGGCTGGCACGGCCACGCTGGGCCACTTGCTGGCGTGCGTCCAGGCTCAATGTCAGTGCACAGGCAATGGCGTACAGCGCCACGGTCGGGCCGTACACCCAGATACTGCCGAAGGCATACAGCAACCCGCCCACCGCCGGGGCGACGATGGTGGCTGCCTGGGTCGCCGAGGCCGAGGCCGCCACCGCCCGTGGGAACAACCCCGGCGGCACCACATTGGGCAGCAGGGCCTGGGTGGCCGGCATCTCGAACGAGCGCGTGGCGCCCAGCAGGAAGGCCAGGGCGAAGATCAGCTCGCGGCTGACGTTGTCGGTGGCGCTGCCCACTACCAGCGCCAGGGCAATCAGCCCCTGCAGGCTTTGGCACAGGGCCGCGACCTTGCGCCGGTCATAGCGGTCGGCGACATGCCCGGTGTGCAGCATGAACAGCACCCGTGGGGCGAATTCGACCAGGCCGACCAGGCCCAGGTCGAGCACATTGCCGGTGAGCTGGTAGAGGTGCCAGCCAATGGCCACGGTGAGCATCTGGAAGCCGCTGGCGGTGAACACACGGGCCAGCCAGAAGGCGAGGAAGGGGCGATGATGGCGCAACAGCTGCGGTGCGGAATCGGGCATCGGAAACCTGTGGCCTCGGCGCAGTAGAGGGGCCGGCAGATTATCATCTGTTTGTAACAAGCAGTTACTGTTTGCCGTGATCGGCACTTTTTCACAGGTTCTGAAAGAGGGTGGGGCAACAGGTCACGCGGCAATCAACCACACGGCCCGGCTGGCTATTCAGGACTATGCTTGCAGTCAGTCGTTGATCTGGATCAATCGTTGTATTTGCAACGAACCGGCAACGATGTGGCCCTTGGGCCGGAATCCCTGCGATTGCACAGAACAATTCAAACTCGCCGCACTCGATACCGTGGGGGCAGTAGGCGCAAAGGCCACGAGCCCGAACGCCGGATTATCTGAAGAGGAAGCACTATGTTCGGTTTAGAGGCCCTAGATCTCGCCCGAATCCAGTTTGCGTTTACCGTGTCCTTTCACATCCTGTTCCCGGCCATCACCATTGGTCTGGCGAGCTATCTGGCGGTCCTTGAAGGCCTTTGGCTGCGGACCCACCACCAGGTCTACCGTGACCTTTACCACTTCTGGTCGAAGATATTCGCCGTCAACTTCGGCATGGGCGTGGTCTCTGGCCTGGTCATGGCCTATCAGTTCGGCACCAACTGGAGCCGCTTCTCCGATTTTGCCGGTGCCGTCACCGGCCCCTTGCTGACCTATGAGGTGCTGACGGCGTTCTTCCTCGAGGCAGGCTTCCTGGGCGTCATGCTGTTCGGTTGGAACCGTGTGGGCCGTGGCCTGCACTTCTTCGCCACGGTCATGGTGGCGCTTGGCACGCTGGTCTCGACCTTCTGGATTCTGGCGTCCAACAGCTGGATGCAGACCCCGCAAGGCCACGAAATCATCGATGGCCGGGTCGTGCCGGTGGACTGGCTGGCAGTGATCTTCAACCCCTCGTTCCCCTACCGGTTGATGCACATGGCCACCGCCGCGTTCGTCGCCACCGCCTTCTTCGTCGGTGCATCGGCGGCCTGGCACCTGCTGCGCGGGCGTGACAACCCGGCCGTGCGCAAGATGCTGTCGATGGCCATGTGGATGGCGCTGATCGTCGCGCCGGTCCAGGCGGTGATCGGTGACTTCCACGGCCTCAACACGCTCAAGCACCAGCCCGTGAAGATCGCGGCCATCGAAGGCCATTGGGAGAACGTGCCGGGCGAGCCGACCCCGCTGATCCTGTTCGGCATCCCCGACATGAAAGCCGAGACCACGCGCTTCAAGGTCGAGATCCCAGCGCTTGGCAGCCTGATCCTGACTCACAGCCTGGACAAGCAAGTGCCGGCGATGAAGGAATTCCCGGCGGCGGACCGGCCTAACTCGACCATCGTGTTCTGGTCGTTCCGGGTCATGGTCGGGCTGGGCTTGCTGATGATCTTCGTTGGCCTGTGGAGCCTGTGGCTGCGCAAGCGCGGCACGCTCTACAGCTCCAGGCCGTTCCTGTACCTGACCTTGTGGATGGGCCCCTCTGGCCTTGTCGCCATCCTTGCGGGTTGGTTCACCACCGAAATCGGCCGCCAGCCGTGGGTGGTGTATGGCCTGATGCGCACCTCCGAAGGGGTGTCCAACCACAGTTATGCGCAGCTCGGCTTTACCCTGGTGGCGTTCGTGGTGGTGTACTTCGCGCTGTTCGGCACCGGCCTTGGCTACATGATGCGCCTGGTGCGCAAAGGGCCGCAGACGGGCGAGGGTGATGAACCCAACCCGGGTGGCCCAGGCCAGAAACGCACGCCGGCGCGGCCGTTGTCCGCCGCCGATGATGGCCATGAGGCCGACACTGCCAGCCTGAGCAAGGGGAACTGAGCCATGGGTATCGACCTTCCGCTGATCTGGGCCGTGATCATCATCTTCGGCGTCATGATGTACGTGGTGATGGATGGTTTCGACTTGGGCATCGGCATGCTCTTCCCCTTCGTCAAGGGCGAGCGTGACCGTGATGTGATGATGAACACCGTCGCCCCGGTATGGGACGGCAACGAGACCTGGCTGGTGCTGGGCGGCGCCGGGCTGTTCGGGGCCTTCCCGATGGCCTATTCGGTGGTGCTCGAAGCCTTGTACCTGCCGCTAATACTCATGCTGATCGGGCTGATCTTCCGTGGCGTGGCCTTCGAGTTCCGCTTCAAGGCCAAGGACGACAAGCGCCACATCTGGGACAAGGCGTTCATCTGGGGTTCGCTGATCGCCACCTTCTTCCAGGGGGTTGCCCTGGGCGCGTTCATCGAGGGCTTCAAGGTGGTCGACCGCCACTATGCCGGTGGCACGCTCGACTGGCTGACCCCGTTCAGCCTGTTCAGCGGCCTGGGCCTGATCGTGGCCTACACCCTGCTGGGCTGCACCTGGCTGATCATGAAGACCGAGGGGCCGCTGCAGCTGCAGATGCATGACCTGGCAAGGCCGCTGGCGCTGGTGCTGCTGGTGGTGATCGGCATCGTCAGCCTGTGGACGCCGCTCGCCTACCCGCAGATTGCCGATCGCTGGTTCAGCATGCCCAACCTGATCTGGTTCATGCCGGTGCCGATCCTGGTGCTGGTGACCTTCTACGGGTTGCTCAAGGCAGTCGCGCGCAATGCCAACTACACGCCGTTCCTGCTGACCCTGGTGCTGGTGTTCCTCGGCTATAGCGGCCTGGGTATCAGTGTGTGGCCGAACATCATCCCGCCGTCGATCTCGATCTGGGACGCAGCGGCGCCGCCGCAGAGCCAAGGGTTCATGCTGGTGGGGACGTTGTTCATCCTGCCGTTCATCCTTGGCTATACCTTCTGGAGCTACTACGTGTTCCGCGGCAAGGTGACTCACGAAGACGGCTATCACTAGGAGGGCCGCATGATGACCGGCAAGCATGGTGTAGAAGAGAAAAAGCCCTTGTGGCAGCGGCTGGGTTGGCTGGTGCTGATCTGGGCGATGAGCGTGGCGGCCCTGGGGGTGGCGGCCTGGGTAATGCGGCTGTTCATGGGGGCAGCCGGCCTGACTACCCATTAAAGGGGCTGGGGCCGCCAAGCGGCCCCAGCCACTTACTTGCGGGCCTTGAGAATCACGAACTTCGGCGTCGCCGCCACCTGTTCCACCCCTCGGAACAGCCGCGCCAGCTTGCTGTGGTAACCCAGGTGACGGTTACCGACGATATACAACGCACCGCCCACCACCAATGCCTCCCGGGCCTGCTGGAACATGCGCCAGGCGAGGAAGTCGCCCACCACCTGTTGCTGGTGGAACGGCGGATTGCACAGCACCACGTCCAGCGACTGCTTTTCTACCCCCGCCAAACCATCGGCCGCCAGCATCAATGCCGGGCGCTCGCCCAGTGCCGCCTGCCAGTTTTCCCGCGCCGATTGCACCGCCATGTACGACTCGTCGACCAGCGTGTAATGCGCCTCGGGGTTGGCCAGTGCGCTGGCGATCGCCAGGACGCCGTTGCCGCAGCCAAGGTCGGCAACACGGGCCTGGCCCAGGTTGCGCGGCAGGTGAGGGAGAAAGGCACGGGTGCCGATATCCAGGCCATCGCGGCAGAACACGTTGGCGTGGTTGAGCAGCTCAAGGGCCGGCGTTTCGAGCTGATAGCGGCTAGGGTAGGGCGAGCGCGCGGCCGGGCGGTCGGCAACGGTGGCCGTCAGCAGTCGGGCCTTCTTTTGCGCCAGCGAGGCCTGAACCGGGCCGATGTACTTTTCCATCAGCTCACCGGCGGCACGGGGCAGGTGCTTGATCATCGCCCCGGCAATCACCTGCGCGCCGGGCGCCAGGTGGCCCTGCAGACGAATAAGTTGCTCCTCGAGCAAGGCCAGGGTCTTGGGCACGCGTACCAGCACCCGGTCGAACGGACCCTGCCACGGTTCGCTGGCCGGTACGAACGGCACGCTGTCGAACGGCTTGCCGTTGCGCGCGAGGTTTTTTTCCAAGGCCAGGTGCGCCAGGTGCGAATCGCCACTGCTGGTCACTGCAAGCTGCCCGGCCAGGCTGGCGGCCAGGGCACCGAAGCTGTCATTGAGCACCAATACCCGGCAGCTGGCGTCAGGCGCCTGCTCATGCAAGTGCGCGAGCAGGTACTCGTCAGCGGCGTCGAATGCCTGCAGAGGTTCGTTGGCCTGGTCCGGCTGGCGGATCAGGTCGAGTTCGGCGTAGGGGGTGGTCAACAAGGGCATGGCGTCTGGCTCGGGTACGAATCTGCCCGTTGCGGATCGCCACGGGCTTTGCCGCGCCATTCTACAGGGCTTTGCCGGTAGTCGCAGGGGTGGCTGTCAGATCCACCCACGCAGGGCGGCTATGGCGATGGCGCCTGCCTTGTTGGAGGCGTTGGTCTTGGTGATCACGCTGCGGATATGGAAGTTGACCGTACTTTGTGACAGCGGCAGGATGGAGGCAACGTCGGCGGCGGTCTTGCCTGCAGCTGACCACCTCAGCACTTCCAGCTCCCGCTCGCTCATTTTCGGCTGAGGCGGGCAGAGCGCCTCCAGGTGGTGCTCGCACAGTACCGAGTGCAGGGTGTGGCACAGCCACTGCACGCTGGCGGCTTTTTCGTAGAGTTCGTTGATTGCAATCTGGCCTGCTGGCCTGGCGACGCTGACTTGGCTTTCATTGTGCTGCAGGTCGTGCAGCGACTGTGTCCAACCATGACGCAGCCCGTGCTGGCAGGCAGCCTCGCGAAATTGCGGGGCCTCGCAATACAGTTCGTCGGTCCACAATACAGGTGTGGTCTGACCATGGCTCAAGCGTGCGGCCGGGTCTTGCTTGTAGAAATCATCGCGCTGATAGCGCTCGATCCATTCGCTTGGATAATTGCTGTAGAGGTAAAGCCGGGGTGTCTGCGTGGCAATCTGGATGCGAATGTTCAGCCCCAGGTGTTCCATACCCAAGTCTTGCACCAGATGCACAGCGATGTTGAACAACTTGCGCGGGCACCGCTCGCTGACAAATTGATGGAGATGCTCGGGTTTCCAGTGAGGCATCCGTAACGCTCCTATGGATGGGGCAACAGGATCCAATCCGTTTGCATACCCGCATCATTGTAGGAAAAACCTACTAAAGCGTTGGGAATTTTTTGTTATAGCGATCATGTTTGTCTGCGACATCGGCAGCATCGAGGTGGTGAGGCCTTACAAACGGGTGGTTTTTATCCAGGCCGCTTTGCGCGACACTGTGCGCACGTCAACCTTGGAGCCCGATATGACTGCCAGCGCCGAAAAGTTCACCCGCCAGACCCTGCTCGATGTTCAGCCACTGACGCCGAACCTCTTCAGCCTGCGGGTAACACGCGATTCGGGCTTTCGCTTCCGGGCCGGCCAGTTTGCTCGTCTCGGGGTGACCAAGGCCGATGGCAGTGTGGTGTGGCGCGCCTATTCCATGGTCAGCGCGCCCCATGACGAGTACCTCGACTTCTTCTCGATCGTGGTGCCCGGCGGGGAGTTCACCAGCGAGCTGAGCCGGCTGGGCGAGGGTGACAGCCTGCTGATCGATCGGCAGGCCTTTGGCTTTTTGACACTCGATCGCTTCATTGGCGGCCGCGACCTGTGGTTGCTGGCCACCGGCACCGGCATCGCACCGTTCATGTCCATCCTGCAGGACTTCGAGGCCTGGGAGCGTTTCGACAGCATCAAGCTGGTGTACTCGGTGCGCGAAGCAAAGGAGCTGGCCTACGTGAAGGAAATCGCCGAGTTGGAGCAGCGCGACTACCTGGCAGAGCACGCCGGCAAATTGCAGTTCATCCCGATAGTGACCCGTGAGCAGCATCCGGGCGCGTTGAATGCACGCATTACCACGTTGATCGAGAACGGTGAGCTGGAGAAGGCGGCGGGGCTTGCGCTGTCGCCCGAGCATTCACGCGTGATGCTCTGCGGCAACCCGGAGATGATCGATGAAACGCGCAAGGTGCTCAAGGCGCGTGATCTGCAGTTGAGCCTGAGCAAGCGGCCAGGGCAGGTGGCGGTAGAAAACTACTGGTGATACGGGGGCCGCAACGCGGCCCCGGCACCTTCAAGGCAGGCGGTTCTGGTTCTGCGTCTTGAGCAGGTCGCGGATTTCGGTCAGCAACGTCTCTTCGGCACTTGGCACGGGTGGCGCGCTCGGTGCCACGGCCTCTTCGCGCTTCAGGCGGTTGATCGCCTTCACGCCCATGAAGATGGCGAACGCAACGATCAAGAAGTCGATCACGGTCTGGATGAACTTGCCGTAGGCCAGCATTACTGCCGGAACGTCGCCTTCTGCAGCCTTCAAGGTAATGGCCAGGTCGCTGAAGTCCACGCCACCGATCAACAGGCCCAGTGGTGGCATGACTACGTCACCCACGAAGGACGAGACGATCTTGCCGAAGGCCGCGCCGATGATGATACCGACCGCCATGTCGACGACGTTGCCTTTGACCGCGAAGGCCTTGAACTCACTGATCATGCCCATGTTCGATTCCTTTGTAACAAATGGTGAGGTTAACGCAGTGTAAGCCACTAAAACGCTTCATGCGTTGTGTTCAGGGGTAGTGACTGCGGTTAGAACGAATAGTTTTGTCGCACGCCGAAGCGTTCGAGACACGTCTCGCTCGGCTATCATGGCGGTTTTTTCCAGGAGAAACCGCCCATGGCCAAGGCCAAGCGCTTGTATGGCTGCACCGAATGCGGCGCGACCTTCCCCAAATGGGCCGGCCAGTGCGGCGAATGCGGGGCCTGGAACACCCTGGTCGAAACCATGATCGAGAGCGGCGGGGCGGCGGCGCCCAGCAGTGGCCGGGCCGGCTGGACCGGGCAACAGGCGCAGATCAAGACCCTGGCCGAAGTCAGCGTGGAAGAGATCCCGCGCTTCACCACCAGCAGCAGCGAACTGGACCGCGTGCTGGGTGGCGGTTTGGTCGATGGCTCGGTGGTGCTGATCGGCGGTGACCCGGGTATCGGCAAGTCGACCATTCTGTTGCAGACCCTGTGCAACATTGCCGTGCACATGCCTGCGCTGTATGTCACCGGCGAAGAGTCGCAACAGCAGGTGGCGATGCGCTCGCGCCGCCTGGGCCTGCCCCAGGACCAGCTCAAGGTGATGACCGAAACCTGTATCGAGACCATCATCGCCACGGCTCGCCAGGAAAAGCCCCGAGTCATGGTCATCGACTCGATCCAGACCATTTTCACCGAACAGCTGCAATCAGCGCCCGGTGGCGTGGCCCAGGTGCGCGAGAGCACGGCGTTGCTGGTGCGTTACGCCAAGCAGAGCGGCACGGCCATCTTCCTGGTGGGCCACGTCACCAAGGAAGGCTCGCTGGCCGGGCCGCGGGTGCTGGAGCACATGGTCGACACCGTGCTGTATTTCGAGGGCGAGTCCGATGGCCGCCTGCGCCTGCTGCGGGCGGTGAAAAACCGCTTTGGTGCGGTCAACGAACTGGGCGTGTTCGGCATGACCGACCGCGGCCTCAAGGAGGTTTCGAACCCTTCGGCGATCTTCCTCAATCGCACCCAGGAAGAGGTGCCGGGCAGTGTGGTGATGGCCACCTGGGAGGGCACTCGGCCGATGCTGGTCGAGGTGCAGGCGCTGGTCGATGACAGCCACCTGGCCAACCCGCGCCGGGTGACCCTGGGCCTGGACCAGAACCGCCTGGCCATGTTGCTGGCAGTACTGCACCGCCATGGCGGCATTCCTACCCACGACCAGGATGTGTTCCTCAACGTGGTGGGCGGTGTGAAAGTGCTGGAGACGGCTTCTGACCTGGCTTTGTTGGCGGCGGTGATGTCCAGCCTGCGCAACCGGCCGTTGGCCCATGGGTTGCTGGTGTTTGGCGAGATTGGCTTGTCGGGCGAGGTGCGGCCGGTGCCCAGTGGCCAAGAGCGGCTGAAAGAGGCGGCCAAGCATGGCTTCAAGCGGGCCATCGTGCCCAAGGGCAATGCGCCCAAGGAGCCGCCGGCAGGGTTGCAGGTGATCGCCGTGACCCGGCTGGAACAGGCTTTGGATGCCCTGTTCGAGTGATGTATTGCCTGTAAAGGCAAACAAAAAGGGGAGCCGACGATGCGCATCGGCTCCCCTTGCTTAACCGCTCAATCAGCGGTCAATGCTCGGCAACCGGGCTGCGCCTGGGCGCCTCGTTGCCATGCTCGTCCAGCTCCAGCATCGGCACTTCAATACCCTCGGCATCGAACAGCTTGCCATCCTTGAAGTAATCGCCATCGCGCAGTGCAGAAATGTCCGAATACTGGATGGTGCGTTCGTAGGCTGCGGCAAATACCGACTGCTGGTCCGAGTTGCCAGTGGTGAAGTGGTTGAAGATCAGGTTCAGCAGAATCGCCATGATCGCCGCCGAGCTGATGCCCGAGTGGAAGATGGTCTCGAACCAGTTCGGGAAGTGGTGGTAGAAGGTCGGTGCGGCAATCGGGATCATGCCGAAGCCCAGCGAAGCGGCGACGATGATCAGGTTGACGTTGTTCTTGTAGCTGACCTTGGACAGGGTACGGATACCGCTGGCTGCCACGGTGCCGAACAGCACGATCCCCGCGCCGCCCAATACCGGGGTTGGCACGGCGGCAATTACCCGGCCCATGACCGGCAGCAAGCCGAGCACCACCAGAATGACGCCACCGGTGGCCACCACGTAGCGGCTCTTGACTCCGGTCACGGCCACCAGGCCGACGTTCTGGGCGAAGGCGCTCTGGGTGAACGAGCCGAAGATCGGTGCCAGGATGCTCGACGCCATGTCGGCACGCAGGCCATTGCCCAGGCGCTTGGAGTCGACCTTGGTTTCAATGATGTCGCCCACCGCGAGAATGTCGGCCGAGGTTTCCACCAGGGTCACCATGATCACGATGCACATCGACAGGATCGCGGCGATGTGGAATTCCGGCATGCCGAAATGGAACGGCGTGGGGAAGGCGAACATCGGGCCTTGGGTGACCTTGCTGAAGTCGGTCATGCCCAGCGCCCAGGCGATCAGGGTGCCAAACACCATGGCCAGGAGAATCGACAGGCGCGAGATGGTCGCGCTGCCCAGTTTGCTCAGCAGCAGCACGATGGCGAAGGTCAGTGCCGCCAGGCCGATGTTGGCCACGCTGCCGAACTCCGGCGAAGCACTGTTGCCGCCCATCACCCAGCGTGCGGCCACCGGCATTAGGGTCAAACCGATGGTGGTGATGACGATGCCGGTTACCAGCGGTGGGAAATACTTGGTGATGCGCGAGAACACCGGCGTGATCAGGAAGCCGATGAACGAAGCCGCCATGACCGCACCCAGCACACCCGGCAGGCCACCACCGCCTTCGCTGCTGAGAATGGCGCCCATGGTTGCCACGCCGGCGAACGATACGCCCTGCACCAGCGGCAACTGGCAACCGAAGAATGGCAGGCCAAGCGTCTGCAGCAAGGTGGCCAGGCCACCGGCAAACAATGACGCGGCGATCAGCATGCCGATTTCGGCACCATTCAGGCCCGCGGCCTGCCCCAGGATCAGGGGTACCGCAACGATCCCTCCATACATGGTCAACACATGCTGCAGACCATAGGCCAGGTTGGCCCCAAGGCCGAGGTTTTCATCCTCGGGGCGCTTGGCGGGAGACGTGCTAGGGGACGTAGTCATGGAGCAGGCTCTCTGCGTTTATTGTTGTGCCGCTACTGTAGACACTTCCTACAATTGATTGCTACAAGAATTGTATACAATATTTTGATCGGAGCGCGAACAAGCCCGGCTTCAGGGTGGCCTGAAACCCAATGCAGAACGCGTACCAAGTCATGAAAGGCTGTATTAGAGGGGTGTGTACAAAGAGCTGCTACCCAGGCTTAAAGCTGTCTGGGTAGACAGGAAACGCTAGGTGGGAAGGATGTTAGCTAGCTAAGAGATCCCATTATTCGATGAGTTCTCGCAGCTCACGCATCATTTCGGTGCTGTCGGCCACGTTCAGTTCTACAAGACGGTGCAAATGGCTCATCGAATCGAGGTCGATGTAGAGGCAGACGAAGCCCAGGCGCTGTGCTTCTTCATGACGAAGCTCCACCTGCATCCGCACGTGGGTATGCGGGTCAAGGTGGATGACCGCATCGAAGTCCTGTGAGAGGTCGGCATTCCACGGCTGGGGGCGCTCGACCAGCAGGCCCTTGAGCGACAGGTCAAGCAGTTTGACCGGCCAGCGGCGGTCACCCTGGCGCAGTTCGGTGGGGGCGTCGAAGTCTATGCGCTGGAAGCGTCGGCGATTGTTGGAAGAAGTGGTCATGGCGGGCCCCTCGTCAGATGTTCTGACTATAGACCAGCCATGGCCTGTTCTGCCTGATGGCGAGCGACAAGATACCGTCTGCGGGCGTCGCCCGGTGCCACCCTTAGTTGGAGACGAAATTCAGGTCAACCACCTGATAGAAGGCTTTATCGGTCTCGGCAATTTCCCATACCCCAAGCAGCACATGATAACCGTCGCGCTCAGGCAACTTCAGCGTCTCTTTCCTCAGCGAAGGTCGCTCGGGACTTGGGCTTTGAGATCGAGCCATGGGTGGGTTCGATTGAGCCTGAGTCACGCGTGGATTTACTCTTATCCTGAGTCATCATCTGTCCCTGCTTGCTGGTTATCAACTGATCGACGCACGGTTCGAACGTTTGCACACCGTGAGTCATATCGTGGCGACTGGTTTGCCTGATCATTTAATGCGCGGTTGCCACCCTGGACAACTGGCAGAAATGACAGGTCAGCCGAAGTAACGCCCTGCGGGTAGTTCGGGTAGTAGCGTGCTAGAGCGCGTGCTGGACAGTGGCTGAGCGCCAAATCGGGATGGTAAAGCCGTCAAGCAGGCCCTAGACTCAAGGGGCTGTCTATTCCAACCACTTAGCTGGAAGCATGCCATGAACAACAATAACAGCCTGCTACGCCACATCCCGTGGCTGGCGTTGGCGGTCATAGGAGCCTGCGCGCTGGGTGTTGTCGCCCTGCGTCGCGGCGAGGCGATCAACGCCTTGTGGATCGTGGTCGCGGCAGTGGCCATCTACCTGGTCGCCTACCGCTACTACAGCCTGTTCATCGCCACCAAGGTGATGCAACTCGACCCGCGCCGAGCCACCCCGGCGGTGCTCAACAACGATGGCCTGGACTACGTCCCGACCAACAAGCACATCCTGTTCGGCCACCACTTCGCCGCTATTGCCGGCGCCGGCCCACTGGTGGGCCCGGTACTTGCCGCGCAAATGGGCTACCTGCCCGGCACGCTCTGGCTGATCGCCGGCGTTGTGCTGGCCGGTGCGGTGCAGGACTTCATGGTCCTGTTCATGTCTACCCGCCGCAACGGTCGCTCGCTGGGCGACATGGTGCGCGAGGAAATGGGCCGGATCCCGGGCACCATCGCCCTGTTCGGTTGCTTCCTGATCATGATCATCATCCTCGCGGTGCTGGCGCTGATCGTGGTCAAGGCCCTGGCCGAGAGCCCATGGGGCATGTTCACGGTGATGGCGACCATTCCGATCGCGATGTTCATGGGCATTTACATGCGCTATATCCGCCCGGGCCGCATCGGCGAGATTTCGGTGGTCGGCGTGGTGCTGCTGCTGGCGTCGATCTGGCTGGGCGGCGTGATCGCTGCGGACCCGGTCTGGGGCCCGGCGTTCACCTTCACCGGCGTGCAGATCACCTGGATGCTGGTGGGTTATGGCTTCGTCGCTGCCGTACTGCCGGTATGGCTGGTGCTGGCACCGCGTGACTACCTGTCGACCTTCCTCAAGATCGGCACCATTGTTGGCCTGGCCATCGGTATCCTGATCATCGCGCCAGAGCTGAAAATGCCGGCCCTGACCCAGTTCACCGACGGTACTGGGCCGGTCTGGAAGGGCACATTGTTCCCGTTCCTGTTCATCACCATCGCCTGCGGTGCGGTATCGGGCTTCCACGCGCTGATCTCCTCGGGCACCACGCCCAAGCTGCTGGATAACGAAACCAACGCCCGTTACATCGGCTACGGCGGCATGCTGATGGAGTCGTTCGTCGCCATCATGGCCATGGTCGCCGCCTCGGTGATCGAGCCTGGCGTGTACTTCGCCATGAACAGCCCGGCTGCGGTGGTTGGCGCCGACGTTGCTACGGTGGCGCAGACGGTCAGCAGTTGGGGCTTCCTGATCACCCCTGAGCAGCTCGAAGCGGTCGCCCGCGACATTGGCGAGCACACCGTGCTGGCCCGTGCCGGTGGTGCGCCAACGTTGGCGGTGGGTATCGCGCAGATCCTTCACCAGGTGCTGCCGGGTGAGAACACCATGGCCTTCTGGTACCACTTCGCGATCCTGTTCGAAGCCCTGTTCATCCTCACCGCCGTGGACGCTGGTACCCGTGCCGGGCGCTTCATGCTGCAGGACCTGCTGGGCAGTTTCGTGCCGGCGCTCAAACGCACCGAATCGTGGGGTGCCAACCTGCTCGCCACCGCTGGCTGCGTGGCAATGTGGGGTTATCTGCTGTACCAGGGCGTGATCGACCCGCTGGGTGGCATCAACACCT
>Ga0213828_1001330_pt1 | contig 20522 bp, 18 predicted proteins | sample MC6MC0897MG_FD_180664 | JGI IMG/M metagenome (GOLD analysis project Ga0213828, IMG submission 180664) | Enriched soil aggregate microbial communities from Iowa State University, Ames, United States - MC6-MC0897-MG | ecosystem: Environmental > Terrestrial > Soil > Unclassified | place: USA: Iowa... | reverse complement strand
CGTCCCTGGGCGGCGGGGCGCCAACGCTGCGTCCGTGGATCATCGACGTGGCCGCACCGCCCCCGCCGCCCCGGCCCGTTGCCGCGCCCGCCCCCGCCGCCGTGCAGGCCGAGATGCACGCCAAGCGTGCGCCGCGCGCCAGTGCGATGGAAGACAGCGCCGTGCTGCCCGAGCCCGAGGCCGAAGCCATCGAAGTCTCGACGGCCCAGGTCCAGAACGCCGCGACCAGCGCGTCGTTCCAGATCAAGAATCCGGCCACGCTGCTGTCGGACAACACCACGCAACGCGTCGCCATCGCAGCGGCCAAGCTGCCTGCAACCTTGCAATACCAATCCACGCCGGGGCTGCGCGAGACCGTCTACCTGACCGCGCAGGCCAGCAACAACACCGACTTTCCTTTCCTGGCGGGACCCCTGAATACCTTCCTGGACGACGCCTTTGTGGCATCGGGCGCCATGAAGGCCGTGATGCCCGGCGAAAAGCTGGAGCTGGCGCTTGGCGCCGACGATGGCATTTCCATCAAGCGCCAGCTGGTGAACCGCTACACCGAGAGCACCGGCTTCTCGGGCAGCGGCAAGCGCGTCACCTACGAGTACAAGATCACCGTCAAGAACAACAAGGCGACCGCGGAAAAGGTGTCGTTCGCGGACCGCCTGCCCATCTCGCGCAACGAGAAGATCGTGATCAAGCTGCTGTCGCCGTCCGAGCGCGACATCAAGCGAGAAGAAGACGGCAAGCTGGTATGGGACTGGGAACTGGAGCCGGGCAAGTCGCGCGAGACCGTGCTGAAGTTTTCGGTGGACTACCCCGGCGATATCGACGTGCACGGCCTCTGATACGCTAGCACATCTGGAAGGCCTCCTGGTGAAACAGCTGCCGAACCGGCATGCCGCGGCGGTAAAGGCCGTCCTTCAACGAGTCGGCAAAGCCCGTCGGACCGCAGAACCAGATACTTGGCCAGGGCGCGCCATCCGGGCGCGCCATGGCCAGGACGGCGGCAGTCAAGGGCGGATGCTGGTCGCTGTAACGCACGTCCAATTTGACGCTTGGAACGCGCGCGCACAACTCGCGCAGCCTGTCGGCGAAGGGCGCATCGGCCGCATTGCGGGCGCAGTAATACAGGGTGGCGACGGGCGCGTCTTCGGGATGCGTCTGCAAGGCCTCAAGCCATGAAATGAAGGGCGTCACGCCGATGCCCGCGCCCACCCAGATCTGCGGGCGGCCCTCGTCGCGGCGATAGTCGAAACACCCATAGGGCCCTTCAACGGTCACCGCTTGCCCGACCGCCAGCGTCTTCTGAAGGCGCCGCGTGTAATCGCCCAGCGCCTTGATCGAAAACTGCACCCGGCCCGAGCCATCGTCAGCGCCCGACACCGTGAACGGATGCGCGCCTTCGCTGCGGTCGGCCGTCAGAAAGGCAAACTGGCCGGCGCGGTGATGCCAATCGCCCTCTACACGACAGGTCACACGCAGGATGTCGTCTGAAAGATGATCGACGTCCAGCACGATGCCCTTGTAGCGGCGCGCCCGCCCGATGCGGCCCGTCAGCGCCATGACCGCACAGACCGACCCCACCGCGGTCGCAACGCCAACCAGCCACCCCACCGGTTGCGACCACCACGCGGCGGGCGTCAGCACGACGCCATGGAATGCCGCCACCAGAAAGATCACTGCGGCGATGCGATGGACCTGACGCCACACGTGGTACGGAAACCGGCGCCACAGGGTCAGCAGCACCATCGCCACCAGAATCCAGACGGCGTACTCGCCCAAGTCCTTGGCCGACCCCCGGAACACATCCAGCATGGCTGCCGCGCGCGGCGTTTTGGGAACCGGATCGAAAATAGCGAGCAGCAGCGGCTTGACGAGCTTGATGAGGTAATGCGCTGTTGCGAGTGCGGTGGCCAGGATCCCGCACCACTTGTGCAGCCGGTACATCTTGTCCAGACCATCCAGCCGCTTTTCCAACCAGACCGGCCTGACCGACAGCAGCATGATGACTGCCATCAGCACATAAGCCGCAAAACCAGTCAGCAAAATCAGTTGATCGCGCCACGTCCAGACGTTAAAGGCGGCTGGCGGCTGCAGCCACAGGGCGGCCGACCAAGCCAGGACGCTGACGGCGAGGATCGAGAAAAGCATTCGTCGCATCGGCATCGCTCCCATCAAATCAGCGGCCGTGCCAATCCCGGGCAGGCCGCAGACAGAATGGTAGTTTCGCCCAAGACCGATATTTCGGGCATCCCGGACAATGTTTGACGCAAATCAAATCGATTCCGGCAAAAATGGCTGGCCGATCGCGCTCAGTGGGTGCGGCAATATGCGATGAAGTCGTCCGGGGCCAAGGGCATCGAAATGCCGTAGCCCTGCGCCACATCGCATCCGAGTTCGCGCAGGAGCTGCACGTCGCGCTCCTGCTCGACGCCTTCAGCGACCACGCGCCGGCCCAGCACCCGCCCCATTTCGATCGCGGCCGCCACGACGGCGCGTGAGGCGGGTTCGCGGTGCATATGCACGATGAAGTCGCGGTCGATCTTCAATTCGTTGAACGGCATGGCGGAAAAGAGGCGCATGGATGCGATGCCCGCGCCGAAATCGTCCATCGCAAGCTCAAAGCCGCGCACACGTAGAAGGTTCAACGTCGACGACAGCGCCAGCCAGTCGTTGACCGGCTCATCCTCGGTAAGCTCCACCTTGATCAGCCGAGCAGGCAATCCCGCCTGCCCGACCTTCTGCTCCAACAGGCCGGGCAAGTCGCGCGAGCACAGCGTGGATGCCGAGGCGTTGATCGCAATCGGCACGGCAATGTCCTCGTCCTGCATCTGGCGCAACACGCTCAGCACGCGGTCGGTGACGCGGCTGAACAGCATGCGGTCCATGCCAAGCCGATGCGCCGCCGGCACGAAGTCGGCGGCGGAAATAGCGCCCAGCTTCGGATCGATCCAGCGCGACAGCGCCTCGGCCGCGACCACGCGCCCTGTCGACAGGCTGATCTGGGGTTGCAGCACCACGCTCATGCCGGTGCCGGAAAGCAGCGCCTGGCTCAGCGCGGCTTCCATGACTTCGCGCCGCACCGACTTGGGTTTGTCTGGCGACGCCGATTCGTCGTCGATGCTGTGCAGCGCATTCTTGATGGCCTGTTGCATCGCCACGCGCGACACGGGCTTGGACAGCGCCTGCGCCGACGGGCAACCGGCCTGCAGGGCCAGGCGGACATGCGACTGCAGCAGTTCGTCGCTCAGGCTGCTGATCCAGATGATCGGCGGCATGCTTTTCAGGCGCCCCGCATCCACCAGCCTGCGCAGGTCGTTGGGCAGCCGCGTGCCATCGCCTTCGCCCATCACGATGTCGCTGATCAGCACGTCATGATACTGACGCGTGATCGCGCCAACCGCCTCGATGCTGCTTGCCAAGCCCGCCACGCGGCGATAGCCCAATGCCAGCAGCATGTTCTGCAGGTAGGCGCGTTCGACTGGGTGATCTTCCACAAGAAGAATCCGTCTGGACGCTCCGGCATCGGGTTTTGGCATTGCTGACCGTCCTGGACCTGTATACACGGTAAGAAGCCGCACACGGCCCCCGCCTGCGCCTGCCGCAAGCCGGTTGCACCGGCCAACTGAGAGCGTGAATCAATGCTAAGGCATCCACGCGAAACCTGTCTTTATCGATAACGGGTTAATTCAGTTGCCGCAGCCACCCATCCGCCTCCACCGTCCGCGGGTGCGATAATGGCGGACTTTCCCGCATCTACCGGCACGGAGCTTCTCTTGACCCGCATTGACGACCCCCTGCACGACCGCGAGGTCGGCGCCGCCGACGCCACCCAGGACAACACGCGCACCGACGACACCCGCATCAGCGCCGTGCGCCCGCTGATCTCCCCCGCGCTGCTGCAGGATGAACTGCCGGTGTCGGCCGACATCCAGACGCTCGTCGAGCAAAGCCGCGCGCAGATCGCCGACGTGCTGCACGGCCGCGACGACCGGCTGGTCCTGGTGGTAGGCCCCTGCTCCATCCACGACCACGCGCAAGCCATGGAATACGCGCGCAAGCTGCGCGCCGCCGCCGACGAGCACAAGAAAGACCTGCTGATCGTCATGCGCGTGTACTTCGAGAAGCCCCGCACCACCGTCGGCTGGAAGGGCTACATCAATGACCCGCGCCTGGACGGCAGCTTCCGCATCAACGAAGGCCTGCGCCGCGCCCGCGAACTGCTGCTGGACATCAGCGGCCTGGGTCTGCCCATCGCCACGGAATTCCTGGACCTGCTCAGCCCGCAGTACATCGCCGACCTGATCGCGTGGGGCGCCATCGGCGCACGCACCACGGAAAGCCCCAGCCACCGTCAGCTGAGCTCGGGCCTGAGCTGCCCGCTGGGCTTCAAGAACGGCACCGACGGCGGCGTGCAGATCGCGGCCGACGCGATGGTCGCCGCGAGCGCCAAGCACGCGTTCATGGGCATGACCAAGATGGGCATGGCCGCCATCTTCGAAACCCGCGGCAACCAGGACACCCACGTGATCCTGCGCGGCGGCAAGCAAGGCCCGAACTACGACGCCGCCAGCGTGCAGGCCTGTTGCGACGCCCTGCGCAAGGCCGGCCAGCGCGAACAGGTCATGATCGACTGCTCGCACGCCAACTCCAACAAGTCGCACGTGCGCCAGATCGACGTGGCCAACGACATTGCCGCCCAACTTGCCCAAGGCGACTCCCGCATCACTGGCGTCATGATCGAAAGCCATCTTGAAGAAGGCCGCCAGGACCTCAAGCCCGGTGAGCCGCTGCGTCATGGCGTCTCGATCACCGACGCGTGCCTGGGCTGGACGCAGACCGAGCCCGTCCTGGCCGCCCTGGCCCTGGCCGTGCGCCAGCGCCGCGAAAAGCTCGCCGCGCGCGGTTAATCGCTCGCGGGTTTCCGGCGCGGGGTAGCCCCCGCGCCAGCTGTTACAGCACGCACCTGAAACAATTGGTATCATGCGCGTTTTCGGGGGCCTTGCGCCCCCTCCCGCTTCTTTTCGTTCAGGTATGGATCGTTCTCGCCTTGTAGGGGCCGCACCGGCCCAGTCCGCCCCCATGCGGCACAGCATTTTCATTTACACCGAAGAACAACGCGGCAACCAGATGGTCGAGTCCCGCGTGATCGGCATGATGTCCGACGTGTCCGGGTCGGAAAAACTCATCGTCGTGGAAGACCCGTTTCACGGGCTCAAGTACGTCTACCGCATCGACCACGAGAGCAACAACCTGGACGCGGCCGCCATCACCGAGATCGACGAGTCGCGGTTCAACGGCAAGTCCTCGATCGAGATCAATGCCATGTCGTACCGGCTGGGCACCGCGGACAATGCCGTCAAGCTCTTGCGCGGCAAGACGCGCTGGATCCAGGACAAGGGCTCGGTGCTGTCGGTGCTGCTGCAAAATGCTGCTGCGCGCAAAACGCGCTTTGCGCCGGCCCGGATTGAACGCGATCGGATGCGCAAAGTGCCCGAGGGTGTGCCGGTCGAATTACTCCCTTCGTAGACGGGACGGTATCCACCCCGGTTCTTCTTATCCACAGAATTTGTGGATAAGAAAAACCCAAACGCCCGGCTGATGGCCTTTCGGGCGATGCGCACCGGGCTGCGCAATTTTTGACCAACTGATTTTTCCCTGACGCCTGGATTGCATCCTTGATCCATGCCGCGCCGCCGCATCGGCGGGAATGATATTCTGCGCGCACGCAGGCCAAAGACGTATACCGTCGTCCCCTGATTTTTCCGCGCGATCGCGGCCATTCAAGAATTCACAGCATGACCAGAACACACCTGTTCGCCCCCGGAGCGCCCAAGCGCGCCACACCGTGACGATCATCGTCGTCGACGACCACGGGGATTGGCGCGATTCCATCGCCGAGTACATCCAGGACCTGGGCCTGGACAAGACCATCCTCACCGCAGGCTCGCTGGCCGAGCTTGACGAGCTGTTGCTCACCGTAACGCCCGCGATCCTCGTGCTGGACGCCATGCTGCCGGACGGCGATGGGCTGGCGCGCGTGTCGCATCTGCGCACCTCCTATCCGTCAATGGGCATCATCATGCTCACCGGACGGCTCCTGAGCGAAGACAAGGTATCGGGCCTGAGTCTGGGCGCCGACCACTACCTGACCAAGCCCGTCAACCTGGCCGAACTCGGCGCCACGCTGGTGTCGCTGTCGCGGCGCCTGCGCGTCGTGCCGGCCGCCGACACAGAGGATGCGCAATCGGACGCCTGGCGCTTCGACCCCGCGCGCCGCACGCTGACCTCGCCCAGCCAGATCAGCGTCGACATCACCGATACCGAAAGCCGCCTGATCGGCGCGCTGATCCAGGCGGCGCCACTGCCGCTGACGCGCGCCCGCCTCGTTGAAGCCCTGGGCGCAAGCGCCGAGGCCTACGACACGCATCGGCTGGACGCCCACATGCATCGGCTGCGGCGCAAGCTGCGCGAGCTGGCCGGTGGCGACCTGGGCATCCGCACCGTCTATGGCGTGGGCTACGTCTGCACCACGCCCGTCACCATCGTCGGCAGCCTGCCCAAACTCTGAGACCGCCCGCATGAACGCCCCTATCCGCCCCCGCCGCTCCGTTCTCTACATGCCCGGCGCCAACGCGCGCGCATTGGACAAGGCACGCACGCTCGACGCGGACGCGCTGATCCTCGACCTGGAAGACGCGGTGGCGCCCGACGCCAAGGCGCAGGCCCGTGCCCAGGTCGCTGCGGCGCTGCGCGAAGGCGGCTACGGACGGCGCGAGTGCATCGTGCGTGTCAACGCGCTGGATACGCCGTGGGGGATGGACGACCTGCGCGCCATCGCGCAAGCCGGCGCCGATGCCGTGCTGCTGCCCAAGGTCGAATCCCCCGCCCAGTTGGCCGCGCTGGCGCAGGCCCTGGACGCGGCGGGCGCGCCCGTGGATCTGCCGTTGTGGGCCATGGCCGAAACACCGCTGGGCTTTCTGCGGCTCGATGCCATCGCCGGCGGCCATGAACGGTTGGCTGCCATCGTTGTCGGCACGTCTGATCTGGTGAAGGATCTGCATGCGCGCCACACGCCGTCGCGCGACGAGACGCTGCTGGCGCGCTCGCTTGCCGTGATGGCGGCACGGGCGCACGGCCTTGCGGTTCTGGATGGCGTCCATCTGGATCTGAACGACGATGCTGGCTTGCAGGACGCCTGCCGGCAAGGACGCGACCAGGGCTTCGATGGCAAGACGCTGATCCATCCGCGCCAGATCGCCGCTGCGAATGCTGCCTTTGCGCCGACGGCAGAAGAGCTCGATACGGCGCGCAAACGGCTGGACGCGTGGCGAGCCGCGCAGGCAGAAGGTAAAGGCGTGGCGGTGGTTGACGGGGCCTTGGTCGAGAACCTGCATGCCAGCGAGGCCGAGCGCGTGCTGGCGCTGGCGGCGGCGATTCAGACGCCGTAGGGGGATGCGGCCGGAACTGTCCGGCCGGATCGCGCCAACCGAGGCTGCCCGCCCAGACCTTCCCGGCCGGACCTTCCCGGCCGGACCTTCCCGGCCGGACCTTCCCGGCCGGGTACAATCCCCCCCTTCGTTCGGATTGAGTCCGCTTTCATCCGAACACGTTCGCGCCGGCGCGCATGATGCGCGTGCCATCCCGCCGCGGTTCCTGCTTTCCTGCATACAGCCCCCAGAGGGCGTCTTGCCGCGCGCGCATCGCGCCATCCAGTCCTACATTCATGATCCGCTTCCAACAAGTTTCACTCATGCGCGGCGTCAAGCCGTTGCTCGACAAGGTCGACCTGCTTCTGAACCCCGGCGACAAGATCGGCCTCATCGGCGCCAATGGCGCGGGCAAGTCGAGTCTGTTCGGCCTCTTGCGCGGCACGCTGCACGCCGATCAGGGAGACCTGGACTACCCGGCGTCCTGGCGCGTGGCCCACGTCGCGCAGGAAACCCCTGCGCTGGACCGCCCCGCCATCGAGTACGCGATCGACGGCGACACCACGCTGCGCAAGCTGGAAGCGGAACTGGCCGCGCTGGAAGCCGAGCCTGAAAGCGCCGAAAACGGCCTGCGCATGGGCGAGATCTACGCCGCGCTGGCCGACGCCGATGCCTACACCGTCCACTCGCGCGCCGAGCAGTTGCTGACCGGCCTGGGCTTCACGCAGGCGCAGATGCACCTGCCGCTCACCAGCTTCTCGGGCGGCTGGCGCATGCGACTAAACCTGGCGCAGGCGCTGATGTGCCCGTCCGACCTGCTCCTGCTGGACGAGCCCACCAACCACCTGGATCTGGACGCGATCATCTGGCTGGAAGACTGGCTCAAGCGCTATCCGGGCACGCTCATCGTCATCTCGCACGATCGGGACTTCCTGGACGGCGTGGTGAACGTGATCGTCCACATCGACGAACGCAAGCTCAAGCGCTACTCGGGCCACTATTCGTCGTTTGAACGCCAGCGCGCCGCGCAGCTTGAACTGGCGCAGGGCATGATGGAAAAGCAGATGCGCCAGCGCGCGCACCTGCAATCGTTCATTGACCGCTTCAAGGCGCAAGCCAGCAAGGCACGCCAGGCGCAGAGCCGCATCAAGGCCCTGGCCCGCATGGAAGAAGTGGCGCCCCTGCGCGCCGCAGCCGAGTTCTCATTCGAATTCCGCGAGCCACTGCGCGCGCCCAATCCGCTGCTGACGATGGACAAGGTCAGCGCGGGCTATCGCATCGAGGACGAGGCCACCGAAGCCGTGTCCGACAAGATCATCGTGTCGGGCATCAACTTCTCGCTGCAGGCGGGCCAGCGCATCGGCCTGTTGGGCATCAACGGCGCAGGCAAGTCGACCTTCATCAAGACCATCGCGGGCGAGATCGAATCGCTGGCCGGCGACACGCAGTTCAACAAGGGATTGTCCATCGGCTACTTCGCGCAGCATCAGGTCGAGATGCTGCGGCACGACGAATCTCCGTTGTGGCACATGACCAAGATTGCGCCGACCGTACGCGAACAGGAACTGCGCAACTTCCTGGGCAGCTTCAATTTCAATGGCGCGATGGCCACCAGCTCGATCGCGCCTTTCTCTGGCGGCGAAAAGGCACGGCTGGCGCTGGCGCTAATCGTGTGGCAACGCCCCAACCTGCTGCTGCTGGACGAACCCACCAACCACCTTGATCTGGAAACGCGCGAGGCGCTGACGGATGCGCTGGCGCAGTTCGAAGGCACGCTGGTGCTGGTGTCGCACGATCGCCATCTGCTGCGCGCCACGACCGACCAGTTCATCATCGTTGCGGACGGCAAGGTCAACCCGTTCGATGGCGACCTGGACGACTACAAGGACTGGCTCTACAAGACCAAGCTGGCGGCCAAGGCGGCCTGAGCGCGTTTTTGCGCACCGTGCGCGCGCAACCGCGTTACAATCGCGCCGAATTGCCGGACTCCAGCGTCAACCTGGCTCGCACGGCAACCATCAACCACGTCCCGCTGTATGCGGGACGCGTTTTTTTAGCGCCATAGATGCCTATCAAAGACCAACTTTTTCTTGCCAGCCAGTATCTCGCGCCGCACCACCTGGTGTCGCGCTTCTTCGGATACGCATCGGACTGCCGCGAACCCGCGGTGAAGAACTGGATGATCTCGCGTTTCGTCCGCAAGTACGGCGTGAACATGAGCGAGGCGCTGCAAGAAGACCCGTTGGCCTACGACTGCTTCAATGACTTCTTCACGCGTGCGCTGAAAGACGGCGCGCGCCCGCTGGACGAAGAACCTGGCTCGGTGGTGTGTCCGGCCGACGGCGCCATCAGCCAGATGGGCGCGATCGAACAAGGCCGCATCTTTCAGGCCAAGGGCCACAGCTACGGACTCGCGGACCTCCTGGGTGGCGACACCGAGCGCGCCGCGCCGTTCCAGGGCGGCCAGTTCGCCACCATCTACCTGTCGCCCAAGGACTACCATCGCGTCCACATGCCCGTCGCCGGCACGCTGCGCGAAATGATCCACGTGCCGGGGCGCCTGTTCTCCGTCAACCCGCTGACCGCTCGCAACGTGCCGCGCCTGTTCGCGCGCAATGAGCGCGTCGTCTGCATCTTCGACACCGAGCACGGTCCCATGGCCGTGGTGCTGGTGGGCGCGATGATCGTGGCGTCCATCGAAACCGTGTGGGCAGGCCTGGTCACGCCGTTCAAGCGCCGGGTCAAGTCCGTGCGCTACGACGCGGCTGCCCGCGCGCCCATCTTTCTTGAAAAGGGCGCCGAGATGGGCCGCTTCAAGCTGGGTTCCACGGCCATCGTCCTGTTCGGCCCCGACAAGATCCGCTGGGCCGACACGCCCTCGGTGACGGGCCCGGTGCGCATGGGCGAGCTGCTGGCGCTGCCCACGCAGGCATAAAGCACAAAACCTGTTCGTCAGAAGCGAACAGGTAACTTCAGTTTTATTCGCTTTCTGCGTTCGACGGCCGTTGCTAGATTACGGGCTTTTACCGGCCCGCCATGACTACCACCGCCCTGCCCGCCGCGACCCCTGACGCCGCCTCTGGCGCCCTCGCCCGCAAGCTGCCCCGCGCGCTCGGGCGCATGCTATCCCTGGACGATTTCGAAGCCGCGGCTCGCCGCCGGCTGCCGCGCCCGATCTTCGGCTACATCGCCGGCGCAGCCGAAGACAACCAATCGCTCAAAGGCAACCGCGAAGCCTTCGCGCAGTACGCGTTCACGCCGCGCGTCCTGGTTGATGTCTCCCGCCGCACGCAACAGACCGATCTGTTTGGCCGCACCTACGCGTCGCCCTTCGGCATCGCGCCCATGGGCATCAGCGCGCTGTCGGCTTACCGGGGCGATATCGTGCTGGCGCGCGCGGCGCGCGAGCAGAACGTGCCCGCGATCCTGAGCGGCACCTCGCTGATTCCTCTTGAAGCCGTCATCGCCGAAGCGCCTGGCACCTGGTTCCAGGCCTACCTGCCCGGCGACCCCGCCAAGATCGACGCGCTGATCGAACGCGCGCGGCGCGCGGGCTTCGAAACCCTGGTGCTGACCGTGGACATTCCCGTGTCCGCGAACCGCGAGAACAACGTGCGCACGGGTTTCTCGACGCCGCTCAGGCCCAGCTTGCGCCTGGCCCTGGACGGGCTGGCGCGCCCGCGCTGGCTGGCCGGCACGTTCGTGCGCACGCTGCTGGCGCATGGCATGCCGCACTTCGAGAATTCCTTCGCCACGCGCGGCGCGCCCATCGTCTCCGCCTCGGTGCTGCGCGACTTCACGGCACGCGACCATCTCAGTTGGGAACACGTGGCGCGCATCCGCCGGCAATGGCCGGGCACACTCGTCATCAAGGGCATCCTGCACCCGCGCGACGCGGCGCTGGCGCGGCAGCATGGCGCGGACGGCATCATCGTGTCCAATCACGGGGCGCGCCAGCTTGATGGCGCCATCTCGCCGCTGCGTGCCTTGCCTGGCGTGGTCGCCCAGGCCGGCACGATGACCGTGATGATGGACAGCGGCGTGCGGCGCGGCGGCGATGTGCTCAAGGCGCTGGCCCTGGGCGCGCGTTGCGTGTTCGTGGGCCGCCCCTTCAACTACGCCGCAGCCGTAGGTGGCCAGCAAGGCGTGGCGCATGCCATCGGACTGCTGCGCGCCGAGGTCGACCGCAACATGGCCATGCTGGGCATCAATCGCCTTGACGAAATGGACGCCAGCCTGATCTGCCGGGAAGGCGAGCAGTCTGCCTGAGGCCGCCGCGCCAGGCGCCCAGGTGCCGTGCGCGGCACACGCGCAACGCCACCTTTATCAATCGCGGCGCCGCCGGAGCATAGAATGGCGGTTCCCTGATTCCCTGCGCGTCCGTTGCGGCGCGCCCGCCCGCCGCCGTGTCCCTGCGCCAATCTTCCTTCTTCCTCCGCTTCCTGACTCTGGGCGCCCTCGCCCATGTGTACGTCGGCGCCCGTCTGATCCCCGACCTGCTGCTTGCTGGCGAAGGCACTGCCGCCGCCATCCTTTTCCTGATGCTTTCGTGCGTGCTGATCCCGATGGGCATGCTGGCGCGCTCTTCCGTCAATCCGCCTTGGGGCGACCGCATCGCCTGGGTCGGCCTGCTGGCCATGGGACTGTTCTCGTCGCTATTCGTGCTGACCGTGCTGCGCGACGCGCTCATGCTGCTTCTGTGGCTGGGCAATCTGGCGGCTGGCGCCGATCTGCCGTGGCTCGACCTGCGACGCGCCAGCGCGTGGACGGTCATCGGGCTATCGCTGGCCGGCACGCTGGCGGGCTTTTACAACGCCCGGCGCCGCGCCCGCGTGGTCGACGTGGACGTGCCGATCGCCGGCCTGCCGCAAGACCTGGACGGCTTCACCATCGTGCAGATCAGCGACATCCACGTCGGCCCGACCATCAAGCGCCGCTATGTGCAGGCCATTGTCGACGCGGTCAACGAACAGTTGCCCGACATGATCGCCATCACCGGCGACGTGGTGGACGGCAGCGTCGAGCAGCTTGCGGCGCAAGCCCGTCCGCTGGGCGATCTGCGCGCACCGTTCGGCGTGTATCTGGTCACCGGCAACCACGAATACTATTCGGGCGCGGGCCCCTGGATCGCTGAATTCCGCCGCCTGGGCCTGCGCGTCCTCTTGAACGAACATGCCGTGATCCATCCGTCGGGCCTGCCTGTGGTGGTGGCGGGCGTCACGGACTTCAGCGCCGGGGCCTTCGATCCGCAGCAGCGCAGCAATCCGCGTGCGGCGCTGGCCAACGCGCCGGCCGACGCCTTTCCGCGCATCCTGCTGGCCCACCAGCCGCGCAGCGCGGCCGCGGCGGAACCGGCGGGCTACACGCTGCAGCTCTCCGGCCATACGCATGGCGGGCAGTTCTTTCCGTGGGGTTTCTTCGTGCGGTTCCAGCAACCGTTTACGGCGGGGCTGCACCGGTTGGGACAGATGTGGGTCTACACAAGCCGCGGCACCGGCTATTGGGGACCGCCCAAGCGGTTGTGGGCGCCGTCGGAGATCACTCGCCTGCGCCTACGCGCCGCCCCCGCCCGCTGAACCGGGGGCTGCCGTTCAAGCCGCCTCAGGCAGCGGCCCGCGCTCCAGATAACTGGTCAGGGCGATATCGCTGGTCGTGTTGGAGATGCCTTCAATCTGGTGGATACGCGCCAGCAGCAATTCCAGCGCCTGGGTATCGCGCACACGCACCTTCAGCAGCATCGCGCTCTTGCCGGTGATGGTGTGGATCTCCTCGACCTCATTCAGCTCGGCCAAGCCCAGCACCTGCTGCGTGATGGTCCAGTTGATCGTGTCGACATGCACGAAGGCCAGCAACGGCCGGCCCATCTTTGCGCCGTCGAGCTTGGCGGCGATGCCCTTGATCAGCCCGTCGCGCTTGAGCCGCTTGACCCGCTCGTGCACCGCGGGCGCCGACAGGTTGAGCTGTTTGCCCAGCTCCGCATAGCTGGGCGTGGCGTCGTCGGCCAACAGCGTCAAGAGTTTCCGGTCGCGGTCATCGAGGTCAGACATTGGAATCAGGTTCGGCGCGCAGCGCGGCCGGCCTTTGATGAAAAGGGTTTGTCGGGGCAAACCCTGATTTTATTCCGATTGCCGTCCTGAAACCGCCTTACCAGGGGAACGAAATCAGGTCGCCGTACAGCCGCTTGAGCGTCGCCTTCACTTCGGGCGAGTTCTGATAAATGGCAATGAACTTCAACAGGCGCGGGTCCTGCGCCTTTTCCGGCTTGGCCACCCAGCGGATGGCGTAGCGCCGGATGCTGTCCGGATCGGTATTGTCGAAGGCCAGCCCATCCTTTTCGTTCAGGCCCGCCTGTTTTGCGAACGTCGTGTAGGTGACCGACGCCGTCACGTCGTCGAACGTGCGGGCCGACTGCGATCCTTCGATCTGGACGAACTTGAGCTTCTTGGGATTGGCCACCACGTCCTGCAGGCTGGCCTGGTGTGCGACGCCCGGCTTGAGCGTGATGAGTCCCATCGACTGCAGCAGCAGCAAGGCGCGGCCGGTATTGACCGGGTCGTTCGGCACCGCGATGGTCGCGCCCTCGGGCACCGGATCCCCCTTCTTCAGCTTTTTGGAAAACAGGCCGATGGTGGTCGAATAGCCGTATGCGATGGGCTGCAGGTTGGCGCCGCGGCGCTGGTTGAAGAGTTCAAGAAACGGCGCGTGCTGGAAGAAATTGGCGTCCACCGACCCGTCGGCTACCGCAATGTTGGGCAGCACCCAGTCATTGAATTCCACCAGCTTGACGTCCAACCCTTGCTGCTTGGCCTGCGCGATGGCCAGTTCGGTGGCCTCGTTGGCCACGCTGGCAATCACGCCGATCCGCAGGGGCTGTTCCTGCGCCGCCGCCGGGGCAATCACCGCCAATCCCAGCGCCGCCACCGCGGCGCCGCGCATCAGTCTCTCAAGCAATTGGTGCACAAGCATGTCAGCCATCCACAGAATCGGAACGCCGGACGACGGTCCGGCACAGGCGCTATTGTGCAGCACCCGGCGCGCCGGTCACGGAAAGGCCTTTGTCATGCAATGGCAATGCCAAGCTGCGCCCACGGCGCTAAGATGGCCGCAGTACGCCTTTGGGAGACGTTCATGAGTGCCGTGAGGACCCCCCAACCCAACCCGCAGTCCGCCGCCAGCCGCCGCGACCACATCGAAGACCAGTTGGGCGCGCACAACTACCATCCGCTGGACGTCGTGCTGGCGCGCGGCAGCGGCGTCTGGGTCTACGACGTGGACGGTCGCAAGTACCTGGACTGCCTGGCCGCCTATTCCGCGGTCAACCAGGGCCATTGCCACCCGCGCATCCTGGCGGCCATGACCGAGCAGGCGCAAAAGCTCACCCTGACCTCGCGTGCGTTTCGCCATGACCAGATGGCGGGCTTCTATGAAGACCTGGCGCGCCTGACGGGCGCTCACAAGATCCTGCCCATGAACAGCGGCGCCGAAGCCGTCGAAACAGCCATCAAGGCCGTGCGCAAGTGGGGCTATGAGGTGCGCGGCGTGCCCGAGGGCAAGGCCGAGATCATCGTCTGCGCCAACAATTTCCATGGCCGTACGCTGGGCATCGTGGGGTTTTCGACCGACCCCGACGCCTATGGCCATTACGGCCCGTTCGCACCCGGCTTCAAGGTCGTGCCTTTCGGCGACTTCGAGGCCTTCGACGCCGCCATCAGCGACCGCACGGTCGCGTTCCTGGTCGAACCGATCCAGGGCGAAGCCGGCGTGGTGATGCCGCCGCCCGGGTACTTCAGCCGCGTGCGCCAACGGTGCACGGAACGCGGCATCACGCTGATCCTGGACGAGATCCAGACCGGCCTGGGACGCACGGGCAAGCTGCTGGCCGAGGAGCACGAAGGCATCGAAGCCGACGTCACGCTTATCGGCAAGGCGCTGTCCGGCGGTTTCTATCCCGTGTCCGCCGTGCTGTCCAACGCCGACGTGCTGGGCGTGTTCCAGCCCGGTCAACACGGCAGCACCTTTGGCGGCAATCCGCTGGCGTGCGCCATCGCGCGCGCCGCGCTGCGGGTGTTGACCGAGGAAGGCATGATCGAAAATGCGGCCGCCGTGGGAGCGCATTTCCTGGAGCGCCTGCGCAGCCTGCCCGGCCCGGTGCGCGAGGTCCGCGGGCGCGGCCTCATGCTGGCCGTGGAACTGGAGCCGGACGCCGGCGGCGCCCGCCTCTGGTGCGAACGCCTCCAGGCGCGAGGCTTGCTGGTCAAGGACACCCACGGTCATACCCTGCGCCTGTCGCCTCCCCTGATCGTCACGCGGGACGAGGTGGACTGGGCGTGCGACCAACTGGCAGCGGCGCTATCCGCCGCGTGACCCCACGCGCCGCAACGTGAACACTGCAATACGGAGCATGCGAATTGACGAACGCATTGACGAAACCCCCCACCCTGCCCACCCAAGTCACCCTGATCGGCGCACCGACCGACATCGGCGCCGGCGCGCGCGGCGCGTCAATGGGCCCTGAAGCGCTGCGCGTCGCGGACCTGGGGCCGGTCATCGAAGCGCAGGGCTTTCAGGTCCGCGACCGCGGCAACCTGTACGGCCCCGCCAATCCTTGGCTGCCCCCCGTGGACGGCTACCGCCACCTTGAGGAAGTGACCGCGTGGAATCAGGCGGTGCACGATGCCGTGTACGAAGAACTGGCCGAAGGCCGCCTGCCCGTCCTGCTGGGCGGCGACCACAGTCTGGGCATCGGCTCGGTCAGCGCGGTGGCGCGCCACTGCCGCGCCACCGGCAAGAAACTGCGCGTGCTATGGCTGGACGCGCACGCCGACTTCAACACCCATCTGCTCACGCCCACCGGCAACCTGCACGGCATGCCGGTGGCCTGCCTGTGCGGCAATGGTCCCGCGCCGCTGACCGGCATGTCGGGCGAGTTTCCGGACATCGAGCCGTCCTGCGTGCGGCAGATCGGCATCCGCAGCGTGGATCCTGGCGAAAAACGCCTGCTGCACGACGCCGGCCTCGAGGTCTTCGACATGCGGTATCTGGATGAGATGGGCATGCGCGCCACAATGCAGGCCGCCTTGGCCGGGCTGGACGCCGACACGCATCTGCACGTGAGTTTCGACGTGGACTTTCTCGATCCCGAGATCGCGCCGGGCGTGGGCACCACGGTGCTGGGCGGCCCCACCTATCGCGAGGCGCAGCTCTGCATGGAGATGATTGCCGACACCGGCCTCATGCGGTCGCTGGACGTAGTGGAACTGAACCCGGCGCTCGACGTGCGCAACCGCACGGCGGAGCTGGCGGTGGATTTGATCGAAAGCCTGTTCGGAAAGTCCACGCTGGTGCGGCGGGGGCCTTGACGTGGGCGGTCGATGACGCGCGGCGCATCGACCGCATCACTTCCGGCGGCGTAGACCGATGGAAATATCCCCTTATCCCTCGCGATCACGCCGGATCGCCTCAGCTGCGTCGCGCAAATGAATCAGGTTTTCCTCGCGCTGCGCCCACACGCGCGGCGTGGGACCGGCCACGCATAGCGCGTACCATTCGCCGCCCAGATCCAGCGCGACGGCCAGCCCCGTGAGGTCGGCGACGCTTTCTCCCACGTTCGAGGCCCAGCCCCGCTCGGCAACCTTGCCCACGTCGGCCAGCAGGGCTTCGCGGGTTGTCAGCGTGCTATCCGTGTAGCGCGTGTATTGCGCCGCCGCCAGCACCTGATCGCGGTCAGCGGCCGGCAGGCGCGCCAGGATGGCTTTGGCAACCGAACTCGTGTGCAGCGGACGCCGTTCGCCGGCGCGCGCCGCATAGTGAACGGGCTGGGTCGACTCGGCCACGTCCAGAAACACAACGGCGCCATCCTGGATCTTGCCCAGCATCACGGTCTCGTTGACGGCATCGCGTAGCACCAATAACCGCGGCCGCACCAGATCCAGCCACGGGTCGCCCGCCAGAATCTGCGCAGCCAACCCGTGCAGCTTGCCGGTGGGGTAATACCCGGCGCGGCGCCTGACCTCGTACAGATACCCCCGAACCACCAAGGTGCGCACCAGTGCCAGACAGCTCGACATCGGCGCGTCCAGCCCCTGGGCCAGCTCGGTCAGCGGCATGGGCCGCTTCGTCTGCGCAAACAGCTCCAGCAACTCCAGCGTGCGAGCGACAAGCTTGACTTCCACGGCGTCGGCCCTCCTTCGTGGCAATGCGTTTTTGGCACCCGGACTAGGGTGTTCCACCGTGTTGACTTTTCATGTACAGGTACCTAAATTCTTGCACAGGAATTTGCATTCACCAATGTGAAATACATTTCAGCCGGCTGGAGCACCGGCGCCGCCTTCCCGAGTTGCCGCGTCATCCATAACGTTCAATAAAACGGTCCGCTTCAGGGCTGGGAGACAGAAAGATGCGTATCAAACCCGTGTTGGCGGCTCTGGCCGCCACCCTGGCCGCCTGCGCGGCCCAAGCCCAGTCCGACGTCGTGCGGCTGGGCGTGTCCAACGACCGTTCCGGCATTTATTCCGACCTTGGCGGCCTCGGGTCCGAGACCGCCGTGCGCATGGCCGTGGAGGATTTCGGCGGCAAGGTGGCCGGCAAGACCGTCGAGGTGGTCGGCGCGGACAACCAGAACAAGGCCGACGTGGCGTCCGCGCTGGTGCGCCGCTGGTTCGACACGCAGAATCTGGTCGCGGTGGTGGACGGCGGCGCCAGCTCGGCCGGCCTGGCCGCCCAGGGCGTGGCGCGCGAAAAAGGCGGCACCGCGCTGATCAGCGGCGGTTTTGCCGGGGACTTCAGCGGCAAGCAATGCAGCAACCTCAGCACGCAATGGGCGCCGGATACCTACGCGCTGGCCAACGCCGTGGTCAAGAGCGTCGTCGAGAGCGGCGGCAAGAGCTGGTACTTCATCACCACCGATTACGTCTTCGGCAAATCGCTGGAAAGCAACGCGTCACGCTTCGTCGAGGCCGCGGGCGGCAAGGTCGTGGGCAGCACGCGCCATCCGCTGGGCGCGATGGACTTTGCGTCGTTCCTCATCCAGGCGCAGTCATCCAAGTCCGACGTCGTGGGCCTGGCCAGCGCCGGGGGCGACCTGGTCAACCTCATCAAGCAGGCGCAGGAGTTCGGCCTGGCGGGCGGCAAGCAGCGGATGCTGACGTTCCTGACCTTCATCAACGACGTCCATGCAATGGGGCTGCCCGTTGCGCAGGGGCTGACCTTCCCCACCGGCTTCTATTGGGATGCCGACGAGGACACCCGCGCCTGGACCCAGCGCTGGCAAAAGAAGATGGGCGTCACGCGCGCCCCCTCCATCGTCCAGGCCCTGAGCTACGTGGCCACCACGCATTACCTGCAGGCCGCGCAGGCCGCCGGCACCTTCGACGCCGCGGTGGTCAACCAGAAGATGCGCGAATTGCCCATCACCACCAAACTGATCAAGAATGCCCGGGTGCGCCCCGAAGATGGCCGCGTCATCATGGACCTGTACCTGGTCGAGGTGAAAAAGCCCGCCGAGTCCAAGCATCCGAACGATTACTACCGCATCCTGTCCACGGTGCCCGGCGAAAAGGTCTTCGTGTCGCTCGCCGACAGCGAATGCCCCCTGGTCAAGAAATAGGTCACGCCCGGCGCGCCGGATTCCGGTCCGGCTGCAGGGTGCAGGCAATTACATAAAGGAGACAACCATGAAGTGCTATTGCGTCGTCAATTTCCGCGAACCGCTGCAGGAAATGGACCAGCCCACCCCCACGCCGCAAGGGTCGCAGGTCCTGCTCAAGGTTCGCGCGGCCGGCGTGTGCCACAGCGATATTCACTTGTGGGAAGGCGGCTACGACCTGGGCCAGGGCCGGACCCTGTCGCTCAAGGACCGGGGCGTGTCGCTGCCGCTGACCATGGGCCATGAAACGGTGGGCGCCGTCGTGGCGGCCGGCCCCGACGCGCAGGGCCTGGCCACCGACCGCAATTACCTCGTCTATCCGTGGATCGGCTGCGGCAAGTGCCCGTCGTGCATGGCCGGCATGGAAAACCACTGCACCGCGCCGGCCTGCCTGGGCGTCCACCGCGCTGGCGGCTACGCGGACCACATCGTCGTGCCGCATCCGCGCTACCTCATCGACATCGGCGACCTGGACCCCGCGCAGATCGCGCCTTACGCGTGCTCAGGGCTCACCACGTACTCCGCCTTGCAGAAGATCGGCGCAGACATCTACCGCGAGCATCCCGTCGTGATCTTCGGCGCGGGAGGCCTGGGCCTGATGAGTCTGACGCTGATCAAGGCGCTGGGTGGCGCGGGCGCCATCGTGGTCGACATCGACCCCGCCAAGCGCCAGGCGGCGCTGGATGCGGGCGCGCTGGCGGCCATCGACGGCGCCGCCCCCGACGCCGCGCAGCAGATCATGCAGGCGGCGGGGGGCAAGCCGGTGCGGGCCGCGATCGATCTCGTCGGCGCACCGGCCACCACCTCGCTGGCGTTCGACTTCCTGACCAAGGGCGGCAAGCTCATCATCGTTGGCCTGTTCGGCGGCGGCTCCACCTGGCCCATCGCCTTGATTCCGATGAAGGCGCTGTCCATCATCGGCAGCTACGTGGGCAACCTGGCCGAACTGAAGGAACTGATGGAACTGGTGCGGGCGGGCAAGGTGCCGCCGATGCCGGTCCACCGCCACGCATTGGCCGAGGCGGACAGCGTGCTGGCCTCGCTGCGCGAAGGCAAGGTCGTGGGCCGGGCGGTGTTGACGGTTGATTGAGGCTTTTGCGGCGATTGCGACTGAACGCGCCCGGCAATGGGCGCGTTCTTTTTGACGCCTGATTTTTCACGCCTGCCTTTGGACGCCTACGCCGGCCGCAACCGCGGATCGTAGATGAAGCGTTCGCGCCGCACCACCACGATATCCTCGGCGTCCGGATGCGCCGGATTGATCAGGAAATTGCAGTCCGGCACGCCGCGATACGGCACGATCGCGCTGGGCAGTTCCAGCAGCACCGACACCCCCGACGCCACCCAGTTGTCGCCCACGGCCTGCGACGCTTCGGCAAAGGGCACCGCGTCCCAGAACGGATAGTCGTCTTGCAACTGCGCCAGCGACAGTGACTGGCGCGCTTCGAAGATGCTAG